>Ga0153916_10003386_pt1 | contig 11863 bp, 9 predicted proteins | sample Opewatmetagenome_FD_109642 | JGI IMG/M metagenome (GOLD analysis project Ga0153916, IMG submission 109642) | Freshwater wetland microbial communities from Ohio, USA - Open water 3 Core 3 Depth 4 metaG | ecosystem: Environmental > Aquatic > Freshwater > Wetlands | place: USA: Ohio, Lake Erie, Old...
ACATTCTCAATAAATCACCCGTAAACAATCATCCAACCGCCATCTCCTTCTTTTTATCGAACCATTTCTTTTAGATCCCTTTTTCCCATTCCGTTGTTTATCCTTCGCAGAATCACATTTTCCCTTATTTTAAGGCAAGGACTTGATCCACCCTCCCAAATCTGAAATGGCTTAAAAGAAATTCAAATTTCTTTAGCGCAGAAGAAATACCGTAGTAAGAAATCACACGATTGTAAAGAGGGAGTTTAAACCGTGGCGTCTTCTCGTAACTTTCCCAAGGGTGAAAATAGACTAAGAAAGGTTGGGATCGATTGATTCTTTTCAATCCCCAATCCAGAAAAAAGGTCGGTAACGCTCTCAGGTAGAATCCCCCTGAAATGGGAATTTTCAATCCTCCGATCTTCAATGGGCACAGAGGGAATTCCATGAGGGGACTCTGAGGGTCCTCTTTTCTTACATCTTCAAATGAGATACGGTAGGGTCGAGTAGGTGCTCCGCTGATCCCATAAAGAGGATTTATTTTTAACGGAAAGATACTCGCATCATATCGGTACCCAAAATCTAAAAGTACCTTGAGTGCCCATCGGTTCCGATTATCAATAGAAAAACAAGGGGCCCGAAACCCTTTGATTTCAATTTTTCCCAAAATCTTTTCTATAACAGAATGAAAATGTTCCATCTCTTCCCGGAAAAGATTTTGATCTAAATTCCATACGAGTTTGTGAGAAAAAGTATGGCAACCGATCTCATGCCCTCTTTCGAAGATGAGTTGGATGAGACGAGGATTCTTCTCCGCTACTTCTCCCACAATAAAGAATGAAGCTTTCGTTTGATATCGGTCCAAGAGGTCAAGAATGGGTCTCGTGGCTTCTTCGACCTGAGAGAAGGGTGATTTTCTCCCCTCCACCAGTTCCGAGTGGTACCACTCCTCTAAGTCAATGGATAAGGCATTGGTTGTATCCATTCGGAATCACCCCTTCTCCTGTCTTCCATTTAAGTTTAACACTTCGCCTCAAAAATAGTTCTTCTCCCAGGATTCACCCACTTCGGTATCCTGAGAAACGGAAGCCCGATGAATGGGCGGGTCCACTCCCATGGATTTTGTTCGTCATCGCCGGAATGCCAAACCTCAATTTCTTTAAAACCAATTTCCTTTAAAGACCGGATAATTGTTTCAACGGAAAACAGGAAAATATCCGATTGTTTTGTCAAGAAGTAGAAGGCTTTCAAGATGAAAAAGAAAGCCCTTTCTACTCTTTCCAAAAAAAGAGGAAGGCAGGGTTCAACAATGATCACATTCCCTTTTTTCTCAAGGCAAGCTAATCCTTGATGAAGAACAGTCTTCACAATCTCTATCGTTCGTTCTGGGTTTCGATCGGCGAGGTGATGTAAAAGATGTCGATAAAAAACGGTATCAAAAACTCCTTCTCTCAGGGGAAGGAGGGTTGCCTCTCCACAAACCTTCTCGATATCTTTATCCTCTCCTTTCTTCAGCATCTCCAGGCTGGAATCCACACCCACATAAAAAAAAGTCCCTGGTGAGAAAAATCTGCGCACACCACCGTTTCCTACATCCAGGACCTTCCCGCCCATGCGGGACTCTATAATGTCCCTTGTCGATTTCGGTGGAATGTTTCCTTTGGTCAGATTTTGGTAGCGGGTGGAGATATGATTAAAGAATCTCCGACTTCGTCTCGATGATTTGGTAACAGGTAGCATATGAATCAAGGACCTCTTGTTGTTCCCTTCACCCCTCATACCCCTGAAATGGGATGGCTTAAATGACGTCCGTATCTCCCCAGTTGACATACCATCCCTTCGGGTCAAACAGATTCTTCTCTTCAACATGGGAATAGATCATAAAGAGAAACGTCTTAAAACTCGGCAGAAATCCACTTTCTCTCAATATCTTATAGTAAGGATGGACTTTGGGGACCATGAAGCCCAGCAGATCAACCCCTTCCTTTCGGCCATGTTCAATCCCCCTATCTACCAGTGCCATCAGAAAAGTTCTATCCAATGCCAACAAGTCTACAATAACAGCACTGTTAAATTCAAGAAGATCAACCTTTCTGAGGACGATAAATCCTCCCATCTCTCCGCCCTTGGTGGCTCGGAAAATAGTGTAGGTCCTTGTCGGATGCTGAATGTAACGCCAGGTTAAATAATTTTGATCACGGATCCCCATGATGGGATTAAGGGAAAGGGCCTTTCGACAAAAAGCCTCGAACTGATCATCCAGCTGTCGGATCTCTTCAACTTCGATCCCTTTAAATTCATCCCTTCTTCTCGCTTTAGAAAAGAGAGTATAGAAAAACCTCGCCGCCCCTCCAACGAGAATGCTGAGAGGTATAAAATGGAAGTAACGGTTTACAATGCCGCTGAATCTTATTGGATAGACCAGAACCGGAAGCTCCGCCACTTGTCTCCAACCAATTTTTTTTAACCCAAGGATGGTCTCTAACCGTATAGGGAAGGCGGTCATTAAAAGCCCATTTTCTTGTTTGACCCGTTGGGTTCCGTATCTCCCCATCGCCATGAAGATTCCCTTTCTCCAGTAATCAGGATGGACCATCAAATCGAGGGAAAGAGTCCCGAAAACGACTTTTCCTTCGACGGAAAACCGTCTTGGGATATCCGCAAAATGGCCAACGATTCTATTTCCATCCTCTACGATATATAGATAGGCCTTTCCTTCGGACCCCTCTATGAATTCCCATCTCCAAAATCTTGGATCTAATTTATCTTTCTCTTGTTCTCTAAAAACAAGTCCTCTAAGGGATAAGATCCCCTTTAAATCTTTTTCACTTCCATCCCGAACTTTCCAGTGATGCATCTTATCCGTTTCCTAGGTGGTTCTATTCTGAACAAATGGTAAAGGAAATTGAATAAATTGAAGAGGCCGCTGCGGTTAAACATCAGCCTCGTAGGTCTGCCCCATTCATCTTTCAGTCTTAATCGTTTTAATAGATCACCTTATAAATGACTATTCCCCGATACTCTCTCCTAATAATTTCTTTTAAATCTGTTGACTTAATTGACTCAATAAAACCTGGATTCGTTTCACGAATATTGTTATCGATGAGAATATAGCCAACCCCTTTGATCCTTGCATAATCAATAATCTCATCATAGGATTTACCAGGAATCCCGTGTCTGGAAATCCCTAACGGTAACATTTTAAATTCCCGCTCAGCATAAAATGCTTCCTGAGGACTATTCCCCATCATCAGAGATCCCTGGGGGGTATTTTGTTTTAACCATAGCCCAACCTCTTTCTGTCCTGCACGAAAACTTCTCTCCGGTTTCAAACTCAGTGGCAACTGACTTAAAATGACAACAAAAACAAATAAAAAAATCAGCTTTTCTGCATTGGCTCCTTTAATTTTCTCCAAATATTTCTTCATCTCCAAGATACCTGTCCCAGCCCAAAAGAGAGAAAGGGGAATGACTGGGATTGAAAAACGGATCGAGGAAGGAAGCAAAGTGGATAAAGAAAAAAGATGGAAGAGAACCAAGGAGGCCAAGAACAACTCATAGGGGATCACCTTTTTTCTAATCCTGATTAATCCAAAAAATAGAAATAGCCATAACGTAAAGTGGCAAGCTCTCAAATAACGGTAGGTCGCAAGAGGAAGAAATTGAATAATATTATGAGCAATCCAGAGGATTATAGAGCCACCACTCATAGGCTTATTTTGCTTAACCCCGAGTGAAGGATCGATTTCCTCAGAGACCACCTTGAACAGATCGGATTGGACTGCCGCGGCCTTTTTACTAATCAACCATTTGCCTGTGTCTTGATGAAGGTAAAGGATATAAGGGATCATAAAAATAAAAACGCTTAGAATTAAAACTCCACTTAAAACGATTTTCTTAAACCACTTCTTCTTAAGAACACCTTCCACGGCTATCCAGATCAGGTAAACCAAAGCATAACCAACTCCCTCCGGCCTCGTCAGATAGGCCAAGCCTAAAAATCCCCCAGATAAGGCCATTCTCCAGGCTTTCTCTTTCTTTAGCCCAGTCCAGAAGAAATAAATCGATAGAACCAGCAACCCCCAATAAGTGGCCTCGGTAAGAAGCATTCCTGAATACGTGACCAAGTAGGGATGGAAAGAATATAAAAGCGCTGTAAGGATGGCTTCTCTTTGACCAATTGCACCTTTAACTAAATAAAATAATGGAATGATGGTAAGGGTCCCGAAGAAAAGGGAGAGAAGTCTTCCTGCCATCTCAACATGGGTGGCATCCAGGGAAAACAACGCCATCAATAATGGATAAAGGGGATGACCGGGGATAGCTAATCCTTTTATAAAATCGCCCTTCAAAAAATACCTCGCCATAAAACCATAGGCCGCGCTATCATTGGCAATCCCCTGTGCCATCAGGACGGCATAAAGTCTTAAGGCAAATGTCATGGCGATAAGAAGGAGAACGATCTCCTTTTCATTAAGACTTTTTAAATAAAGAATGATTCTGTTGACCATCTGTATAGATTTATCCCTCATCTTAAATAATTAAAACCAGTTCTTTCTTTAAACAATCCGATAGCGTCTAAAATGGATCAATATCGCCACAATTCTCGATCGTAATAGGAGAAAGGCATTCCTCATCCATCTCCCAATAGAGATGGAAGAGCAGGTCTGAGATCGTCTTCTTCACAGGTGATTAAAATCCCTATGGAGATAACTCATGATACTTTCAATGATCTTCTCACTCGCTTTACCGTCTCCAAAAACCTTCCCCTTATCTTTAAGGAGCCTTTTCCTTTTTAAATTCTTTACCCCTTCAATAATTTTTTTCGTCCTTGAGCCTACCAGTATATTCCGCCCACTTTGGACCGTCTCTCCCCATTCGGTTTCATCCCTTAAAGTAAAACAGGGGACCTTCAACCAATAGGCTTCTTTCTGGACCCCACCAGAATCGGTCAGGATGGCCTTCGCGTTTTTTTCCAATTTGATCATATCGAGATAAGAGACCGGTTCAATGAATAGAATATGTTTAAATTCGGAAAAGGTGAAATAGACCTTGATCATCTTCTTCGTTCTCGGGTGGAGAGGGAGGACGACAGCAATATTTTTTCCGATTTCGTTCAAGGCTCCCAAAATAGATCTCAACCTCTTAAGGTTGTCTGTATTCTCAGCTCGATGGAGAGTGGCGAGATAATAGTTTTGAGTTTTGAGTTCGCCCTGAACCATGTAAGGTTCAGGGCTGCCATGCACCTCACGTGGTGCATGGCGGAGTGTATATTGCGGATTTACAAGATTTAAATCCTTAAGTATGGTGGATTTTCCCTCTGCCACTTCAGAATAATAAAGAACCGAATCGTACATGACATCGCCGACTTTTTTTACTATTTTATTCCTTCCATTTTTTATCCCCTCCTTTAACAAATTCCGGACAGCCTGGACAGTGGGACAGAAAAGAAGGGTTGAAAGATGATCCGTGAGAAGCCGATTGATTTCTTCGGGCATGGTCCGATTAAAACTTCTCAAACCTGCCTCCACATGAGCGACAGGGATGTTCAGTTTTGCTGCAGCCAAAGCCCCAGCCAATGTCGAATTGGTATCCCCATAAACCACGACCAACTCCGGTTTTTCTTTTTGTAGAACTGCTTCAATTCGCTCAAGCATCACCCCCGTTTGTCTGGCATGAGAACCAGACCCTACGCCCAAGTGGTAATTGGGTTTTGGGAGTTTAAGTTCTTCAAAAAAAACCTTATCCATCAGGTAGTCGTAATGCTGACCCGTATGGACGATGATCTCCTGAACTCGTTTCTCCCTTTGATTGAATTTCTGGATGGCGCGATGGACCGCTGCCGCTTTAATAAATTGGGGCCTTGCGCCCACAATCGTCACAAGCTTCATCTCTTCTACTCCACCATGATAAGTTTTTCGGCTCCTCCCTAAATCGTACGGGAAGGACTCCCTTTGGGCCAAGCTTCCCTAAATCCACTTCACACCCCTCGAATCCTTTTTACATCTTCCCCCGCAAGTATTGAACACGGCTTCCTGGACGGCGATCGCATTCCGGCCTCAGGGTCTTAGGATAGAGTAAATCCTTTTTCGGGATGATGAAGTCTATGGATGCATTAAAGAATTTTATTAAAGAAAGAGGATCCAATGGAATCACTTTTTGAAAAACATACCTTCCACTCTTATAAATTAAGTAGGCCATTCCGATAAATTTAAATATAAAATTTGGCTTAAATTTAATTAAGATTCGAAAAAACGGGATAAAAAAATCAGGAAGGGCACAGAATAAAGTACCGAGATAGACGATATTAAGTTGCATTTCTTTCTCTTTGTCAGTAAAGTTATTGAATGCGGATTTGTCACTATAGTACTTATCAAATTTGTAATTCTTGTCCAAAAATCCAGATCGGAGAGCAAAATCGCTCAACGCCGTTCGGGGATAGGGGACGACGATTCCAAATGTTGGAGCTGTTAATTTTAATCTTTTCGTAAAGAAAAAAGATTCAAGATCCTCTCTGAAATTTCCACCCGGGATCGCTAACATCGTGTTCCCAAACGTTTTCAATCCATATTGGTTAGCATGATTAAAGGAATTAATAACGACTTCGTCAGATAAATTTCTTCCTAATATTTTATTTCGTATCCTTTCGCTACCCGATTCTACTGCCATCCCTATTGAGACGCAACCATGACTTGCGAGCAACTTAGCCATTTCTTCAGTGAGCACATTGGATCTCATTAAACAATAAAATGGTATGTTTATTTCTTTCTTGTATCTTGTCAATAATTCTACCAGCCAGTCATCTATCAAATGGGCAAACGTGTCGTCCCCAAATCGAATGAGTCGAACGGGTGGAAAATATTTTATAACGAATTTTAATTCATCAATGACGTGATCGACTGAAGCCCTGCGTATAATTTCCCCGCAACCTTTAAACATTTTTTTAAAAACATGATTATGACAATAGGTACAATTATAGGGGCACCCCCTGGACGAAAGCACTGACCGCATCCTGACCATTCGAAAAGACGGCACTGCCTCATAGTATATCTGCCTATCCGCGAAAGGCAATTTGTCCAAATCCTGAATCAACTCCTTTTTCATGTCTTCAATTCTCTCACCCATTCCCAATACATTCGGTATGCCTTTAATCTCTTCACCTTTTTCAATGATATGGAGTATGGACAAAATCGCATGATCCCCCTCACCGACGCAAATAGCGTCTAACTGCATCTCTTCGAGAATCTCCGGGAAAAAGGTCGCATGGGGTCCTCCCATAATTCTTGTAATTTTTTTGCCCTGATCCGAACACCATTTCATGACTGATTCATCCGCTTTACGAAACAAATCAATATCTGCAGACATCGCACTATATGCGATTAAATCCGGTTTGAAATCGTTTAAAGTCTTTATTAAGGAATGTTTTTTTAAAGCGATTAGCTTTGTTTCATGATGGAGACGTTTGCAGATCGCCGATAAGGTCATCACACCTATCGGTTCGCTAATAAAAATGTCCGCATTCAGAAATAAGATTTTCAAGATTTCAGGTTCCTCCACGAACCCAATCCATCATCCGTAGAAAGTTTCACTGATAGGACTTGAGCTTTCGCTCCTCGGGTATCGCCAAAGATATTCACCAAACACCATTGATGATCTTTTAAAAAATCCATGTCAGGGATCACTCATAGAGAAGATCAGATAGTCCCCGATCTCTTTTTCTAATTGATAATGCTTCCTAACGAATTCGTATAATATTGGAGCATAATTGCTAAAACTAATATTTCCTTCACTCAGCCAGAGGGCTCTGTAGATTAACAAGTATTTAATTTTGTATCTTTCCATCTCCCCGATGACCTGTTTTTGTTGGGTCGAGCTTTTCAAATAATATGGTGTGAGAACAGAAAATCTCGTTGGATTTTCCAATCCTGTTAAAAAATTGACCATCGGCTCATAAAAAAGTGGCATGAGGTAACCCTCTTTACCTTCAAAATATTTTACCAACCCACTCACGTTATCAAATTCTTTCGGGGACAAATAGATCTTAGCTTTATTTAAATTGATCGGCTTTGCCCCTTCTTTTCCGATCGCATAAAGTCTACTGATGCTTCCTGAATAAAAATAAGGTTTCATTTTGAAACTATTCACAAGATACAAACCTAAAAGAAGAACCAAAATAAACAATACCGCTTTCAATTTCATTCCCCTCTTTTGTATAAAGGAATACATCATGGATCCAAAAAGGATGTAAGCCATGGCCACGGATTGGAGCAGATAGGGTTTTGTAAAGGGAACGTAAAAATAGGTCAAAGAGAACACTCCGAACAGAAGGACCGGGAGTTGAAACGGAAAATCTTCCCTTTTTCGTATGAAAAAATGAATGATGACTTTCCCAAACGTGTAGAGATAGAGAAGAAGGATGAGATAAAAAAAATGATTTTTAAGGTTTCCGATAGCGAATCGGGTAAAAGCCTCTAACGGGCTGGGTCTTCCAGAAAAGCCAATGTCAGTATAAGTGGTTGTATATTCATAATATCCTCTGAAAGAATAAAGAACTTTCATTAAAGCTGAGTGAGAATAATAGTAAAGAATAAAAGGAATGATCATACTGATCAATCCCAAAGAACACAGGAATAGATCTTTTAAAAAAAAACCCATTGTTTTTATATTAATAAGAAACTTTCCAGCTTTCAAAATATGATTTAAAAAAAGGACAATCCAAATGGCCAGGAAAGAAAAAAGACCAGACTCAAACTTAAATACCAAAGCAATTCCTATGCACCACCCCACAGTCAATATCCTCAAGGTCGTCTTTTTTTCTAAAAACCGAACCAATGCGATGAGAGATAGAAGAAGACCAAATGTGAAAAATACTTTATGCCACGGGCCTGGAAATATGATTAAAATGAAAGAAGGAATGACCGCCATATTTTTTGGCATAAGGCGTTTACTGATATAGAACATCATGAGCCCATCGACGAGAAGAAAAGCCATCTCCATAAACCTGGAAACTAAGAGATTAGTGCCAAACACCTTGAAAAGAAGAGCTAACAGGAAATAGCTTCCGGGTGCGTAGGAAATAAAATCGATCAAGGGCAACTGGCCTTGCAGAACTCTTTCAGCCCCATAAACAAAGAAGCCTTCGTCGCTCAAGCTGATCCCGTAATTAAAAAAGCTCATATAATAACAGAATCCCACTATGACAATGCTCAGGGGATGGATCCATTCTTCTCTTAAAAGTTTAAAAATCTTCATATCCATGAGAAATCCTTCTTTTAAGTTTTCCCCTTTATTTTCTTTTTTGTCCAATCACATAAAACCCACTGGCAATCTTTTCTGCATACGGTAGCTTCACCATAAAGGTATCGAAAATCTTAATGGGGGCAGTGCAAACCATCAGGACCAAAAAAAAGATATCATGAAGTGTCTTACTGCCGAAAGACAACAAGATCGAAAGCCACTCTTGAACTACCCATAACATTCCAGAGGTCGGCCCGCAGCCCATGGAGATCTCCACATGATCAAAACATGAAAAAAGCCTCCCGATGCCCTCTCGAGTCCAACGTTGGAAATCGTTGGGGGCTGCATGAAAAGGTTGTATAAAAGGTAAGAAACAGACGATCTTCCCTCCTCCCTTAAGGATACGGTGCATCTCATCCACCACGGTCTTGGGATCGACGACATGTTCAAGCATCGCCACATTGATAATGAGATCGACGGTCCCGCTCCCGATAGGAAGGTCCAAAACGTCTGCAACGATGTCCACTTCTCTATAGGGAGAAAGGTCGATATTGACAATATCTTCCCGACCCATATAGTGAGACGGACCGCTTCCAAGATTCAAGATAATACTTCCCTCGCCATAGGTCTTTAACAAATTTCGAATTTTTCTTTGGGAAGATGGATGATCAAAGACAGGGCTAAACAGTTTGATCAAGAGATAGTAGATCCTTCCATGGGATTTCAAAAAATTTTGGAGTCGCCACTGAAAACCGGATAGAACCTGTTCTTCTGAAAAACGATCTCCAGAAAAAAGGGGATGGGCTCCATCGTACCCTCTCATGTGAATCCTATGCCTCAGAATATTTTGAATCTTATCTGTTTTTAGAATACTCTCTCTCCTTAAAAAATTTATCGATACATCCAACAATCTCTGCCTGCTCTTCTCTCTTCAAATCATAATAAAAGGGAAGGCGCAGAAGACGTCCGCTGATTGATTCGGTTATGGGAAAGAGTCCTTCTTTATAACCCATGGAACGTCCGATGGGAGAAAGATGGAGAGGGAGATAATGGAAGATCGCTAAGATCCCGCGAGATTTCAAATAATGCATCAGGGCATTCCGGACCTCCTCTGAATTAAGAAGAATATAAAACATGTGGTGATTGGATTCGCAATCCGAAGAGGCGAAGGGAAGTCTTAAGATCTCACGTTCTGCCAAGGGGGTTAACGCCTGATGATAATAATGAAATATCTCCTGACGGCGCTTATTGATCTTGTCCATATTTTCAAGTTGAGCATAGAGAAAAGCGGCTAAGAGATCGGAGGGCAAATAGGAGGACCCGATGTCCACCCAAGTGTATTTGTCGACTTCTCCCCGGAAAAATTGGCTTCGATTAGTGCCCTTCTCCCATATCACCTCTGCCCTCTCTATGAATTTCTTGTTATTGACGGCAATCGCCCCGCCCTCCCCACAAATAAAATTTTTGGTCTCGTGAAAGCTGTAAGCCCCCAGATCTCCAATGGTCCCAAGATACTGCCCTTTAAATTTTGCATTCACCCCTTGGGCAGCATCCTCAACGACATACACCTCATGCCGGCGGGCGATATCCATGATGGCGTCCATCTCACAGCTTACCCCTGCATAATGGACGGGGACGATCACCTTCGTCGATTCGTTGATCGCCTCCGCGATCTTTGTCACATCGATATTTAACGTACCTTCACGAATATCGACGAAGATCAGTTTGGCTCCCCGCAGGTAAAATGCATTAGCGGTCGATACAAACGTAAAAGAAGGGAGAATGACTTCGTCCCCTGGTCCAACTTCACAGAGCATTGCTGCCATCTCGAGCGCAGCGGTACAGGAATGGGTCAAAAGTATCTTTGGGGCCTTAAATTTTTCCTCCATCAAGGCCTGACATTTTTTTGTAAAAGGCCCGTTACCGGAAATATGACCGTTCAAAACCGATTGGACAATATAGTCGAGTTCCTTCCCAACGAAAAAGGGCCGATTAAACGGGATCCTCATTTTCCTCCCTTCAACGCTTTCTAGCCATCCGGAGATTCCTATTCTGAATTTCTTATCTTCTGCTCGAAAAGTGAGTGACTTTCAAGGGTTCATCAAGACCATCACTTTTTTCTGAAAACGAAGAGCTTCTGGATGCCATAGTCTCCCCAGGAAGGTAATTGAGCAAACCAACGGTTCCACTCCATGTCAGGATTGGCAACATCAATTTTCGTTCCAAGCGCCTGGATGAGTAAAGGTTTAAGGACACGTGTCCCGACGTAATAAGTACTCGAAAAATTAGCAATCTCAATGCATTCCAAATCCCCTGAAAGTGCATTGATCACCTGGTCTTCATCCAAATATCGGTTAAACGGTGGCATGGGAATGTCAGACAATCCCCATTCCCTTCGGAATCGATTCAATTGGTGCCACCCTTGTAGAGTTGCTTCCGAAAGTAAAAACATACCGCCAGGCCTGAGCACCCTGACGCATTCACGCAATCCTTTCAGTTGACAGCTCCATTCACCCAGATTAATGATCACTCGGATCACAATCACCTTGTCATAGGCTCCGCTGGGCTCCTGCAGGGCAGTGACATCACCGACACCGAACTCTACAGTTCCCTGGACCTTGTGGGCCAAGCTGCTGAGTCGTAGATG
>Ga0153916_10003387_pt1 | contig 11862 bp, 13 predicted proteins | sample Opewatmetagenome_FD_109642 | JGI IMG/M metagenome (GOLD analysis project Ga0153916, IMG submission 109642) | Freshwater wetland microbial communities from Ohio, USA - Open water 3 Core 3 Depth 4 metaG | ecosystem: Environmental > Aquatic > Freshwater > Wetlands | place: USA: Ohio, Lake Erie...
TCTTGATCCCTGGCTTCAAAGCGATAAATCCCAGGGGGTCTGGGGGACGGGTCCCCCAGCTCTCGCAGTGTAACCCATGTCCCTTGTACATGTGTTACCTATGTCCCTTGACTGTACAGCGCAAGCGAAGGGCGTGGGGGTTGCCCGAAGGGGTCCTTCGCAGGCGTGCCACCGCACGGCGTCAGAAGCTGAAGCCGGTCTTGAGCCCCATCGTGAACATCCGCGACCGCGGCTGCAGCGTATCGCGGACCACGCCCGACTGGCGCCAGGCCATCGCCTCGAGAAACGACGACAGATGGAAGTGCCGGCTCCGCAGGCCGCCTTCCAGTTGGCCCGTCAGGTCGGGCTTGGGGTGCAACGCGACGTCGAAGGCGGTCGCGTGTTCGTAGGTCACCGCCGTCACCCCGATCCGGCCGCCGTAGAAGAACTCCAAGCCCTCCTGCGGGTCGCGCCGGGTCTCCAGACCCAGGTAAGGATAGACCGTCCACCAGGTTTCCTGGTAGCCGTAGACCGGATAGCTCGATCGGGAAACCCCGTCGCGAAGATCGCGGATCCAGAACCGCGTGCCCACGCCGGCCAGAAAGCTCAGCCGCGGCGCCCAATCGGGCTCCAGGAGCAGGTCGTATTCGGCCCGGGTCCCGAGGTAGCCGGTCCTGGACGAAAGGGGGTCGGTCGTGCCGTCCTCAAACTGGCCGCTGCCGTCGTAGTTCACGTCCCCGCCGAACAGCTCGATCCGGAATCGCTCCGGTCCCGTGCGGCGAGTATACCCGAGCGTCACCAGCGGCCCGTCTTCGTTGACGAAGTCGGCACCGTCCAGCCGCTCGTTCCAGTGGAAATAGTCGATCCGCGTGTACCAAGTCGATTCCGTCAGGCGCTCGGCGAGGGCCGGCGCCGTGGCCGTGGACCCCATCGCAGGGTGAGGCATCGGGCCGGGCATCGTGGGGAGCGGCTCAGAAGCGGCCACTCCGAGCGGACCGGCAGGCGGCGAGACCTGGCCCCCACGCGGCTGGATCGGGATGCCCTCCGGGGAGTTCCCCGCCTGGCCTTCTCCGGGAGTCGCACCGCCCGGCATCGGCCCGGGTAGAAAGTCCTGGGCCCAAGCAGGACAGACACTTAGGACAACGGCGATTACCAAGCAGCCATGCGAGCGGGTCATGGTGTCAGGCCCCGTTGGAGAGGAGCGACCGAGGTGAAGCGGACTTTCCGTGCGAGGCCGCCTAGGGTACCGTCGCTTGGCAGACGCCGTCAATGTCAACCGCGTTGGTGTTTCTCGGCCCGTCAACGCTACGTCGGGTGGCTACTCCTCCACCCGGACTTCGAGGTATCGAGCGAGTTTGTGGAAGTCCTCGTCGGGGTCGATCGGGCGGGAGTAGGCGCGGAGACGCTGGTAATCGATCAGCCGCTCGAACGGCTCGTAGAGGAGGCCGAGTTGACCGGTGACCGAGATCATCACGCCGTTGTGGTTCCGCTCGGCCAGGGCCCGGTAGGCCCCCACGCCGAGCTGGCTGCCGAGGATCACGTCGAAGGCCGTGGGCTTATGGCAGCGGACCTCGTAGCCGAACTGGAGGCCCACGATTTTTCGCTCCTTGCCGGTCCGCCGCTTGTACTCCGCCGCCGCCAACTGGCCGATCCGGCCGCTGAACTTCACTTGCGAGACGGGCAAGTGTCCGAAGGTGTCGGGCTTGAGGCTCTCGAAGGCCGACTGCACCAGGCACTCGCGGAGCTCGGACCGGGGAAACGACTCGGCGAGGCCTTCGGCCACGACGATCACGCCGTAGTTTTTGCCCTCGCGGTCGCGGGCCTGGAGGGTGTCGACGATGCGGTTGACGATCGCCGGGACGTCGAAGATCTCCCGCATCAGGGGCTTGCCGTTTTCGTCGAGCCTCGGCTGGCCGGTGGCGGGATCGAAGGTGGGCTCGGTCGATTTCCACTCCTCGGGGATGTCTTCCAGGCCGATCACCAGGCTGGCCTCGCCGGCGATCGCCGCCCCGTAGGCCAGCCAGCCGGCGGCCCGGCCCATCACCTGGGCCACGTAGTAGGTGCCCGTCGAGCGGCCGTCGGCCAGGAGGTTGTAGAGCTGGGTGGCGAGCATGTCCACCGCGGTGAAGTAGCCGAAGGTGAAATCGATCCCCTGGTAGTCGTTGTCGATGGTCTTGGGCAGGTGGACGACCGGGATCCGTCTGTACCCGGCGGGCAGCCGGTCCTGGAAGAGCTTGAACTTGGCGGCAGTGGTCAGGGTGTCGTCCCCGCCGATCGAGATCAGGGCGTCCACCTCCAGCGACCGCAGGGCCTCGTAGATCGTCTTCAGCGGGGCGGTTTTCTCGGGATCGCCCAGGTCGTCGGGCTTCTGGCAGCCCTTTCCGGGATTGGCCCGGGCGGTGCCGATGAGGATCCCCTGGCTGTTGCGGGCGCCTTCGAGGGCCCGGTGGTCGAGGCGGACGTAGGCTTTTCCTTCCTCCAGCGGCTCGCCCGGCTTGTACCTCATCAGGTAGGAATAGCCGTTGAGGATGCCGAGGACTTCGATCCCGCTCTTGGAGAAGCAGCTTGCCGCGCTGGCGATGACGGCGTTGGCCGCGGGGGCGGGCCCGCCGGAGAAGAGGATCGCCACGCGGCGGATCGGCGTCTGGGGCCGGGAGGGGCTGCTCAGAAGCGTGTTCATCGGTTGCTCCATCTCAGCTCGGCCAGGTCCGCTCGATGAAGGTCGTGTCGACGCGGGCCTCGCTGAAGGCGGGGTGATCGAGGATTTCCACGTGCAGCGGGACCGTCGTCCGGACCCCCTCGATCCTCAGCTCGCGGAGGGCCCGCTTCACGCAGGCGATGGCCTCGTCGCGGGTCGGCTGGTGGACGATCAGCTTGCCGATCAGCGAGTCGTAGTAGGGCGTGACGGTGTAGCCGGTGTGGACGTGGGAATCGAAGCGGACGCCGAATCCGCCCGGGGGAATGATCCGGTGAATCGTCCCCGGCGAGGGCCGGAACCCCTTGGTCGCGTCCTCGGCGTTGATGCGGCACTCGATCGCGGCCCCGCGCGTGCGGACGTCTTCCTGGCGGAAGGGGAGCGGCTCTCCGGCGGCGACGCGAATCTGGGCCTTGATCAGATCGATCCCGGTGACCATTTCCGTGACCGGGTGCTCGACCTGGATCCGGGCATTGACCTCGATGAAGTAGTAGTGCCCCTGGCGGTCGACGATGAATTCCACGGTGCCGGCGTTAGTATACCCGGCGGCCTTGATCAGCCGCACGGCCGAGTCGCAGATCGCCCGCCGCACGGAGTCGTCCAGCCGCGGGGCGGGGCTTTCCTCGATCAGCTTCTGGTGTCGCCGCTGCATGGTGCAGTCGCGCTCCCAGAGGTGGATTGCATTGCCGGCGTGGTCGGCCAGGACCTGGACCTCGACGTGCCGGGGATGCTCGACGTACTTCTCCAGGTAGAGCTCGCCATTGCCGAAGGCGGCGTCGGCCTCGGCCTCGGCCTGCTTGAGCGCCGCCACCAGGGCTTCCTCGTCCAGGGCGACGCGCATCCCGCGGCCGCCCCCGCCCGCAGACGCCTTCACCAGGACGGGGAAACCGATCCGCCGGGCCACTGCCACCGCCTCCCGGCTGTCCTTGACCAGGCCGTCGCTGCCGGGAACGGTGGGGACGCCGACCTCGCGGGCCAACCGCCGGGCGGCGTTCTTGTCCCCCACCAGCGCCATCGCCTCGTGGGAAGGCCCGATGAACTCGATGTTGCAGCTCCGGCAGACCTCGGCGAAATGGGCGTTCTCGGCCAGGAAGCCGTAGCCCGGATGGATCGCCTGGACGTTGCCGATCTCCGCGGCGCTGATCACGCGGTCGATCTTCAGATAACTGTCGGCGGCCTTCGGCGGACCGATGCAATACGCCGCGTCGGCCATCTCCAGATACGCCGACCCGCGGTCGGCCTCGCTGAAGACGGCCACCGTCTCGATCCCCAGCTCGCGGCACGCGCGGATGATCCGCAGGGCGATCTCACCGCGGTTGGCGATCAGGATCCGCTTGAACATCTCGTGGCTCGCTCCCGCGGCACGAGTGCCGCGGCTAAACGTGTCGACGACCGATTGCCCTCTGCGATCTGCCCTCTGCGATCTGCCCTCTGCGATCTGCCCTCTGCCCTCTGCTCTCGGCCTACTGCCGCGTATCGACCTTGAACATCGGCTGGCCGTATTCGACCGGCTCGCCGTTCTCGACCAGCACGGCAATCACCTTGCCCGACACCTCTGCCGGGATCTGGTTGAAAACCTTCATCGCCTCGACGATGCAGACGATCGTCTCCGGGCCGACGTGGTCGCCTACCTGCACGTAGGACGGCGAATCGGGATCGGAAGCCGAATAGAAGGTGCCGACCATCGGGCTCTTGACCGAGACGACGTGCTCTTCCTCGACCCGGACCTCGGTCTCGCGGGGGGCAGGCGGGGGCGGGGACGGGACCGGGGCCGGCGCCGGCGCCGGGGCGGCAAAGGGCTGCCGCAGCGGGGGCCCGCCCGACCCCAGCTCTCCTCCCCGCCGGATCCGCACCCGCATCTCCCCTTGCCGCAGGTCGATCTCGTTCAATTCGTGCTCGTTCATCAACTCCACCAGGCGGCGGATCCTTCGCAGATCGAAAACGTCCTGATTCGGTGGCGAGCCGGACATGCAAACACTCCCGGTAGACTTGGACCCACGGCCCTCGGGACTAGCGGACGACCATTTCTTCCAGTTGTTTGGGGACGCCGGTGAGCACTTCGTGCCCGGCTCGGGTGACCAGCACGTCGTCTTCGATGCGGACCCCGCCCCAGCCCGGCAGGTAAATCCCCGGCTCAACCGTGACCACCATGCCGGGGCGCAGCGACCCGGACATCTTGGGCCCCAATCGGGGAGCCTCGTGGACCTGCATCCCCACTCCGTGGCCCAAGCCATGGCCGAAGTACCGGCCGAACCCTTCCTTTTCAATCACGTGGCGGGCTGCCCGGTCCACGTCGCTCACCGCCACCCCGGGGCGAATCGCGGCGATCGCCTCCCGCTGGGCATTCAACACAACCCTATAAATGCGTTCGAGTTTGGGCGAGATTTTACCGGTGATCAGGACCCGCGTCAAGTCGCTCTTGTACGGCCCGGCGTCAGCCCCCCAATCGACCAGGACCAGGTCGCTGGAGCCGATCGTGGCCTTGCCGGGCCGGGCGTGGGGCAGCGCCGCCCGGCCACCCACCGCGACGATACTCGGGAATGCAGCCCCCCCGGCCCCAAATACCCGCATCTGGTGCTCCAGCTCGTCTGCCACCTGCTTCTCGGTCTTCTCGGGCCGAAGCGATGCCTGCAACACCGCGAACGCCTTCTCCGCACAACGGATCGCCACGCGGATCGCCGCGATCTCGTCCCGATCCTTAATCCGCCGAAGCTGCTCCACCACTGCTGAGGTGGCTTCTATCTCCAGGCGGGGCAAGTCTTTGGCGAGTCGGTCCCGGGCCGAGACGGTCATCGAGTCTCCCTCGATCGCCAGAAGCCGCGATCGGGCCGACCGAAGGACCTTGGTCGTCGCCTCCAACATAGTCATGCCGGTGGGGCGGATGAACCGCTCCAGACCGGGGCACTCCTCGTCCAATTGGGTGGTATATCGCCCGTCGCTGATGATCACCTGGCCCTTTCCGTGGACCAGCAGGTAACTGTCGTCCCCACTGAAGCCGGTCAGGTACGTGACGTTGGTGAAGTCGGTCACTAGCAGGGCGTCGGCTCCGGCCTTGCGGACCGATCGCCAAAGTCGCTGCCGGCGATCGGGATAGCGATCTTTCATCATGGTGTTGCTCCACGGTGGGGGCACCCAGAAGCCGCACGGTCCCAGCGTATGGTCTAGGGGCTTGGCTGACAAGCGGGGAGGACCGGCCGGCGGCAGCGCACCGCGACACCGGCCGGCAGCGCGATCCGGTTTGCACATCGCCGGGGTCGTGAGTTACCATGGAAGTCATGAACACGCATGAGCTGCAGCGGTTGGCCCAGCGATTGCTCGCCGGCGAGTTGACGGCGGCGGAGTTTGCCGACCGGCTTGCCCATCCGGCGATTGCCAACCTCGGCGAGGCCCAGGTCGACCTGGACCGTGGGCGGCGGTGTGGCTTCCCCGAAGTGGTGTTTGCCGAGGGGAAGACCGTGCCGGCGATAGAGAAGGTTTTCCAGGCCCTGATGGCAAACGGGGTGGAGGTGCTGGCGACGCGGATCTCGCCCGAGCAAGCCGCCGCGCTGGCCCTCAAGTTTCCCACGGGGGTGTACAATCCGGTCGGCCGGACGCTCCGCATTCCCCTGGCGGCGGCCCGTACGGACGGATCGGCTGCCGCCCAGGCACCGAGCGGCCGCGTCACCATCGTCACCGCGGGCACCAGCGACCTCCCCATTGCCGAGGAGGCCCGGGAAACCGCCCTCTGGACCGGGGCCCAGGTCAACCTGATCCAGGACGTCGGCGTGGCGGGGCCGCACCGGCTGCGGGCCAGTCTGCACCTGCTGGAAGACGCCGACGCCGTGGTGGTGGTCGCGGGCATGGAGGGGGCGCTGCCGAGCGTGGTCGGCGGCTACGTCGCCTGCCCGGTGGTTGCCGTGCCGACCAGCGTCGGCTACGGGGCGAGCTTTGGCGGGCTGGCGGCCCTGTTGGGGATGCTCAACAGTTGTGCGGCGAACGTCACGGTGGTCAACATCGATGCCGGCTTCAAGGGGGGCTACGTGGCCGGCCTGATCGCGAGGAACGCCGCCCGGGGTCGATGCCGGCCATGAGCGAGTTGCCCCTGCCCCACCTTCCGCCCCGTCCGCCGGAGAGCCACAAGGGGGATTTTGGGCTGGCGCTGGTGGTGGGCGGGTCGCGGGGAATGGCCGGGGCGGTGGCCCTGGCCGGGATGGCCGCGCTGCGCGGCGGGGCCGGACTGGTCCGCCTGGCCGTGCCCGAGGTCTGCCTGGAAACCGTCGCCTCCTTCGAGCCCTCGTACATGACGGTCCCGCTCCCCTGCGACCGTGCCGGGCGAATCTCCTGGAGGGCGCGGGGGGAGATTGTCGAGCTTGCCGAGACGGCCGACGCGGTCGCCTGCGGACCCGGCTTGGGGCGATCGGCGGGCCTGGAGGCCCTGGTGAGCGACCTTTACGCCCGGTTGGGCAAGCCCATGGTGGTGGATGCCGACGGGCTGAACGCCTTGTCCGCCCGGCGGGAAGTGCTCGGCAGTCCGGGAGGGGCACGGATCCTGACGCCTCACCCCGGCGAGTTTGCCCGGTTGATGGGCCGGGATCGCGTCGCGGCGCACGAGCGGGAACCGGCGGCGGTCGAGCTCGCCGGCCATTGCGGAGTGGTTGTGGTCTTGAAGGGGCACCGGACCCTGATTACCGACGGCCGCCAGCGGGCCACAAACACCACGGGTAATCCCGGCATGGCAACGGGCGGCTCGGGGGACGTGCTCACCGGGCTGGTCACGGCGCTGGCTTGCCAGGGTCTCGCCCCCTTCGAGGCCGCCCGGCTCGGCGTCTTCCTTCACGGGCTGGCGGGCGACCTGGCCGCCGCGGAGTTGGGCCAGCAGGCGATGATCGCCAGCGACCTGATCCGGTTCCTCCCGGCCGCGATGACGCAGTATCGCAATGGCATTCGGGTGAGATGACGCCGGGCGGCGGAGGGGGACAGTCCCCGGCGGGAATAACCTCCCCCGATGAGGCATCTAACAGACATGAGCCTCCATCGCGTGTTGGCCGACCTGGTGGTTTTCGCGCATGCCCTGTACGTGGGGTTCGTCATCGTTGCGCTCTTGGCGATCCTGGTCGGCGTCGTCCTCCGCTGGGGGTGGGTGCGGAATTTCTGGTTCCGCATCATCCACTTCCTGATGATCGCCACCGTGGTGTTCGAGGCCCTGTTTGGAATCATCTGTCCTCTGACGACCATCGAAGACGACCTGCGGGAGAAGGCCGGGGAGAGCGTGCAAGAGGGGACCTTTCTCGGCCGGTTCGCCCACGACGTGCTGTTCTACGACGCGCCCGAGTGGGTGTTCACCACCTGTTACTGCATCTTTGGGGCGATCGTCCTGGTGACGCTGATCCTTGCGCCGCCGCGGCGGCCGGCCTGGCTGCGCCGGACGATCAGCGGCGGAAGCGTCCGGCCACGAGCGTGATGTTCTGGCCGCCGAAGCCGAAGCTGTTGGACAGGACGTGCTGGCAGGGCCACTGGCGGGCGACGTTGGGCACGTAGTCCAGGTCGCACTCCGGGTCGGGCGTCTCGTAGTTGATCGTGGGGGGGATCACGCCGTCGCGGAGCGCGAGCAGGCAGAAGATCAGCTCCGTGGCCCCCGCCGCGGCGATCAGGTGGCCCATCATGCTCTTGGTGCTGGAGACGGGGATCTTGTAGGCGTCTTCACCCCAGACCTGCTTGATCGCCAGGGTCTCGACCTTGTCGTTGACCGTGGTGCTGGTGCCGTGGGCGTTGACGTAGTCGACGCGGTCGATTCCGGCGTCGGCCAGCGCCATCTTGATGCAGGCGATGGCGCCGCGGCCTTCGGGGTGGGTGTCGGTGATGCGGAAGGCGTCGGCGGTCGAGCCGTAGCCGAGGATCTCGCCGTAGATGGTGGCCCCCCGGGCCTTGGCCCTTTCGAGCTCCTCCAGAACGACCATCCCGGCCCCCTCGCCGAGCACGAAGCCGTCGCGGTTGCGGTCGAAGGGGCGGGAAGCCTTCTCGGGGTGCTCGTTCTGCTTGCTCAGGGCGGTCAGCAGGGCGAAGCCGGTCACTCCGAAGGGGTGGATCATCGTGTGGGTGCCGCCGGAAAGCATCACGTCGGCCTCGCCGCGGCGGATGATCTCGGTGGCCTCGCCGATCGCCTGGCTGCTGGCGGCGCAGGCGGTCAGGCAGTTGATGTTGGGCCCCTGGGCGTCGAACAGGCTGGCCAGGTGGCCCGCGGGCATGTTCGGCTCCTGCTCCAGCTCCGCGATCGGGTGAAGGATCTCCAGTCCCTTCCGGGTGAACTTGGCCAGGTCGAGGCTGGGGCCCTCCAGGGCGGCGACCATCATCTGGGTAAAGCTGTCGAAGTCCTGCTGCCCCTCGCCGCTGCCGAGATAGACGCCGAAGCGCGTGGGATCGAGCGGCGCGTCGAGCGCTCCCGAGTCGGCCATGGCCTTCTTGGCGGCGCCGACGGCGAAGCGGGTGTGGCGGCCCTGGTACTTCCAGCGCGCGGGGTCCTCGCCCACGTCGGAGACGTCCCAGTTGCGGACCTCCGCGGAGATCTTGGTGGGGAAGTTGCTGGCGTCGAACAGGGTGATATACCCTACTCCCGACTCGCCCTCCAGGAGCCGTTTCCAGACGGGCTCGATCTCCGCTCCCAAGGGCGTCACCCAGCCGATCCCGGTGACCACAACGCGTCGTCTCATCGGCAGACTCCTGGGGATACCCGGTGCGGCGCGGCCTAGAGCTTGGGGGTGACGACGCCGGCCAATTCCGCGGGCTCCACCAGCGGCGACCCGTCCGCGGCGCGGCCGACCTCGTAGGCGCGGAGCATCCGCATCATCTTGAGGTAGTCCGCGGGCTCGAAGAGGGTCTTGTCCTGGTGTTCCCCATTGAGGTGCGCGAAGACGATCTCCATTTCCGCCTGCAACGCCGAGCCCTTGTGGCTGGTGGCGGTGACCATCGCGCCCCCTTCGTGGATCGTGTCGATCGAGGCGGTGTAGGTCAGCGTGTCGCCCGGCCGGGCCTCGCCGTAGAAGACGACCTTGGGCACTTTGGCCAGGATCACCTTCTCGCGGAACCGGCCGTGCTCGCACACCAGCAGGCCCCCGGTCTGCGCCAGCCCCTCCATGATCAGGGTGTTGGGCATGATGGGGAAGCCGGGGAAGTGATCGTGGAGGTAATCCTCGGCCAGGGAGATGTTCTTGATGGCCTTGGCGTACCGTCCGCTCTCGAACGCTATGAACCGGTCAATCCAGTACCATCGCATGGGATCCGCTTTCCGCCGCACGGCGCGGCACGGGGGACGCCGGGCTCAGCCGGTCACGCTCACCTTCGTCTCGACGAAACGGCACAAGTCGCCGACGGTGAGCAGGTTGGCGAAATCCTGCACGGTGGGGTTCTTGGCAAATTCGTCCAGGTTCACAAAAGGCATCCGCTGGCGGAGCTCGGCCAGGCCGGCCCCGGTGACCCGGCCGTCGTCCACGTAGGCGGCGTTGGTGAGGAAGTCCTCGGCCAGCACCAGCTCTCCCCGCGGGATCTTGATGTCAAACGCTTTCTCCAACCGGAAGACGATGTCCAGAAAGTCGATCGACTCGGCTCCCAGGTCGCCGACCAGAGTCGCGCTCGCGGTGACCTCCTCTTCGTCGACTCCCAGGGCTTCGACCAGGGCCGTCTGGACCTTTTGAAAGACTTCCTCCTTCGTCGGCATTTCGCTCAACCTCCCAAAGTCGGAACCAGTCACGTGGGAAAGAGACTCATGGTGCGGGCGTGTTCAATAGCCGCCCAGGCTCAGGCCCCCGTCTACCCGCAAAACCTGCCCGGTAACGTACGCCGCATCGTCGCTGGCCAGGAAGGCCACGACGGTGGCGACCTCCGCCGGAGTGCCGATCCGCTTCAGGGGGATGATCTCCTTGAGGCGGTCCCCCACCAGGCCGCGGACCGCCTTGCTCATGTCGGTCTCGATCAAGCCGGGGGCGACGGCGTTGACGCGGACTTTCCGCTGGGCGAACTCCTTGGCCATGGCCCGGGTAAGCCCGTCGATGCCTCCCTTGCTCGCCGCGTAGTTCACCTGGCCGCGCGAGGCGAACTCGGCCGCGGTGCTCGACAGGTTCACGATGCTCCCGCTCCGCTGATACATCATCTGCTGGGCCACGGCCCGGCAGTAGTGGTAGGTGCCGAAGAGGTTCGTCTCGATCACCTCCCGCCACTGCTCGGCGACCATCGCCCCCATCAGCCCGTCGCGGACGATCCCCGCCGAATTCACCAGGACGTCCAAGCGGGAGTGCTGCTCGACGATTTCGTCGACGAGCTGCTGGGCGCGGGCGGGGTCGCGGACGTCGGCCTGGGCCGCGCGGACCGCGCGTCCCCGGCCGCCCAGCTCGGCAACCAGCGCTTCGGCCGCCTCCCGGTTGCTCTGGTAGACGAACACCACCACCGCCCCCTCCGCCGCCAAACGCTCCACCACTGCACGGCCGATCCCGCGGCTGCCGCCGGTGACCAGGGCAATCTTGTTCTCCAGTCGCATGTCGCGTCGCTTCACAAGCCGAGGGGGGGCTTAGAGGCCAGGTTCCATCGGTCTGCCGTTGGCTCCGTTGGGCTGGTACAGCAGAGCGAACAACTCGCGCATTTCCTTCTTTACCAGGACGTCGGTTTTCGCCTGCTCCGGACGGGTCTGGGCCAAGTCGTATCGCTCCAACACCAGGCGCGCGGTCACCGTGATCCGCCCATCCACCGTTCCCCGCGCCTTGAGCACGGTCTCCCGATCGGTCTGGCTGACCACCTCGGCCTGGACGCGAAGGGTCTGGCCCGGCTCCACGAACTGGCCGTACTTCACCCCCCGCGCCTCCTTCAGCAGCACCATGCTGTGGGCAAAATCCTCGCTCGCCCGCACCAACCACGCCCCCGCCTGGGTCATCGCCTCGAGCATCAGCACCCCGGGCATGACCGGGAACCCGGGGAAGTGGTCCGCCAGGTACTCCTCGGCCATCGAGAGAGCCTTGAGGGCAGTAATGCTCACCCCCGGCTCCAACTGCTCGATCCGATCGATCAGGGAGAATCGCATGGGTCGTAGGAAGGTGGAGCTAGCGCAAACCGAGCCCGCGTCGGAAAATCAGACGGTCCAGTATACTTTCCTGCCACAGGGGCCACAACCGCGAAAACCGGGAACCGCCCGTACAACGCACCCCAGTCTACCCCTCAGCGGGGAA
>Ga0153916_10003388_pt1 | contig 11860 bp, 12 predicted proteins | sample Opewatmetagenome_FD_109642 | JGI IMG/M metagenome (GOLD analysis project Ga0153916, IMG submission 109642) | Freshwater wetland microbial communities from Ohio, USA - Open water 3 Core 3 Depth 4 metaG | ecosystem: Environmental > Aquatic > Freshwater > Wetlands | place: USA: Ohio, Lake Erie...
CGCCGTGCTCCTGGGCAAACTCCCCCATTTTTCCGCGGAGGTCGAGACTCGGGCGCGGATCGGCGCGCGGTACTCGGGAATGCTCGCGGATGTCGTCGGGGTGCCGGCCGTCTCGCCGGGCAACACGCACGTCTTTGCCCAGTACACGATCCGGACGCCGCGGAGGGACGAGCTCGCGGCGCACCTCCAGGAGAACGGCGTCCCCACGGCCGTCCACTACCCGATCCCCCTTCACCTCCAGGAGGCGTTTCGCAGTCTCGGTTACGGGGCGGGGGATTTTCCGGAAAGCGAGGCGGCCTCGCATGAAGTCGTTTCCCTCCCCATGTCCGCATTCCTGTCCGGGAAGGACCAGGACGAGGTGATCCGCCAGGTCCGCCGGTTCTTCGGGAAGTGACCGCCCCGGCGAGGTTTTCGGCCTGTTGCCCCTACCCCCGCGGGTGACCGTCTGATATTCTAACCCGATGCGGACAACGACTTGGCCCGCGAGCGGGACCCTGCTCGTGCGGGCGGTCAACTGGCTGGGAGACGCCGTCCTCACGACCCCCGCGCTGGGAGCATTTCGGGCGGCGTGCCCGGGGATGAAGGTGACACTGGCCGCCAATCCGCCTGTCGCGGAGCTCTTTCGCCTCCACCCCGACGTGGACGAGATCCTGGTCTACGACAGGAAGGGGAGGCACAAAGGCGCCGTCGGCCTGGCCCGGATGGCGCGTGCGCTCCGCCGGGAACGGTTCGACGCCGCGCTCCTCCTCCAGAACGCCTTCGACGCCGCTCTTCTCGCCTTCCTCGCGGGGATACCGGCCCGAATGGGGTATGCCCGTGACGCGAGACGGTTCCTGTTGACCCGGGCCGTGCCGGTGACGGATGAAATACTCTCCCTCCATCATGTGGAGTATTACCTGCGCCTTCTCACGGAACTGGGGCTCCCGCGGCCGGAAAGGCCGGCGCTGCGCCTCCGGGTCTCCGGGGAGGAGCGGGAGGCGATGAAGGTCCGCCTTCTCCATGAAGGCGCGCGGGAGGGGCGCCCGATCCTTGGGATCAACCCGGGCGCCACGTTCGGGTCGGCGAAGCGCTGGTTTCCGGAGCGTTTCGCGGCGGTCGCGGATACGCTCGCGGACGAGTGGGGGGCTTCGGTCGTGCTGATGGGTTCGGTCCCCGAGGTGCCTCTCTCGGCCGAGATCGAGGCGGCGATGATGCGGCGGCCCGTCAACCTTGCGGGGCGGACGACGGTTCGGGAGCTGATGGCGCTCCTGTCCCTCTGCTCCTTCCTCGTGACCAACGATTCGGGGCCGATGCACATCGCGGCCGCGTTCGGGGTCCCCGAGGTCGCCATCTTCGGGCCCACGGACTGGCGGGCCACCTCGCCGTGGACTTCCCTTGCGAAGATCGTCCGGGTGGACGTGGACTGCTCCCCGTGCCGCAAGCGGGAGTGCGACCGGGGGCACGAGTGCATGGTCGGCGTGACGGCTGACATGGTCGTCTCCGCCGCAAGGTCGCTTCGGGCGGAGGTCGCCGGTGGAGCCGCGTGACTTCCGGAGGATCCTGATCGTGAAGCTGTCCGCCCTCGGGGACGTGGCCCACGCCCTTCCCGCGATCGACTACCTCCGGACGGCCGCGCCCGGCGCGGAGGTCGACTGGGCCGTCGACCGCCGGTTCGCGCCGCTCCTCGAGGGGAACCGGGCGCTGCGCCGCGTGGTTCCCCTGGACATCCGTCGGTGGAAGAGCGCCTGGACGACCGCGGATGCGCGGCGCGAGGCGGCGGCGGCGGTCCGGGCGCTGCGCGAAGGGAATTACGACGTCGCCTTCGACATCCAGGGAAACACGAAGAGCGGCGCGGTGACCCGTCTCTCGGGGGCTCCCGTCCGCTACGGATTCGACCGCGGCGGGGTGCGGGAGGCGACGAACCTTCTCTTCACGAACCGGAAGGTCCCGCTGCGTCCCGAGGACCGGCACGTCACGAAGAAGATCCTCCGGGTCGTCAGCGCTCCGTTCGGCGGGGCGTTCGACCTTGCCGCGCTCAGGACGGAGGTGGCGACGGGGTCCGCGGACGATGAACGGGCGTCGAAGATTCTGGAAGAGCTTCTCCCCGGCGCGTCGCCGGCCGTGGCGATCCACGCCGGGACCACATGGAGCACGAAGAAGATGGATCCGGCGTTCTGGGCCGAGGCCGCGCGCCGCCTGCGCGATCGCTATCCCCGCCTCGGCGTCATTCTGACATGGGGGACCGAGGAGGAACGGCGCGAGGCCGGGGAGATCCGGCGGGCGGCCGGCAGGGCCGTTGCGCTCGTTCCGGAACTTGCGCTCAAGCAGCTTGCCGCCCTGTACCGGACGTGCGGCTACCTGATGGCGCCGGACACCGGCCCTCTCCACGTTGCGGCCGCGGTCGGGGCGAAAACCGTCTCCGTCTTCCGGGTGACGGACGGGAACCGGAACGCGCCGTTCGGCCCGAACCACCGGTTCCTCCAGGCGTCGATGCCGTGCGCGGGGTGCCTGCGCAAGCGGTGCAAGCGGGACGCGGAGTGCCGGAGGAGCATCTCTCCCGAGGCCGCGGCGATCGCCATGGCCGAGCTGATCGGGAGGGACGCCCGCGAGGCGCGGTCCGGATGACGGGCACGATCCTCCACATCGTGGAGCCGACCCTCGAATCCGAGGCGGGGCATTGCCACTCCTTTGTAGAGAGTCTCTGCCGGGCGCGGGAGACCGGGGGGCCGGACCTGTGCGTCTGGGCGGGCCGGCGGGCGCGCCTCCCCCGTCTGTCGGCCGCCGGTGTCGCGGTGCGACCCTATTTCCGTCGGAGAGTGCGCCGACTCCAGGAATACCTCCTCCTCTCGCGGTTGCTCCGGTCGCCGGGCCGCATTTTCATCGCAACGGCGGGACGGGCCGACCTCGCGCTCCTCGACCTCGCGGCGCGGGGAAAGGTTCCCTCCGGCAAGGTCTTCCTCTTCTTCCACTGGGTCCGGCCTGCGCCCGGCAAGGAGGAACGTTTCCGGAAGGCGGCGAGGCGCCAGCCGCACCTGACCCTCCTCGCGCCGACGGAGAGTGTCGCGGAGACACTCCGGAGTTTCGGGTTCGGCGCGACCCGGGTCGTCCCGTACCCGATCACTCCGGCGGCCGGCGCGCCCGCCGAAGAGCCGCCGGCTTTCCGCCACCTCCTGTACGCCGGCGCGGCGCGGCAGGACAAGGGGTTCTCCGCCGTGGTCGATCTCGTCGCCCGTCTCGCCGAGACGGGCCGGGACCTGCCCGTCGTCGTCCAGGCATCCGCCGACCATCACGGCAAGTACGATCCGCGGACGAAGGCGGATATCGCGCGCCTGGAAGGCGTCCGCTACCCGCATCTCCGGATCCTTCGGGAGACGCTGGACGGCCCCCCATACGCCGACCTCTTCCGGGGTGCGATCTGCCTCCAGCCGTACAATCGGGACGATTTCGCGGACCGGATCAGCGGCGTGACGCTCGACGCCCTGTCGGCGGGATGTCCCGTGGCGGCCACTTCGGGGACGTGGATGGCGCGGGTCGCGGAGCGCTTCGGGGCCGGGCGGGCCCTGGACGACCCGTCCGCGCCGTCGCTCCTTGCGGCGGTCGACGGAATCCGCGCCGACTACGGGCGATACCGGGAGAACGCCTTCCGCGCGGGGTGGACTCTCCAGGAGGAGAACAGCGCCCGGCGCCTCCTGTCGATCCTGGCGGGGGAGTGAGGAAATGGGGGAGGGTCCGATGGAGAGGACGCGTCGTCCGCTCTCGGCGGTCGTGATCGCCCTGAACGAGGAGCGCCGGATCGTACCGTGCCTCGAGAGCCTGTCGTTCGCCGACGAGATCGTGGTCGTCGACTCGGGAAGCACGGACGGGACCGTCGCGGCCGCCCGGCGTTTCACCGACAAGGTCCACGCCGTCCCGTGGAAGGGGTTCGGCCCCCAGAAGCAGGCGGCCGTCGGCCTCGCGGCGCACGACGCCGTGCTCAACGTGGACTGCGACGAGCGCGTGACCCCGGAGTTGGCCGAGGAGATCCGCTCGGTCCTCTCGGGGGAGACAATGCGCGCCGGGTACTCCGTTCCCCGCAGGACGTTCCTGGGAAAGAGGGAGATTCGCCATTGCGGGTGGTACCCCGACCGGACGATCCGGTTCTTCGACCGGACGAAGGCCCGCTTCTCGGACGACGTTGTCCACGAGCGCGTCGTCGTGTCCGGCGACACGGGGGCGCTCCGGAACCATCTTCTTCACTATTCCTTCGACGGCTTCGCTGACATCATCCGGAAGATGGACGGGTACACGGACCTCTCCGCGCGGAAGATGTTCGAGGAGGGGAGGCGGTGCGGACTGGCGGACCTCACGGTCCGGCCCGCGTTCACCTTCCTGAAGACATATCTCGTCCGGCTCGGGTTCCTGGACGGCATTGAGGGTCTCGAGGTCGCCGCCGCCGCCGCCCTTCACGTCTTCGCGAAATACGCCAAGCTGCGCGACCTCTCTCGATGGGGAGGGGCCGCCCGGTGACGTGCGCGGTCGATTCTCCGCGGCCGCTCAGGATCGCGGTTGTCGTCCCCAAGTACGGCCTCGTGGGAGGTGGCGAGCGATTTGCCGCCGAGCTTACGGAGAGACTGGCCCGGACCGGCCGTTACGAGTTCCACGTCTTCGCGAACCGGTGGAAGTCCTCCACGCCGGGTATCGCCTTCCACAAGGTTCCTGCCGTCCGATTCCCCCGCTCATTGAGACCCTTGAGCTTCGCCTGGCTCGCCGGCCGCATGGTCGCCCGGGGCGGATTCGACATCGTCCACGCTCACGAGCGGGTCTTGCGCGCGGACGTGTTCTCGATGCACGCCGTGCCCCACGCGGCGTGGGTCCGGGACGTCAGGCAGAAGCGGCCAAGCCTCTTCGACCGGGCGACGATATCCCTGGAACGCCGGATGATGGCGAATTCTCCCAGGTCCTTCTTTCTCCCCGTCTCGACGCTCGCCGCCGCGGCACTGCGCCGGGAGTATGACGTCGAACCCGCCCGGATCCGCGTCGTCCACCCGGGCGTGGACGTCGCGCGGTTCTCGGGGCCCGACCGCGCCGCCTGCCGCGCCGAGATCCGGGGCCGCCACGGGATCGGGGAGTCCGACCTCCTCGTCCTCTTCGTCGGGATGAACTTCGAGGTCAAGGGGCTCGACGCCGTCATCGCGGCGGTTGCGATAGCGAGGCGGGCGCGGCCCGACGCGGGGATCCGGCTCCTCGTCGTCGGAAAGGGGGACGCGGGAAAATACGGGGACCTCGCGCGGTCGCTCGGGATCGGAGACGCGGTGGCGTTCGCCGGCCCGCGTGCCGCAGGGGTGGAGCGGTACTACCGGGCGGCGGACCTCTTCATCATGCTCTCGCGCTTCGACACCTTCGGCATGGCGGTCCTCGAGGCGATGGCGGCGGGACTCCCGGTCGTCGTCAGCCCGAACGTGGGTGCGAAGGACGTGGTCGAAGAAGGGATCAACGGATTCGTCGTCCCGGCGACCGGGGACTCCGATGCCGCGGCCCGTGCGATTGCCGCGATGGCCGAAGGGGATGCGCGGGGCCGTCTCGGGGCGGAGGCGTCGCGCACCGCCGCGCGGCGCACGTGGGACCGGACGGCGGAAGAGGTGGGGCGCGTCTACGATGCCGTGGCCTCCGGGCGTGGGGATTCGAGGTTTCCGTGATTCGCCGGAGATTCCCGGAGGCATAAGGAAACAACCATGGACATACTGGTCGTCGGCGCCGGGTTTGCCGGAAGCGTGGTCGCCGAGCGGATTGCGGGCACCGGGGGAAAAGTGATGCTCATCGACCGACGGACTCATCTCGGGGGAAACTCCTTCGACGAAATCGATTTGAACGGCATCCTGATCCATCGGTACGGTCCCCACATATTTCACACGGGCAACCGGCGGGCGTTTGAATACCTGTCGCGCTTCACGGAACGGCACCCCTGAGCCACAAGGTGCTCGCTGAAGTCGACGGGAAACTTCTCCCGATTCCCGTCAATCTGGACACCGTGAACCGGCTGTACGGATTCGATCTCGACGAAGAGGGTCTTCGGGCCTGTTTGGAGCGGGTTCGGGAACCGAGAAAACCGGTGAAAACCAGCGAGGATGTCGTTGTCGCCGCCGTCGGCCGGGACCTTTACGAAAGATTCCTCCGGGGACATACGCGCAAGCAATGGGGGATGGATCCTTCCGTGCTTGACGTCCGCGTCACGGCACGAATACCGGTCCGCTGGATGCCTGTTTCGATGTCCGGTTCGGAAAGCTGCCCGACCGGAAACGAAATCAGCGCTCGCTTCACGTGGCCGAAATCGGTCGCGAGGATGGAGCGGATCATCGCCGGGCAGGACGGATGACCGGGACGGAAGTGCGCGCATGTTTCCGCGCCGCCGAACAGGCGGCAGGTGTGCGGCGCCCGTATCGGGGGCAGTCCGTTGCATTATGGAATCCGGCCTCGCATAATGCCGGGAGAGGGAGTCCACGATGAATGTGAAAATGAAGGCCCTGCTGCATAACCTCAAGGCGCTGCCGAACGTGTGGGGGAAGCGGAATGAGCGCCGCCCCCCCGAACCTCCCCGTTCCTACCAGGAGTACGTGGAGTTTCAGGTCGGCACTGGCGACGACGAGTATTTTCGAAGCGCGATCTTCATGCGAGAGCTCATGGGGCAACGGACATACATCCATAAACTGGCCCGGATCCTTCCCCGCGAGGGCCTGATCGTCGACTGTGCCGCGGGCGACGGCGTGACGCTGGCGGAGCTCAGGATACTCGGATTCCCAAGCCTGCTTGGAATCGAGTTCAGTCCCCACAGGGCCGCCAGGGCGAGGAAGCTCGGTCTCGATATAGCCGAGCTCGACATGCATGATCTGAGTCGGATCGAGTCCGGGAGCGTCGCCGCGGTCCTGAGCGCGCACACTCTCGAACATGCCATGGACCCCGACAAGCCCGTTCGGGAGTTTCATCGCATCCTCCGGCCCGGCGGCACCATGCACGTCGTTCTTCCCTACCCGGATCCCGGCCACTGGAACGACCACATGCATGTGGGGAAGAGGATCCTCGGCCTCGACCGGATCTTCGGGGAACGGAACGTGATCCGCTACTTTACCGAAAGAGGCTTCGATCTGCTCGGCTACGATTTCGACACTCTGAGGGAACCGGAAATCCAGATATCGTTTTCGAAGGCGCCGTCCGCCTGAGAGGCTCGGACTGCCGGATAGAGACTCGCCTTTCCGATCCCCGGGGCGGCGCAGTCGGCGGCCGCGGCATCCAGAAATAATGAGCGATTTCCAGGCGACCGGGAAGGAGATTCGGAAAATTGGAGGGGGGCGGGAGGGACACGTGACGAGGTGGAAGGTTTTCGTGACCTTTTTCAGGAACCTGTACGACGATCATTACGCCGTCGACAGTTCCTACGCTCCGGAGAACTTCACCTTCGTGAAAGTGAACGACCGGTACCCGCTGGAGCTTGCGGGCAACCGGTTGACCTATGACATCCTCGTCGAACACGATTTCCAGGTTTTCCGGCCGGACCTGCAGGAGAAGGGATATTGCGAGAACAGCGTCATCTATCACCTTTTCAGGAACGGGGTTCACAAGTCGTACGACTACGTCGGCTTTATCGAATACGATCACGTGCTGGCGCCCGATTTCACCCGGACGATCCAGAGAAAGCTGGACGAGGCGAAGGGAGAGACGATCTTCGCATTCAACAAATTTTCATTCCGGCAGCTCTGGGAACAGGCCATCGTGCTGAATCCGCATCGTCGGGAGAAGGTGACGGGCAGGCCCGATTCGAAATGGAACTGCATCAACGTGATCCTGAGGGACTACAACGATTTCTTCAAGACCAGCTACGGGCTGGAAAGACTGATCGCCAAGGATTGTTTTCCCATCTGTCACAGTCTGCTGATGCCTTCCCGCATCTTCGAGAAGATCATGCCCTTTCACACCCACATCATGGAATCCGGAAAGGTCGAGGGATTCCATCGCCACAACTGGAGGTCGCCGGGAGGTCTCATGGAACGGTACCTGGCGGTGGCGCTCGCGCTGGAGGACGCGCCGATCGACGATACGATCCAGCTCGAGCACCGCGACCTTTCCGTGAAGGTCCTGAAGCCGGAATGGTTCAATCCATCCGCGTGGCGGAGGGCCGTGGCCTACCTGCAGAAAAAATTCTGATCGGAATGCCATGGTGACCGTGCCGCCGTCGAGGACGCCGTAAATGACCCTGGTCCGCATCGCCAGGGACTGGGACTGGCCGGACCTGATGCGCCAGACGCCCGGAGGGAAGGGAGTCTGGGACGATATCCGGTTCACGGTCGGCGACGAAGAGGAATGCGACGTTCTCGTCGTTCTCAACAACCGCATGAAGACCGATGTCCACGCCAGGTGCCCGGAAGGGCGCGTCTGGGCGCTCATGCAGGAGCCGTACGTGAGGGGATTCACGGACTGGATGGCGGAGGGGCACGAGGCGTTCGACCGGGTGTACACGAGCTACGCGCCGCCCGGCGGCGGGAAGTACGTCGCGTCCCATCCGGCCCTCCCGTGGCACGTGAACCGCAGCTTCGACGACCTGGTCGCTTGCGGGATTCCGGCCAAGGACCGAACGTGTTCCTGGATTGCAGGGAGCCCCCGGGACCTCCCCGGCCACATGAAGCGACTGTCGTTCCTTCACGCTCTCAGGTCCGACCGGAGCATGGACGTCGACCTCTATGGACGCGCCGTCCGCTACATCGAGGACAAGTGGGACGGATTGGCCCGCTACCGTTACTCCATCGCCGTCGAGAACACGACCTGGCCGGACTATTGGACCGAGAAGCTCGCCGACTGCTTCCTCACGTGGACGGTGCCCATCTACCACGGGTGCCCCAACCTGGAACGATACTTTCCCCCCGATTCGTTCATCCGCCTCGACATCGAGAGGCCGCGCGAGGCGCTGGAGACGGTCCGCCGCATCCTCCGGGATGACGACTGGGAGCACAGGATGCCGGACCTTTCGGAGGCGCGGCGGCGTGTCCTGCACGAACACCAGTTTTTCCCCCATGTCGCGAGGCTGGTGCGGTCCGCGCCTCCGGCAGTCGGGGAGAAAGTGCTCCGGACGGTTCCTGCGTACCGGAGGAGCGTGAAGACGGAGGTCCTGCGGTTGCTCTTCAAGGTCAGGAAACATTACCTGCGGCTCGTCAGCCCATCGAGATGAAGACGAGCGTCATCGTTTCCTTCTACGAGCGCCTGGGGCACCTGAAGTGTTGCCTCGATGCCCTTTCCGCGTGCACGGAAGATTTCGACGAGGTGGTGATCGCGGACGACGGGTCGTCGGAAGCGACTGTCCGGAGCCTTGAGGAGATGGTTTCTACGTACCCCTTCAGGATTGTTCACGCTTGGCACCCAAAGGCGGGGTTCCGCCTCGCGGCCGCGCGGAACGACGGCATCCGCCGGTCCCGCGGGGACCACCTGGTCTTCCTGGATTGCGACTTCGCGGTCCTGCCGGGGGCGATCCGGCGCCATCGCGAGTACGCGAGGCGCGGGAGATTCGTGGCCGGGCTGTGCAAATACCTCCCCGAGGAGCCGACCCGCCTTCTCATGGGGGGGGGCGTGACGCCCGGGAAGCTCGAGGATCTCTACCGGTCCCTTCCCGATCGGCCCATCGTCCGGGAGCATTGGAAGTTCGCCCGGTACAGCATCCTCATCCGCCTTCGGCTTGCCGACCCGAGGAAGCAACGGTGCAGCAGCCATTTCTCCATACACCGGAGCGACATGGAGTCGATCAACGGGTACGACGAGAACTTCGTCGGCTGGGGCGGAGAGGACGAGGACATCTCCTGCCGGATGGTCAGGGCGGGATTCCGAGGGCGTTCGATCATTCCCCTGGCGAAGACGCTTCACCTCTGGCATCCGAAGGAGCTGGGAGGGAAACACTGGAAAGAGGGATCCAACATCCCGTACCTGTTCCGGAAGGGGATCCCCGTGTTCTGCGAGAACGGGCTGGTCAGGAAATGAGCGCGGGAGAGACTCCGCGGGGGGAGGCCTTGGCATGAGACGGCTTGCGGAAATCGCCGGCCAGCTCCTGGACCGGGCGAGGGGTCGGTCGGGGTCGGACGGGCCCGACATCGCGCCCGGGGACATCACCATCGGGATCACGACGTTCGAGCACCGGTTCGATCGGTACTTCGTCCCGCTGTTGGACCGGATCCGGGAGCACGCGGAAAACGAGATCGTCGTCGCCGTCAACGGCGAGCACGAGCGCGCGTTCGACGAGGAGTACCGGCGGCGCATGCTGGAGTTCCTCGCCCGGCACAAGAACGTCTACCCGGTGGTCTTTCCCCGTTTTCGAGGGCTGTCGAAGCTCTGGAACTCCATCGTCGTCCACGCCACCGGCGACTACATCCTGATGCTGAACGACGACATCATGATCGAGCGTCCGGGGTTCATGGAAGATGTCTGCTCCGCCCTGCGCCGAAACGGCGGCCGGATGTTCCTGATCAACCGCTCCTGGTCCCATTTCGTCGTGAGCCGCGAGGAGATCGACGCGCTCGGGTATTTCGACGAGCGCCTGCTCGGGATCGGCGAAGAGGACGGCGACATGACGTGGCGGTACATCGAGCACTACGGCAGTGCGATCGCGAGCGTCAAGATCAAGGGGTTCGTGAACTTCGCGGAGGAAACGGTCCGCACGTACAAGCCGGTCAACATCCAGACTCACTCAGGCACGAAGTACAGTCTTTTCAACCGCCGGTTCATGTCCGCGGAGAAATACGAGGCAAGCCCGGAAGGCGTCACGGGGATGTTCGACGAGCCCGTCGTCCTGAAGGATCGCGGCAAAGACCAGTATCCCAACGAGAAGTTCTATCGGCTCCGGAAAAAGGAGCTTTGAGAACCGCTGCGGCCGGTCCGGCCGGGTCCCGCGTCAGCGGCCCGCGCGCTCCGCGCTCCGGAGGACCTCGCCCGCCAGATTTGCGACCGTCTCCATGCCCAACTCCTCGAGGCAGAGGCTCCGCTCTGACCCCTCGCACCCCTTGTCGTTGCACGGGACGCACGTCTTGTCGGAACGCGCGATCCGGTGCGTCGCGTCCTCCACCGTCCACGCGCGCCAGTTCGAGGGCCCGAAGATCGTGACGGTGGGGGCGCCGACGGCCGCCGCGATGTGCGGCGCGGCGCTGTCGACTCCAAGGTGGAGATGGCTCAGTGAGATCAGGGCCGCCAGCTCGCCGAGCGTCGTCTTTCCCGCCAGGTTGAAGACGGGCCCCGCGCACCTCCGCGCGATCCCGTCCGCCGCGGATGCCTCGTCCCCCGAGCCGATGATGACGGACGGGAGCCCGTGCTCACGCCACATCCGGTCGAAGAGGTCCGCCCATTTGTCGTATCCCCACTCCTTGTACTTCCAGCGCGAGAAGGGGTTGGCGGTGACGAATCGAGGGTGCTGCGCCACGCCCTCCCGCGCGAGCAGGGCCCGGACGTTCTCCCGGCCCTCTTCGGAGACGTAGAGCCGCGGCTGGGAGTCGTCCGTATCGACGCCGATGGCCCGGAGGATCCGGAGCGACTGGTCCCCCCCGGGGTGAACGGGCCGGTCCGTCCAGACAGGCTCAACGGAATGCGTGAAGGCGAGGCGGTGCCAGAAGGGCGCCTCGCGCCAGCGGCGGACCACCCGTACCGGGGCGCCCGAGAGCCAGGCCAGAAGGGCCCCGCGATCGCCGGTTCTCAGGTCTATCGCGAGATCGTACCGCGCCCTCCGCAACCGACGCACGAGCCCGACGTTCTCCGCACCGAGCTCCGAGAGCTTGACCCTGCCCTTCGAGACCTCGAGTATCTCCGAGACGTGGGGGTCCGTCGCCAGAAGGGAGCCGTAGGTCCTCCGGACGAGCACGGACACGCGGGCTTTCGGATACGC
>Ga0153916_10003389_pt1 | contig 11859 bp, 2 predicted proteins | sample Opewatmetagenome_FD_109642 | JGI IMG/M metagenome (GOLD analysis project Ga0153916, IMG submission 109642) | Freshwater wetland microbial communities from Ohio, USA - Open water 3 Core 3 Depth 4 metaG | ecosystem: Environmental > Aquatic > Freshwater > Wetlands | place: USA: Ohio, Lake Erie, Old...
AAAATCAGTAAGCTTAATGAAAAGTTCTTAAATGGAGAATCAATGGCGATAATAGATATAGCCTATGATTACATTTGCAATTTGAAATGTAATCATTGCTTAAACAGCAAATTCCCCAAAAAAGAAAGAGGACTTACCATCCAAGATTTAAAAAATTTATCAGAGCAAGCAAACCAATTAGGATTATGTCAGTTTAATATTTCCGGAGGAGAACCCTTATTATTTAAGGAAATTGATGATATTATATTGGCCTTAAACCCTGAAAAGTTTCATATTTCAATGAGTACAAACGGACATTTTTTGGATTATGATAGGGCCAGGCATTTAAAATCGATTGGTTTAGATAAAGTAAAAATTAGCCTTGACAATATTGACGAAAATTTGCACAACCAAAACCGCAATAATAAAGATGCTTATAAAAAAGCAATTGAAGCTATTTTTGCCGCAAAAGAAGCAGCATTGGATGTCATAATCCAGCATGTTATCAGTCACCAGACTGCCCAAAGTGAAAATACGGTTAAATTGGCAAAATATGCTCAAGATAATAATTTTACCTTGGATATTTTAATTGCAAGGGCATTGGGAGAATGGGAAGGAAAGCATGAAGTGTTGATTAACCAGGAAGATGCTGACTTTCTTTACGAGTTGCACAAAAAATATCCTGCTGCAAGGAGGGACGTATTTCCCTCTTATGGCATGGACAGAGGATGCGGGGCGGTTAATTGTACTTTGCATATAACAAAATATGGAGATGTTCTGCCGTGTGTATATATTCAGATAGCCATTGGTAATATCTTCGAGGAGAGTCTTAAGGATATTATTGCCAGGGGGCTTAGCATAAAGCATTTTAGAGACCATAATCCAAAATGTTTATCAGGAGAAGATAGATGCTTTATAGATAAATATATGACAAAATTTTACGGTAAACCTTTACCCATGCATTATTCGGAAGCTTTTACCAAAGATGATTTCTGTAAGTGATTTTTTGACAGTAAAGGAAGGTTCAAATTGAATTCTGAAAGAGATTTTAAAATAATAACCAGGTATGACAGGCGGATACTCAAGGACATGCTGCCTCTTAAGAAACCTTTGTCAATTTTTATTGAACCGACAAACCTGTGCAATTTCAGATGTGTTCCGTGCGTTCAGGGCCATGAAAAAACGCGAAATGATTTAAAGCCATTTGGGCACATGAATCTCGACCTGTTTAAGAAAATCATTTCAGAAATCAAGAATTGGGAGGGAGATAAACTGAGACTTTTGCGTCTGGCAGTGCTTGGTGAGCCTTTTCTGCATCCGCAAATGACGGATATGATAAGAATAGCCAAAGACGCCGACATCGCAAGCAGGGTTGATACATTTTCGAATGGCTCATTGTTAACGGAAGATATAAGCAACAAAATAGTGGATTACGGGCTCGATTATATCAGATTCTCAATATACTCCGTCATTAATGAGCGACATAGAGAAATAACAAAAGCCACTTGTGATATACACACAATACATAACAATATCCGGATATTGCGAATGATAAGAGACGCCAAAAATAAATCCAACCCCTACATTTTTGTGAAAATGTTTGACACTTACGGAGAAGAAAACGATGTTTTCTTCCAGATGTACAAAGATGTGGCGGATGAGATAGGCTTGGAGAAGGTGCACGACGCTACTAAATATAGTGGCAACGATTTGATAAAAGCATATTATATGAATGATAGATTTGAACAAGCAACGCGAGCCGAATATCAAAAGGGGTTGCATAACCATATGGCATGCCCGCGGCCGTTTATGGCACTGGTAATCAGCAGCATGGGAGATGTTGTAATGTGCACCCATGATGCACCCAGGGCAACTAAAGTAGGCGATGTGAAAAAGAATACTTTAGAGGAAATCTGGAACAGCAAAGAATTGTTTGAGTTCAGAAAGATGCACTTATTGGGAAACAAACATGAAAATATGCTCTGCAAAAATTGCGATTGGTATAAGTTGTTCCCTGTAGAGGATAACGTAGATGGGTTTCCCATTGAAAAGTTGGTTCCAAAAGGTCGCTGATCATGATTCCTTACACAAAATTAAAGGAACATAATCGGCAGAATTTAAAGGAGGTGACTCCTTTAAAAAAGCCTTTTACCCTTATAATAGAGCCGACAAATATATGTAATTTCAGATGTATACAATGTTTTCAAAGTATCAGCGGTGATAACTATTTCAATAAAAACAAGATGAAGATGAGTAAGGAGTGTTTTATAAAAATAATTGATCAAATGAAAAGCTGGAAAGGACCTAAGCTGAAGGTTCTTAAGTTAAGTCTGTATGGAGAGCCTTTTGTAAATCCAAACTTTTGCGAGATGTTAAAAATTGCAAAGTTAGCCAACATAGCAGAACGTATTGAAACTACCACAAACGCTTCATTATTGACAGAAGATATTTGTACAAAGCTTATTGAATTTGGTTTGGATTACATGCGTGTTTCAATTTATTCCGCAATACAAGAAAAGAATTACAGAGTAACCAATTCTAAAATTGATATAAATGCAATACACAATAATTTATTGATGCTAAAAAGAATTAAGCAAAAGTATAAAAGTAATATTCCGTTCGTAGGTGTGAAGATGCTGGATACATACAGCGAAGAAAATGATTTATTTGTCAACACTTATAAAGATGTCGCAGATGAAGTCTACCTTGATAAACCCCATAATTGGATTTCATACAAAGGTAAAAGCTTTATTGATGATTTATACGGAAGTGACGTAGAAAAAGCAAAAACAGATTTAAAGATCAGCAGTTCTAACAGAATGGCATGTGCGTTGCCATTTTTTACTTTGGCGGTAAGAAGCAATGGAGATGTCAGTCCTTGCTGCATTGACTGGATAGGCGGGACAAATATTGGGAATGTGTTTAAAGAAACGTTGGAAGATGTTTGGTATGGCGAAAGGATGTTTGAATTCCGGAAAATGCAGCTTAAAAACAGGAAAAATGAAAATGAAAGCTGCAGGAATTGTGAACTTTTTTTAAGCGACTATTATACAAGAGACAACATTGATGGTTTTCCGGTAGAAAAATTAAGAATACAAAAGAACTGAGTTCCTTTCGTAACTATAAGAATCTAACGCGATATCAGAGTTTCACGGGCATGCCCGTGGGTATCTACGATTCAGAGTATTGCAGCATAATCGGAATCATGAAAACTGTTGAGAATAAAGCCCTGATGAGAATTTACAAAGAAGACTTTGAAGTGCCTGGTTAGTTTGTAAAAATATCTTGATGAAGAGACCAATTTTATGAATACTCAGATACCTGGAACAATCGTGTGGGTTGCACCATTTTATAATAGAACAGGCCATGCCGGCGCCTCAAGGGCATGGGTTAATGTTCTCCATAATGCCGGATTTAATATTAGAATAGTTTCTGTTAACGAAGTTCAGTCAGGGATAGATGACTGTGATCTAAGCTTATTTAAATCACTTGAAGAAACTCCGGTAATACCGCCAGTAACCGCTATCTTCCACCATGTGCCGAGCGAAGGTTGGTTGAATGTGCAGTTGCCAGAGCCACATGTTAGAATCATGATGACCGGTTTTGTTGGCAACAATGTTCCTGCGGATTGGGTAGATGTATGTAACCGTATGGACCAATTATGTATTACGACCACAGCCGAAAAGAGCGCATGGGTTCAGTCTGGTATCAATCCTGAATTAATTCGTGTTTCCCCACCTCTACACGTATGGCAATTCTTACCCGTGCGGCCTGTATTGAGCAAAGATAATCTGGCTTCCAGGCAAAGATTTCGATTTCTGTCTATTGGCATATTTTCTCCTAATCGTCGCTGGGACTCATTAATTCGTTCTTACCTGGAAGAGTTTAAAGGTAATAATGAGGTAGAACTATATTTGCGTGTTAGCTACCCTTATTGGCATCCGGTTCCAGATAAGCCAAAATCTGACTTATTGCATCTAATTGAGGAAATACGGACAGAAACCGGCTCGAATGCCAAAGTGGTGGTCGATGAGGCATTGGGCACACGTTTAGATATTATGCGGTTAATAGATCATAGTGATGTATATTTATCAACCGATGTTGCTGGTGCTGCCCCTATTGGCGAGGCAATTTTCCGGCGTAAGCTGCTTGTTGCTGCCGATGGGTGGGATAATGATAGAGCTATATTATCACCAGAAAATACAATTTTTATTCCTCCCAGTAATACCGAAAAAGTAGTAGTAGATGGTGAAATGCTACACTACTTGCCGCAATACAAGGGGGTTACATGGCCCAAACTCGATGTTGATCAGGTGCGAGATGCATTGCGCCAGGCATATTCATTATCTTTTGATACAAGATACGAAATGGGGAAAGCAGCAGATAAATACTTCCGCGCAGGATGCTCGCCAGAAATAATTTTGATCCCTCAGATGGTAAACACCATAAAAGAGACCTGGGCGTATAAAATAAATCGAAGCGTCCGACAGGAACCTCTCGGTTCTCATGATAGATCATATTATTGTCTCCTGGGGAAAGGGAGAAATGCTCTTACAGAAGGCAATTTTAGCGAGGCGGTTCAGGAATTCAGGAGCGTAATTCAACAATATCCTGCAATGGGAGAGGCGTATGTAGCATTAAGCGATGCACTGAGCAGGCAAGGGAAGCAGACAGAGGCAATTGATATGTTAAGGCAGATTGTGGAGCAGCAACCTAAAGAAGCCATAATATACAACACATACGGAGAACTTTTATTATCTGAGGGTGAACTGAAGACTGCTGAAACTGCTTTTTATCAGGCTATAAAGACTGATATCCATGATGTCACGGCACATGTGAATTTAATCAAGCTCTATCGTCAGCAAGGACGTTTCCATGATGGACTTAAAATTGCTCAAGAAGCTATCAGACTGGCCCCGCATCATATCGATGTTGTAGTTTCATACGGCTTATTAATGCTGGCAATGGATGATTTGACTGGCGCGGAAAATGCCTGGCAACTTCTGCCGTGGGAGGCATCTTTGGCCCATCCGGATGTGATGGCTTTATTGGATGGGCTGATTCAGAAAAAGTCGAATGAGATTAATCTGGAATCATTGGTTAGGCTGGCAGAAGCTGCTAAACAAGAGGGGGCTTGGCCGCAGGCAATCAAAATATTAAGAATTACTATAAATCTACAGGACCAAGCAGAACCTTCTACGTTGTTATGGCATGATCTCGGGTACTGCTATTTACAACATGGCGATGTGGAAGCTGCCCGGGAAGCTTTTGAAAAGGGATTGCTACTTGCCCCGGAAAATATGAGATTGTTACATAGCATGGCCAAGCTCCATCTGCAGCAGGAACAGTATGAGGACGCAGTAAAAATCATTAACCGGGCTATTAACATTTACCCCGACAACGTTGAACTACTATTGTTCAAAGGGAACTGTGCCATTGAGCAGAGAGAATATGATGCGGCGTTTGAGATATTTGAACAGGCAAGAACCTTGTCTCCTAAAACTTTAGGATTGGAAGTTGCCATTGAGCAGTTAGAAGCAATAACAGGAAAGAAATCAGCTCCGGTAAAAAGAGAAGGTATTATAGAAAATAGCACGAACGCCAACTCAATTTACACAAGAGTAATAATGTCTGAATTTGTCACGAAATACGGGTTTGAGATTGGTGAGTTTACCTATGGCGCGCCTGTCATCCGTTGGTGGGGTGAGGACGTCAAGCTAAAAATTGGGCGATTCTGCTCGATTGCAGCTAACGTAAAAATCTATTTGGGAGGTAATCGCAGGACCGAATGGATTACCTCCTATCCGTTTCCCTCTCCACCTATGAACCAAGACTGGCCTAACGCCAATAACAGAGGTTTGCCTACCTTGCCAGCCACTAAAGGCGATGTTGTGATTGGCAATGATGTTTGGCTGGGCGATGATAGTAGAATCATGTCAGGAGTAACCATCGGCGATGGTGCTGTGGTTGCTGCCAGGGCTGTTGTTACCAAGGATGTGCTTCCCTATACCATTGTCGGTGGTAATCCAGCTCGGCCAATTCGAAAGCGATTTCCTGACGAATTAATTGCGATGCTCCTTGAATTGAAGTGGTGGAATTGGCATATAGACAAAATTAATGAATATATACCCCTTTTATGTTCAGGTGATGTAATTGAGCTTTACAAACGCGTAAAAAATGAGGTGACTGACGGTGTTGACTTTTCAGATGGAGTCGATAAAGGTAACTTTTTTACTGGTGAGCGAGCCATGCCTTTGGCGCCTAATATGAATCCACAAGTTATGCGTGAGCATTGGGCCAGATATCGTTATGTGTCCCCTATCGTTGCTGGCAAGCGAATATTAGATATAGCTTGTGGGGCAGGCTACGGATCAGATTTTCTGGCAGAAACAGCTCAAGAGGTGATTGGTGGCGATATTTCACCGGAAACAATAGCATACTGTCAGACTCACTACAAGCGGGATAATCTACAATTTGAAGTTATGGATATCAGGCATGTTCCTTATCCTGATAAATCATTTGAGGTTATTGTCAGTTTTGAGACCTTAGAACATATTGTTGAAGGAGAGCAGTTTTTACAGGAGATTACGCGGTTACTAACTGATGATGGCACGCTGGTTGTGTCCACTCCTGTGGGAGGGCCGGTAGGCAATCCGCATCATGTAGCCTATTATCAACGCGGTACTTTTGAAGCCTATTTGCGCAACTTTTTTGGCGATGTGCGGCTATCATTTCAACGTGAAGACCAGTTTCACGAGAATAGTCTTTCGCCGGATTATGCCCCCACCTTTACCGGCGAATATGCCCTGGCGGTATGCGAAAAACCTAAAAAACTTATGGCCGGTTTAACCTCAATCATTATTCTATGCTATAACCAACTGGAACATACGAAACTCTGCCTTGAAAGTATTGAAAAAAACACGACTGCACCGTATGAAATCATTGTCGTTGATAATGGATCAACCAGTGAGACTGTTGAGTATCTTCGGCAATACAGCCGCAGCCGGGAAAACGTCCAGGTGATTTTCAACAGAAGCAATTTGGGCTATACCGTCGGCAACAATCAGGGGTTGGCTCTTGCTAAGGGCGAATTTGTATTGTTGCTCAATAATGATACTGTTGTTACCAAAGGTTGGCTTAACCGCATGTTGGCTGTGTTTGAAAACCATCCTGAGGTTGGCCTGGTGGGGCCAATGTCGAACTACGTGGCCGGCCCCCAATTAGTTAAAGAGGTTAGTTACAGCAACTTAAAGCAGATGCATCATTTTGCTAAACAATGGGCTCAAAAACATAGCGGACAATCAGTTGAATTTTTCCGTATTATGGGTTTTTGCCTGATGGCTCGTCGGGCAGTGTTCGATCGAGTAGGGGGCTTGGATGAACAATACGATTATAATGCTTTTGGAGACGATGATTTTTGCGTTCGAGCTGCTACTTTTGGATTTAAGGCCCGAATTGCTCAGGACGTTTTTATTCATCATGTGGGCAATCAGACCTTCAAGGCGTTGAACATTGATTGCCGGCAAAGCATAAAAGAAAACTGGGAGTTATTTAAGGCCAAATGGAATATTCCCACTGATACACCCTATGGCGCAACCTATTCCATCTCATTGGCTACCTGTGACCCATCAAAGTTTTATATTCCTTTGCCATTTTCAGCCACATCGTCCGTCACCGGTATCATACCTGATATGACTCAAACCGCTGGCGAATCTGATGTCAACGAAAAATATATGAATCCTAACCTGCTGGCGGCGAGAGAACCTGGTCTGACTTCAGTGGTAATCCTTACCTTCAACCAGCTCAAATACACAAAGGAATGTGTGGAAAGCATTAGAAAACATACCCCCGAGCTGCACGAGATCATCTTTGTAGACAACGCCTCTACTGATGGTACGGTGAAATGGCTTAAAAAAATTACTCAGGAGAACCCCAATTATAAGCTTATGGAAAACAATAAAAACCTGGGATTTGCAAAGGGCTGCAATCAGGGAATGGAAGCATCATCAGGTGAATATATCCTGCTTTTAAATAATGATGTGGTGATTACAGACGGATGGCTGTCTGGTATGCTGGAATGTCTCAATAGTGCTCCTGATATTGGCATTGTTGGTCCAATGACAAACAACATCAGCGGACTTCAGAAGGTCAATAATGCTGATTACAAGACAATGCAACAAATGTATGAGTATGCAAGATTGTTCAGGGAAAAGCACAGGCATCGACGAATACTATTGAGAAGGATTGTTGGATTCTGCATGTTGTTCAGGAGGGAACTGGTAGAAAAAATAGGGTTACTGGATGAGAGTTTTGGTACAGGCAATTTTGAGGATGACGATTATTGCCTGAGATCTTCGTTGGCAGGATATAGGAATATTATTGCAGGGGATGTCTTTATTCATCATTACGGGAGCAGAAGCTTCATAGGCAACAAGATAGACTACGGTTCAGCCATATCCGGCAACAGGAAAGTTTTTAATGAGAAATGGAGCGGAATAAACGCTCAGAGCGATCTTGGGAAGAAGCTATTAATCACAAGCACCTTTGAAAACGCGGTTGAATTGAATCAAAAGGGAGAGATTGACAAGGCTGTGGAGAAGCTGATTGACGGTATAGGTTATTCTCCGGACAGCAAGGAAATCTATCAGACCCTTGCTCAGATATTGATTGATGCCAAACGCTTTAAGGATGCCCTCGATACAATTAATTCCATGCCTGAAGATGCAAAGAGAGATATTAAGAGCCTTGTGCTGAGCGCATACTCCAGGGAAGGAATGGAAATGTATGATGAGGCTGGTAAATATGCCGACGATATAATTTCCGTTGATCCTGCATATGCCCCGGCTCTCAATCTTAAAGGGATATTGGCATACAGACAGGGCGATAGAAAAACAGCGGAAGATCTCTTTAAAAGAGCGATTGATTCTGATCCTGGATATGGCGAGCCATATACAAACCTTGGTGTTCTGATATGGGCTGAAGGAAATAAGGATGAGGCTTTGAATATGCTTGAGAGGGGATTCATCCTGTCACCGGCTAGCATGGATATAGCCACGACATACCATTCAGCAATTACCGGGATGAACGAATTCGGGAGGGCTGAGGGGGTATTCCATGAGACTAAGGCGCTTTATCAATTGAACCGCAGGATTGCCTTTCTTCTTATCGATGTGCTGTTGCAGCAAGGCAAAAATGAGGAAGCTATGCAGGAAATAGAAGAAGCGATAATTTCATTCGGAATAGATGATGACCTTCTCTCCGCTGCCCTTGCGGTCAGGGATAAAGTTGGCTCTAATGAGACAAATAAGACCTTAAAAAACAGAGAAACCCTTTCCTTATGCATGATCGTGAAGAATGAGGAACAACACATAGCGAAATGCCTTATGAGCGTGAAACCTGTTGTCGATGAGATGATAGTGGTTGATACAGGTTCGACCGACAGGACAAAGGAGATAGCAAAGGCGTTAGGCGCAAAGGTATATGATTTTGAATGGGCAGAGGATTTTTCCGCAGCGAGGAACTATTCACTGTCAAAGGCATCAGGTAAGTGGATTCTTGTGCTCGATGCCGATGAGGTGATATCTTCATTGGATCATGAGAAGATAAGGACTATCGCAGATAACAATGAAGATAAGAAGATGGCCTGCCAGTTTACTACAAGGAACTATGTTGATTTTGTGGGAATACATAGCTGGAGAAAAAACGACGATTTCTATAATGAACAGGCTGGCGCTGGGTGGATAGCTAGCAGAAAGGTAAGACTTTTCCCGCGCAATGACAAAATATATTTTGTAAACCCTGTTCACGAAATTCTGGAGCCTTCTATAGAAAAACTTAACATAGAGATAGTGGAATGTGGTGTTCCCATACACCATTATGGCAAATTGGATAAAGACAAGGGTAAAAAGAAAGGTAGTATATATTTAGAACTGGGAGAGAAAAAGCTTGCCGAATCTGGTGGTGGAGATCCAAAGGCGCTCTGGGAACTGGGAATTCAGAATTTTGTGAACGGAAATTATCAGGATGCATTGGAAAGATTCCGTGAGATCATAGCCCTCGAGCCAGAACTCCTGCAGGCTGGTCCTGAATTGTCAAAGGTCCATATGCAAGTCGGTATTTGTTACATGTGTCTCCATAACTATTCAGATGCATTAGCTTCACTTGGGAAGTCTATTGAGCTGGCTCCTGACCTGAAGGAGGCGAACCTTAATTATGCTGTAACGCTTATCTTTCTTGGACGGGCAGCAGAGGCAATTATTCCGATCGAAACATTTTGCAGAATGGACACGAATCACCTTTATGGGAAATACATACTCGCCATTGCACAATTTTGTGCAGGGAAGAAGGAAGAAGGCTTTTCGACAGTCAGTTCAATCAACGGCAGTATGATGCCATTCATGCAATTTGTGGCGCTTTTTGTGAAAGATCTTAAGTTGTCAGGCCAATCAGACTATATTCCGGCAATCCTCAGGCCACTTGAGGAACTTAACAGCATCACTCCTGAACTGTCTGTGATACTTAAAGAATGTTGCCGGGAGGAGAAATCTAAAGGAGTTATTGACGAAAAATCTATTAATGCCTTTGAAAAACCTTGTGAAGATACTAACCAGGACAAGCCTAGCATCGATTCAGATGAAGGGATTAAAACTTTTACACAGAAAGAAGCAAAGACAGGTCTGACTTCTATTGTGATATTGACCTTTAACCAACTCAAATACACGCAGGGATGCGTAGATAGTATCAGGAAATATACCCCTGAGATACATGAGATCATCTTTGTGGATAATGGTTCAACTGATAGAACCGTGAAGTGGCTGAGGGGGCTCATCAACGAAAACCCGAACTATAAACTCATCGAGAATGAAAAGGATCTTGGTTTTGCGAAAGCATGCAATCAGGGGATAAGCGCATCATCAGGAAAATATATCCTCCTCATGAACAATGAAGTTGTTGTTGCAGAAGGCTGGCTTTCCGGAATGCTCGAATGCCTGAACAGTGCACCGGATATCGGCATCGTAGGCCCCATGACAAATAATATCAGCGGTCCCCAGAAGGTTGCGGATGCTGGTTATAAGGCAATGCACAAGATGCATGAATATGCCAGGCTTTTCAGGGAAAGGCACAGGCACAGGAGAATATCGCTCAAAAGAATAGCCGGGTTCTGCATGCTTTTCAGGCGTGAACTGGTTAAAAAGATCGGGATGCTTGACGAGAGTTTCGGATCTAGAAATTTTGAGGACGATGATTTCTGTCTTAGGGCAATTATTGAGGGATATAGGAACCTTGTTGCAGGTGATGTTTTTATTCACTATCACGGCAGTAGGAGCTTTATCGGCAACAGGATTGACTATAGTGCAGCCATGTCTGGCAACAGGAAGATTTTCAATGAGAAATGGAACTGGACTGACCGAAACAACGCGTTGGGAAAAGCGCTGGTGATGGTTACCGCGCTTGAACAGGCAGATGAACTGAAACAGCAAGGCCTTGTTAATGAAGCTGTAAAGGGTTTGATCGACTCTATCAGCATCGCTCCGGACGACAAGAGGAGCTATCTGAATCTTGCAGAACTGCTTATTGAAGACAAAAGGTTCACAGACGCGCTTGAGGCGCTTCAGAACCTACCTGTTGGATCAGAAGTGGATGTGCGGGTAATGGAATTGACAGGTTATTGCAAGGATGGTATGGAGTTGTATGATGAAGCGATGGCTTGTGCTGAAAATGCCCTTGCAATAAATCCACGCTCTGCATCAGCGCTAAACCTTAAGGGAGTGCTGGCAAGCAGAAAGGGGGATAAAAGCGCCGCAGAAGATTTCTTTAAGAAGGCTATAGATTCTGACCCTGGATATGGCGAGCCATATACAAACCTTGGGGTCCTGAAGT
>Ga0153916_10003391_pt1 | contig 11859 bp, 10 predicted proteins | sample Opewatmetagenome_FD_109642 | JGI IMG/M metagenome (GOLD analysis project Ga0153916, IMG submission 109642) | Freshwater wetland microbial communities from Ohio, USA - Open water 3 Core 3 Depth 4 metaG | ecosystem: Environmental > Aquatic > Freshwater > Wetlands | place: USA: Ohio, Lake Erie...
ATCGCGTACGTGGGGATCGGGCGCTGAGGCTCGGCGGCGCGCAGCGCCAACAGACGGCAAAGAGCAGGCGCATGCGGCGTTTGATCTGGCCCCCCGAGCGCCCTAGGCTGTAGTCGAGATGACTGCTCCAGAGACCACAACCCAACACGACGCATTCCTCGCCGAGATGGATGCGTGCCTGGACGAGATGCGGCCGTACGTCCACTCGCACGGCGGCGAGCTGAACCTCGTCGAATGGCTGCCGGAGGAGGGACGGCTGCGGCTGCAGCTCGCCGGCGCCTGCCACGGCTGCCCGATGAGCATGGTCACGATGAAGCTCGGCATCGAGCGCATCGTCCAGGACCGCTTCCCGCAGGTGAAGGTCGTCGAGGCGATCAAGGTGGACGACTTCGACTACCCTGAGCTGCCGCTGGACTGAAATTCCATCACGCTGGAACATAGGCGCGGCAGCGGCCGCTACCTCGAGTCGCGCGCGGCCGGAAGCGAGTCGGTGATGCAGGCGAAGCTCAACGGTATCGAGATCAACTATGAGACGCACGGCGCCGGCACGCCGCTGGTGCTGGCGCACGGCTACACGGCGTCGCTCGACATGTGGCGCGAGCAGGCGCCGGCGCTCTCGGCGGACTACCGCCTCGTGATCTACGACACGCGCGGCCACGGCGACACGACGGCGCCCGCCGACCTCAGCCGCTACGACATCGCCCGCGACTATGTCGCCGATCAACTCGCGCTGATGGACCACCTGGGCGTCGAGCGGGCGTACGTCGGCGGGCTGTCGATGGGCGGCATGATCGCGCAGGAGTTCGCGCTGCAGCACCCGGGGCGCGTGCAGGCGCTGCTGCTGTTCGACACGGGCCCGGGCACGGGCGGGTGGGCGCGCGACGTCGCGCGGAGCGCGCAGTTCCAGAAGATGCGCGAGATGATGCAGGCGATGGCGCGGGCGCGGGGCATGGCGGCGATCGTCGATGCCATGCGCAACAGCCCGATGCAGTTCCGCCCGACGGGCGGCGTCATCCCGGATGCGGTCCGCCGCCATGTCGAGAACATGCGCAAGATGAGCGTCGACGGCTACCTGGGCGCCGGCAACGCGCTGCACGAGTGGGCCGGCTCGCTCGATCGCCTGCACACCATCGGCGTCCCGACGCTCGTGCTCGTCGGCCAGGAGGACAACCTGCTGCCCGCCGGCCGGCTGATGTACGACCGGATCCCCGGCAGCCGGCTCGTCGTGCTGCGGAACGCCGGCCACGGCACGAACATGTGGCGGCCGGACGCTTTCGTCCGTGAGACGCTCGACTTCCTGGCGGACGTCGATGCGGGTCGGCCTGTTGTCGACGACCGCGTGGTATGAGGCCGCCGGGGTTCACGGCATCACCTGGAACTCCATCGCGACCTCGATTCTCATCGCCGGGTGGATCTCGTTCCAGCCGTGCTCCTTGTCGAGGACCCAGGGGCCGGTGACGGCGATGCGCGTCCCGACGGGCGGCACCTGCACGTCGCTCGTGTAGTCGCGGCAGGCGTCTTTCGCGTCCTCCTGCGTGACCGGCCCTTCGCACACCGGCTCCAGCACAAGGTCGCCGTGCTGGTCGCTGCGGTTCTTGTCGTTGAGCAACGACACGTCGTCGACAGTGAGCCGGATGTGCAGGTCGCCGTCGGGCTCCCGCTTGACGTTGGCGATGACGCCCGTCACGGTCCGGCAACCGTCGAGCACCTTCAGCCGCTGCGGGTGGTACACGTGCTCGAACGGGTGCGGGCCGCAGGCGTCGGACGACGTCGGTGGCGGCGACGACCTACAGGCGGCTAAAGCCGCCGCTAGTACGACGCTGGCCGCCGCCGCGGCCACTCCTCCGGCGCTCATGAAGCTCATCTCGCGCCTACTATAGCTGCCCTCGCGCGATTCGCCCGACCGCGCGCCGCTCTGCTACGATCGACGGCAGACTCGGATCGGAGGCGGACATCGCGAGCACGGCGCAACCGGCGCGGGAATTCGACTGGGACGGCTGGATGGAGGGCAGGCGCAACCTCTTCGAGCGGCGCGCCTGCTTCAACCAGTACGCCGGCTTTCACATCGAGGCGGCCGGGCCGGGCTGGGCACGCATGCGCATGGACCTGCGGCCCGAGGTGATGAACCCGTTCGGCGCGGTGCACGGCGGCGCGATCAGCGCGCTCATCGACTCGGTCGCGGGCGCGGCTGTTGCGGCGGGCACGCTGCCGGACGACCGCATCATGGGCACGATCGACATGCAGGTGCACTTCCTGGAGCGCGGACGCGGCGCGGCGCTCGTCGCCGAGGGCCGGCTGGTGCGCGCCGGCAAGGCGGTCGCCGTGGCGCAGATCGACGTGCGCGACGACGCGGGCGCGCTCGTCGCGATCGGCACCGCGACGTTCCGGATGGGCGAGCCGGGGCGCAAGCGCGCGCGCAACGAGGACTGAGGCAGGCGATGGTGACAGCGACGAGACGGCCGCGCAAGCCGGCGAAGAAGAAGGATCCGGTCGCGGAGAAGTGGGCGACGTACGAGCGCGCGCTCATCGTCACCGCGCACCCGGACGACGCGGAGTTCCTCGCCGGCGGCACGATCGCGAGGCTGTGCGACATGGGCCTCGACGTGACGCTGTGCGTCGCGACGAGCGGCGACAAGGGCACGCGCGACCACACGCTGCGCCCGCAGGAGCTGGCGGCGATCCGCGAGGCGGAGCAGCGCGCGGCGGCGAAAGTGCTGGGCCTGAGCCGCGTGATCTTCTGGGGCATGCCCGACGGCTTCCTGGAGGAGACGCACGAGCTGCGCGGTCACGTCGTGCGCCTGATCCGCACATTGAAGCCCGATTTGATGATCACGTGGGACGGCTTTCGTCAGGGGTTTAATCACACCGACCACCGCGTGATCGGCCGCGTCGTGCGTGACGCGCTGTTTCCGGCGGCGCACGACCCGCTGTACTACGCATATCTCGGGCGGGACGGCATCGGGCCGCACCGCACCGCGGAGCTGTTGCTTGCAGGGGCTCAGGACCCTGACTACCATGTTGACATAGGCGCGTATCTGGAGCGGAAGGTCGATGCCGTGCTCTGTCATACGAGCCAGATCGATGGCCGGAGCCGCGACGAGATCCTGAAGAACTGGATCGGGGACCCGAAGCGGCGTCGCGAGACGCGGAAGCGCACCGGATACGACTACGCGGAGTCGTTCCGTCGTATCGAGTTCAGGAGGCCGTCGGGGGCGCCCGGCACGCCGCCGAACGCGCAGCGGTGATGACGAGAGGCTAGGGAGGGGCGATGGAGCGGCTGGCGTACGATTTCTTCATCGCCGGCTACGTGGCGGCGCTGGCCGCGGCCGCCGCGTACGTCGCGCAGCCGCTGTGGCCGCGCGTCGCCTACCGCGCCGCGGAAACCACGGCCGGCACGAGCGTGACCATCGCCACCAGGAGCGAGCCGCCGGCGCTGCTCGCGCCGTTCGCCACCGGCGCGAGCTGGCTGACGCTCGCCGCGCTCACGCTGTCGCTGGCGATGCGCTGGGCGGCCACCGGCCACCCACCCTACGCGAACATGTACGAGTACACGATCGCGCTCGGCTGGGGCAGCACGCTGTTCTACGTGATCTTCGAGCGCGCCTACGGCCAGCGGTCGCTCGGCGCCGTGCTCTTCCCCGGCATCGCGGCGCTGTTCACGATCTCGCTGCTCTTCTTCCCCGAGCAGGTGACGCCGCTGATCCCGGCGTTGCAGGCCAACCGCATCCTGGCGATCCACGTCGGCATGATGATGCTGTCGTACAGCGCGCTCTCGGTGTCGTTCGGGGCGGCGGTGCTGTATCTCGTGCAGGACGGCAAGCGGCGCTTTGCCCGGCTGCCGTCGGGCGCGCTGCTGGAGGAGATCGCGCACAAGTCCGTGCTCGTCGGCTTCCCGATGCTGGCCTTCGGCATCGCGCTGGGCGCGTGGTGGGCGAACTCCGCGTGGGGCCGCTACTGGGGCTGGGACCCGAAGGAGACGTCGGCGCTGGTGACGTGGCTGATCTACGCGGGCTACCTGCACGCGCGCGGCCTGCGCGGCTGGCGAGGCAAGCGCGCAGCCGGCATCCTGATCGTAGGCTACGCGGCGGTGCTGTTCACGTACTTCGCGGTGAACCTGTGGGTGTCCGGGCTGCACTCCTACGCGGGGGTGTGACGCTATTCGCTTAGAAGCGCCAGCCAGAAACGGTTAGCCTCTTCGACCGTGTTACCCTCGCCTGGCGTCATTGACGTGGCATGATGCGGCCAGACGCCACCGACCGGCTCCAGTGCATGCGCGACGGCGTTCCTGTACAGCGCAAAGCGTCGTTCGCGATCCGGCTCGTGCAGGCAAGCGAACATGAGTTGTTTGAAGGCGGGGTCACCTCGGTTCCAGTGGCGCACGGCGTCCTTCTCTCCGGGCCACACCATGCCGCGCACGCGGAAGTAGTCCACCATGACGTCAGCCAGCTGATATGTCATGCGCAGGTCGAACGCCTCCCGGTACGTTTCGTCGCCCGCCGCGACGTAGCGCGCGGACTGCACCACGTTGTAGTTGGTGTGGTCCCAGCGGCGAAAGCGCTCGTCCTCGGTCACGTCAACCTCTTGCGGGAGCACTTGCAGGCGATTCTGCACGCGGCCAAGCAGCCCATGCCGGTCGAAAGCGACGCGGCCCGTCGCAAGCCAGCGCATGAGTTGCCCGCGCCGGTTGTCCATCAAACGTGCCGGCGTCTCGTCTTCGAGTTGCTGCAGTTCCGGCGTGCCTGCGAATGCGAGATCCGTCAGCCGGCCAGCGACCCATGTGATTCCGGAGCGCGCCGGCACGGGATCGAGATCCACAATCACAAGAACGTCGTAATCACCCGCATCGTCGATCGAGATTGCTGTCGTCCCGAAGAGGACGATCCCGTCCACAGCACGCGCCGCCGCCAGCCGTGCCACGACGGCAGCGAGGGTGAGGTCCGCTGTGACAGTCGCAAGCGGCCTGAACATAGCGCCCATTGTACGCCCGAAGCCCCGCCTGACACCTCTCCGGGCGTCCCTCGCTATCGCGTTACACTCTACCCATGCGAAGGGGCCCGCCCGCCCGCTGCACGCTCCTCCTCACGCTGACGCTCGCGCTCGCCGCCGCATGCTCCTCGGCCAGCGGCACGCACATCGCACCGACCACCATCGTTCCACCTGAACTGCCGCCCTCCCCTACCGCGCCGGCGCCGACCGTCGAGCCGGCAACGACGCTGCTGTTCACGGGCGACCTGATCCCCGCGCGCTGCACGCTGCAGACGATCCGCGACCTCGGCGGCGACTTCACGCGGCCGTTCCAGCCGCTGCACGACCTGCTGTCGTCCGCCGACATCACCGTCGGCACGCTCGACGCGACGGCGTCGGACGCCGGGACGCCGTTCGGTTGCATCGAGACGTTCAGCCTGGCTGCGCCGGCCGCCGCCGTCGACGGCTTCAAGTACGCCGGCTACGACGTCATCGCGAATGCGGCGAACCACATCAAGGACTGCGGCGTCTCGCCGTGCGGCGGCCGCGCGATGTTCGAGACGAACGAGAACCTGCGCGTTGCCGGCATCAAGCCCGTCGGCACGGGCAACGACCTCTACGAGGCGCGCGCGCCCGCCGTGATCGAGCACAACGGCGTGTACTTTGCCTTCCTCGCGTACGACGACATCGCGGATTACTACCACGCCACGGCGGACTCGGCGGGCGCTGCGCCGCTCGACCCCGAGACCGTCGCCGAGGACGTGGCGAACGCGCGTAAGGTGGCGAACGTCGTGATCGTCGTGCCGCACTGGGGCATCGAGTACACGGCGACGCCGTCGGCCCGGCAGCGGGAGTTCGCGCGCGCGGCGGCCGCGGCGGGCGCGGACATGGTCGTCGGCAACCACCCGCACTGGGTGCAAGCGCATGAGCGCATCGGCAGCACGTTCGTCGCGTACGCCCTCGGTAACTTCGTGTTCGACCAGTCGTGGTCGGTGGAGACGCAGCAGGGCGCGCTGCTGGCGGTCACCTTCACCGGCACGCGGCTGACGTCCACCCGCTACATTCCGATCCACATCTACGACCGCTACCAGCCCCGCCTCGCCGAGCCCACGGAGGCGCAGCAGATCGTCGACCGGATCGAGACCGCGAGCGTGGCACTCGCGCCGTAGCAGAGCGCGCAGCGTCTGCTGGCTGCTGTCTGCTGTCTCTCCTCCGTTCTCCGTCGTTACGCATCCGCCTCTGCTGTAACCTGCCCCCTCCCTCTGCTATCATCCCCGCGGGACGGCACCCAAACATATGTTCACCCACCTGCACCTTCACACCGAGTACAGCCTGCTCGACGGGCTAAGCCGCATCCCCGACGTGATGGACCGCGTCGCCGCGATCGGGCAGCAGTCGGTCGCGATGACCGACCACGGCGCCCTCTATGGCGCCGTCGACTTCTACAAGGAGGCGCGCGCCCGCGGCATCAAGCCGATCATTGGCATCGAGGCGTACATCGCGCCGGACTCGAGGCACAAGAAGTCGGATTCGCGGGCGAACAACTACTTCCACCTGACGCTGCTCGCGAAGGACATGACCGGCTACCGTAACCTGATCCAGCTCTCGACGAAGTCGCACCTGGAGGGCTTCTACTACAAGCCGCGCATGGACAAGGAGCTGCTCGCCGAGTACGGCAAGGGGCTGATCGCCCTCAGCGGCTGCCCCTCGGGCGAGATGCACCGCCTGCTCGCCGACGGGCGCGACGAGGACGCACGGCAGCTCGCCGGCTTCTTCGGCGACGTCTTCGACGGCTTCTACCTGGAGGCGATGCGGCACGACGAGCCGGAGATCAACGCCGAGTGCGAACGCGTGCTGAAGGGTCTCGTGGCGCTGTCGAAGAAGACGAAGATCCCGCTCGTCGCGACGAACGACTCGCACTACACGTCGCAGGAAGACGCGGTGATCCACGACGTCCTGCTCTGCATCGGCACCAACTCCACCGTCGACGATCCGAAGCGGCAGCTCAAGATGCATGACACGTCGTATTACGTAAAGTCGGAATCTGAGATGCTGTCACTGTTGGCGGACCTTCCGCAGGCTGTGACGAATACACAGCTCGTGTCCGAGCAGTGCAACCTCGACCTGGAGTTCGGCCGCCTGCACCTCCCCGAGCCGGAGATCCCGGCCGGCTCCACGCCGCACGCGTACCTCACGCACCTGGCGCGCGAGGGGCTCAACCGCCGCTACCCGTTCGCGGACGACGCGGTCCGTGCGCGGCTGCAGTACGAGCTGGACGTCGTCGAGAAGACGGGCTTCACCAACTACTTCCTCGTCGTCCACGACATCGCGCAGTTCTGCAAGCGCGCCGGCATCATGCTCGGCGTGCGCGGCTCCGCCGCCGCGAGCATCATCCTCTACACGCTCGACGTGACCTTCATCGACCCGCTTGCCTCGCGCCTCGTCTTCGAGCGCTTCCTGCACGTCGACCGCAAGGAGCCCCCCGACGTCGACCTGGACATCCCGGACGACCGGCGCGACGAGGTGATCCGCTACGTCGCGGAGAAGTACGGGCACGATCACGTCGCCCAGATCATCACCTTCGGCACGATGGGCGCGAAGGCGGCCATCCGCGATACAGGCCGCGCCCTCGGCATGAGCTACGGGGACGTCGACCGGGTGGCGCGGCTGGTGCCGAATGCGCTGCACATGACGCTCGGCCGCGCGCTTGAGGAGAGCCCGGAGCTGGCCAGCGCGTACGAGGTCGACCCGCAGGTCAGCCGCCTCGTCGACACGGCTCGCCGGCTGGAGGGCGTGGCGCGGCACGCCAGCACGCACGCCGCCGGCGTCGTCATCTCGCGCGAGCCGCTGGCCGGGTACGTGCCGCTGCAGCGGCCGACGCGCGGCGACGAGTCGTCGATCCCGACGACGCAGTTCGCCATGGCGCAGGTCGCCGAGATCGGCCTGCTCAAGATGGACTTCCTGGGCCTGGCGAACCTGACCATCCTCGGCCGGGCTGTCGACATCATCGAGCGGACGAAGGGCGTGAAGATCGAGCTGGCGTCGCTGCCGGACGGCGACCCGAAGACCTTCGAGATGCTCGGCCGCGGCGACACCTTCGGCGTGTTCCAGCTCGAATCGCCGGGGATGCGCCGTCTCATTACCGAACTGCTGCCCGATAGCATCGCCGAGCTGATGGCGCTGGTCGCGCTGTACCGGCCTGGGCCGATGCAGCACATCGGCACCTACTGCCGCTCGAAGCACGACCGATCGCTCGTGCAGTACCCGCATCCGGATCTGGCGGAGATCCTGGACGAGACCTACGGCGTCATCACCTACCAGGACCAGGTGCTGTTCATCCTCCAGAAGTTCGCCGGCTACTCGCTGAAAGACGCCGACGCGATCCGCAAGGCGATGTCGAAGAAGATCGCCGCGCTGATGCAGGCGGAGGGCGAGAAGTTCATCGCCGCCGCCGTGGCGAACGGCTACAGCGAGGAGGAGGCGCGCGCCGTCTTCGAATTGATCGAGCCGTTTGCGGGTTATGCCTTCAACAAGGCGCACTCAGCCTGCTACGGCACCATCGCCTACCAGACCGCGTACCTGAAGGCTAACTACCCGCACGAGTACATGACCGCCGTGCTCGCCAGCGCCGGCACGCACGAGCGCATTGCCGAGGCGGTCGCCGAGTGCGTGCGGCTGGGCATCACCGTGCGGCCGCCTGACGTCAACCGCAGCGGAGTCGGCTTCGAGTTGCAGGACGTCGAAGGCGAGCCGGCCATCTGCTACGGCCTGGCCACGGTGAAGAACGTCGGCTACGGCGCCGCGGAAAGCGTCATCGCCGCGCGCGGGGAAGGCGGGCCATTCGTCAACGTCGAGGATTTCACGAAGCGCGTAGACCTGAGGACGCTGAACAAGCGCGCGATCGAGTCGCTCGTGAAGTGCGGCGCGCTCGACGCGCTCGGCCCGCGCGGGACGTTGCTGGCGAACCTCGACCGCATCGTCTCGCTCGCCCAGCGCGAGGCGAAGCTCAAGGAAACCGGCCAGTCGACGATGTTCGACATGTTCGGGGACAGCGTCGCCACGCCGCTGCCCGCGCTGGAGCTGGTCGACGCCGACGTCTCGAAGGCGGAGATGCTCGCGTGGGAGAAGGAGCTGCTCGGCGTCTACGTGTCCGAGCACCCATTTTCCAGCGCCGCCCTCACCCTCTCCCGGCACACCTCCGCGCTGATCAGCGAGATCACGCCGGAGATGGACGGCCGCGAGGTCGTCATCGCCGGCATGATCAACGGCGTGCGCACGCTCGCCACGAAGGCCGGCAAGCCGTTCCTGGCGGTGACCGTCGAGGACCTCTCGGGCAGCGCGGAGGTCACCGTCTGGCCCGACGTCTACGAGCCGACCCGCGAGCTGTGGGCGCCGGGCAACATCCTTTTGATGCTCGTGCGCGTCCGTGAGCGCAACGACCGGCTGCAGGCATCGGTGCAGCAGGTGTCGCTCGTCCAGGCCGCCAACGGCTCGGTGTCGCACGAACAGTTCGAGATCCCGGCGTGGCTCAATGCCGCGCTGCGCGATACGGCGGGCGTCGCGGTGAGCGACGTGCGCCGGGACGAGGCGAAGCCGGAGGTTGGAAGCTTGAAGCTGGAAGGCGGCTCCAACGGCAACGGCGCGATGGCCGGCGATCTCCAGCCTTCAGCCTCCAGCGTCCAGCTTCCGCCCGATCCGGCACCGCTAACGAAGCGCACCCTCCGCTTCTTCCTGCACGAGTCCGATGACGACGCCGCCGACCGCGCCCGCCTCGACGCGCTGGTCGAGCTGATCGGCGGCTACCCCGGCGGCGACGCCGTGCGGCTCTTCATCCACGCCCGCGACGGCGACCGCATCGAGTTGACGCTGCCGGACGCTCGCGCCTGCGAGGAGTTGCGCGCCGCCGGCGTCGAAGCGCTCGGCCCGGACGGCGGCGCCGAGGCGCTGCCACCCGAGCGTCGCAGCGTCGGAGTCCAGCCGCTCGAGGTGTAATGCGCGCGTCAGCGAGCCCTGTAGCTGCGCAGCTCTAGCTGCGCCCGCCCGGCGTTTGTATCACCACCATGCCGGCAGCCACGGCGATCGGTCACCCGCCCCACTATCTCATCCCAACGCGCGCCGCAGCATCCCCGCCATGCCGACCTCCGTCGCTCCGCCGGCGACGACGTCGCGCCGCTCGAACGTGCGCAGCGCGGCTGCCACGAACACCACGGCCAGCCCGAGCAGCAGGCCCACGTGCGGCCAGTTGAAGCCTTCGACCAGCGACTTGCCGGTGCCGTAGTAGTAGAACGGAGACGCGTACTGCAGGTTACGCAGCACGTCGACGCCGTTCGCGACGGTGTACACGAAATAGCTCGCCGTCACGATGGCGATCGCCGTGCCGGCGGCTATAGCGCGCGACGGCGCCACCGCGCCCAGCCACAGCGACAGCGCGAAGAAGAACAGCGTGACCGGCAGCATGTTCGCGCATCCGATCGCGACGTCGCCGAGGGTCACGTCGATCGTGACGAATGGCATCGAGACGGCGAAGCCGACGTAGCCGATCGCCACGATCAGCACGCTGCCGACGCACACCGCCGCCGGCTTCTGCAGCACCAGCGCCTGCCGCGATACCGGCTGCGCCAGCAGCAGGTCCATCGAGCCGGCGCTCTCCTCCCCGGCGATCGCGCCGGTGCCCGCGATGACGGCGTAGACGATGAGCAGGATGGGGATCCAGCTGAAGAACTCCGCCGAGAGGAAGCCCGGCCCGGTGGCGATGCTCATGTCGCCCAGAAACGCCTGAAACGCCGCCGGGATCTCGAAGTTCTGGAGCTGGTCCTTGTACGCCGGCCAGATCGACATGTCGAGCGCCGCCATCAGTGCGAGCGCGACGCCGAAGCCGGCGATCTGCCATTTCTGATCGCGCAGCGTCTTTTCCAACACGCTAAACCGCCACACGCGCCGGCCCTCCTTCCGCCCCGCTCTCGGGCGCCGAGTAGTACGCCAAGAACACGTCTTCCAGGCTCGGCTGCTCCGTCCGCAGGTCGACCACCTGGTAGCGCGCTATCGCCTTGATCACGGCGTCGACGCCGTCGCGCGCCTGCAGGTGTACCATGTTGCCGTCCCGCCGCAGCTCGCGCACGCCGGGCAGCCGGAACAGGTCCGCGGGCGGCTCGTGGGCGAACGTGACCTCCAGAACGTGCATGGAGCGCGCCTTCAGCCGAGCGATGTCCTCGACCGCCACGATCTCGCCGGCGCGGATGATTGCCACCGCGTGGCTCAGCCGCTCCACCTCGGGCAGCACGTGCGACGAGAAGAAGACCGTGCGTCCTTCGCGCGCGGCCTCCTCCAGCAGGCGCCCTACCTCCTCCTGCACGAGCGGGTCGAGCCCGCTCGTCGGCTCGTCGAGGACCAGCACGTCGGGCCGGTGCATCAACGCCTGCACGAGCCCGAGCTTCTGCTTGTTGCCCTTCGACAGCGCGCGGATCGGCCGCGTGGCATCGAGGCCCAGCCGCTCGAGCAGCTCGCGCCGGTAGCGCGCGTTGTGCTTCTCGGGCCGGAAGGAGTCGATCAGGTCGAGGAACTCGTCGCCCCGCAGCGCGTCGTACATGCGCAGCTCGCCCGGCAGGTAGCCCGCTCGCCGGCGCACGTCCATCGACTGGCGCTGGCAGTCGAGGCCGAGCACGCGCGCCGTGCCGGCGGTCGGCCTGATGAGGTCGAGCAGGATGCGGATCGTCGTCGTCTTGCCGGCGCCGTTCGGCCCGAGGAAGCCGAAGATCTGGCCCGGCTCGATCTCCAGGTCGATGCCGCGGAGGGCGCGGGTGCGGCCGTAGTCCTTGACCACGCCCCGCAGCTCGATCGCCGGGACGTTCGTCGCGGTTGCCATCGCGTCCACTATAGGCGATGGCGCGTCGGCGG
>Ga0153916_10003392_pt1 | contig 11857 bp, 14 predicted proteins | sample Opewatmetagenome_FD_109642 | JGI IMG/M metagenome (GOLD analysis project Ga0153916, IMG submission 109642) | Freshwater wetland microbial communities from Ohio, USA - Open water 3 Core 3 Depth 4 metaG | ecosystem: Environmental > Aquatic > Freshwater > Wetlands | place: USA: Ohio, Lake Erie...
CCTGGCGGCAACGGCCTGCCCCAGCCGGCCTTCTCGGCCGCCAGTTGCAGCGCCGCGCGATGTCGCGGCGCATCCGCCAGCAGTTGCAAACGATACGTCAGCGGGTCCTGGCCGGCGGCGTGCGCCAGCTCGTCGATGAAGCACTCGACCGAAAACGCATTCTGTGAAGCGCCGACCGAACGCCAGGCACCGACGGGCACGCCGGGATCGGCTTCGATCGTTTCGACGCGCAGATTTGGAATCGCGTACGGGATGTTCACCCCGCCGAGGGAGTTCTTCGGCCCGGCGACGCGCTGCAGCCACGCGTCCGGCCGGCCGCGCGCGTCGAGCGTGGCGCGCAACCGCACGCAGTTGGCCGGACGATAGAAGTCGTGCTGCATGTCGTCCTCGCGCGTCCACAACACCTTGACCGGCGCACCGATCGCTTTCGCGAGTTCCACCGCTTCGACCACGAAGTCCGACTTCAGGCGCCGGCCGAAACCGCCGCCGATGTAAGTCGTGTGGACGTTCACCCTGGATTTCGCCAGCCCGGTGATCCTGGCCGCCGTCGCCTGCGCCTCGGTCTGCGCCTGCGTCGGCACCCACACGTCGCAGCCGTCGGCGCGCACGTGCGCCGTGCAGTTCATCGGTTCCATGCAGGCATGCGCCAGGTACGGCGTCTCGTATTGCGCCTCGATGACGCGCGGCGCCTTGCCCAGCGCCTTGACGGCGTCACCGTCATCGCGCGTGGTCTCGCCCTCGCGCGCGACCGCGGCACGCAACTGCGTCTCGATCGCGGCGCTGTCGAGTCTGGCCCTGGACCCGAAGTCCCAGTCGACCTTGAGCGCCGCGCGCCCGCGCTGCGCCGCCCAGAAATTATCGGCCACCACCGCCACGCCGGAACCGATCGCGACGACGTGGCGCACGCCCGCCACCGCTTTCGCGGGCGCGGCGTCGTGGCTCTTGAGACTGCCGCCGAACACCGGGCAGCGTGCCACCACCGCGGTCAGCAGGCCCGGCAGGCGCACGTCCTGCCCGAACACCGCGCTGCCGTCGACCTTGGCCGGGGCGTCGAGGCGCGCGATGAATTTGCCGATCAGGCGAAAATCCTTCGGATCCTTGAGGCGCGCGTTCGACGGCGGCGTGAGCTTGGCCGCCTGCGCCAGCAGCGCGCCGTAACGAACCCGCCTTCCGCTCGCGTCGTGCAACACCTCGCTGTTTTGCGCGCGGCATTCGGCCGCCGCCACGCCCCAGGATTGCGCCGCCGCCGCGATCAGCAATTCGCGCGTGTTCGCGCCGACGTGGCGCAGCGGCTCCCAGTAGCCGCGCACCGCGGTACTGCCGCCGGTCATCTGCTGGCCCATGAGCGGATTGTCGAAGTCGGGGTTCACCGGCGCCGGCACCGCCTTGACCTTCGACCAGTCGGCCTCGAGCTCGTCGGCCAGCACCATCGGCAGCGTGGTCATCGCGCCCTGCCCCAGCTCCGAGGCCGCGAACATGAGCGTGATGCTGTCGTCCGGCGCCAGATGTATCCAGGAGTTGGGGCTGAAATTATCGCCGCCGAGGTGATACGGCGTATCCGCCGCGCGGCTGCACGCCGCCAGGTCGAAACCGACCAGCAGACCGCCGCCGGCCGCGGCCGTCAGCTTGAGGAAAGTTCGCCGGCTGGGGTTCAGGTCGGTCATGCGACGCCTCGCGCGTTGGAGCCGGTCATATTATAAGGTGGACGCGGCAGCGGCAACGCCCGGCGGTGACCGCGGGTTAGACCGGCAGTTCACAAAAAATATTCACCCGCGACCCGCGCCGGATTATTTCCCACTGGCAATTCGCAAACGCCCGTTTTATTGTGTCGGCTGACCGGCCCGCCTCCGGCCGGATCAGGAGAACGTCAATGGAAGCTGACGTCGACCATCCGCCTGAACCGCCGCGCAGCGTGATCCATCCGCTCACGGTGCGCATCGGCCACTGGATCAACGCGCTCGCGATCCTGATCATGATCCTGAGCGGCTGGCGCATCTACGACGCCTCGCCGCTGTTCCATTTCGAATTTCCGCACGGTCTGACCCTGGGCGGCTGGCTCGCCGGCGCGCTGCAATGGCATTTCGCGGCGATGTGGCTGCTGGTGATCAACGGCGTCGTGTACGTGCTGTATGGCGTTTTCTCCGGCCATTACCGGCGCAGCTTCTTTCCGCTCACGCCGCGCGCGGTCGCGCGCGAATTCGGCAACGTGCTGCGCGGGCGCCTGTCGCATCGCCTCGGCGCGTACAACGCGATCCAGAAGCTGGCCTACGTCGGCGTGATCCTGCTCGGCGTGGTGCTGGTGCTGTCCGGGCTCAGCATCTGGAAACCGGTGCAGTTCCAGGGGCTGGCCGCGCTCCTGGGCGGGTACGAAGGCGCGCGCCTGGTGCACTTCTTCGCCATGGCCGGCGTCGTCGGCTTCATCGCAATCCATCTCACGCTCGTAATCCTGGTGCCGCGCACGCTGCCGCCCATGGTCACCGGGCGCGCGCCGCGCGCGGCCGCCTCGCCCGGGAGCGAAACATGAAAAAACCTCCGCGCCGCTACACCGCGCTGGCGGCGATGCCGCCGAAACAAATCCGGTTGATCGAGCGCCGCCTGTTCCTCAAGCATGCGCTGAGCCTGGGGGCGCTGACGCTGCTCACCGGCTGCGACGTCACCGACGTCGACGCGGTGCAGAAAACGCTGTGGACCATGTCGAAATGGAACGATCGCGTGCAAGGCTGGCTGTTCAATCCCGCCAGGCTCGCGCCGGTCTATCCGGAAAGCGCGATCACCAAACCGTTTCCGTTCAACGCCTACTACGACGAAGACGAGGTTCCCCGGGTCGACGCCGCGAAATACCGGTTGGTGCTCGGCGGCCTGATCCGCGACCGGAAACCCTGGACGCTGCCGCAGCTCCACGCCCTGCCGCAGGTGTCGCAGATCACCCGCCACGTGTGCGTCGAGGGCTGGAGCGCCATCGGCAAATGGAGCGGCGTGCCGTTCCGCCATTTCCTCGAGCGCGTGGGCGCGGATCTGTCGGCCAGGTACGTCGGCTTCCGCTGCCTCGACGACTATTACACCAGCATCGACATGGCCACCGCGCTGCATCCGCAGACGCAGCTGACCTTCAGATACGCCGATGAGATTCTGCCCGCCAAGTACGGCTTCCCCATGAAGCTGCGCATTCCCACCAAGCTCGGCTTCAAGAACCCGAAGCACATCGCGGAAATCTTCGTCACCAACGTGTATCCGGGCGGCTACTGGGAGGACATGGGTTACAACTGGTTCTCCGGCTTGTGAGGCATGGCATGAAAAAACGTTGCGTCGCCGCGTTGCTCCTGATGCTGGCAGGCGCCGCGTCGTCGATCGCCGGCGAGAAAAACGCGCCGGCGGCGCACGACCAGACTGGCGACCGCGAGATGAACAGGATGATCCGGTCCGAGTCAAAACAACCCATGGACATGAACGCGCCGATGCCGACCGGCATGGCCAAAAAAGGCATGAAAAAAGGCGACGTGAAGGCGCACGCCGCGAAGAAAGAAGCCGTCATGGACCGGATGCTAAGGCATGAGGAAACCGTGAAATGACCGGCCTTCGCCCGCCACGTGCGGGCGCCGCGGACTCCAGATTTTTTATTACCAGAAAACCCCTTTTCCTGGCGACCCTGGCGTCCTGGCGGTCAATTCAATAAACAGTTTTTTAAAGAATCGCCCCGCGCTCGGCCAGCGCGTACTCGCGCAGGTGGCGCGTGATGATCTCGAAGGCCTCGTCCACCGAGTCGGTGCGATGGAACAGCTTCAGGTCCTCGCGGTTGATGGTGCCGTGGCGGATCAGCGCCTCGAAGTTGATCACCTCGTTCCAGTACTGCGTGCCGAACAGCACCACCAGCAGGTGCTTGCTCATCTTGCGCGTCTGCAACAGCGTCAGCACTTCGAACAGTTCGTCGAGCGTGCCGAAGCCGCCGGGAAACACGATCAGCGCCTTGGCCAGGTAGGCGAACCAGAACTTGCGCATGAAAAAGTAATGGAAATGGAACGACAGCTCGCGCGTGGTGTAGCGATTGTCGAATTCCTCGATCGGGATGGAGATGGTGAGGCCGACGTTCATGCCCTTGGCCTCGGACGCGCCGCGATTCGCGGCCTCCATGATGCCGGGGCCGCCGCCGGTGCAGACCACGAAGCGCCGCTCCTGGTCCCCGAGCGCCTTGGACCAGTCCGTCACCTGCCGCGCCAGCTCGCGCGCCGCTTCGTAGTAGCGCGACATCTCGAGCCGTTGTCGCCCACGCTCGACGTCGTTGCCGTCGCGCTCCGCCTCCTTCAACTCGGCCTCGGCCTGCTCGCGCGAGATCAGGCGCGCCGAGCCCATGAACACGACGGTATCGGCGATCCGGTAATGATCGAAGCGGCTCTTCGGCTCCAGGTATTCCGAAAGGATGCGCAGCGGCCGGGCCGAGGCCGAGCCCAGAAAGGATTCGTTCAGATAGGCTTCGACGGCGCGACGACGTTTCTCTTCCATAATTGATGATTCCCGTGGCTGATGTTCAGTGAATCGGCCCGGCGCCGACGCGGCGGAACCGGCACCTTGGACAGCGCCGATGTTACCAGCCCCGCCGGCGCGGGGCACTACAATCGGGCCGCCGTTTCACCGGTTTCGTCCGCCCGCTATGAACCGAGCGACAGGTGCAGCACGCGCCGGCCGAACACGGTCACGTTGCCGCGGTAGCGCGCGTCGTTGCTGTCGGTGAATTCGAAACGGTACTGGCGATAGAAAGCGATGCGTCCATCCTCGTCGCGGCGCACCCGCACTCGGGTCTGCACCACGGTGTCGTCGAGAAACTGCAGGCCGGCCCCGTCGCAGGCGTGCTTGCCGGCGGCGCGCGCCAGTTCCTTGCCGCGCATCGCTTCCAGCCAATAGGCAACGCCGCCGGCCAGGACCAGCAGGCCCAGGACTTCGAATAGCGATGGCATCGGGATTCCGCCGCGGCGAGGTTCGGAGGGAGTTTTTCAGCGCGTGGATTGCGACGGCGCCATGTCGGCGTTGCCGGTCATGTCGACCGTGACCGCCTGCTTGCGCCGGCTTTCGGTTTCCACGTGCGGCAGGAAACCGGCGAGCAGGCCGATCACCGGCAGGAACGAACACACATGGAACACGAAGGCGATGCTGGTGGCGTCGGCGAGCTCGCCGAGCACCGCCGCGCCGATGCCACCCAGTCCGAAGGCGAAGCCGAAAAACAGGCCGGCGACGGCGCCGACCCGGGACGGCATCAGCTCCTGCGCGTACACCACGATCGCCGGGAACGCCGACGCCAGGATGATGCCGATCGGCACGCTCAGCACCCCGGTCCAGAACAGGTTGGCGTACGGCAGCAGCAGCGTGAACGGCAGCACGCCGAGGATCGAGGCCCAGATCACGGCCTTGCGGCCGATGCGATCGCCGATCCAGCCGCCGGCGATGGTGCCGACGGCGACGGAAGCGAGAAACACGAACAGATGCAGCTGCGCGTTCTGCACCGGGACGTGAAACTTGCTGATCAGATAAAAGGTGTAATAGCTGGTCATGCTGGCCATGTAGAAGAACTTCGAGAAGATCAGCGCGATCAGCACAGCGATGGCCAGCGCGACCCTGGCGCGCGGCAGCGCCGCATGCGCCGTGGCGTGCGCCGCGCGCGACTTGATGCGCGCCAGCCCGTGCCCCTTGTACCAGTGCCCGACGTTGATCAGCAAAAAGATGCCGAGCATGGCCGCAGCCGAAAACCACGCCACGCTCGACTGCCCGTAGCGCAGCACGATGAACGCCGCCAGCAGCGGGCCGGTGGCGGAGCCGGCGTTGCCGCCCACCTGAAACAGCGATTGCGCCAGCCCGTGCCGGCCGCCCGCGGCCATGCGCGCGACGCGCGAGGATTCCGGGTGGAACACCGAGGAACCGGTGCCGACCAGCGCCGCCGCCAGCAGCAGCACCGCGTAATTGTGGGCGTACGCCAGCAGCACCAGGCCGGTCAGCGTGAAGCCCATGCCGACGGCGAGCGAATACGGCTTGGGCTTGCGGTCGATATAGAGGCCGATCAGCGGCTGCAGCAGCGAGGCGGTGAACTGGAACGTGAACGTCAACAGGCCGATCTGGCCGAAGTCGAGACCGTAGTTGCTTTTCAGCATCGGATAAATCGCCGGCAACAGCGACTGCATCATGTCGTTCAACAGATGGCACACGCTGATGGCGGCGAGGATGGCGAAGGCCGTGTTCCCGGCGCTGTCGTCGCCGGTACGGGTGGAAGTCGTGCTCACGTGAAGGGTGCGTTGCGGCGGTTGCGTTAACGCACAGACTAGCAAACCGGCGTGGCGCGCGCCACGACGGAGCGCGATCCGTACGGATTGTAGGCCTAACAGTTTTTTGGAAAAGTCCGTTCGTGCTTCGACAAGCTCAGCACGAACGGACAGCCGCGATGGAAGTATTTCTCGACAAACCGCTAACCGGCGCCGCCCTTCTGTTCCGGCACCTGGCCGGTCAGCTCGTGCCGCAGCGCCCGCAGCCGCGCCTTGATGCGCGCGGCGTTCTCGGGACCCATGCGGATCAGAATCTTCTGCCCGGCGGAGAGCGCCTCGAGATCGGGATCGTAGAACTGATACAGCACGTTCGGCCGCTCCAGCCTGATCGGCTCCTTCACCTCCGGCGCCGCCAGCATGTCGTCGATCGCCTCGACCAGGCGATCGTTGAAGTAGCCCTTGGGATATCCCAGTTCCTTGTATTCCTCCTGAAACAGCGGATAGAAATGGACATAGGTCGCGACCAGCATCTTCACGTCCACGGCCTGCGCCAGCAGCACGTACGGCGTGTAGCGCCGGTAATTTTCCGGTTTGAGGGTGAGGTCGCGGTCGGTGCCGGCCACCTGAAACTGCCCCGCCACCGGCCGGAACAGCCGGTAACGCATCGGCACTTTCTTGCGCGGCAGATTGTCCACCGTCACCACGAAGCGGCGCACGATGTCCTTCAGCTCAAAAAAATCGATCACCCGCTTCTCGCCGAAGAAGTCCGTGAGCGTCTGCGCCATCGCGGCGTCACTCTCGCCCAGCGCCGGCAGCGGCTTTTCATCCGGCGTCGCGGGCGGCTGGATCGGATGGCGGATCTGCGGTTCGGGTTTGGGCGGCGGTGGCGGCGGTGGTGCTTCGGCCACCGGCGGCGTTGATGCCACCTGCTGCATCTGCCAATAGTAATAACCGGCGGCGATGCCGCCCAAAACCAGAACCACCACCACCCACATCGCGTTTTTCATGTTCATTCCCGCTTCGTTTTTAACCGATCCGGCGCGGCCATCTTACGCCGCCGCCGGCGAATATCACAACCGGTTCAATAACGTTGCGAAAATCCCGCGCCATGCGGCTAGAACTTGCCCAGGTAATCTTTCTTGCCGATGTCGACGCCGTTGTGCCGCAAAATGCCGTAGGCGGTCGACACATGAAAAAACAGATTCGGCAGCACCCGGTGCAACAGGAACGTCATGCCATCGAGGGTGAGCGTGTCGTCACGAACCTTGAGCGTGACCTTGCGGTTTTCGGAGCCGTCGATCTGCTCCGGCTTGACTGTGTTCAGATAAGCGATCGTCTTGTGAATGCGCTCGATCAGCTGGGGAAACGTGGTTTCGTTGTCCTCGTATTTCGGCGGCTCGGCGCCGGCCAGGCGCGCGGCGCCGCCCTTGGCGGTGTCGGTGACGATCATCACCTGGCGCACCAGCGGAAACATGTCGGGATACAGGCGGCTGTTGAGCAGCACCGCCGGGTCGATCTTGCGCGCCTCCGCGTAGGCCGCGCCCTTGCCGAGAATCTCGACGAGGTTGTTCAGCGCGCGCAGAAATACCGGAATGGAAGCCTGGTACATGGAAAGAGTCATGGAAGTGCTCCAGAGAATGGGGTTGTCATTTTATATCAACGCGGTCACGGCTCACGATTTTCCTGCCCCGGGCAACTTCATTAAGACAGCGTTAATTGTTCATGGTTGCACGGGCGACCCGATGACTGACGCGAATCGGCGTTCAGGCGCGCAGGTGCTCGGCCAGGAATTCCAGGGTCCGCGGCCAGGAGCTGTTGGTCGCCGACTCGCGATAGCGCTCGGCGTTGGTGAAGTTCATGAACGCGTGCCCGGCGTTTGGGTAGGCGTGGAACTCGTGCGGCTTGCCGTGGCGCGTCAGCTCGGCGTCGAGCCGGTGCATGTCCGCGGGCGAGGGATTGGTGTCCTCGGCGCCGAAGTGAAACAGCACGGGGCAATGGATCTCGTGGGTGCGCGCGAACGGCGCGACCACGCCCTCGCCCCACGGCGCCATGATGTTGCCGCCGTAGTAAATCACCGCCGCCTTGAAGTGCGGATTGGCCGCGGCCGCGAGATACACCACCCGCCCGCCCATGCAGAAGCCGATAATGCCGAGCCGCTCGCGGCTTACCGCCGGGTGCGCGCGCAGCCACTCAACCGTGGCGGCGACGTCGGCCTCGACCTCGCGGTCCTTCAGGAGCTTCATCTTCTGCATGCCGTCGAGCCGCGCGTCGAGGCGGTGGTACAGGTCGGGCGCGGCCGCGTAATAACCCGCCTGCGCCAGGCGCTCGACCATCGCGTGCAGAAACGTGTCGACGCCGGGCGCGTGCTGGATCACCACGATCGCGGGAAACGGCCCGCCGCCCTCCGGCCAGGCGGTGTGCAGCGCCATGGTCTGCGCGCCGACGGGGATGGTGACGGTCAACGTCTTCATGCGCCGGCTCTCCGGGCTTTTATTATTGCCGACATTGCATCACAGTCGGGCGGTCGAATGGAAGCCGCGGACGCGCCCGGCAAGCTCTCAAGAGAATAAATATCACCGGCATGGAACCAACCGTTCATTGATGCTGTCTTCTTGCACAGTGGATTTCGTATCGCCAGGCGCGGGCGGAAACAGCGCCGCACCCGATATCACCCATCGCAAAAGGAGCCACCATGAAACACGCTCTCGGCACCTCTGTCCGCCTGCTGATCGCGGCCGCGCTCATGGCCAGCCTGCTGGGCTGCGCCGGCGCGGGTCAGACCACCGGCGAGTTCGTCGACGACTCGGCCATCTCCACCAAGGTGAAGGCCAAGCTGTTCGAGGACCCGGCCACGAGCGGCTGGCATATCTCCGTCACGACCGACAAGGGCGTGGTCCGGTTGACTGGCACCGTCGCCTCGGCCAAGGAAAAAGAGCAAGCCGGTGAACTCGCGCGCGGCGTGGCCGGCGTGAAGTCGGTGCAAAACGAACTGACCGTCAAATAGCGCGCCGCGAACTTTCAGTTGCAAGCTAGTAATGCGGCGGCGGAGTTTCCTCCGCTTGGCTCGCGATCAGCGACGGCGCCAGAACTTGCAGTTGCGCCTTCAGCGTCTCCAGCTCCCGCGTCATGCGATCGAGCTGACGCTGCTGGCGCGTGACCACTTCGTTCAGCTCCTGGATGGTCTTGTCCTGGAAGGTCAACCGCACTTCCAATTCCGCCAATCGTTCTTGCATACGCCAGCCTCGCTATTTGCCTTCGCAGAAATGACCCGAGCCCCGGTCCGCTTGCACCTTGAATAGAGCACAACATGACAGCTTCAAGACAGGCGCGCTTCGCGCCGCGGCGCCACTCCACTCGTCAACGGATTTCGACGCGTGGTCGGAGCAGCGATTGATATCCGGAAACTAATCGGGTTTTATCCGGTCATTGTAACAAACGCCGTCTATACTCATTCATTGCCGGTTTCCGGGCGCGATCGTCCCGCGCCGCGACGCCAGAAACGCATGATTTCAGGATGAACCCGAGTCTCACGTAACAGGAGTAACGCCATGCACAAAGAACCCTCTGCCACCGATGCCGGTTTTCCCGGCATAGCGTTCGCCACGTTGCCGGCGACCGGCGAGACCATCGCGATTCGTTACGGCGAACGGATTTACTACCGCGTCGGCACCACCAAGACCGCGGACGAGCTCAACGCGATGTACGGCGTCACCCCGGCCCAGGCAAAACGGATTCTGGCGAAAGCACTGGCGGACTGGATGACGCCGCCGGCGAATTCGGAAAATTACCACCCCGCCGGCAGCTTCAAGTAGTTCACCGTCTTCGCGCAGGGAATGCGCGGATTGGCGCCACGGACGGCGCCAACGGCGGGCGCGGAACAACCGTTGCCCCGCCGGTTCTCCTCCAGCAATCAATCTCCCCTGCTCTACGGTCTAGACGTGATAGCTGTAGCGCCCGTGGCGGGCGCCGGCGAACAGATTCTGAAACTGCCTGCCGCTGACGTGGATCAGCTCCTCGTGATCGCCGGCCTCGAAATAAATGTCGTCCTCTTCCAGCAGGCTGTCGTCCACGAGCGTCTCAATCCCGTAGGCGGCCCCGAGCGGCGGGATCGCGCCGACCTCGCAGTCCTTGAACAGCTCGGTCAGCTCGTGTTCGGTGGCGAGCCCGAGGTTGCGCTGCAACTGCCGATGCAGTTCCCCCAGCTCCAGCCGGTGCGTCGACGGCAGCGCCACCATGAGATAGCCCGCATCGTCCTCGATGACCACGCACTTGATCAGGCGGTTGCCGGGCACATGCGCTTCCGCCGCGGTCTCCATGCTGCTCAGGGTTCGTGGATGCACCACGACGTCATAGGCCACGTGATGTTCTTTCAAAAACTGCTTGATGGTGGATGCGATAGCCATGTTCGTTCCTCCTTCGAGGTTGAACGCCCGTGCGAGAAAGGAACAGCGGAAAAATATGATAACGCCGATCGAAAACCCGAGGAACAATCATTGCCTGTATAAGCGATGTTTATTCACGGTACTCGCTTCATACCTGCACCATTTGTGCTGGTTTATGCCGCGGCGTTGAAGTGGTTGCGATCGCGGGCGTAGACTGGAACACCCTTTTCACGTCGCAACGAAGGAGAAAGCCATGGCAGGACGCAAAATTCTGATGCTGGTCGGTGACTTCGGCGAGGACTACGAGATCATGGTGCCGTTCCAGGCACTCACCATGGTCGGCCACACGGTGCACGCGGTGTGCCCCGGCAAGAAAGCCGGCGAGGCGATCCGCACCGCGATTCACGACTTCGAAGGCGACCAGACTTACAGCGAGAAGCGCGGGCATGACTTTCGCGTGAACGCCACGTTCGACGAGATCAGGCCGCAGGACTACGACGCGCTGGTGCTCCCCGGCGGGCGCGCACCTGAATATCTGCGCCTGACGCCGCGCGTGCTCGAGGTCACGCGCCACTTCGCCGACAGCGGCAAGCCGATCGCCGCCATCTGTCACGGCTTGCAGATCCTGAGCGCCGCCGGCGCGCTCAAGGGCCGCACCTGCACCGCCTACCCGGCGGTCGGGCCGGAGGTAAGCGCGGCCGGCGGCAACTACAAGGCAATCCCGGTGGACCAGGCGATCGTTGACGGCAATCTGGTGAGCGCCCCGGCGTGGCCGGCGCACCCGCAGTGGCTGGCGAAATTCCTCGACGTCCTGGGCACGCACATCAGCCACGAGAAGCCGGCGGCGCTGCGGGCCGCGAGCTGATCATCACCACGACTCGATCATCCGCCCCGTGACATCGCGGGGCGGAGGGTATAATGCGAACATGAAAAAACTCATCCTCCTGTTGTTCGCCTTCTTCCTCAGCAGCTGCGCCACCATGCAGTCGCCGCTCGAAGCGCCGCACGTGAGCCTGACCGACCTGCGAGTCCTCGATGCCACGCTCTTCGAGCAGCGCTTCGCCCTGAAAATCCGCGTACAGAATCCCAACGCGGTGGCGCTCCCGATCAACGGCATGAATTTCCGGCTCGATATCAACGACGTCGAGCTGGGGCGCGGCGTGAGCGATCAGGCGGTCACGGTGCCGGCGTACGGCGAAGCGGTGTTCGAGATCAATCTGGTGAGCAACTTCG
>Ga0153916_10003393_pt1 | contig 11856 bp, 11 predicted proteins | sample Opewatmetagenome_FD_109642 | JGI IMG/M metagenome (GOLD analysis project Ga0153916, IMG submission 109642) | Freshwater wetland microbial communities from Ohio, USA - Open water 3 Core 3 Depth 4 metaG | ecosystem: Environmental > Aquatic > Freshwater > Wetlands | place: USA: Ohio, Lake Erie...
ATGAAGATAATGAAAAAGTGAAAGGGTGGGTAATGCAATACGTCGGGTACTTAAAAAGAGATATGGAAAACGCGCACATCGATGAGGAACGCCGCGGTTATTAGATATGCTTACCATCTCGGCGATAACCCAAGCCCCAACGCCGTCTATACGTGATAACGATGCCTCATCCCGGGCCAAGTTCCAAACCTTCCTCCGCAAGCTCTTCCAGCTCGAGGGCGCGGAAGACTTGGACTTCGGCATCTACCGCATCTTTAATTACCGGCGCGACGTATACCTGGATACGTGCACCCAATGACCACCGCTGAACCAATCCTGATAAGCGCCTTTATACTCGCGGCCCTCGCGGTTCCCGCGGCCGGCGCCGACAACGCACGGCCCGAGGTCCACTACAAACACTTCTTCTACGGCTGCCCTGAGGGAACGCCGGCGACCAACGACCTCATCATCCGCGACGCCTACGCGCTGTCGTCGAACGACGAAACGAAGTTCGCGGACTGGGTGGCGTACCGGCTCGACGCCGCGACGGTTACGGGCGAGGGGAACCTCCCGCGGAACTGGAAGAACGACCCGTGGCTAGACGAGGACGAGACGCTCGAGAGGACACCGGACGACGACTATCGCTTAAAAAACGGGGAAACGCGGACGGGACCCTGTGCGGTTCGCATGGCTTGTAAACTGTGGCAGTTGTGTGAGATTTATTCCCGGGCGCAAATCGAAAATAATATTAGGAAAAATTTGTTCGGGTTTTCGATGTAACGGAACTATAAACCTCCCGTAGGTATTTAAAAAATGTGATGATTTAAGTAACCGATGAAAAAGGTTAGGTAGGGGTAGGGCGGGCCGTCTCAGGTCCCAAAACATTGTTATTTATTATAAATTAGAGCTCAGAATAGACGCTACGAGCCCTCCCTGGCCGCGAGTGGTAGTTTCAAGAGGTGAATCCCCGAAGAGGCCGAGGCCGCAACCGAACCGGCAAGCTTGATAATTCCTCGGGAAGCGACGACCATGCTTTCCCCTTTGACTTGCCCCAGTTTTTAGTACCGCTGTTGATGTTACGAACACGTGGGCGCGAAAGTATTCGAGCTTTCAACCGTCTACCGCGGTAACATAATACCTGGGTCAGGTTTTGGGGGTCAGGTCAGGATGGCTGGCAACCGTAAGTAAATCGTCAGGAGATAGTAGTCTTAGTTACCCCACTTTCGTCCGGACCGTCGATCCGAAACGGCTCACACGACCCCAATTGAAGAAGTTCGGCCGGGCATTCATCGTTCGTTCTCCGCCCATCGCGACCTATGATTGAAGAACTGAACAAGGAAAAAAAGACCTTTTATGTTAAGGAAATTTAGGAGGTGTCGGGATCGAACCCGAGTACGAATAATTAATTATTCGTCAGCCTCTTCCCCTTTAGGGTAGGTAGAGTTTCATTTATGCAAACCCAATACAACCTTTAAATATTGGTACCGCTAACATATTAAGACATAATATTTCCATCTTGACGAATAATTCTTTGTCGTATTGCTCCAATGAAAAATAATTTGACTATTAGGCAATACAATTTTATTATTGAAATATGGACCTTGGTCGAAGTATAAAAGCACTACGCAAAAAAAGAGGCATTTCACAAATTCGGCTAGCCGAAGCGGTTAATACATCGCCCGGCAATCTAAGCCGTATAGAATCCGGAAACCATATACCGAACGCGAAAATAGTAGCGGCGATTGCCGATTACCTAGCAGTATCGACCGATTATTTACTCGGCCGGTCTTTACTCGAAGGCGAACCAGAAAAGGAGGTCCGCGGATTACTCGAGCTCGCAATAGAGGCGGGGTATACCGGGGGCTTCAAAGAGTTTCTCCTCTGGCTACAGGCAACTCGGAAAAAGGGTAAAGGTAAAACCAGGTACACGGCGGATCTCATTCTAAATGAGAGGTTACAACACCTGGGTTTATCACGACGCGATATCGTCAAGCTTGTTAAAGGTATAGACCCGGTACTGATTAAAAGGATAGCCGACTTAGAACCGGCGCGACGAGCTTGGTTAATGGGAATGGTAAAGGAATTGTTGGGCGCCATCGAGACTAAAACGGTAACGGTCCTCGAATCGGCAACGAAATCAAACGCCCAAGATAACGTCCCCAAGGACGATAAGCAACGAGAAGAGGTAAGTACAATCGAAGACGATTTAATGGACGCGTTACTAAACGTGCCGCCCGGCGAAGAATAGAGGGTGGCTCCTTCATGCGGAATTATGGGTTATAAAGTAAAAAAGCGAGGGAACTACTATTGGATGTTCGGCCGAGTCAAGGGGATTCGGCTCGATAGCTCCCTCCGTACAACGGTGAAGAAGGAAGCGGAGGAGATCGCGAAGGAGCGGTTTCAGAAAGCTTTAGGACGAGCGCACGGCGTAAGGATAATTAAGGACATTAAACTCACGTTATTAATGGAAAAATACCTTGAGTATTGCCGAAATAATAATAGGCCATCGACGTTTAAAAAGAAACGTTTTAACGTTAACAACTTGCTAGATTTCTTCGGCGATTCACCGGTATCGGCGATTACGCCGGAAAGGATAGAAGAATTCAAAGCTTCGCGAATAAGGGAGGTATCGCCCGCGGCGGTTAACCGTGACCTCGCGACCCTCAAACACGCTCTCAACATAGCGACCGAATGGGGATACTTGTCCTCATCCCCGGCCGCCCGGGTGAAGTTGCTCAACGAACCTCCAGGACGCGTACGGTACTTAAAGCGCGAAGAAGCCGCGGCTTTGTTGGAAGCGTGCTCGAAATGGCTCAAGCCGCTCGTTACAACGGCGCTCCACACGGGCATGCGCCAGGGGGAACTGCTTGCGCTCGAGTGGGACGACGTCGACCTACAGCGCAGGCAGATACGGATCTCGGACTCGAAGACGGGCGACGCGCGGGTTGTCCCCATGAACGAGTTGTTGTACAATATCTTATCGGAACTGGGACCGAAGAGCGGGAAGGTGTTCAAGAACCGCCGCGGCACGGGCTACAGCTGGATCAACTCGGCTTTCAAGAACGCGATCAAACACGCCGGCATCAAGGACTTCAGGTTCCACGATCTGCGCCACACGTTCGCCTCGTGGTTAGCAATGAAAGGGGTACCGCTGTCGACGATCGGCAGGTTACTGGGCCATAAAACCGCGCAAATGACCATGCGATACGCCCACCTGGCGCCGGACTATCTGGCCGACGTCGTCGAGGTATTGACGTACGACGCCCCGGGATAATAAATGAACGTCGCGATAATAGGGTGGGGCTCTTTAGTTTGGGACAAGCGGGGCTTAAAAACGAGAAGCCCATGGTATAGCGACGGGCCGGTCCTACCTGTCGAATTCGCTCGTATATCGGAAGGCGGCCGCGTCACCTTAGTCATCATCCCCGGTAAGAAGAAGTCCCCGACCTGTTGGGCGTTAAGCGCTCATACAGACCTCGATACGGCCAAAAACGAATTAGTTCAAAGGGAAGGAATTCGGGACCCTCGGGATATCCACGGCGTAACCAAAGAAAGAAGATTAATCGGCCCGCCCGGAGGAATGACCAGCGTATTCACTACCGTCTTGAAGTGGTTACGGGAACAAAACGACCTGGATGCGGCTATATGGACAGGGCTCGAGTTGAACTGGGAACACAAATTACGGAAGAAACATTCGGCCAAAGCCGTGGTCGATTACCTGAGCGGATTAACGGGGGATACGCGCGAAAAAGCTAAAGAATACTTCGTCAGGGCCCCTCGCTGTATTGATACGCCTGTGAGGAGAATGGTTGAGGAACAACTGGGGTGGGCTCCTGCGAGCGACCATGACGGCTGCATCAACTAATTAGGTCGCCCGTAGCGCCGGAGAATTTTTGACACAAAATTAACACAAAAGCGGAAACGCGTAAATATAGAGGAGCGTAACTACCTGAAATAAAATAAGTTGGAGGGCTCGCCTAACGGTATGGCAGCGGATTTGAAATCCGCCGGCCTCACGGCCTTGGGGGTTCGATTCCCTCGCCCTCCGCACCGCGCCGTCCCTCAGGGGCGGCGCATTACTATTACGTAATGCGAGCGGGCGACGCCCAGCGCCGCCAGCGTCTGCGCGAGCCAGAACGACTTGTTGACGAGGAAGTGCACCCACCGGAAGCGCAGGCCGAATTTATACGGCGCCAGCCGCCACCCGGGGAAAAGGTCCCGGACCTCAGCGAGCTCGAGGCCGCGCGGGAGCCCCTCCTTCGCGCGCTCGACGAAGTCGTACCAGACGAGGACGCCGTCGGCCGCGAGGACGCGCGCCAGCTCGGCCGCCGCGCGCTCCCGCGCCGCGCCGGCCTCAAGCGACGAAAACAACAGCGACTGGACGACGACGTCGAAGGCGGCCGGGCGAAACGGCAGCGCCGCGGCGTCGCCGCAGACGAAGCGCACCGCCGGCGCGGTCGTGGCGCGCGCGTCGCGTAAGGCCTCGACGTCGCGGTCGAGGCCCACGCACGCCGCCGGCGCCGCGCCCAGGCCGATAACCTGCCGCAGCATGTTGCCCCGCTCGCAGCCGTCCTCCAGGAGCCGCTTCCCCTCCAGCGCCACGCCTTCGCGGCGCAGCGCCCGGGTGAGCGCGAGCTCGAGCTGGTGCCGGTAGAAGAGCGCCAACGGCTTGAACAGCGTCCAATACCCTCTGGTATTGATATATTCCTTCTCGGCCTTCGACAACATAACCTTAACGCTGAAACGGTCGCGGGACGCGCGCGCTACCGCTATATCTATAACCGCGCCGCCGGCCGGTGTCAACCCAAATGATTAAACCGCCGAAGCGACGCTTGATTCGCAACGTCGACCTTGACGCCGGCGGGGACGCGTGTTAATATTATCAAATGTTTAAAGGCCATCCGGAAGCCGTATCCTTCCGCACCGGCCTCGCCGCCCTTACGTTGGAAGACCTCGCGGCGATCGCCGGCCGGGTGGGCCTCCAGGAAGAGTTAACCTCCAAGGCGCGCCTCCTCGCGAACGTCCCCGAACGCCTCGCGGACCGAAACACGGCGCGCCGCTTTATCCGCGAGCTCGAGCCGTCGGCTAAGAAGACGCTGTTCGTCGCCGCGGCCTGCGAAAAATTCTTAGCCGTCTTCGGCCCCTCCACCCTCTTCGGCTTTGGCGTTACGACGCCGCCCGGCGACGCCCTCAGCCGCGCGCTCCTCCTGCCCGACGCCGCCACCGGCCTGTACCGGCCGCCCGCCGAGATCCTACCGCACGTCCACGACGAAGCGGCGAAGAGATTGGACGCCCCGGCCGCGGGCCCGGCCGCCTCGCCCGTAACGCTCGAGCCGGCCTCGGCGTTCCGCGACGCCGTCGGGATCTGGTGCTACGTGATCCAAAACCCCATAACTTTGACGCAGAGCGGTGCTACCCCCAAACGCGCGCTGGCGAAATTGGCGCCGCGGCTCGAGGTCGCGGAAGAGGAAGCGCCGCTGGCCGCCGTGGTCGAACGCTTCGGTTACGGCCGGCTGGAGCTGTTGGCGGAAGACCTCGAGCGCCGGGGGGCGTTGGCGAGGGACGACAACGACCTCAGCGCCGAACGGTGGCTGGCGGAAGACCTGACGCGAATCGCGGCGAGTTACAACGCCGAATTGGTGCGGGCCGCGATCGAGGAGGACGAAACCGCCGGCGCGCTCCTCGCGGCGTACCTCTGGTCGTTGGCGCCGCCGGGCGAATGGCGAGCAGTCACCAGCTTCGTCGAAACCGTATTGGAAATTTCCGAGAATTGCAACGAGGCGGCGGTCCGCAAGGCCCTCTTCGCGTTATTCGTGTGCGGCGCGGCCGCGGCGGCCGTGGACGACGGCGGCTCGCTCCTCGTCGCCCGGGCCGCGGCCCTAAACGAACTGGCGCCTACGCCCGTCAAGGCCGCCGAACCGCAATTTTTATTGGGCGGAAACTTCGAGCTCAAGGTCGCTTACGACGCACCGACCGCGACAAGGTTGAAGCTCGAGGCCTTCGCCGAACAGACCGGCGGTGGCCGCCTCCTGTCGTACCGCATCTCCAAGTCGACCTTCTACCGGGCGCTGGACGGCGGCGTCACCTGCGAGGACGTATTGTCCTTCTTGAACGACCACGTCTCGAAGCCGGTACCGCAAAACGTCGAGTTCTCGCTCCGGGATTGGGCCGCGCAATACGGAACGATTTCGTTCTACGACCGCTTGATTGTCGCCACGGAAAAGCCGGAAACGGCCGACGAGGTCGCCAACCTGCCTACGGTCGCGCCGTTCGTCAAAGGCCGGCGGGAATTCCACGGCGTCGAAATCGCGCGCCAAGATTACCGCGCCGTGCGCGACGCCCTCACGTCGGCCGGATACCTGCCGCGGTCTTTGAAGGGCGAGGCCGAGGTCGCCGTTTCGCCTCGGGCGTTGTTCGGCGCCGGCTCCCGCGAAACCGCCGGCGTCGCGACGACCGGCCTCGAGCGGGAGAGCCCGGCCGCCGCCGTCGTCGAATTCGCGGTCGCGCATCGCCGGCCGTTGAAGTTGTGGCTCGAAGGCGAGGATGAACCGCTGGAGGTCAAACCCCGCAAGATAACCGTATACCGCGGCCGGGCGTACCTCCACGTCGACGGCGAGCGGACCCGCATCCCGGTAGCGGCCATCGCCCGGGCGACGTTCACGTAGATGGCGGCCCGAAAGAAATCGCCACCGTCGTTGAGCTGGCGCGCCTGGCCACTGGCGGAATACCCGGCGCGTTCGGCGCTGGCGGCGTTCGCGGTCGCCGCGGCGGCCGCGGCGATATATTTCCTGGGGCGAAGCGCGGTGCTCGCGGCCGTCGGCGCGTTGGCGCTGCTCCTGTCGCTGCACGGCCACCTCCTGCCGCGGCACTACCGCCTCGACGACGACGGCGTCTCGGTCTCGGCAATCGGCATTAAAAAGCGCCGGCGCTGGGACTACTTCCACTCGTACTACGCGGACCGGCTGGGCGTCATGCTCTCGACCTTCAGCTACCCCTCGCGCCTCGACTCGTTCCGGGGCGTCAACCTTCGCTTCGCCGCCGGCGACCGCGACCGGGTGGTCGCGTTCGTCGCGGCCAGGCTGCCGGCCGCCGAGAGGAAGCGCCGCCGCGCTCCGAAGGCCCCATAGCGGAGGACCCGTTGGCACCCAAATCCAAATGGCGCAGCGCGCTGCCGTACGTGGCGTCGTTCGTATTTCCCCTATTCGGGTTGGCGTACGGCGCGCTGGAAACGTGCAAAGGCGAGAAGACCGAACGGCGCCGCGGCAAAATCTGCATCGTGCTGGGCACCGCGGCCCTCATATTGGTGTGCGTAGGGGGGATAGTCTGGCTCACGCTGGGGCTCAAGGCGGGCTTCGGCTTCCTTTGGCCGGAATAGGACGAGAGAGGACGCGCGCTTTGACGGAAGAAAATAAAACGGCCGCGGCGGAAAAGGCGGCGGAGGTCCCGCCCGAGCCGAAGAGGTTGTTCTACGTAATATCTTTTCTCGTACCCGTGGCCGGCATCGTCCTGGGGGCGCTCTATCTGAGCAAGGCGGACGCGGCCAACAAGGAGTTCGGCAAATACTGCCTGGTAGCGGCGCTGGTCAACGTCGGCTTAGGGGTATCGTTAATCTTTTGCCTGGTCTTATTCTACGCCGCGTTCTTCCTCGCGTATTTGGGTTTCGTCGCCGGCCTTTTGGGGGTGGCCGCCGGCGGCGGCCTGTAACGCCGCGCCGCCCCGGCTCCGGCCGTTGCCGTGACGCCATAATAAAAATAAAGCGGCCCCGCGGGGCCGCTTCTATATTAAGTAGCACCGCGTCACAGCTTCGGGTCGACGCGCCAGATGCCGAAGCATTCGCCGGTGGTACTGAACGCGGAGAAGTAAACCATCCCATCCGGGCCGAATACGCCGTCGTAATCCCACCGATTCGGGTCGGGCGTTGACGTAACCTGTTTAAAACAACCCGTATTTACGTCCAATACCCATAGTTCCCAATACCCCGGCCCCCATATTTCGGTAACGGCGGCGAATAAAACATAACCCCCCTTTGGGGACCAGTCGCATAGGAATTTGCAAACCCCGCTATCGGCGTCGTTGCCTCGCCAAATAACGTCGTATCTATTGCCGCCGGGGTCGACCAACGTAACCGGCGTCGTCCAATCGCTAGTCGAATGTAAAATGGTATCCTCTTTATAAAAAGCTATAGAATCGCCGTTGGGGTTCCAAAGGGGGTATGCTTCGTGGCCCCAATCGTCGCGGGAGATACGTTTAACCTCCTCCGTATCCAAATCTAAATTATAAATATTACGGGATCTAAAATAGGGTTTGCCATAGGCGTCCCAAACTATGGATTTACCGTCGGGCGACCAATTCGCGCCACAGTCGTTAGTCGTAACGCTACCTTGGATTACCCTCCGGCGGCCACTCCCGTCGGGTTTTATGATCGAATAAGAATAACCGGGTTCGTGGAATAATATATATTCGCCGTCGGGCGACCATAAAACGCGCGAACCATACCCAAAAAGCAAAACGCGGTCTTCGCGCGTAACCGTATCGTAAATGTTTATCCGGTAATCAGTCCCGCCCGCGGAATCGACGTAAACGAACCGCCGGCCGTCAGGCGCCCACGACAACCACCGTACGTCGCGGTCGGGTTTAGAGAAAAACAACTCCCGGCCGTCGTCGAAGGACCGGCGTGGCGGGAGGAATACGGTAGGCCCTTCTTCGCCGTCGTCGCAACTTAATAACGCGCCCGTTACCGCAAAAATCAACGGTAATAAATAAAATAACTTACGCATACAAGCTTCCTTTTACGAAGGGGCCGGCTCGACGCCGGCCCCATTTTAACGCGTAAGTCGCTACCTAGCAATTACTACTTTCCCCGCGGTCGCGTTTTCGCCGGCCCTTACGCGGTAGATATATACGCCGGGGGCTACGGCGGAGCCGTTACTCGAGCAGCAATCCCACTCGACCTTATAGGTTCCCTCGCCGGCGCACGTAACGGACTTAGCCGCTAACTTTCGGCCGGCAAGGTCGTAAATAGTTATTTCGACTTCGGTAACCCGGGTTTTAACCGGCAGCGTTACCCAAAAAGTCGTAGTGCCGCGAGCCGGGTTAGGGCCTACCGCCGCTTTAAAAGTAAATGGCTTCGCGGCGGCCGCGGTCCCTAAACGTCCGGCCTCGTCACCTCCACCGCCGTAAAGGTCGTCGGCTAACTTGTCTAGGTTGACGCGGCCCCAACCGAGGAATTCGTCCCAACCGGGGTACGTCCAATGGTTAACGTCGTCGCAACAATCCTTAAGTTTGCCGCGGACGATAGCGGAGCGGTCGTATGGCGGGTCCTGTTCCCAATAAATCCACGCTTGGATTAAAGCCGCCATACCCGAGATAGCCGGCGCCGCTAGTGAAGTACCGTTATAATACCAGTACCTTTCGTCGTTCGGGATTTGTTTATCCGCGTACATCTTCGTTGTCCATACGTGTAAGCCGGGGGCAGCGAATTCCATTTCCTGACCCCAATCGGACCAATACCACTTACCGTCGTCCGCATCCGTAGCGTTGACCGCTATCACCTCCTTAAACCAAGCAGGCCAATAAGGGGGACTGGGCACGGCGTTATTGTCCAAAGTAGCAACCATCACTACTCCTAGGTCGTAAGCGGCCTTTACTGCGGTGCAGAAAACCGGCGGCGGGTCCCCGCCGCCCCAATATTCCGCATAAAACCCGAAGCTCATATTTTCGACATCGGCGCCGTTCTGCGCAGCCCAAAGTATGGCCTGGCATACTAGCTGTAGATATAAACCGGTATCATCGCCTGCTTTGCACGGTAATATCTTGGCTTTGTTATAGCAAACGCTGGCTACGCCTACCTCGGCGCCAACTGGACGGCCCATAGTCGCGCCAAATACGCCGCTTACCGCCGTTCCGTGGCCCACATAGTCGTTGGGGGCGTAATTGGGGTCGAAGAAATTGCGGCCCGGCCACGGCTCGGATTGCCCGGGTCTGAACCAGAAATTATCCTCAAGGTCTTCATGAGGCCCGTAATACATCGTAGATTCGTAGCATTGTACGCCGGAATCTATTACCGCAACTACGCCGTCCCTTTCTGAAATAGGCCAGTTATCCCATCCCGCCACCGCGTCTATGTCGCAACCGGATGTGCCGCCTGGCGGGTACTGCTCGGTATTGTTCAGGTGCCATTGAAGAGGAAATGAGGGGTCCGTTGGAATGTAATTCCACTTACCGATACAGTCAGGGTCGGCCGAATCTACGCTTGCGGTTACGCGGTAGGCTTTTGCTACGACCTCCGGGTCGTATTTTTTATCGTAGTTTATTACGTAGTACGTATCCAGCCGGTACTTAGCCATCATATCTTGCCAGTGTTTCCACTTCCACTTACCGTTAGGGTCGTTGATAGGTTCCTTAGGCAGGAAAGGGTATAGCGGTTCGATCTTGGAAACGCCGTACATCCGGTTCAAGTTATTTATCTCCGGATATTGCGTCTCGAGGGGATATTTCCCGCCTTCAGCCAGGACGTCTTTGAACTTAACTAAAAGCACGCCGGGTACGTACTTCGGCGTGCCATAGGCCTTCCCGGCTAGCCCCATAATAACCGCTAAACCGCCGCCGATTATAAGGCTCGCCGCTACCCCGGTCAAGATTAGTTTCCGCATCTCCGACCTCCTTGTAAATAATTAAAACCCCGCGTTAGAAAAGGCCCCTCTTTATTACTTTTGCAGTCTCCCCCCCCGTCCTGTTTGTCAAGTGTTTTTTTATATATTACTTATTTAGTATTGTTAACCCGGCAGTTATTAAAAAAGCGGCCCCGCGGGGGCCGCTTTTACGCAAATTACGCTTGCCCTACTCGAAGGCCAAATACCCGAAGCGCCGGGGGTCGAAGCCGACGGGGTATTGCCAGTCGGCGGAGCTCTTTTTGGCCTGCTCCTTGCGGCGGAAGTTTAAGCCCCACCGGTCGCCGGCGACGGCGCCGTCCACCCCCAGCGTCGCGAAGGGTATGGCCGCCTCGAGGGTCCAGTAATCGTCGCCCCGGGCCGTCGCGAGCTCGTATGTACCGTTCCAAGCCGCCGGGCCCTCGCTGTCCAGCTCAGCGGGAGGCGCGAACGTATACGCGACGTCGTAGATTACGGCCGCGGGATTGACGTAGATCTGGTAGAAGACGTCCTTTTGCGGGTCCGGCCGGAAGAAGAAGCCGACGCAGTCGTCGGACGGGACCATGGCGTCGCGTTCGGCGGCCTTCACGACCAGCGCCCCCATATCCTTCTGCTCGCACCGCGCGGCGACGTAGAGGTTTTTCTCGTCGTAGCCGAAGTAGAAGGTCGTCGGGTCGATCTTGGACGCGCCGCCGTCGGGGGCGCCGAAGTATCGGGCCGTCGCGGCCTCGCGCCAGCACGCGTCGTCGAGCGCGCCGTCTACGGCCGGCGCCGCGGCCACGCGCCTGACCGGTTGCACCCGGCAGGCCGGCAGGCTGTTCTTATACTCGTGCACCAGCTTCGCGCGGTAAGGATAGGCCACCGTCACCTTGGGCAGCGGGTAAAGCTCGCCGACGAGCGTCGCGGCGAACTCGAGCTGGGCGGCCTCGCCCGGCGCGAGCGTCACCTCGCGGCGCGCGGGCTCGAGCTTCCAGCCGGCCGGCACCTCCCACGTCGCCGCCGTCGTGAACTCAGCCGCGGTCGCGTTCTCGACGAATACCGTGACCGTCGTTTCGGTATCACCCTCCGCGAAGGGGAACGACGGCACCCGCACCAGGTCCGTTTCGACGCGGTCGACGAGTTTCAGGTCGGCGACCAGGACAGCGTCGCGGGGCCGGGCCGAGCCTTTCTTGAGCACGGTCCACGCGAGCTCGTCGCCGCGCACCGTGCACCACACGTATTGGAAATA
>Ga0153916_10003394_pt1 | contig 11854 bp, 9 predicted proteins | sample Opewatmetagenome_FD_109642 | JGI IMG/M metagenome (GOLD analysis project Ga0153916, IMG submission 109642) | Freshwater wetland microbial communities from Ohio, USA - Open water 3 Core 3 Depth 4 metaG | ecosystem: Environmental > Aquatic > Freshwater > Wetlands | place: USA: Ohio, Lake Erie, Old...
GTTCCGTCGAGACGGCCGTGGCCATGCTGGCGGACGGCGTCGAGGCGGCGCTGCGCGTGCTGGACGAGCCGACCCCGGAGAAGGTGCGGGACGCCATCGACCATCTCGTGCAGCAGCGCATCGAGGCGGGGCAGCTCGACGACGCGCCGCTCACCCTTGCCCAGCTCGACCGCGTGAAGCGGGAGTTCGTACACGTCTTGGCGGGTGTGTATCACAATCGCATCGACTACCCGAGCTCCGTGGGTGGTATCAATGCCGAGTGGACGTCCCCCGAAGCATGACGTGCGGGTGGCGGCCGCCGACCGCGTGCGCGGTGTCACCGCGGCGCTCGTGCGCCGTGCCGTCGCGCTCGTGCTCGCCGGTGAGCGGTCCGGCTCCGCCGCCCTCACCGTGACGTTCCTGACGGGGCAGCAGATGCGCGCCCTCAACCGTCGCAGCCTGGGCCGCGACCGCGCAACCGATGTCATCACCTTCGCGATGCGGCACGGCGGCATGCTGGTGGGCGACATCTGCGTCTGCCCCACCGTGGCCGCCCGCTCGGCGGCCCGCTTTGGGGTTCCGGCGCACGAAGAGCTCCTGCGGCTGGTGGTCCACGGCACGCTGCACGCGCTCGGCCAGGATCACCCGTCGGGCCCCCGCCGCGTGACCTCGGCGATGTGGCGGCGGCAGGAGCGTTACGTCCAGCGCCTGGCGCGGAGCGAGCGGTGACCGGACTCGAAGCGGCGCCGGCCGCGGGCACCGGGCTGCTCGCCGCGCTCTGGGCGGCGCTGCTCGCGCTCGCCGAGGAGGCCCCCGGCGTGGTCTCGGCCCTGGGCGACCCCCCGGCGCCGCCGGGGAGCCCGCTGCCCCTGGCGCGCGCCCTGCACATCGCGCGGGTCACGCTGCTGCTGATCGCGACCACGGCGGTGAGTACGGCCGCTGCATGGTGGCAGCGCGCGCCGTTGGACGCCGCCACGACGCTGCTGATCGTCGGTGGGCTCGTCTTGGCGATCGGGGACGGGCTGCCGCGGGGGTTCGGGGCTCTGGCGCCCCACCTGGCGGTCGTGGTCGTACCGTTGGCCCGTGCCAGCCTCACGCCGTTCAAGCCGCTGTTCGGGATCATGGCGGTGGCAGACCGTCTCGGTCATCGCCTCGTGCCGTCGTCGCGTCCCCGCAGCAGCGTGCTCGGCACCGCACAGCGCGAGATGCTGGTGGGCGTGTTCTCGCTCGAGGACAGCACGGTCGAGGACATCATGACTCCGCGGCTCGACGTCGTCGGCGCGGAGGCCGAGGCGTCGTGGCAGGAAGTCGTGGACGTCGTGCGCCAGAGCGAGCACTCCCGCATCCCGGTGTATCGCCACAGCCTGGACGACATCGCGGGCATCCTCTACGCGAAGGACATCGCCCCGGTGCTCGCCGGCCACTCGGGGCCACCCGCATCGTGGCACGAGCTGGTGCGACCCGTGCCGTTCGTGCCGGAGGCAAAGACCCTCGCCGCCCAGCTGCGTGACTTCCAGCGCGGTGCGGCGCACCTGGCGATCGTGGTGGACGAATTCGGCGGCACGTCCGGCCTGGTCACCCTCGAGGACGTGCTCGAGGAGATCGTGGGCGAGATCCGGGACGAGTACGACACCGACGAGGAGCCCGCGATCGAGCGCGAAGGCAACGACCGCTTCTGGGTCGACGGCCGGGTCACGCTCGACGATCTGTCCGCGGCGGTCGGCGTCCCGCTCCAGCACGACGAAGTGAGTACGGTGGGCGGCCTGATCTACGCCGAGCTGGGCCGCGTCCCGCGGGCCGGGGAGGAGCTCAAGGCGCACGGATTCCGGGTCGTGGTGGAGCAGGTCGCGCGGCGGCGCATCCGGCGGGTCTATCTCGAGCGGCTCGAGCCCCAGCCGCTCGTGGAGTTTGGCCCCGGTCGTGCCGATGCGGGCGCGGACGACCAATGACCGGCACGCTCGTGCTGGTGCTGGGAATGGCGGTCGCCGCCGCGGGCACTGCCCTCGCGGTCGGGGCGGCGGCGGTGAGTCGCCTGGAGTTGTCGCGCTGGATCTCGCAGCGCCAGCACGGCGCGGAGCTCGCGGCGACCCTGCTCTCCACCCCAGGGCGAGTGTTGCGACCGGCCAACGCGCTGGCCGCCGCGGGGGTGGTGCTGACCGGCCTGGGGCTCGCGACGGTGCTGGCGCCGTTGCCGCTGCCCGCGGCGGTGGCCGTGCTACTCGGCGCGATTCCCGCACTCGTCGTGGCGGTACACCTGCTGCCGCGCGCCGCCGGACGACGCTGGGCCGAGCCGATGATGCGCGCGGCGGCGCCCTCGCTCAGCCGGGTCGCGCGCCTGGTCCGCCCGCTCACTCCGGCCGGTCAGCCACGACCCGGCGCCGATCGGACGCCCGGGGTGGGGGCGCAGCGCGAGGAGGAGATTGCCGTCATCGCGGGGGTGATCGCGTTCACCGAGCGGCCGGTGCGCGAGGCAATGACGCCGCGCACCCAGATCGTCGCCCTCCCCGACGGTGCCACGGCCCGCGAGGCGGGCGCCCTGTTCGCCGCATCGGGATACTCACGCCTCCCGGTGTACCGTGAGTCGCTCGACCAGATCGCGGGCATGGCGTACGTGTTCGATTCACTCAAGGTGAGCCCTGAAGAGCCACTCCCCACCCGCCCGGTGCTCGTCACCCCAGCGTCGCGGCGCTGTGCCGACCTGCTGTTCGAGATGCAGCGGGAGCGCCGGCAGATGGCGGTGGTGCTCGACGAGTTCGGGGGCACGGCGGGGATCGTCACGCTGGAAGACCTATTGGAGGAGTTGGTGGGCGAGATCTTTGACGAAACCGATCTTGGCGCAGCCCCCGCGACCGCGCTCGTCGAGGCGCTGATCGAGATCGACGGAACCATCCCAACCGAGGCGCTCGCCGAGCGGTTCGGGATCACGGTCCCCGCGGGGGCCCAGAGCGTCGGCGGCCTCCTGACCACGGCCGTGGGACGGATACCGCAGGCCGGCGAGCGCATTCTGCTTGGCGGGCTGGAGTTCGACGTGCTGCGCGCGTCCGCGACGCGGGTCGAACGCCTCGCCGTGCGGCGCGCCGGCACCGCCCGCGTGACGGTGGCGGGGCTGTGACGATGGCGCCGGCCATGCTGCGGCTCCGCCGCTACTTCCTCGTCGGGCTCGTGGTCATCGCCCCGGTGGGGCTCACCGCCGTGGTCCTGCGGTGGATCTTCGAGACGGTCGACGCGATCCTCGGCGAGCCGCTGCAGGCCGCGCTGGGCGTGCGCATCCCGGGGCTCGGCTTCGTGCTGCTCGGCCTGGTCGTGCTCGCGGTGGGCTGGGTGGTCCATCGGGCGGTCGGGCGGCGAATACTCAAGGTCTGGAACCAGACGCTGGTCCGCTTCCCCGTGGCCGGCCGCCTGTACAACGCTGCCAGCCAGATCGTGCAGGGCGTCCTCAGCGACCAGAGCCGCGTGTTCAAGCGGGTGGTGCTCGTCCCGTTCCCGAGCGACCAGCTCTGGTCGGTCGGCTTCATCACCCATGATGACTCCGTCGCGGCGAGCCGGGTGCTGGGCCAGCCGTGCGTCAACGTGTTCGTGCCGACGACCCCGAACCCGACGACCGGCTTCATGCTGGTGGTCCCCCGCGAGCGGCTCCGCGAGACATCGATCTCCATCGAGGACGCCGTGAAGTTCATCATCTCTGCAGGCTCTGTGGCGCCGGACGAGTTGGGGGCGTCATCTCTGCGGCGCGGCCTCGATCTCGAGGGGCTGTTTGGCGAGCGCAAACCGTGACCGTGCCCGCCGTGCAGGGGAGGCTCGGGGTCCGCGCCGCGCTTGCCAGAAGCCCACGGCGCCCGTGAGCTTTCAGTATGCCCGCGGCTGACCTGCTCGTCGGGATCGCGGCGCGCCAGATTCCGGCGCTCGCCCGGGCCGTCTCGATGGTCGAGAACGGCCGGCCGGGGTATGAGGACCTGCTGTCGGCGCTGCACTCCCGGGTGGGCCGGGCCCACCGGGTGGGGCTGACAGGCCCGCCGGGGGCCGGCAAGTCCACCCTGGCCGAGCGCCTGATCCACGCCTATCGCGGGCGCGGACGAAGCGTGGGCGTGGTGGCGGTGGATCCGACGTGCCCGTTCACGGGCGGGGCCCTGCTGGGCGACAGCATCCGGAAGGAATCCGCGTCGCTCGATGCGGACGTCTACATCCGGTCCATGGCGACACGCGGGGAGCTGGGGGGCCTGGCAACGACGACGCGCGAAGTGTGCGACGTGCTCGACGCCTTCGGATTCGATCGCATCATCATCGAAACGGTGGGGGTCGGCCAGTCGGAGCTCTCGATCGCCGCCACCGCGGATACCGCAGTCCTCGTGCTGGTGCCGGAGTCGGGCGACGGCGTGCAGGTCCTCAAGGCCGGCGTGATGGAGATCGCGGACATCTATGCGATCAACAAGGCGGATCGTCCCGGCGCCGACCGGTTGCGCAACGAGATCGAAGTGATGCTGGGGATCCGCCAGGGCAACGCGTTCCGGCACGTGGCGCCGCATCACCGACTCGAGGCCGCGCAGCCCGCGCCGCCGTCGTCCGGCCCCGCCGCGGCGCCCGCGGCGTGGGAGCCACCGGCCCTGGCCCTGTCGGCGCTGCGGGATGAGGGCGTGCCGGCGCTGGTCGAGGCGATCGAGCGCCACGCGGCGTATCTCGGTGCGAGCGGAGAGCTCGCCCGGCGACGCCGCGACCGACTCGCGCGGCACACGCGCGAGGTCGTGGATCGCAGCTTGCGTCAGCTGGTATGGGACGAGGGGAGCGGCGAGGAGACGTTGCGGTCCGGACTGGCCGCGGCCACGCATGATCGCGTGAACCCGTACGAGCTGGCACACCGCATCCTGGCGGGAGTCAGGAAGGAGATGCACGATGGACGCCCGTGACAACCATCGCGAGTGGCGGGAGGCGTACGAGGCGGCGCCCAAGCGGGAGGTCGAGTTCATCACCCAGAGCTCGGCGCCCGTCGAGCCACTCTACGTGCCAGAGGACCTCGACCACCGGAGTTACGCCGAGACACTCGGCGATCCGGGAGCCTTCCCGTTCACGCGGGGAGTCCATCCCACGATGTACCGCGGGAAACTCTGGACGATGCGGCAGTTCGCCGGGTTCGGCACCGCCGAGGACACCAACCGGCGGTTCAAGTTCCTGCTGGCCCACGGCCAGACCGGCCTGTCGACCGCGTTCGACTTCCCGACGCTGATGGGGTACGACTCCGACCATCCCCGCGCGGAGGGGGAGGTCGGGATGTGCGGCGTGGCCATCTCGTCGCTCGCCGACATGGAGACGCTGTTCGACGGCATCCCCATGGACCAGGTCTCCACGTCGATGACGATCAACGGCCCGGCGGCCATGCTGTTTTGCTTCTACGTGGCCGCGGCGGAGCGCCAGGGCGTGGACATCGGCACGCTCCGCGGCACCGTGCAGAACGACATTCTCAAGGAGTACATGGCGCAGCACGCCTGGGTCTACCCGGTCGAGCCGGCGCTCAAGATCATCGTGGACATGTTCGAGTGGGGCTCGCAACACACCCCGCTGTGGAACACGATCTCGATCAGCGGCTACCATATTCGCGAGGCGGGGGCGACGGCGGCGCAGGAGCTCGCGTTCACCCTCGCCAACGGGTTCGAATACGTCGAGCGAGGTCTCGCCCGCGGACTCGACCTCGATCGGTTCGCGCCGCGGCTGTCGTTCTTCTGGGACGTGCACAACGACCTGTTCGAGGAGGTCGCCAAGATGCGCGCAGCGCGCCGCATCTGGGCGCGCCACCTGCGCGACCGTTACGGCGCAACCGAGGCCCGCACGATGATCATGCGGTTCCACTGCCAGACCGCCGGGGTTTCGCTCACCGCGCAGCAGCCGATGAACAACGTGATCCGCACCGCCTACCAGGCGCTCGCCGCGGTGCTCGCCGGCGCCCAGTCGCTCCATACCAACTCGCTCGACGAAACGTTCGCCCTCCCCACCGAGGAAGCCGTGCGCCTGGCCCTGCGGACGCAGCAGATTCTGGCGCATGAGACCGGCGTCTCCAACGTGATCGACCCGCTGGGCGGCTCGTATTTCGTCGAGGCGCTGACGGATCGGATGGAGGCGGAGGCGGAGGCGCTGTTCCGCGAGATCGCGAGACTCGGCGGGGTCGCGCGGGGGATCGAGACGGGCTGGTTTCAGCAGCAGATCGCCCAGAGCGCGCGCCGCTTCCAGCACGAAGTGGAGCAGAAGCGGCGCATCGTCGTCGGCGTGAACGAGTTCGTGACCGAGGACGAGCCGCCGGTGGAGATCCTCCGGATCGGGAGCTCGGTGGACGAGCAGCAACGCCAGCGCCTGGCCGATTTGCGGGCGCGGCGGGACAACGAGCGCGCGCGGCGCTGCCTGGCGGAGCTGCGGGCCGCTGCGGCGCGTGACGACAACGTGATTCCCGCGATGCTGGATTGCGCACGTGCGTACTGCACGCTGTACGAGATTCGGCACGCGTTGGAGGAGGTTTACGGTGCCTATCGCGAACCGGTCTTCTTCTAGGCGTACCTCGGGGGCCGGCCATCCGGGAACGCACGCCGCCACCCTCACCCCGCTGATCGAGCGGCTGACGGCGCTCGGCGCGACCGAGCACGGGGTCGTGTCCTGCTACCTCAAGCTCGAGCCGCGGGACCGGGGTCGCGGGAAGTACCTGATCAAGCTGAAGAACCGGATCAAGGGACTCACGGCCGGTCTCGAGGCGCGGGGCCTCGGTCGCGCCGCCCGGCTCGCCGTCGAGCGGGACCTCGAGCGGATCCGCGACTACTTGGCGCACCCCTCGAACCTCCCGGCCGGCCGCGGCATCGCGCTGTTCGCCTGCGAGCCGCTCAAGCTGTTCGAGGCGATTCCCCTGCCGGTGGTGTTCCGCTCCCGGCTCGTGGTCGATCGCACCCCACTGGTCCGCGAGCTGGCGGCGCTGAACAACGAGTTCGGCCGGATGCTGTGCGTCGCCTACGATCGCACCAGCGCGCGGTTCTTCGAGGTCACGCCGACGGGCGCGGCGGAGCTGCCGAGCCTCTCCGCCGGGGACACGACACGCCCCGGGCGGTTTCACGGCCCCAGCCGCCCGAGCCGCCCGCACGGACGGGGGGTCGGTGCGTCGGCTCCCGGCGAGCACGGATTCAATCAGCGGATCCGCGAAGAGAAGCAGCGGCACTACGCACAGATCGCGCAGCGGTTGTTCGAGGTGACCCGCGAGCTGCCGGTGCAGGGCATCGTGCTCGCCGGCATGGGCGCGGACGTGGGAGCGGTCGAGCCCCACCTGCACCCGTACGTGCGCGAGTCGGTGCTCGGCACCGTGCGGCTCAATCCCAAGAACGCGTCGGCCACCGATGTGCTGCAGGCCGTGCTCGACATCCGGCGGGAGCGGGAGCGCGCCTGGGAGCAGCGCCACGTGCGCGAGCTCGTGGAGGGCCTCGGTGAGGGGTGGGCGGTCAACGGCCTGGAGCCGACACTCGAGGCGCTGGGACGAGGCCAGGTGCGCACCCTGCTGGTCGACCCGTCCGTCGAGCACCCCGGCTTCCGCTGTGGCCCGGGCGGGCGACTCAGCGTGTCGCGGGATCCCTGCGCGGGGCGCGACGATCCGGTCCCCGTTCCCGACGTCGTGGACGAGGCGATCGAGGACGCGCTGCGCCAGGGTGCGCACGTCGATGTCGTGGAGGACGACGCCGCGCGGCGGCAGGTGGACGGCATGGCCGCGCTGTTGCGGTTCAAGCTCGCCTGATCGCTTGTGCCGCGTGTACGCCAACACTAGGTTGCCCGCACCATGACCACTGCCGAGCGCAAGCGCCCGATCCGCGTGCTGGTGGCCAAGCCCGGGCTGGACGGGCATGATCGCGGAGCCAAAGTCGTCGCGGCCGCCCTGCGGGACGCCGGGATGGAGGTGATCTACACGGGACTGCATCAGACCCCGGAGATGATCACCACTGCGGCGGTGCAGGAAGACGTGGATGTGGTGGGACTCTCGATCCTCTCCGGAGCCCACATGACCCTGTTCCCGCGCGTCCGGCGGTTGCTCGACGACGCGGGCCGCGGCGACGTGCTCCTGTTGGGTGGCGGCATCATTCCCCAGGACGACGCCGCGGTGCTCGAGGGGCAGGGCGTCGCCAAGCTGTTTGGACCGGGCACGCCGACCGCCGAGATCATCGGCTTCATTCGAACGGCCGTCCACCGACGCGACGCGTGAGCGACCCCCCCAAGGGCTCCGGCTCACGGAGCAGGCTGCGCGCCCTGGCGGATGAGTACCGCGCGCTGGCCGCCCGGCTGGAGCGGGGCGGCGGCGACGAGAAGATCAAGAAGCAGCACAATCAGAAGAAGCTGACGGCGCGGGAGCGCGTCGTGCGGTTGCGCGACCCCGACACGCCGTGGCTGGAAATCGGGCTGCTCGTGGCCTACGACCAGTACGACGGGCAAGCGCCGGGCGCCGGCGTGGTCACCGGCCTTGGGGTCGTGAGCGGCCGCGACGTCGTGGTCGTGGCCAACGACGCCACGGTGAAGGCCGGGTCGTGGTGGCCGGAGACCATCAAGAAGATCCTCCGCGCCCAGGAGATCGCGATGCGGCAGCGCATCCCGATCATCTACCTAGTGGACTCCGCCGGCGTGAACCTGCCCTACCAAGGCGGTGTGTTTCCAGGCCAGTACGGGGCGGCGCGGATCTTCTACTACAACTCGATCATGCGGCGCTACCTCCACGTGCCGCAGATCAGCGCCGTGATGGGCCCGTGCGTGGCGGGCGGCGCCTATCTGCCCGCGCTGTCCGACGTGATCTACATGGTCGAGGGCACGTCGTTTATGGGGCTCGGCGGAGTCAATCTCGTGAAGGGCGCGACGGGGCAGACGGTCGACGGCGAGCGGCTCGGCGGCGCCGTGACCCACACCGCGATCAGCGCCGTCGCGCACTACCGCGCGAAAGACGACGCCGCCTGCCTCGAGCGCGTTCGCGAGTATATCGCCCGGCTGCCCACGCCGGTGTGCGGCCTCGCGCCGCGCCGTGGCGACGCGACGCGACCCGCCGGCCGGCCCGCGACCGCGCTGTACGAGATTCTGCCGCACGATCATCGCATGGCGTACGACGCGCGCGGCGTGCTGGCATGCCTGCTCGACGGCGGGGTGCTCGACGAGTTTCAGCCGGACGTCGCCGCGGAGATGATCTGCGGCCACGGCGCGATCGAGGGATACCCGGTGGCCGTGATCGCGAACCAGCGGGGCATCATCAAGGCCCGGGCGGGAGAGCGGCCGCGGTTTGGCGGCATCGTGTACACGGAGAGCGCCGAAAAGGTGGCCTACTTCATCGAGAACGCGAGCCGCGAGCGCTTCCCGATCCTGTTCGTCCAGGACGTCAGCGGGTTCATGGTCGGCCCCGAGGCCGAGCACTCCGGCATCATTCGCGCGGGCGCGCGCTTCGTCGAGGCGATGGCGACGACGGTGGTGCCGAAGATCGTGCTCACCGTGAACCACGCCTCCGGCGCCGGCTACTACGCGATGGCGGGGCAGGGTTTCGATCCCGATTTCCTGTTCTCGTGGCCGACCGGTCGGATGGGCGTTATGGAGGGCGAGTCGGCGGTGCAAGCCGTGTTCGGCGCCAAGGTGAACGACGCGCAGTCCGCGGACGCGGTCGAGCGGATGCGCGCCGACTACGAGCACCAGCTCGACGCCAAGTTCGCGGGCGCGCGCGGCTTCGTGGACACCATCCTGCTGCCGGAGGAGACCCGCGACATGCTGGCGTTCGCGTTGCGGGCCTGCAGCACCTACGGCGGCCCGCACCTGGGGGCGTTCACCATCCCTGAGACCGGTCCGTGAGGCCACGCCCCCCCCGCGGTCTGGTGGTCGCGGCGGGGAGCCTCTGCGTCGCGGCCGCCTGCGCCTCCCGCACGCCCGCGCCCTGGCCGGCGAGGCCCGCGCCCGTCGGCGCCGACGAGAGCGCCGTCGCCCTGCCAGCGACCGGGAAGCCCGTTCTCCCGCCCCAGGCCGCGATGCTCCTCGGACTGCTGCCGCGCCGGGCGATCGGGGCCGAGCAATTCGTCGCGGCCCACGCCGAGTTCGACGGCCGGGGCGTGCTGATCGCGATCCTCGACAGCGGCATCGACGCCGGGCTACCCGGACTACGGCGTACCACGACCGGCGACCGCAAGCTCGCCGATCTGCGGGATTTCTCCGGGGAGGGACGCATCGCCCTCGCACCGATCACCGCGGAGGGTGATACCGTGACGGTGGAAGGCCGGCGACTCGGCGGGTTCGGGCGCGTCGTGCGCCTGGCGCTCCCACCCTACTTCGGGGGAACGCTCGCGGAGGCGGGTCTGGGCGCGCCGCCGGCCGCCGACGTCAACGGGGACGGCGACGCGCGGGATCGCCTGCCGCTGGTGGTGGCAAAGGCGAGCGACGGCTGGTTCGTGATGGCCGATACCGACGGCGACGGGTCGCTCGGCAACGAGGTCCCGGTTCGGGACTATGCGACCGCCGCGGAGACGTTCTCGTTCGGACGGCTCACGCTGGCCGCGAACTTCGGCAGCGTGGCCGCGCGCCCGACGCTCGATCTCTTCTTCGACACGTCGGGGCACGGCTCGCACGTCGCCGGCATCGCGGCGGGACACAATTTGTTCGGGATCGCCGGGTTTGACGGGATCGCGCCCGGCGCCCAGCTGCTCGGCCTCAAGATCGCGAACAACGCCCGCGGCGGCGTGTCGGTGACGGGCGCGATGGTCCGGGCGATCGCATACGCGGCCGACTACGCAGCCCGGGGCGGCATGCCGCTGGTGCTGAATCTGAGCTACGGCGTGGGCAACGACGCCGCCGCCGGGCGTGCCCTGATCGACTCGGTCCTCGACGCCTATGCGGTCGAGCACCCCGACGTCACGATCGTGATCAGCGCCGGCAACGATGGGCCGGGCATCTCGACGATCGGCTTCCCCGGATCCGCCGAGTTCGCGCTCTCGGCCTGCGCGCTGTTTCCCGGGGTGTTCGCCAGACCGCCGCAGGCCGGCGGCCGCTCGCCGGACGACGTGCTCGGTTGGTGGAGCAGTCGCGGCGGCAGCGTGCAGAAGCCCGACCTGTGCGTACCAGGCGTAGCGTTCTCCAACGTCCCGCCCTGGGACGAGGGGGAGGAGGTCGCCAGCGGAACGAGCATGGCCGCCCCACAGCTGAGCGGCGCGGCGGCGTTGCTCCAGTCTGCGCTGCTCGGGGGCTTGGGCGGTCCGGCGTCATCGGCCGATCTGACGGCGGCATTGAAGGCCACGGCGAGTCCGATCCCCGGCGCCACGATCCTCGACGAGGGCGCGGGCGTACCCAACGTGGCGGCCGCGTGGCGCTGGCTCAAAGCCGGGCACCGCGGCGGCCGGTTCGCCGTGCGGGCGCTGGACGACGGAGGCGGCGTTTCGTGGGCCAGCGCGGCCTACCGGCGCGATGGCCTCGCGTCCACGGGCGACACCCTGCAGCGATTCGGCATTGCGTCGGTGGCAAGCCCGCCCCCGGGGCGCCTGCTGCTCCGGTCGGACGCCCCGTGGCTCCACGCCCCGGACGCGGTGGACCTCAGCGCCGTGCCGGTGACGGTCCAGCTGACTTACGCCGCCGCCGCTCTCCAGGTGCCGGGACTGCACGTCGGCACCGTGTGGGCCCGGCCGGCGAGCGACACGCTGGGGGGCGCCGTGTTGGGACTCACGAACACCGTCGTCGTACCGTACACGCTCGACCGGCCGTTCACGGCGCGCCAGCACCTCAAGGCCGGCCAGATGGCACGGTTCTTCTTTCGGGTCCCGCCGGAGGCGGGCGGCCTCTCGGTCGAGGCGCGGAGCGACGATCCCGATCGGCGCGCCAGTCTCTTTCTGTTCGAGCCCTCCGGGCGTCCGCTGGTCGA
>Ga0153916_10003395_pt1 | contig 11853 bp, 10 predicted proteins | sample Opewatmetagenome_FD_109642 | JGI IMG/M metagenome (GOLD analysis project Ga0153916, IMG submission 109642) | Freshwater wetland microbial communities from Ohio, USA - Open water 3 Core 3 Depth 4 metaG | ecosystem: Environmental > Aquatic > Freshwater > Wetlands | place: USA: Ohio, Lake Erie...
ATCGGCGTGTAGCGTGCCCAGCTCGAACATGCCATCGCGATCCTGATCGGCAGGCCGCCCGCGGATTTTGCACTCGCGCCGACACCGCTGAACCTGGCGATGCCGACGATACCGCTCAATTTGCCTTCGGAACTGCTTGAACGCCGGCCTGATATCGCCGCGGCCGAGCGCCGTGTGGCCGCCGCCAATGCGCAGGTCGGCGTGGCGAAATCGGCGTTTTTCCCCGCGCTAACGCTGTCGGCTTCAGCGGGCTTCCAGAGTTCGAGTTTCGCGCAGTGGTTGACTGTGCCCAGCCGCTTCTGGGCAGTGGGTCCTGCGATCGCGCAGTCGATCTTCGACGCGGGATTGCGGCGCGCGCTTACGGCTCAGGCAATCGCCGTCTACGACGCCAACGTCGCCGCTTACCGCCAGACGGTGCTCAGCGGATTCCAGGAAGTGGAAGACAACCTCGCCGCGCTGCATACCCTGGAGCAGGAAGCCAGAGTGCAAGCAGACGCGGTGGAGGCCTCGCGTCAGGCGGTTGAGCTGACACTGAATCAATACAAAGCGGGAACCGTGAACTACCTCAACGTTGTCGCGGTGCAAACGGCACAGCTAACCAATGAGCGCACTGCAACCAGCATACTCGGCCGGCGCCTGACGGCAGCGGTGACGCTGGTCAAGGCGCTGGGCGGCGGCTGGAGCACGGCAGAGCTGCCGATCCCTGAACAGGCGCGTTAAAAGCTGCCGCTTTATGCGCGATTGAGAAGACCAGTCGCAATGCCACTATCGGCATAGACATCGCGGTTACGTACGCGTTCGTGCCGAGTATCGCGGGGAATATGGGATAATTAAGGCAACGGTGCAGGAACCGCGGTCTAAGCCAGCTGTTCCCAAACCCCCGGCGCTATAGCGTCACTCGCGCGGTCACAGCAAGCCCGCTTACAGGATCATATGAACAAAAAGCATGCCGTAATCAGACACGTAGTTCGATTCCTCACAGTCTCGGTTTCTCTGGCATTCGTTGCGACATCGCTGCATGCAGCACCGGGCGATCCCGCCGCCAGCTACCCTGACAAGCCGATTCGCTTTATCGTGCCGTTCTCGCCGGGGGCCGGCACGGATATGACAGCCCGGACCATCGCCCAGAAGCTTGGCGACAAATGGGGCCACCAAGTCGTCGTGGACAACCGCACCGGGGCAGGGGGCGCCATCGGCGTCGATTACGCGGCGAAGGCCACCCCGGACGGCTACACGATTTGCCTGATTTCAGCCTCGGTCTCAGTCAATTCAGCGACCAACCCGAGGCTGCCGTACGACCTGGTCAAAGACCTTCAGGGAATATCGCAGGCAACGTCGCTTTTTTACGTCGTGTATATCCATCCGTCTGTGCCTGCGAAATCGGTCAGGGAGCTGATCGCGTACGCCAAGGCGAATCCCGGGAAGCTCAATTTCGGCTCGTCCGGTAACAACACGCTGCAGCACTTCTCCGGCGAGCTCTTCAACCACATGGCCGGTGTCAAAATCGTGCACGTCCCATACAAAGGTACGGCTGCGGTAATTCCCGCCATGCTGTCGGGCGAAGTTCAGGTCGGGTTCGGCTCGTTGATCGGCACGCGGTCACAGATGGAGTCCGGACGGCTTCGCGGTATCGCCATCACCGCGGCGAAGCGCTCACCCTCCATCGATTTGCCAACCGTCGCCGAGTCCGGAGTGCCCGGGTACGAGGTCGACCAGTGGTACGGCGTGATTACGTCGTCAAGCGTGCCGCGGCCAATCGTGAGAAAGCTGAACGCGGCGATCGTCGAAGCGCTTCGACAGCCCGACGTTGCGACGCGTCTGGCCGCGGACGGCTCGACCCCCGTCGGCAGCTCGCCCGAGCGGTTCAATGCGCACATCAGGTCCGAAATCGCGAAGTGGAAGAAGCTTGTCAAGGAAGCGAATCTGCGGTTTGACAAATAGTGCGGGTAATAACATGAGGATATCCTTGCCAGCCCATCCGCAGATTCTGCGCGCGGTGCTGGCGTTAATTGCTGCGGCAGGAGCAGGGCTTGCCGCCCCTGTCCACGCGCAGGCGTTTCCGAGCAAGCCAATCCGGTTGATCACGCCGTTTCCGCCGGGAGGGACGACCGACATTCTTGCCCGCATCATCGCGCAAAAGCTGTCCGAGTCATTCGGCATCCAGGTGATTGTCGATAATCGCGGCGGTGCCGGCGGCACGCTGGGGGTCGGCCTTGCCGCCCGCGCCGAGCCTGACGGCCACACCATTGTGATCGCGCACATTGGCCCGCTGAGCATGGCGCCGGCGCTCTATCCCAAGCTGGCATACGATCCGGTCAACGATTTTGCGGCCATCACTCAGGTCGCTTCCGTACCCAATGGCTTCGTGGTGCACCCGTCGCTGCCGGTGCGCGCGGTGAAGGACCTGATCGCCAGCGCGCGCGCCAGGCCCAAGGAGGTACTGTATGCATCCGCCGGCAACGGTAGTCTGGCGCATCTGGCCGTGGTCAACCTTGAACTGTTGGCGAAAATCCAGCTCATCCACGTTCCATACAAAGGCGGCGGGCCGTCGGTGATCGGGTTGATGGGCGGAGAGACGTCGATGACCATTACCGGGTTGCCGCAATTGCGGCCGTATATCAATGCCGCGAAGCTGCGCCTGATCGCGGTGGCCGAGCCCAAACGTCTCGCGGTTCTGCCGGAGGTGCCGGCTATCGCCGAGACCGTGCCTGGGTACGCAGTGACCCAGTGGCAGGGGATACTGGCGCCGGCCGGCACGCCGCCCGAGATCGTCAGAAAACTCAATACCGAGATCGTCAAGGCCATGCATCAGCCTGATGTCAGGAAGCTGCTTGCGGCCGACGGCGCGGAGCCGGTCGGCAACAAGCCGGAGGAATTTGCCGCGCACATCAAGGCCGAGGTCGCGCACTGGGCGCCCATCATCAAGCTCTCCGGGGCGCGCGCCGAGTGAATCTTGGAGTGGGCGCAGGTTGCCGCCGCGGCGAAGATTCAGCCGGAATAAGCCCGATGTTCAAGTAAGCGCATGCGCGTTGCCGGAGAAATCCTGGCGACAGGTGAAGTGTGGATCATTTATTTCCCGCCCTGCGCAGCCGCAGCAGCAGCCCGCCCAGCGTGAGCGCAGTGCTCAGGATTCGTCTCCCGGCAGCTCGATGGAAAGCATCAGGTAGGAGAGGCTCTTGCCATGCGCGTCCTGGGCCAGAGACACGGTCACGCCGCCGCCCAGCGCATTCTCGATGACAAAATTGAATGCCTGCAGCTTGGGCAGCTCGTAGCGAGTAACAGGACCCTTCGCAACATGTTCGAATGCCTGCATCACCCGCTCGACAGTAAGCTGCTCGCGCAGAATGTTCCACGCGCGGGTGTTGTTTGCGACGACGGAAATGTTCGAGGTATTGCCTTTGTCTCCGGCGCGACCATGGGCGAGATCGTATACGCGCACACTCACAGGTTGCCCTCCACGCTGATGCGCGGCGTCACCAGCTCGCGCGGGATGAGAATCGATTTGACCGCCAGTACCTCGCGCACGGCGTTCGAACCGCCGCCGCCGCCCGCGGGGCCGTTGACGTGAAGCGTGCGCACTTCAAATCCGACCGCGAGCGCCGCCTTGCAGTCGGGGCTGCGCGCGGCGATGCGCAGGCGCACTTCATAAGGCTCGGGGCGCCCGTTTCCCATGCCGTGCAGGCTGGACATTCCGATATAGTCGACGCGGATCTCCGGGTAGCTGAACCCGCGCGCCTTGAGTCGCTCGCGCACGATGTGCTCCGCAAGCTTCGCGCGCGCGAGCGCATTGGGGCCGGCGTAGGCGACTTCCCCCTCGCCGATGTATCCGTCGTGGTATCCGACGACGGCCTTGTACGTGGGAGTGCGCGGATGCGCTTTCATGCCGGTCACGCGCACGCGGCACTTGCCTTCCTGCGCGAACTCGACGCCTGTGATGTCAAGCTGGCAGTCGGGCGTGATGTAGCGCGCGGGATCGTGCATCTCGTACAGCACTTGCTCTTTGCACGTCATGAGATCGAGCCGCCCGCCGGTATCCTCGAGCTTGCCGAGCACGAGCTCTCCCGCCGTGTTGATGTCTGCATACGGAAATCCGATGTTGACAGGGTCGTCCGCGTCCTTGCGGCCGGGATCGACGAAGCAGCCGCCGGTGAGTTGTGCCGCGCACTCCATCATGTGCCCGGCGAGTGTTCCGCTTGCGAGCAGCGGCCAGTCGTCGTAACTCCAGCCCAGGCCGTGCAGCATGCAGCCGAGGAAAAGCGACGGATCGGATACCCGCCCCGTGATCACCACCGGGGCGCCGGTGGCGAGCGCGTCGCGCACCACGTCCGCGCCAAGGTAGGCGTTCGCCGAGGCCATGCGCGGGATCAGCGATTCGACCGGCTCGCCGGTCTCCATCAGCGGCAGCTGCGGATTTGCGCGCACCAGGTCCGTGACGTCATCGCCGCTGACGACGGCGACCGGGACGTCGCCAAGGCCGAGCGCCAACGCTTCGCGGCGTGCCGCGCGCGCGGCCCCGGCGGGATTCGCCGCGCCCATGTTCGTCACGATCCGGATGCCGTTGCGGCGGCACGCGGGCAGCACCGCCTGGAAACGCTCGGCCAGATACGGTGTGTATCCGCGATCCGGGTCCTTGAGGCGCGTCAGCGTCTCGCGCGCGATAGTGCGCTCGGCGAGACACTCGAATACCAGATAGTCCACGCCGCCGCGCTCGGCGAGCTCGACTGCTGGCTCGATGCGGTCATCGGAGAAACCCGCGCCCGTGCCGACGCGGATACTGGAGCGCGGGTTGTTCATCTTGATGAGCGCGACCATGTCACCTATCATGCCATGAATCGCGATCTGACGGTTACCGCTCTCGGATCGAATAGCTTGGGAACCCAAATGATCGATGCTCCAATACTTATCAACGGCGTGTGCGATTCGCGTTACGCGGCCGTGCGCGACGAATTTGAACGTAATTTCCGCGAGCGCGGCGAGGTGGGGGCGGCCGTGTGCGTTTATCAGGACGGGAAAAAGGTCGTGGACCTGTGGGGCGGACACAAAGACATGGAACGCACCGTCCCCTGGGCCGAAGATACTATCGTCATCATGAATTCGCTGGCGAAAAGCATGTGCGCGCTTTGCACGCACATCCTGATTGACCGCGGACTCGTCGATTTCGACGCGCCGGTGTCGCGCTACTGGCCGGAGTTCGCCGCCGCGGGCAAAGCGGGCGTGTTGGTGCGCCATGTGCTTTCCCATACCTGCGGAGTGATCTATTGCGATCAGGCGCCGCCCGGCTCCTGGTTTGACTGGAAGGTGCATATCCGCGCCCTCGAACAGCAGGCACCCGCGTGGGAGCCGGGGACCAAAGGCGCCTACAACTCGATCAACATCGGCTATCTCCTCGGCGAGCTCCTGCGGCGCGTCACCGGCAAAAGCATAGGCACGTTTCTGCGCGAAGAAGTCACCGGCAAGCTGGGCGCGGACTACCACATCGGGCTGCGGCCCGACGAGATCGCGCGCGTCTCCGACATGCATCGCAATCCGAAGAACGGATTCTTCAAGGTGGCATCCGACGATGCCACGCCGCTGGGCCGCGCATTCCGCTCCGCGCCGAAGATGGGATATTTCCAGAACTGCCGTGAAATCCGCGAAATCGAAGTGCCTTCCTTTGGCGGGCACGGCAATGCGCGGGCGATGGCCCGTATTTACGCGATGCTCGCCGGAAACGGCGTCATCGACGGCGTGCGGATTCTGAGCGCCGCTGCAGTGGAGCGCGCATCCGCGCTCGTCTGGGAAGACGATTGCATCATGACGCAGCGCCGTATCCGCATGGGCTACGGCTTCATGCACAACGAACCGAACACCGTGCCCATGGGCGAGAACATGAAGGCATTCGGGCACACCGGCACCGGTGGTGCTTTCGCCTGGTGCGACCGCGATCGCAATTTAGCGTTTGCCTACTGCACCAACTTCCAGCGCGAGGGCCCCGGGATCGGGCCGCGGGGCGCGGCGCTCGGCGTGGCGGCGGGCGGGGGCAGACGACCGGACTGGCTCAAGTGAAAGCGCGTGCGTTGCGCGCGAGAATTTCTGGCTCCCCAACCCGGTCAAAACTGCGAACTCCTGGTTGGACGGAAAGCAGATGTAGCTGGGATGGTCGGCTTGGGCCGGGAACTGCCCGGCACGCGGCCGCGGACGACTCAGTCATTCAGTAATGTTTTTCTCGCGGATCAATTTGCCCCATTTGGCGTAGTCGAGTTTCAGCAGGTCGGCGAGTTGCTCGGGTGTCGACGACACGGGATCCGCCCCGGTGCTGATAAGGCGCTCGCGAACATCGGCCATGGCGATCGCCTGGCGCACGGCATCGTTCAGCCGATCGACGATCGCGCGGGGCATTTTGGCCGGCGCGAAAATCGCGTACCAGTTCGGCGCTTCAACGTTCTTGAATCCTTGCTCCTCCAGGGTCGCCACCTCGGGCAGCAACGGGACCCGTTTTGCGCCGGCAATGCCGATCGCCCGCAATCTTCCGGCTTTGATGTACGGGAGCAGGGGCGTCACGTCGAGGACCAGGGAGCTGATCTGCCCCCCGACTGCGTCGGTCAGGACCGGCCCGGCGCCCTTGTATGGCACGTGAACGAGATCGATTCCGGCCGAAGCCTTCAGCAGTTCTTGTGCAAGATGCGGGATACTGCCAATTCCGGTCGATGCCATCGTAATCTGGCCTTTGCGCGCGCGCGCCAACGCCACGAACTCCTTCATGTTCCTTGCCGGCAGGGACGGATGGACAGTGATCGTGCTATAGGCATTTACTACATGGGCAATCGGCGTGAAGTCGCGAAACGGATCGTAGGGTAGCTTGGGGCCGATGTGTGGACTGATCGCCATGGCCCCGCAGGTCGTCAGGAACATCGTGTGGCCGTCGGGCGGCGATTTTGCGACGTGGTCGGCGCCGATAGTGGCATTTGCGCCGACCCGGTTTTCGACGATGACGTTCACGCCCAGGAGCGCGGGCAGCTTGTCGGCAAGAACGCGCGCCGTGTAATCGGCAGGACCCCCGGGAGGAAATCCGACCACGATCCGGATTGGTTTCGATGGAAACGTCTGAGATTGCGCTCCGGACATCAGGGTGCACAGTATCAGGGTGCCGATAATCGCGACGAAACGATTCATATCACCTCCTATGTGGCCTGCTGGACGAGGCCTGCGCAGACGTAACCTGGATGCTCGACCCATGGCTGCCGGTCGCCTTCTCTGAAAGCTGCCGTTTATCCGTTGCCGGGTGGACTCTACACCCATTATAGGAAAATTTCGTGCTTTTTACACGGCGCGCCGCGCGCCGCCGTGTTGCGGACAAGCCAGACGGGATTCCCCTAATCCGATGCCTCCCTTTTTTACATCAGGCTGGGCAGCCAGGTGGCCACCTGCGGAAAGGCCACGTAAATGGCGAGAATGACCATATCCATTGCGATAAACCAGCTCACCCCTTCAATGATCTCTCTCATACTTTTGTCGGGAACGATGCTCCGAATGATGAACAGGTTCAGGCCAAAAGGAGGAGTAATGAGGGCTACTTCAAACATGTGCGTCGTGATGACGCCGAACCAGATCGGGTCGTAACCCAGGGCCTTGATCACCGGGAAGATGATCGGCAGCGTGAGAAACGCAAAGGCGAGCATGTCGATAAACATGCCGGCAATGATATACAACACCAGTACCCCGAAGAGAATCACCCAGCGAGGAACGTCGAGTCCGACGATATATTCGCTGAGATTCGACGGAATGCGGCTGATCCCCATGAAGTAGCTGAAGAGAAAGGCGGTGGCGATGATCAGGAAGATCATGGCGGCCGTCTTGGTGCTGTCCATGACAGCTTCCCTGAAATTTCGCAGCGTTAACTGCCGGCTGAGGAAGCCGAGGATCAAAGTGCCGGCGGCGCCCAGCGCTCCCGCCTCCGTGGGCGTGAATATCCCGCTGTAGATGCCTCCCATGACGATGACAACCATCATGGCGATGCCCCAGCTGTGCCCCAAGGACACGACGCGCTCTTTCCATGAAACTCGTTCGGACACGAGCGGAACCAGGCGGGGGTTCAACCGGCAGCGGATGTAAATCATCACCATGAATATTCCGGCGGCGATGATCCCCGGAATGATGCCGGCGATTAGCAGCTTGCCGATCGATGTGTCGGTGATGAAGCCGTAGACCACCATGACGATGCTGGGCGGGATCATCTGCGCAAGCGGCCCGGCGCCCGCCACCGACCCAAGGGCGAGCCGGTCGTCAACCCCGGCCTTGCGCATCGGGGGGATGCAGATTTTGGCGAGGGTTGCGCAACTGGCGATTCCGGAACCGCACGCCGCACCGAAAGCCGCGCCGCCGACGATCGTTGCCTGGGCCAGCCCTCCGGGAATACTCCCGACCCATTTCTCGCAGGTCTGATATAGCTTGTGGGCAAAGCCGGCCTGATAGGCCAGATTGCCCATCAGAATGAACAGGGGGACAACGGTAAGCGGGTAACTCGTCATCTCCGAATAGGGAACCGCGCCCAGGATCAGGAACGTCTTATTCGCTCCTGCCAGCACCCAGTAGCCGACAACTCCAACCACCAGAAGACCGAAGGCGACCGGCAGGCCCATGAACAGGACGACAATCATGGCCGCCAACAGAATCCAACCCACCGTGGGAGGGGGGAATTGATCAGGGGATGTCACGCCCAGGAAAACGGAGAACGCCGCCAGAGGCAGAAAAGCGACCAGGAGCCATAAGATCCATCGCGGGCTGGTCCTTTTCAATTCTCGGACATAATTACTTATATCCGTGATAAACCTCAGGCACAGCACCCCTATCCCGAGAGTCATGGCGAACTTGGTCGGCCAGAACGGATATTCAATGAGGCCCATCGCGTAATCGCCCGTTACCCAGGCATCCCAGGCGAGGAGGCCCGCCTGCCAGGTCATGAGGGAAAAGCCAACCAGCGCCAGGACCAAAGTGGCGAGCTCAAACGCAAGCCGGGGTGGACCTTGGAGGTGATCGATGAAGACATCGACCCGGACGTGGCTCTTCTGCTGCTGGACATAGGCGATCGCGAGGTAGACGATGGCGACGATCAGCATTTCGCAAAGGGTGTAGACCCCCGGGATCGGAGCGTTGAAAACGTAGCGCATGACCACGTCCACAGTGGTCAGGCCCATCATGAACACCAGGGTAGCCGCTGCGACACCGTTTAAAACACTCTCGACTGAAATCTGGATTTTTTCCAGCCTGGCGAAGACCATTGGGATTCCCCTTTTTCGTGGGCGAACGGCCGATGAAGATGGTTCGGCCAACTCGCTACCGGTTGGCTGCGTTTCCGCAAACGCGCGCAAGGCTCCGCGGCAGAGCCGGGGGGCTCACTTGGTAGATTGGTAGTCTAGCGAAAAAAACGGAAGCGAAGGCCGATGCCTTGCTTATTCAAATGCGCGCGTGCCGTGCCACTTCGCCAAAAGCTCCACCCATCGATCCAAAACCTTTTGTCCGGGCAGACCTCTTTTGTTCATTTTATCGACCCAATCTTCCCCGATCTTCGCTTTGGTAATAGCCATCACCTTGGCGATATCCTCCGGCGACGGCTGGGTCACGGTGATCTTGCCTTGGGCCATGGCCGCTTCCAGCATTTTTTCTCCGCTGCCCTGGTAGATCTCGTGGGCCTCTCCGCAGGCGATGTCATGAAGGGCGGTCAGGCGCTTCTGGATGTCCGCGGGGATCTTCTCCCAACTGGCTTTGTTGATCGCCACAAACTGCCCCAAACCGCCGAAGGGCAGGGGGGAATAGTATTTCGTGACTTCATCCCACTTATAACCCAGGGCAAAGGACGGGTTGGCAAGAGCCCCATCCAGAGTACCTTTTTCGATCGCCTGATAGATGTCCGTCGCGCCCATCGAAACCGGCACCCCACCGAGGGCGTGCAGCAAGTTAGCGTGATTGCCGACTGCCCGCAATTTCAGTCCTTTCAGATCTGCCAGATTACGAACCTGTTTGCTCCGGGTCCACACCCCATAGGAATTGTTGGTAAGAGGTCCCAGGTAGCGCATGTTCACGCTGTCGAGTTCCGCCTTCACCTCCGGCATCTGCATCAATTCCTGAAGCGCTTTCGAGGAAGGGCAAACATCCCCAACGAAAGCGCTGGTGATGGTCAAGAGCGGCATTTTGCCCGGCTGATAGGCCGGATTGATGAAGGCGATATCCGCAACGCCCTTTTGCAGGGCATCGATCAGCTGTTGCGTAGGAATCAGGGCATTCGACCAGTAATATTCAATCTTGATACGCCCCTGGCTGCGCTTTTCCATCTCCTGCACGATCCATACCCCTGACCGGCTGTGAGGAATTTGAGGTGGAGTCCAACTCGCAAATTTGAGTATCAGCGGCTTCTCCGTCGACGCGGCTTGGAGCGGTCCTGCCAACAGGCCGAAGATCAGCGCGGCTGACAAAATTCCCCAAAGGCTGGTTTTCTTCATTTCCTCCTCCTTTGCTTAAACATCGTCTTGGCCCGTTTCAAAAACTCCATGATGGCACCCCCGACAACAATTTGGGGATGCAATTGGATCGAATACATAGCGCGGAACCAACGGAATAGTCAATAGTGACATGGCAAGCCCGAGGAGAACCCGCTGTCTCCCGTGTATCCGAACCAGTTAGAATATCCCAAGCCGGCATCGGGGATGTGGTTCGCTGCACCACATCGCGCGTGCTACCAGGATATGAACGGATGACCATGAAAGACAAAATCGGCGTTATCAGTCCGAAGGGCCTGCCGCCGGGGCTGACGAACAAGCTCAGTCCGCACCTCAATAGTCTCGACGGCAAGACTATCGGCGAAGTGTATAACAACCACTTCAGGGGCGAGCTGATGTTTCATACTTATCGCCAGCTGTTCAGGAAAAAGTTCGACCACGTGAAAATCATTCCCTATGACGAATTTCCGATCGTCTATGTCGGCGGCGACCCGGCTTCGCAGAAAAAAATTGCCCGCGAGATTGCCGCAATCGCGAAGGAAAAGGGCTGTGATGCTCTCATCACCGGCAATGGCGGGTGAGGCACCTGCACTCCGGCCTCGGTGAGGCCGGCGATAGAAGCGGAAAAACTCGGCATTCCCAGCGTGGTGGTAACAACCACGGGGTTTACGGAGATTGCCAAGGCGGTGGCAAAGGCCGAGGGGATGGCAGGTCTGCGCATCGCCGAGTATCCCGGTGCGGTGGGCGTCCATCAGGACGACCTGGTCAGAAAAAATGTGGAAGACGTGCTGTTCGGTCGCATTGTCGACGGATTGACCCGGCCGGCGAGCGGTCAAATCCCGCAGTCGTCCATGGCCGCCCGCGTTGGCAACGAGATCATTTACGAAGGTACCTTTGATGAGGTTAACGAATACTTCAGGGGCCGGCAGTGGACCGATGAGCTGCCCATCATTCCGCCCTCAATCGAAAGGGTCGAGGCGTTTTTAAAATATACGGATCGCGCTCCGAACGAAAGAATTGCGGTTCTCCCGCAAGCCAATCTGGAAGCAAACCTGTGGAATATTGCTGCAAATGCGGTGATGGCGGGGTGCCGCCCCGATAGCATGCCGCTGCTCATTGCGGCAGTCGAAGCGATTGCCGACAACACTTATAACCTGAACAACATCGGCACCACCTGGGGGGTACTGCCTTTCCTGCTCATCAACGGGCCGGCGTCGAAGCAATTGGGAATCGAGAACGGCGGGCAACTCATCTCCAAGGGGGCCAACCCGTCGATTGGCCGTGCGCTCGGTCTCATCATCAAGAATATCGCGGGCTACCAGCTGGGCAGGAATTACATGGGAACGTTCGGTTACCCCATGAATTTCGTATTGGCTGAAAA
>Ga0153916_10003396_pt1 | contig 11852 bp, 10 predicted proteins | sample Opewatmetagenome_FD_109642 | JGI IMG/M metagenome (GOLD analysis project Ga0153916, IMG submission 109642) | Freshwater wetland microbial communities from Ohio, USA - Open water 3 Core 3 Depth 4 metaG | ecosystem: Environmental > Aquatic > Freshwater > Wetlands | place: USA: Ohio, Lake Erie...
GATCGATGAGAGCTTTCAGAAAGAGCAGATGAAAGCCTTCGAGGCGCTGGGACGGAAGGCCGAAGAGAAGGCGATCGCTCTGCTCCGGACCGAGGTCGGTTTCACGCTGCTGCCCAGCGCCGACGGCAAGGTCGTGCCGCCGGACGAGTTCAACAAATGGCCCGCGGCGCGGCGCAAGCAGGTCCAGGCCGACATCGAGGTGCTGGAAACCGATCTCGAGCACATCCTTCATCAGATCCCGCAGCGGGAAAAAAGCCGCAGAGATGCCGTCCGGAGGCTGAATCGGCGGACGGCCGAACGCGCCGTCGGGCACCTGATCGACGAGACGAGGGAGCAGTTCTCCGACAACCCGGCGATCGGCGCCCACCTGGACCGCGTCCGCGCCGATCTGGTGGACCACGTCGCCATGTTCGTCGCCAGCGGCCAGAGCGAGAGCGCGGGCCCCGACACGATGCCGGGCGGCCCCTTCGACCGCTACGCCGTCAACGTCATGGTGACGAACGCGGCCGATGGCGGCGCGCCGGTGGTCGAGGAAGAGCATCCGACGTTCGGCAACCTCATGGGGTCGATCGAGCACGTGTCGCACCAGGGCGTGCTGGCGACCAACTTCCGCCTGATCAGGGCCGGAGCGATCCACCGCGCCAACGGCGGCTACCTCCTGGTCGACGCACGTCAACTGCTGTCGGAAGCGTTCACCTGGCCGGCGTTGAAACGGGCGCTTCGCCGTCGGTGCATCGTGATCGAGGACCTGGGCCGGATCATCGGCCTGAGCAGCACCGTGACGCTCGAGCCGGATCCGATCCCCCTGGACGTCAAGGTCGTGCTCTTCAGTGATCGCCGCCTCTACCTCCTGCTGTCGTTGTTCGACCCGGAGCTCGCCGAGCATTTCAAGGTCCTGGCCGATTTCGACGACGACATCGACCGCTCGCCGGAGAGCGAGGCGCTCCTGGCCCGCCTCGTGGCTCTGATCGCGAAGTCAGGCGGGCTCAAGCCGCTGAATCGCGACGCGGTCGCCCTGGTCATCGAACACGCCGCCCGGCTGGCGGACGACTCCAGCAAGCTGACTGTCCTGGTGGACCGGATTCGCGACGTGCTCACCGAGGCTGATTTCTGGGCCCGTGACGCCGGCCGCGAGATCACCTCGCGCGACGACGTCGAACGCGCCGTCACTGAACAGGTCCGCCGGGCGTCGCGCGTGCACGACCGCCTGCGGGAGCTGACGCTGCGCCAGGTCGCGCTCATCGAGACGACCGGCTCTCGGATCGGCCAGATCAACGGTCTCAGCGTCCTCGAAACGGCGGGCGTGGCGTTCGGTCGGCCGAGCCGGATCAGCTCTCAGGTGCGCACCGGCAGCGGTCAGGTGATCGACATCGAGCGGGAGGTCGAACTCGGCGGCCCGATCCATTCCAAGGGCGTGATGATCCTGTCGGGGTTCCTGGCCGGCCGCTACGCGCTCGAGGCGCCGATGTCGCTTCACGCGACCCTCGTCTTCGAACAGTCCTACAGCGAAATCGAAGGCGACAGCGCTTCGTTGGGCGAACTCTGCGCGCTTCTGTCAGCCATCGGCGAGCTGCCGGTCCGCCAGGACCTGGCGATGACCGGCTCGGTGAACCAGCACGGCCAGGTTCAGGCGATCGGCGGGGTCAACGAGAAGATCGAGGGCTTCTTCGACCTGTGCGCGGCGCGTGGATTGACCGGCGCCCAGGGCGTGATCATCCCCCGGTCGAACGTTCAACATCTGATGCTGCGCAAGGACGTCGTCGAGGCCCGCGCCGCGGGGCGCTTCGCGATCTATGCGGTGTCGACCGTCGATGAAGCCCTGGAGGTCTTGACTGGGCGCCAGGCCGGCGAGCGACAGCCGGACGGCCGCTATCCGGAAGCCAGCGTGAACCGACTCGTGGAAGACCGCCTGCAGGCCTTCGCCGAGATTCGGCGGGACTTCGGGTCCGAAGGCCGCCGCGGGCGGCGTGGACGGCGGCGCGTAAGCATCAGGCCGGCCTAGGAAGCCCGCTGGCTCCGATCAGGCGCCGCCCACCAGGCTGCGCACCAGGTCCAGGTCGCTGGGCTTGTCCACGTCGACCGCGCAGAGGCCGAAGGGCGTGCGCACGGCTGCGGCCCTGACCCCGGCCTTGCGTCCGATGCGCGCCACGGCATCGTCCAGCGTCAGGCGACCAAGCAGATAGCCGACCAGGATGGAGGGGCCCAGCATGGCGGCGATGCGCCAGGGGCGCTTGCGATGCACCTCCACTTGCCGCCACAGGGCGATGACCTGCAGGGCCCGTTCGTTCGCCAGATAGAAGAGGTTGCAGCCGGAGTAACGCCCGTCCCGGAAGGACAGGTAGCTCCGCTCGGTCGTGGGCGCGGCGGCGCGCACCGCCGCCTCGGGGGCGAGCAGGGCGGCGATGTCGGCGTCCGCCGGGACGTCGGCCAGGAAGCGGCTCACCCACTCGGGCTGCAGCAGGGCGTGATCGCAGGTGGTGACCAGCAGGGGAAATCCCAGCCGTCGGGCGGCGTCGCCGACGCTGAGGCTGGGGCTGGGCGTGGCCGGCAGAACTTCGGTGCGGGCGCTCGTCGCGATCCCGGCCAGGGCCGCCCCGATCGCCGGGTCGGAGGTCGAGACGCCGATCCTGTCGGCCCCTGCCGCCGCCAGCGCCTTCAACACGCGCGCCAGCAGGGTTTCGCCCCGAAGGGTGATCAGGCCCTTGTGGGATACGCCCGCGTAGTCCGCCACCGGGTCGGTTCCGCCGCGCGACCCCGCCAGGACCAGGGCCGAGAACGGCCTCATGTCAGGGCTTTCTCGTAGACGCGGTAGGTCTTGTAGATGCGGGCGCCCAGGGCCTCGCAGATCCTCCGCATGGGCGCGTTGTCCTCAAGGATCCAGGACAGCTCGTAGCGCTCGTAGCCCAGGGCGCGGGCCTGGGTGGCGGCCGAATCGATCAGTTGGAAGGCCAGCATCTGGCCCTTCAGGGAGTCGCCGAACTTTCGGCGCACGCCCATCAGCGGTCCGCGGACCGACTTCACCCGCTTCACCTTCAGCCGCCAGAGCAGCTTGGCCCAGCCGAAGGGCGCCAGGCGTCCGTCGAGATCGGCGATCGCCTCGTTCACGTTGGGCAGCAGAACGACGAACCCGGCCGTCTCGCCGTCGATCTCGGCGAACCAGGTCATGCGCGGGTCGATGACCGGCTTCATCGCCTTGGCCAGCTGGCGGGTCTCGGCCTCGGTGGTCGGCGTGAAGCCCCAGTTGCCGCTCCAGGCGTCGTTCAGGATCTGGGTCAGGGCCACGACTTCTTCGTCGTAGCGCTTCATGTCCAGCATCCGCAGGGTGACGCCGGGCGCCGGCCCGCGGCGGATGCGCCGCAGCACCGCCGGCGGCACGTCGTCCGACATCCTCGAGAGGTAGGCGTAGACGTCCTTGGCCTTGGCGTAGCCCTGCTCCTCGATGCGCGCGCCGGCATAGGCCGGGTCGTGCCCCATCATCACCATCGGCGGGGTGTCGAAACCGTCCACTAGCAGGCCGACCTCCTCGTTGACCGAGAGGTTGAACGGCCCCAGCGCCACGGCGCAGCCTCGCGCCTTCAGCCAGGCCTCGGCGGTCTCGAACAGCAGGGCGAAGACCGATGGATCGTCCTCGGCCGCGATCATGCCGAAGTGCCCGGCCGGCCGCGCCGGATCGACCGGGGCCAGCTCGTCGATCTGCGCGCTGATGCGCCCCACGTCGCGCCCGTTGCGGGTCGCCAGCCAGAGCTGCACCTCGGCGTGGTCGAAGAAGGGATTGGTCTTGGGCGACAGCGCCTGGATACGCTCCATCATCAACGGCGACACCCAGCAGGGATCGCTCGCGTTGAGGGTCATGGGCAGGCGGACGAAGCGTTCCAGCTCGGCCTTCGTGCGGACTGGGACGATGGCCAGCCCATCGCGAACCTCGGGCGTCAAAGCCTCATCCCTCCATCTTCAACAGTACGGCGGCCGCGAGCGCGGCGAACGCCAGTGGCGCCGTCCAGGCGGCGAGCAACGGCGACAGCGCCGCGCTTTCGCCGAGCGCCTCCAGCAACCCGTCCGCGACAAGGAAAGTGAGGCCCGCGCCCAGCGCGGCGGTCGTCAGTACGGCGCCTTCCTGGTTTCGGAAGTTGCCCAGGGCCACTGGCGCCGTGAGCAGCAGCATGACGAGGATGCCTAGCGGCCCGGCGAAGGCGCGCTGCACCCGCACGGCGTAGTAGCTTTCTGGCCGTTCGGAGGCGCCGCCCGTCATCGCCCTGCGCGCGCTGGCTGCGCTGGGCGTCGGCGAGGCCGAAAGGAGCGCCTGGGCGTCCGCGGGTTCCAGCTTCACCGGCCAGTCCATCTCGGCGGCGGAAGAGGCCTGGGCCTCGTCGCCGGCGAACCGCACCACCTGCGGCTGATGCAGACGCCAGCCGGTCTTTTCATAGGTGGCCAGGGGCGCCTTCACGCGCTCGATCAGCCGGCCCTCGCCGTTGCGGCGGTAGATGCTCACCCCAACCATGCGCCGTCCGACGTCGTCGCCGGGCTTGGCCACCACCAGGTCGAGGCCGACGCGGAAGGGGCGGGGCTCGGCCTCGGTCCGGTCGACCGGCGGACTGGTGTCGCGCCACCAGGCTTGCAGGGCCGCGTCGGTCCGAGGCGCGACCAGTTCGACCGTCGCGACGTAGACCAGGAGGACGCAGATCGCCGCCGGCATGGCCATGGCCACCAGCCGGTAGATGGAAAGTCCCACCGCCCGCATGGCGATCACCGCATTCTCCCGCGCCAGCTGCGCGAAGGCGAACAGGCCGCCCGCCAGCACGCTGAGCGGCGCGACTTGCTCGACGAGCCGCGGCAGACGCAGGGCGGCGTAGTAGGCGACCCCGCCCATGCCCAGGCCGCGGCCGAGGATCTCGGTGGTGATCTCCAGCAGATCCAGGATCTGCAGGACGGCCAGCAGGATCGCTGCAGCCGCGAGGATGCGCAGGCCTACGGTCCGCAGAATGAGCAGCTGCAGTTTCAAGATGTCGCCTTGGCGGGTTTGGGGCGCAGAGCGTCCAGCCGGTCGGTGACGACCTGACTGACGCTGGCGATGAACAGGCTGACCGGCGTCTCGCCGGGACGATTGCGGCTGCCGGCGAACATCCAGAGGCCGAAGCCGGTGAACAGCGCAAACGGCGTCCAGATGCCGGCGAAGGCGGGGATGAGGCCGGTCTCGGCCAGGCTCTGGCCGAACTGCAGAGAATGCTGGAAGGCCAGCAGCAGGATGCCCGCGAAGACGAGGCCCGGCGCCCGGTTCCCGCGCTTGGCGGCGAGGCCGAGGGGGAAGGCGATGAAAGGCAGGAACGGCAGGAAGAGCGCCCGGGCGAGCCGCCCGTAGAACTCCGCCAGCAGGGTGGCGCGCGGCAGGAAGCTGGCGCCGGAGCGCGCCTGGGCGGCCAGTTCGTTCAGCGTCAGTTCCCGCTCGTCGCCGCCGCGCTCGCGCAACAGCGCGCTGGCGGTGACCAGCGGCGCCTCGGTGGTGAAGCGGTCGAACTGCAGGATGTGGAAGTCGCCGTGCTCGGTCTCCAGCACGCGGCGCCCGCCCCGGAGCAACAGGGTCACCATCTTGCCGCCGGGCGCCACGCTCAGATCGGCGCTCTGGGCCGTAATCACTTCCTCCCGGCCTCCAGGCGTCAGGCGGCGGATGAACAGGTGTTCCAGGCTTTGTCCCGCCTGGTCGGCCCCGTCGGCCGTCATGATCATCTGATCGTCCTTGACGAAGGTTCCAGCCGGGACCCGTCCGTTCCAGCCGGCGCTGACCGCAGCGTGCATCACCGCTCGGTAGGTGTAGCGGCTGTAGGGCTGCAGATAGCCGAACAGGACCAGGCTGACCAAGGTCAGCAGGAGGCCCAGGGCCACGAAGGGCGCGGTCAGGCGGGTCAGCGAGATGCCGCTGGCCAGCAGGGCGTCGATCTCGGAACCATCGTTCAGGCGGGCGATGACGATCAGAAGGGCGACGAAAAAGGCTACCGGCAGGGCTAGGCCGACATAGTGCGGCAGGAGCTGTCCAGTGAGTTGCGCCACATAGCCGAAGCGCTCGGTGCTCTGGGACAGCAGATCCAGCAGCCGCAGCGCCCGCTCCAGCAGGAGCGCGACCAGTGTGACCGCCAGGCAGCCCAGCAACGGCCCGCCGGTCAGCCGCAGGATGTAGCGGTCGATCAGCGAGAGGCCGGCCAGGCGCACGGGGGGGCGGCGTACCGAGCCGGTCACGCCACGCGCCATTCGCGTCGCCAGGCTTTCGCCAGGGATTCCAAGGTCATATGGCTAAGTTCTACGGCGGCGCCCAGCGCAGGAGGCCCAGGCCAACCCGCGTCGGGAAACGCCTGTCCGGCATGCTCGCGCACGCCGTCATAGCGGGGAATGACGTGAAAATGCACGTCCGGATCGACCATCATCAGCATCAGGTAATTGATCTTGGTGTAGTTCACAGCCCACTGCAAAAGTCGCTCGATTCCCCGCACTGCGACCTGTAGGTCGCAGAAGGCGGCTTGGCTCAGATCGGAAAACGCTCGAGCTTCCTCCTTGCACACCAGAACCAAAGACCCAAATGTGGGTTGCTTGGGGCGAATGAGCACAAGCCAGTGGTCGGTTTCGGCCACCAGCGTCTGGGGAAAGCCGAAGTTCAACGCGGTCGGATTGCTCATGAAGCAGCCTGCATACCTGGCGTCAGCCGCCGTTCGAGCACCATAAGGAGTCGCCGATTCTCATGAAAGTCCGAACCGGCGTGTTCGCTGCGGCGATTGGCGCCGCTTTGCTCGCTGGCGCGCCGGCGCTGGCCGCCGACCAGTGCATCGGCGTCAAGGGAAGCCACCGGCTCTCCGTCCAGGTCACCGGCGTGCGCGTCGCGGAGGGCGAGGTCGCGGTCACGATCTACCCGGATGACGCCCGGCGTTTCCTGGCGCCGCGCGGCAAGCTCCTGCGCTCTCGCGTGAAGGCCGAAGCGCCCGCGACTAGCGCCTGCTTCTGGCTGCCTGGGCCGGCGGTCTACGCCATTGCCGTCTATCACGACGTCAACGGCGATCATGACTTCAACCGCACAGGCATCGGCACGCCGGCCGAAGGCTACGGGTTCTCCAATGACGCGCCCTCCACCGTCGGGTTTCCGGCCTTCGAGAAGGTGCGATTCCGCGTCAGCGCCGGCGAAAGCGTCACCGCGGTCCGCCTGCGCTATCCCCGCTGAGGGGCAGTGAGAACATAGCTGCCGAGCGATTCGAATGTGCCCGTCTCGCTCGACAGGCCTCTCGCCGTGATCCGGATCCTGGCGCCGCCCCTCGCGGGGTCGACCTCGATCGCGTGCCACCGCGCCGCCGGGTGGCGTCCATTCCCGGCCGCGGAGGCCGAAGGCACTCCGAGCACCGGGATCGCGCCGTGCGGGCCGGGCAAGGTGCTGACGACCGCCTCGTGAGCATGTCCGTGCAGCACGAGGTCGACGCCATGTGTTTCCAGCCGCTGGCGCAGGTCGGCGCCATCGTCCAGCGACTTGCGCCGCGAGACCACGCCCTCTACGGGCGGATGGTGGATCATGAGGACCCGAAAGAGGTCCCGGCCGGCGAGCGCAGCCAGCGCCTCGTCCAATCTCGTCAACTGCTCCAGGCCCAGCCGGCCGCTCGCCAGGTGGGGCCTGGTCGGCGTCGCCGAGCAGAGGTTGATCACGGCCACTCCGCCCCGCTCGCGAACCTGCGGAAAGGCGACCTCGGGCTCGTCGCCCAGCCATTCGCGCCAGGGTTCGAACCGGGCATGGCCGTTGCGGCCGACGAGCGCGTCGTGATTGCCGGGGCTGACCGTCACGTCCGCAGCCGGCCCGAGGGTCTGCAGCCACGACCGCGCGGCGTCGAGTTCCGCAGGGCTGGAGAAGTTCGTCAGGTCGCCGGTGATCGCGATGTGGTCGGGCCCATAGGCGCGCACATCGGCTATCAGGGCATCCAGCACGCGGGGCTGGTGCTCGCGGCCCTTGCGTCGCCAGGCGACCGCGCTCAGCAGCCGCTTCGAGGCGATGTCGCCCCAGCCGAGCGCGCCCGCGGGCGGCGGCAGGTGAGGATCGGACACGTGGGCGAGGCGGAACGGCTGCAAGGCGATCGATGATTTCTAGTCAGGGGACGGAGAAGCTGATTATCAGTTCATATAGGCAGCGAGCGGCGGAATTGACGATTAAAACAGGCGCGAATGGGGCAGGGGCTCCCACATCCATGGTGGTCGGCCAGGCGGAAAGCCGAATCTGGGGCATGACCTCGGCCGAACGGCTGCAACGGATCTTCCGCCGCCTCGGGCTGTCGCCGTGCGACGGAGCGTCGCAGGCCGAGGGCGGCGTGCTGGTGGCGGACGCCGGGTGGGTGTTCGACGAGTCCCTGATCCGGGCCTTGGCGGGTCGGCCCGACGTGGTGCTGGTCGACGACGAGGGGACGCCCGCGGCCCTCCATGGGCGGGGCGCGGCCATGCAGGCGACGTTGGCGCGACTGGCCGCCGGCGAAGGGCTCGCTGCCGCGGCGCCGGACTATCCGCGCTTGAACGCCATGGACGTGGGCTCGGCCTACAACAGCGAGCTGCGGAAACGCGAACCGCCGATCCTGCGCCGTCTGACCCAAGGCAACGTGGTCGAGGTCGAGAAGCGCCTGTTCCAGGGCTCCTACAAGGGCGTCACCGATCTGGTCACCAAGTACCTCTGGCCGACGCCGGCGCGGATCGTCACGCGCTGGTGCGCGCTGGCGGGGATCACGCCCAACCAGGTCACCTTCGCCAGCTTCCTGCTGGTGCTGTTGGCGTTCGGGTTGTTCTGGGCCGGCCACTTCGGCTGGGGCCTGGTGGCGGCCTGGGCCATGACCTTCCTCGATACGGTCGACGGCAAGCTGGCGCGCGTCACCCTGACCTCGTCCAAGATCGGCAACGTGTTCGATCACAGCATCGATCTCGTCCATCCGCCCTTCTGGTGGTGGGCCTGGCTCGTGGGCGTTCAGGCGGGAGCCCATCCCCTGGATCCGGCGGCGCTTGTCCTGGCCGTGATCGTGGGCGGCTACGTCGTCCAGCGCCTGACGGAGGGCGCCTTCCTGGCCCTGTTCAAGGTCGAGATGCACGCCTGGCGGCCCTTCGACAGCTTCTTCCGGCTGATCACCGCGCGGCGCAATCCGAACCTCATCCTGCTCACCGGCGCGAGCCTGATGGGCCGCCCGGACATTGGGCTGCTGCTGGTGGCCGCCTGGACGGCGCTCAGCCTACTCGTCCATGTGGTGCAGGTGCTCCAGGGCCTCGCCACGCCGCGGGGACAGGTGACTTCATGGCTGGCGCGCTGACCCGCGCCGGCGTGATCCGCAATCCGCGCAGCCACGCCAACCGGCGCTCGGAGGCGCGGGCCGTCGCGCCCGCCGGGGTCTCATGGGCCGAGCCGGACTCCCCGGAGGAGCTGGCCCGGGACCTCAAACGGTTCGCGGCGGAAGGCGTCGACCTCCTGGTGGTCGACGGCGGCGACGGCACGCTGCGCGAAGTGTTGAGCGCCTTGCCGGACGCCTATGGCGACGCGCCGCCGGTTCTCGCCGTGCTGCCCTCTGGCAAGACCAACATCCTGGCGCTCGATCTGGGCGCCAAGGTCGGATGGGGGCTCGAGGCCGCGCTCGAACGCGCGATGACAGACGCGCCGCCGCTGAAGACCCGTACCCCGCTGGAGGTGACCTGGGCCGATCCCGCCCAGCCGCCCGTGCGCGGCTTCGTCTTCGGGCTCGGCGCCTTCGTGCGCGCCACAGCCATGTCGCAGAGCGTGAACCGCCTGGGGGTGTTCCACGGCCTGTCGGTGGCCATGACGCTGGCCGGCGCGGCGATGGGCGCCCTGTTCGGCGGGCGGCGCGACCAATGGCGCGAGGGCGTCCCGCTCAGCCTGAGCCTGGATGAGGGCCCGCCCCTGCCGTGCGAGCGCTTCGTCACCATGGCTACCACGCTCAAGCGCCTGCCGTTCGGGCTCGCGCCCTTCGGGCCGCCGCGCGAGGGCATGAAGGTGCTCGACGTCGACGCCCCGCCCCGCCGCCTGTTCGCCGCCTTGCCGATCCTGCTCGCCGGTCGTGACGCGCCCTGGCTGGCGCGCAACGGCTACCGTCGCGCCGACGCGACCCGGCTGACGCTGTCGCTCGACCAGTCCGTAGTGATCGACGGGGAGATCTTCCCCGGCGGCGAAATCCTTGTCCGCAGGGGCGCGCCCGTGAGATTCCTGGCGCCGTGAACCGGGATCTCCTTTCCATCGTAGCCGCCGAACTGGACGCCCCCGTGAGCGCCGAGGCCGTCGCCATGGCGGAGGCGCTGGCGGGCAGGTTCCACGGCGCCGAAGCGGTCCTGTTCTACGGCTCGGTGCTGCGGACTGGCGATCTGAGCGGCGTCATGGACTTCTACGTTCTGACGCGGGCGGTGCGTCCCGGCCTGCGCGGTGTCGCCGGCCGGGTCTTGTGGCCCGATGTGAGCTACCACGAGCTGGAGGCCGACGGCCGGGTGCTGCGCGCCAAGGTGGCGTCGATGACCGTTTCGCAGTTCCAGGCCGCCGTGACGGGACGTCGGATCGATACGACGATCTGGACACGCTTCGTGCAGCCGGCCGCTCTCGTCTGGACGGCGAGCCCGGCGGTGAAGGAGACCGTCCATCGGGCGGTCGCCGAGGCCGCCGTGACCGCCGCGCGTTTCGCCGCCGCCATCGGCCCTCGGAGCGGGACGGCGGAAGACTTCTGGACCGCGCTCTTTCGCCAGACCTACGCCGCGGAGTTCCGGGTGGAACGGCGGGGCCGCGAGCAGCAGATCATCGGCGCGGATCCTGCGCGCTACGACGCGCTGCTGCCGGCGGCGTGGACGGCCGGCGGGGTGGCGTTCTCACGCTCGGAAGAGGGCGTGCTGACGACCGAGCTCGCCCCTCGCGGGCGCGCGAAGATCCTGAGCGATTGGCGGCTTCGGCGAACGTTGGGCAAGCCCCTCAATCTGGCGCGCCTCGCCAAGGCCGCCTTCACCTTCGAAGGCGCCGCCCGCTATGCGGCCTGGAAGATCGAGCGCCACACGGGAATCGCCGTCCCGCTGACGCCATGGCGCGAACGACACGTCATCCTGGCGTCGCCGGGAGTCTTCTGGCGGCTGTGGCAGGCGCGGCGCAGGGCCGCCCCTTAGAACCTCAGGCCGAGGCGCGCTGCGGCGTGTCGAGCAGGCCGAATTCCGCGCCGACCTTGGCGAATATGGCGACCACTTCGGCGATCTGTTCCGGAGTATGGGCGGCGCTGACGCTGGTGCGCAGCAGCGGACGGCTGTCCGGAGTCGCCGGCGGAAGCGCGAGGTTCAGATAGACGCCGTTGAGCAGCAGGGTGTTCCACATCCCCACGGCGGTCGCCTGATCAGGCATGGTGACGGCGACGATCGGGCTGCAGGCCGGTCCGGTGTCGAAGCCGAGGTCCTTGAGGCCGTGATAGAGCTGCTGGGCGTTGGCGTTCAGGCGCCGGCGCAGGCCCGGTTGCGCCTCGACCTGCTTCAGGGCGGTCAGCGTGGAGGCGACCACCGCCGGGGGCAGTGAGGCGGTGAACATGTACGGGCGGCAGACCACCCGCATCACTTCGAAGTTGTCGAGGTTCGACACGCAGAAGCCGCCGACCGCGCCGAGGCTTTTGGAGAAGGTGCCGACGACGATGTCGACGTCCGCATCGACGCCTTCGGCTTCGGCCAGGCCGCGACCGTGCTCACCGAGGATGCCCATGGAGTGGGCCTCGTCCACCAGCAGATAGGCGCCCATCTCGCGCTTCACCGCGACGATCTCCTGGAGCGGCGCGACGTCGCCCATCATCGAGTAGATGCCTTCCACGACGATGAGCTTCTCGCCGGGCACGTCC
>Ga0153916_10003397_pt1 | contig 11850 bp, 7 predicted proteins | sample Opewatmetagenome_FD_109642 | JGI IMG/M metagenome (GOLD analysis project Ga0153916, IMG submission 109642) | Freshwater wetland microbial communities from Ohio, USA - Open water 3 Core 3 Depth 4 metaG | ecosystem: Environmental > Aquatic > Freshwater > Wetlands | place: USA: Ohio, Lake Erie, Old...
CAGGCTCGGATCAGAACCGCAGGAAGAAGGTCACCAGGCCCGCTGCGGCGGCGAGGGCGGCGGCCACCGCGTAGCTCGCGCGCCGCCGGCGGCGGATGGGGAACTCGGCCTTCGTCGCGGTCCCGCGCGAGTCGGCGATGCGCGTCGCGGCGAGCGTCGAGGCGTCGACCTTGGCGAGCGCGATCTCCTCGGTGACGAAGCCGCGGTTCGCGAGGAGCGCCACCAGGCGCGCGCGCGGGTGGACCCTGCGCGAGGCGAGCCGCGCGGCGACCCCCTCGAGCGCCCGCGCGAGCGCGGCGGCGCTGTAGCGGGAGGCGGGCCGCCGGGAGAGGCACCGCTCCACCGCGCGGGCGAGCCGCCGCGGACAGTCGGGCGCGAGGGCGCGCACGCGCTGGAAGCGGCCGCGCTGGATGGCCGCGAAGAGGTCCTCCGCGTTCTTGCCGCGGAACGGCTTCTCGCCGGTGAGGAGCTCGTAGAGCGACACCCCGAGCGCCCAGACGTCCGCCGCCTTCTCCTCGTCCTCGTCCTTCGTCTCGCCGGCGAGCACCTCGGGCGCCATGTACGACGGGCTCCCCACGAGCATGCCCGCGCGCGTGAGCGAGGAGTCCTCCTCGGCCTTGGCGATGCCGAAGTCCATCAGCTTCACCTCGCCGTCGCGGGAGACCATCACGTTGGCGGGCTTCACGTCGCGGTGGCGGAGCCGGTTGAAGTGCACGTAGTCGAGCGCCTCGGCGACGCGGGCGCCGATGAGCGCCACGCACTCGGGCGGCAGCGCGCCCCCCTGCGAGACGATGCGCGCGAGGTCCGCGCCGTCCACGAACTCGGTGACGAGGTAGAGGCCGTCCTCCTTCTCGACGATGTCGTGGACCTGGACGATGGCCTCGTGGCGCAGCCGGGCGTACGCGCGGCCCTCGCGCCGGAAGCGCTCGACGATCTCCTTCGAGCGCGCGAGCTTGGTGTCGAGCGCCTTCACGGCGACGGGCCGATCGAGCCCCTCCTGGAAGGCCTCGTAGACGACCCCCATGCCGCCGCGGCCGATCTCGCGGACGATCCTGGACGAGCCCACTTTGCGAACCGCCATGGTGGCCGACGAGGATGTCAGGGGGGGGCCTCCGGCTCAAGTGCGCTTCGACGCCCGGCGACGCGCGATTTGCAGCGACGCGCAGGTCTGCCGCAGCCGGTTGGCCTTGCCCTGGATGGGGCCTGATCTGCTAGACTTCGCCGGTTTTCGACGGTTCCTGGCGGCGATTCCACCGAATTTCCCAGCCCGGCCCTGACCTTGCATGAGTCGGGCTGCTCTGGATCAATTCCGCAGGCTTTGCGGCCCCTTCGCCTGAAGGTAGCCCCGCCTGCGCACAAGTCTCCCGAGGAGGCCGACATGGCGGGTAGGCGAATGGTGACGATGGACGGCAACGAGGCGGTCGCCTCGGTCGCCCACCGGATCAACGAGGTGATCGCCATCTATCCCATCACCCCCTCCTCGAACATGGGCGAATGGGCCGACGAGTGGTCCGCGAAGGGCCAGAAGAACATCTGGGGCACGGTCCCGTCGGTCACCGAGATGCAGTCGGAGGGCGGCGCCGCGGGCGCGGTCCATGGCGCGCTTCAGGCCGGCGCCCTCACGACGACCTTCACGGCGTCGCAGGGCCTGCTCCTCATGATCCCGAACATGTACAAGATCGCGGGCGAGCTCACGTCGATGTGCATGCACGTGTCGGCGCGCACCATCGCGACGCACGCGCTCTCGATCTTCGGCGACCACTCGGACGTGATGGCCGTGCGTCAGACGGGCTACGGCCTGCTCGCCTCCGCGTCGGTCCAGGAGGCGCACGACTTCGCGGTCATCGCGCAGCGCGCGTCGCTCCGCTCGCGCATCCCCTTCCTGCACTTCTTCGACGGGTTCCGCACCTCGCACGAGGTCGCGAAGATCGAGGAGCTCACCGACGACGACCTCCGCCAGATGATCACGGAGGACCTCGTCTCGGCGCACCGCGCCCGCGCGCTCTCGCCGGAGCGGCCGGTGCTCCGCGGCTCCGCGCAGAACCCCGACGCCTTCTTCCAGGCGCGGGAGGCCATCAACGGCACCTACGCCGAGGCCGCCGCGCACGTGCAGGAGGCGATGGACCTGTTCGCCAAGATCGCCGGGCGCCGCTACAAGCTCTTCGAGTACCACGGCCACCCCGAGGCCCAGCGCGTGATCGTGGCCATGGGGTCGGCCTGCGAGACGGCGCACGAGACCGTCGACGTGCTCGCCGGGCGGGGCGAGAAGGTCGGCCTGGTGAAGGCCCGGCTGTACCGGCCCTTCGACCTCGGGGCGTTCATGACGTCCCTGCCGCGCTCCGTGCAGCACATCGCCGTGCTCGACCGGACGAAGGAGCCCGGCTCCCTCGGCGAGCCGCTGTACCAGGACGTCGTCACCGCGCTCCGCGAGGCGGAGCAGGCGCACATCGACCGCTTCCACCACCAGCTCACCGTCATCGGCGGCCGCTACGGCCTCTCCTCGAAGGAGTTCACGCCGGCGATGGTGAAGGCGATCTACGACGAGCTCGGGAAGCCGCGCCCGAAGCGGCACTTCACCGTGGGCATCAACGACGACGTCACCCACACGTCGCTCCCGTGGGACCCGGCGTTCGACACCGAGCCGAAGGACGTCGTGCGGGCCCTCTTCTACGGCCTCGGCGCCGACGGCACCGTCGGCGCGAACAAGAACTCGATCAAGATCATCGGCGAGGACACGCCGAACTTCGCGCAGGGCTACTTCGTCTACGACTCGAAGAAGTCGGGCTCGGTGACCATCTCGCACCTGCGCTTCGGGCCGCGGCCGATCCACTCCGCGTACCTCATCCAGAAGGCGAACTTCGTCGCCTGCCACCAGTTCAACTTCGTCGAGAAGTACGACATGCTCGAGGCCGCCGTCCCCGGCGCGACCTTCCTCGTCAACTCGCCCTACGGCCCGGACGAGCTGTGGGAGAAGCTCCCGCGGGAGATGCAGCAGCAGATCCTCGAGAAGAAGCTCAAGGTCTTCACCATCGACGCCTACAAGGTCGCGAAGGACACCGGCATGGGGGTGCGCATCAACACCATCATGCAGACCTGCTTCTTCGCCATCTCCGGCGTGCTCCCGCGCGACGAGGCCATCGGGCACATCAAGAAGACCATCCAGAAGACCTACGCGCGCAAGGGCGCCGAGGTGGTCCAGAAGAACTTCGCCGCCGTGGACCACACCCTCGCGCACCTCACCGAGGTGAAGGTCGAGGGCCGGAAGGCCACCGGCACGCCCATGCCGCCCACGGTCTCGGAGGTCGCGCCCGACTTCGTGAAGCGCGTCACCGCGCTCATGCTCGCGGGCAAGGGCGATCTGCTCCCGGTGTCGGCGTTCCCGGTCGACGGTACCTGGCCGACGGGGACGTCGAAGTGGGAGAAGCGCTCCATCGCGCTCGAGATCCCGGTCTGGCAGCCGTCGCTCTGCATCCAGTGCAACAAGTGCGCGCTCATCTGCCCGCACGCGGCCATCCGGCCGAAGTTCTTCGCGCCCGAGGCCCTCGCCGGCGCGCCGAAGGACTTCGTCACCATGGACTTCAAGTCACCGGACGTGAAGGGGCACAAGTACGCGCTCCAGGTCGCGCCGGACGACTGCACCGGCTGCTCGCTCTGCGTCGCGATCTGCCCGGCCGAGTCGAAGACCGAGAAGGGCGTCTTCGCCATCAACATGAAGGAGGCCATGCCGCTCAAGGAGAAGGAGCGGAAGAACTGGGACTTCTTCCTCGCCCTCCCCGACGCGCCCCGCACCCAGGTGAAGCTCGACGTGAAGGGGACGCAGTTCCTCCAGCCGCTCTTCGAGTTCTCGGGCGCCTGCACGGGCTGCGGCGAGACCCCCTACATCAAGCTCCTCACCCAGCTCTACGGCGACCGCGCCGTCATCGCGAACGCGACCGGCTGCTCGTCGATCTTCGGCGGCAACCTCCCCACCACGCCGTACACCCAGAACGCCGAGGGCCGCGGCCCGGCCTGGGCGAACTCCCTCTTCGAGGACAACGCGGAGTTCGGGTTCGGCATCCGGCTCGCCATCGACAAGCAGGCCGAGCACGCGCGGGAGATCCTGGCGACGCTCGGCGCGCAGGTCGGCGACGGGCTCGTGAAGGAGATCCTCGGGGCCGATCAGGCGACCGAGGCCGGCATCGAGAACCAGCGCGGCCGCGTGAAGCTCCTCGTGGAGAAGCTCGAGGGCGTGAAGTCCCATCAGGCCCTGCGGCTCAAGGACCTCGCCGACTTCCTGGTCCGCAAGAGCGTGTGGATCGTGGGCGGCGACGGCTGGGCCTACGACATCGGCTACGGCGGCCTCGACCACGTCATCGCGGCGGGGAAGGACGTGAACATCCTCGTCCTCGACACCGAGGTCTACTCGAACACGGGCGGCCAGGCGTCGAAGGCCACGCCGATGGGCGCCGCGGCGAAGTTCGCGGTCGCGGGCAAGGCCATGCCGAAGAAGGACCTTGCCATGCTCGCCATGACCTACGGCCACCCGTACGTGGCGCGCGTGGCCCTCGGCGCGAAGGACGCGCAGACGGTGAACGCGTTCAAGGAGGCGGACAGCTACCCCGGCACCTCGGTGATCATCGCCTACGCGCACTGCATCGCGCACGGCTACGACATGGCGGACGCGCTCGGGCAGCAGGAGCGCGCCGTCGACTCCGGGTACTGGCCGCTCTTCCGGTACGACCCGCGCAAGGTGGCCCTCGGCGAGAGCCCGCTCAAGCTCGACAGCCCGTCCCCGAAGATCGACCTCGCGCAGTTCGTGGCGGGCGAGACGCGGTTCCGGCAGGTCGAGCAGGCGAACCCCGAGGCGTTCAAGCGCCTGATGGCGCAGGCGCAGAAGGACGTCCGCGAGCGATACGCGCTCTACGAGCAGCTCGCCCGTGCGATGAGCCCGGCGAACCTCGCCCCCGGCGCCCCGAAGCCGAAGGCGAGCGCCTGAGCAGGTGCCGCGCGCGCGGGGTGGCCCGCGGGGAGCGCGGGCCTGCCGAAGGACGCGCTCCCCGGCGCCGGGCGGATCCCGCTCCGCCCATGGGTGACGGCGAACCCCACTCTCCGGCGTGGTGATCCGCCGTCCCCTACCTCCCGTGAACGTGGGGCGGAAAGCCCGACCCCCTGTCGGGCCCGACCCCGGACGCATCCGCAGCAAAGCGGCGCGATCCCGCCCGGGCGGCCAGCACTCCCCTTGCACCGTCATCCGTCGTCTCGCCGCCGGGCGAGCGCACGCCATGCCGGGCTGTCCGCACACCGCCACCTGTGGGCTCCATCGGGCCATCTCCATGAAGGAGGCGCTCCGGGTGTGGGAGAGCTTCTACTGCGAAGGGGTGTACCGCCGGTGCGAGCGCTACAAGCTCGCCTGCGACGGAGCCGCCGTGCCCGACAGGCTGCTGCCGAACGGGCGGCTCGTCGAGGGCCGCGAGGGCCAGGCGCTCCGGACGGGGACGCGCGGACGGCGCTAGACCGCCCCCCGGCGGAGAAGGGTCGTCCCGGACGTTTCCGTTTGCGCTCCGCACGTTCGAGGGCCTAAGGGTTCCAGGCGGGCGCGGCCCCCGCCCGCGCCTCCCGCCTCGAGGCCGAGGTCCCCATGCACAAGCCCATCGCCCTCGCCGCCGCCGCGCTCGCCTTCGTCCCCGAGGCCTCGCGCGCGGAGCGCACGCAGAAGCCGGTCCTCCACGCGAGGCACTGGCTCGCCATCACGGGGAAGCCGCTCGCGGCGACCGCGGGGGCGAAGATGTTCGAGAAGGGCGGCAACGCCGTGGACGCGACCTGCGCCATGCTCGCGGCGGTGAGCACGATGTGGGACGTGCTCTCCTGGGGCGGCGAGACGCAGGTCCTCGTCTACGATCCGCGGACGAAGAAGGTCGTCGGCGTGAACGCGCTGGGGGTCGCACCGACCGGCGCCACCGCCGAGCTCTTCACGAAGCAGGGGATGAGGTATCCGCCGGAGTACGGGCCGCTCGCCGCCGTGACGCCGGGGACGCCCGGCGGGCTCCTCACCCTGCTCGCCGAGTTCGGGAGGCTGTCCCTCGCCGAGGTGCTCGCGCCCGCGATCGAGCTCGCCGACGGCTATCCCATCGAGCGCGAGACGGCGGACTCCATCGAGCGGCACAAGGAGCGGCTCAAGGCCTGGCCCTACTCCCGCGCGGTGTTCCTCACCCACGCCGGCCAGGGGCGCGAGGCGCCCGAGGCGGGCGAGATCTTCCGGCAGCCGGACCTCGCCGCGACGCTCCGCAAGCTCGTGGAGGCCGAGGCGCAGGCGCTCGCGCAGGGCAAGGACCGGAAGCAGGCCCTCCAGGCGGCGTACGACCGCTTCTACCGCGGCGACATCGCGAGGGAGCTCGTCCGCTCCGTGCGCGAGCAGGGCGGGCTCATCACGCTCGAGGACCTCGACCGCTGGAAGGTGCACCTCGAGGAGCCGGTGAAGACCGACTACCGCGGCGTCGAGGTGCACAAGCTCACGAGCTGGGTGCAGGGTCCGGTGATGCTCCAGGCGCTCAACATCCTCGAGACGCTCGACCTCAAGACGATGGGGTACGGCAGCGCCCGCTACACCCACGCGCTCTACCAGGCGATGAACCTGGCCTTCGCGGATCGCGACTTCTACTACGGCGATCCCTACTTCCCGCCCGAGGAGCCCATGCGCGGGCTCCTCTCCAAGGCGTACGCGAAGGAGCGCGCGAGGCTCATCGACTGGCAGCGGAACGATCCCGGCGTGAAGCCGGGCGACCCGTACCCGTTCCAGGGGGGGAAGAACCCGTACCGCGCCCTCCTCGACCGGCTCGGCGCGGCGGGGGCGCCGGGCGGAGAGCGGCTCGCGTCGGCCGGGACGGAGGACCTCCGGTCCTTCTTCGCCGGCACGACGTCGATCGAGGCCGCCGACGCGGAGGGCTGGGTCGTGTCCGCGACGCCGAGCGGCGGCTGGATCCCCGCGGTGATCGCGGGGCACACGGGCGTCGGGCTCTCGCAGCGCATGCAGAGCTTCGTCACCGACCCGGCGGAGAATCCCTTCAACGTGGTGGAGCCCGGCAAGCGCCCGCGCGCCACGCTCACGCCGAGCCTCGCGACCCGGAACGGCAAGCCCTTCCTGGCGTTCGCGGTCCAGGGCGGCGACACGCAGGACCAGAACCTCCTGCAGTTCTTCCTGAACGTGGTCGAGTTCGGCATGAACGTCCAGGAGGCCGCCGAGGCGGCGAACTTCAACTCCTTCCAGATGCACGCCTCCTTCGGCGCGCACGAGGCCAAGCCCGGGCGCATCCTCCTCAGCACGAAGACGCCGCCGTGGGTCCGCGACGAGCTGGGACGCATGGGCTACCAGATGACGTTCGAGGAGCGCACCTCCGGTCCCATCACCGCGATCGAGATCGACGCCCGGCACGGCACCCTGTGGGGCGCGGCCTCGAACCACGGGGACGACTACGGGATCGGCTGGTAGGCGCGGGAAGGCGCCGCCCCGGCTCAGGCGACCGGCCCCCCCACGAGCACGATCCGGCGCCAGGCGCCGCTCCGGAAGCGCAGGAAGAGCACGAGCGCGAGCGCGAACAGGTAGAAGACCATCCAGCCGACGGCGACGGCGTCCCCGCCGCCGAGGAGCCGGACCGCGATCCAGCTCCCCGGTGCCCAGACGGCCCACGCGATGACGACGCGCGCCCACATGGTGAAGGCGGTGTCCCCCGCCGCGCGGAGCGCCTCCGCGAGCACGCTCGCCGCCGCGTCGAAGAGCTGCCAGGCCGCGGACAGGACCAGCATCCGCCGGCCGGCGGCGAGGAGGGCCTCTGCCGTCCCCGGCTCGCGCGCGAACGCGGAGAGGACGAGGTCCGGCGCCGCGAGGTACGCGAGCGCCACGAGCGCCTGCCAGACCGCCGCGACGGCGAACGCGAGCCCGACCAGGCCGGGGACCCGGTCCTTCCTGCCGGCGCCGATGGCCTGCCCGACCAGGATCGCCCCCGCGCTCGCGAGGCCGAAGGCGGGCATGAAGGCGACCGAGTTCACCTGGATGACGGCCATGAGCGCGGCGAGGGAGGTCGTGCCGAGCCCGGCCACCACCACGTTCACGAAGAACGAGAAGGCGGCGAACTCGAAGAACCAGTTGAGCCCCGAGGGCAACCCGAAGCGGAGCACCCGGACGAGCTCCGCCCCGGCGAGCCGGCCCGTCCCGAGCCGGCGGCAGTCCCGGACGAACACGGCGAAGAGGCCGAGGAAGGCGATCGCCGAGGAGAGCGTGCTCGCCAGCGCCGCCCCGCGCACGCCCATCGCCGGAGCACCGAGGTGGCCGTCGATGAGGATCCAGTTCCCGAGGACGTTCAGGATCATCGCGGCGAGGCTCGCCCGCATCTGGGGGCGGGTGTTGCCCAGCCCGCCGTAGTGGTTCCCGAGCGCCTCCAGGCCGACCACGGCTCCCGCCGAGACGATGCGCACCTCGACGTAGTCCTGCATCGCCAGCCGGACGTCCGGCGCGTAGTCGAAGAGGCCGAGCACGCCGGCCACGAACGGGAGCGAGACGAGCGCGAGCGCCTGCGCCATCGCCGCGACGGCGAGGCCGTACCAGCCGTGGCGCCGCGCGCCGGCGAGGTCGCCCATGCCGAAGAGCTGCGACGAGAAGCTCGAGACGATGAAGACGATCCCCATCGGCAGGATGAAGAAGGCGAACGCGTTCAGCGCCCCGGCCGTGGTGGCGGCGAGCTCGGCGGTGCCGAGGTGCGCCACCATCACCGCGTCCGCGATGCCGACGACCACCTGCGAGCTGCGCGAGACGACGATGGGCCAGGCGAGGGCGAGGAGGGACCGGAGCCTCGCGCCCCGGCCCTCCTCCGCCGCCCCCGAGGCGCCCTCCGCCGCGTGGTCCATGGGTGGCCGAGGCTTAGCGCCGTCCGCGCGGGGATGCGAGCGCTTCGGCGGAGGCTCCTCATGGCCGTGCCCGCGTGCGTCGATGCCTGGCTGCGCTCGTGAGCGGCTCGAAGCGCCGCTCCGCCCGGGCTTCGTTGCTTTCCGCGGCGGCCCTCGACGAAGCGGCTCGATCCGTGTGATCACCGCCATCATGGCCGTGCCCGCTTGGCTCGATCCGTTCACCCTGAGCGTAGGCCCGCGAAGCGGGCCGGAGTCGAAGGGCGCGGGCGGGATCGGCCCAAGCGATCACCGCCATCAGCTCCCCGGCTGCCCGCCGCGGTCCGGCGCTCCCGGGCGCACGAGCACCAGGTCGCTCGCGCCCGCCCCTGGCCGCCGCGTGGCGGCGTCCACGAACCCGAACTTCGCGCAGAGCCCGTGGGCATCCCGCGTGGCCATGAGGACGGAGGGGACCCGCCGCACCGCCGGGTGATCGAGCAGGAGCGCGACGACGCGCTCGCCGAGCCCGCGCTCGCGGCACCCGGGCGCCACCACCACGTCATCGACCCAGGTCCTCCTCCCGTCCGAGACCGCCCGCGCCGACGCCACCAGGGTCCCGTCGGGCGCGCGCGCACCGACCCAGGCGCTCGCGGCGCGATGCGCCGGCGCGACGAGCTCCCGCGGCTGCCCCGCCCACCCGCGCTCGCCCGCGAGGAGCGCCTCGACCGCGGGCAGGTCCTCCTCGGTGAGGGCGGCGTGGAGCCGGAAGCCCTCGCAGGCGAGGAAGGGCGGGTCGGGGATCGCCGGGCACGCCGCCCGGACGGCCTCGATGGCCTCGGCGTCGCCCGGCTGGCCCCGCTCCCAGAGCCCCGTGAGGATGGCCAGGAGCTCCTCGGGCTTGCGGTTCTGGCCGAGCTTGTCCTTCCCGTCCACCCGCTCGAACGGGACCGTGAAGACGAGCGTGCCCCGCAGCTCCCCGGCGTAGTGGGGGTGCGACGGGTCGATGGGATCGTACCGGCCCTCCGGTTGCCAGCGCGACATGAGCGCCTCGAGGGCACGGGCCTTCTCGGCGGGGGAGGTCACCTCGCGGATCGTCCCGTGCACCTGCACGCTCCGGTAGAACGTGGAGGCCGGGCAGGCGTGGCTGGGGTGGACCATCCAGCTCGGCACGTGGGTGACGACCTCCACGGCCGAGACCACCGCGGGCCGCCCCAGGCAGCGGGCCTTCTCCCCGGCGCGCGCGCCGTGGAAGTAGACGCCGTCCTCGAGCACGGCCGCGTCGAGGGCGCGCAGCACCGGCGCGCCCTCGGGGGTGGTGGTGGCGAGGTGGACCACCTCCGCGCGCGCGAGGAGCGCGAGGGCGCGGCGGGGGTCGCTGCGGAAGATCTCCCGTCTCATGGCGGCCACCTTGCCGGCGATCTGGCCTGTTCGAAAGGTCCAGTTCGCGTAAAATGCCTGGACCAGTGCGCGCCTGGCCCCTCCCCCTCCCGCTCGACCGGGCCGATCCCGCCCCGCTGGCGGTGCAGATCGCCCGCGGCCTCGTCGCGAGGATCCGGAACGGGGCGCTCCTCCCCGGCGCGCGGCTCCCCTCGAGCCGCCTCCTCGCCCGGACGCTCTCGGTGCACCGCAACACCGCGCTCGCGGCCTACGCCGAGCTCGAGGCGGAGGGCTGGATCTCGAGCCTCGCCGCGCGCGGCACCTTCGTCTCCCGCGAGCTCCCGGCCCGCGCGCCCCGGCGCTTCGCTCCGCTCCCGCGGGGCCCGGCCCAGCGGGCCGCCTTCGAGCTGCCGCCGGCGCCCGACCCGGGCGCGCCGCTTCCTCCCCCGGGCGCCTTCCAGCTCCTCGGCGGCACGCCCGATCCCCGCCTCTTCCCGGTGACCGCCCTCGCCCGCGCCTACCGGCGCGCCCTGCGCCGGCGCGAGCTCCTCGCCTACGGCGACCCGCAGGGCCACCCCCGCCTGCGCGCGGCGCTCGCGGCCATGCTCGGCGAGGCGCGCGGGCTCGGCGTGCCGCCGGAGGGGATCCTGGTCACGCGCGGTGCCCAGATGGCGCTCGCCCTCGCCGCGCGCGCGCTCCTGCCCCCGGACGCGGGCGTGGCCGTCGAGGCGCTCGGGTACCGCCCGGCCTGGGAGGCCCTCCGGCTCGCGGGCGCCCGGCCGGTGCCCGTCCCGCTCGACGAGCGCGGCCTCGACGTGGAGGCCCTGGCGAGGAAGCTCCGCGCCGAGCGGATCCGGGCGGTCTACCTCACCCCGCACCACCAGTACCCGACCACCGTCACGCTCTCGCCCGGGCGGCGCCTCGCCCTGCTCGACCTCGCCCGGCGGGAGCGGCTCCTGGTCCTCGAGGACGACTACGACAACGAGTTCCACTACGAGGGCCGGCCGGTCGAGCCGCTCGCGGCCGCCGGCGGCGGCGCGGTCGTCTACGTCGGGACGCTCTCCAAGGTGCTCGCTCCGGCGCTCCGCATCGGGTTCCTGGCCGGGCCGCCGGACGCGATCGCGCGCGCAGCGGCACACCGCACCTTCCTCGACCGGCAAGGCGACCTCGTCCTGGAGGGGGCGGTGGCGGAGCTCTTCGAGGAGGGGGAGGCGCAGCGCAACGTCTGGCGCACCCGCCGGCTCTACGCCGCGCGCCGGGAGGCCCTCGCCTCGGCGCTCCGCGCCGAGCTCGCGGGCGCCCTCGAGTTCCGTCAGGCGCCGGGCGGGATGGCCTTCTGGTGCCGGGTGGCGGCCGGCATCGACCCGGCCGGGTGGGCCGATCGCGCGCTCGCGGCGGGCGTCGCGGTCCAGGCCGGGCACCTGTTTGCCTTCGACGGGCGCCCGCGGCCCTTCCTGCGGCTCGGGTTCGGGCGGCACGACGAGCGGGAGCTCGCAGAGGCGGTGCGGCGGCTGGCCACGGCGCTCCCGCGGAGCGGTTCGCGGACACCCAGGTCCACCGGCGCGCGCCGTCCGGGTTAGACTCCACGGATCCTTTTCCGGCCCCGCGCGTTCACACCTC
>Ga0153916_10003398_pt1 | contig 11849 bp, 8 predicted proteins | sample Opewatmetagenome_FD_109642 | JGI IMG/M metagenome (GOLD analysis project Ga0153916, IMG submission 109642) | Freshwater wetland microbial communities from Ohio, USA - Open water 3 Core 3 Depth 4 metaG | ecosystem: Environmental > Aquatic > Freshwater > Wetlands | place: USA: Ohio, Lake Erie, Old...
AGAATTGTTTGATATTTCGAATCTAATCACGTCCTCGTAAGGTCCGTTCTATCTCTCGTTGAGTGTCGCGCTTGGCGATTTCAGCACGCTTGTCATATAACTTTTTACCTTTAGCGACCCCAATTTCCACTTTAGCCCTACCATTTTTCAGATAAACTGCAAGAGGGATGATGGTAACCCCTTTTTGACGAATGGTATTCCATAATTTCCGGATTTCCGAGCTATGCAGGAGCAATTTTCTGGGTCGACGAGGTTCATGATTATATATACTTGCTTGCTCATACGGTGCGATATGGGCATCTTCCAACCATGCTTCTTTTCCGTTAACGCGCACAAATGCTTCAGCTAGGCTAATTTGGCCGGCTCGAATAGATTTAATTTCGCTCCCCTGTAGGGCAATACCTGCTTCCATGGTTTCGAGGATGAAATACTCATGGCGCGCGCGACGATTCCTTGCAACTACTTTTTCACCCATGGATTAATTCTATCATAGTGGATTGTATCGCCAATTTATCCAAAATCTGGCCTAATAATTACATTTATAAAAAAAGGTACTTGCCTCAATTGTGGAGGTAGTTCTCCAAATGGACGATCAATTTTTCCGCCAGCTTTGCACGGGAATGGTTCTGTCTGGTGTAGTTAAACCCATTTTTTCCCATAGCCTGTCTTTCTACAGGGGAGTTCATCAAGTGAATCAATGCTTCGGCCATTCGGATAGGGTCTTCTGGTGGGCTGAATATCCCTCCTTTTACAGTCTCGACAACAATTCGCGCTTCTCCGTCTATACTCAATATAACAGGTCTTTCACATGCCCACGCATCAAATAATTTTGAAGGTAATGTGGCTTTAAAAATCTCTGGTTTTCTAAGGGGAACTAGCGCAACATCCGCTGCTGACAGGTAGTCTGGGATTACGTCCCGGGGTTTTTCTGGGAGCATGGTGAGGTTAGAAAGATTATATGCTTTTGACAGGGAGAGGATATCTAATTTTTTAGGACCCTCGCCAATCATGATAAAGTGGATATCCGGTTTGTCCGATAATAAATGAGCTGTATGAACAATCGTTTCAAGACCTTGTGCTAAACCATGAATTCCAGCATAAATCGCAATAAATTTACCCTCCAGACCTAATTCGGTACGTATACGATTCCGTTCGTTTTGTTTAAAAGTAAACATCTCAATATTTGCACCATTCGGAATTATGATCAACTTTTCGGGTAGCACACCTCGTTGAATAAGCCGTTCATACATTCCATTGGTGACAACCACTATTTGTTCAGCCCTCCGATAACACATTTCTTCTAACTTGGTGGCTACTGAAATGGTATGCGGATTTGATAATTCACCGATTGCCACCGCCGTCTCAGGCCATAAGTCACGGACTTCAAAGAACATAGGTATGTGTTTTAGGCGACTCAATACCAGGGCAGCACCACCCACGAAAAGAGGAGGTGAGGTTGCATACAAAAAATCGTATTTACCACGTACCAAAATAAAGCCAGCAATAATGGCGTTGAGCATATACGTCAAATAAAACAGTATTCGGTTACTATAATTTTTAACCGCAGACGCTTTTACCCAAACGCGAAGGACATCAATACCATCTAAATTACTTCGTTCAAATAATTTACCTCGATAGTAGGGCGGAATGATGCCGGATGGATGGTTGGGGAATTCTGTTAGCATGGTAACCTGATGCCCTAACTGAATCCATTTACTCGCCATTTCGTAGGCTCGAGATTGTGTGGCGCCAGCCTCTGGAGGAAAATATTGTGAAAGATATAATATGCGCATAGGCATTATATATTTGAATCAGAATGATAATTCCCAGGACAAATAATTCTATCGGTTATAAATTACATCGTCAATGCTTGTCTTGCATACTTGCTAATATTGTGATATCGTAACCGGTATTCTTAAATATAGGTGACTCCGCATGCCAACCAAATTAAGCCGGTTCTGCCTAGGGGTGATGGAGGCTGCCTGGCTTGCAGCCGTTAGTCTAATTCCAATATTTTTTAACATTTATTCAAGTCGCATCTTTGAACCAGATAAAATAACCATCTTACGCTCACTGGCATTACTAACCCTGGCCGCTTGGGTGATTAAGCTGGTCGATGAAGGTGGGATTAAGTGGAAAGCTGATACTAGGGAGTCGTCATTATTTAAGTATTTGTGGAATTATCCATTGATCGCACCAGTGATAGGACTTGTAATCGTTTATATTTTGTCAACGATATTCTCTGTTACACCCTCCATAAGTTTGTTAGGCTCTTGGCAACGTTTACAAGGAACTTATACCACTTTTTCTTATTTGGTCATCTTTTTTTCTCTTATCGTAAATTTACGGACGCATGAACAGATCAACCGCTTAGTCACAACCGTGATTCTAGCCAGTTTACCAATTTCATTATATGGCTTGTTACAAAGATATCAAATTGATCCTATTCCTTGGGGCGGTAATGTTTCTATTCGAATTGCTGCCAATATGGGAAACTCAATCTTCGTAGCAGCATACCTGATCATGGTTTTTCCTTTGACAATTGGAAGGATGGTGGAAGCATTCAGAGCGATCCTAACTGATAATGGTGATGCTAAGGGATCAGGTATTAACTCATCAAAACAGGTTATTCGCGCAACGATTTATGTTTTTATTGCTGCGATTGAATTGATCGCAATTTATATGAGTGGCAGTCGCGGCCCTCTTCTTGGATTGGCAGCTGCTTCATTTTTCATTTTACTCTTGTTTTCTATCTATAGACATAATAGGTGGCTTACTTTTGTCACCATTGGTTTGGCGATTCTTGGAACAGCATTTTTAGCAGTATTTAATATGAGCAATGGACCACTAGAAGCTTTACGGAGTTCCCCAGCGATAGGTCGATTTGGCAATCTCTTAAATCCCGAAAGTAATAGTGCTTTAGTTCGCCAATACATCTGGGAGGGTACTGTTAAGCTGGTTGGTATCCATGATCCGCTTAAATTCCCAGATGGGAGTACCGATAAATATAATATATTACGACCTCTGATTGGCTATGGTCCCGAATCCATGTATGTTGCGTATAACCAATATTATCAACCCGAGCTCGGTCAAGTCGAAAAACGGAATGCTTCTCCTGACCGCGCTCATAATGAGACTTGGGATTCCATTGTAATTACCGGCATATCGGGTTTGCTTGTCTATTTATCAATATTTAGTGCTATATTTTATTACGGATTAAAATGGCTAGGCTTGATTAATACTAATCGAAACAAGTATCTGTTTTACATTTGCCTGGTTGGTGGTGGTGCTGTTGGTGCGGTCGCCTTGATCATATTAAAAGGGATCGAATTTTTAGGGGTAGGATTACCCTTTGGTATGATTATCGGGGTCGTTGTTTACCTCACATTTTATGCTTTGTTTTCACTCTCCCAAACCCTGCCTCAGAAGCAAAATAATCCATATTCTCCGTTGTTGATTGTATTATTTGCTGCGATTGTTGGACACTTCGTTGAAATCAACTTTGGGATCGCCATTGTAGCCACTCGGACGTTATTTTGGATATATGCTGGGCTGACTCTGGTAATTGGAAATGTGTTGCCGAAGGTGAGTCAAGTAGAAACACAATTACTTCCGGCAGATAATAAAATTGAAGGAAAAATAAATCAAGTAAACAAGAGAACTGAAAAACTTGGTGCGGTTAAAACACGACGGCATTTAGCTCGAAATAGACGGCCATTAATTGGGGACAAATCGGAATTAATCAGGAGTGCATTGAGTGGTGCAGTTATTGTGGGAATTATTATTGCGACTTTAGGGTTTGATTATGTAACCAATTCTAACCATTCTACGTCGATCGCAGTGATTATTCAAAATTCGCTTACTCGCTTGGCTAACCAGGATAACGCAGTTTCGCTTGGTATATTGATGCTGATCATAATAACTTGGTTTTCGGGGATATTGTTGTATGCCACCGAAAACGATAAATACCTGGAGAAGAATTCTTGGTTGAAGGATCTGGGGGTGATGGCAATAGTTTCAATATCTATAGGGGTTCTCTTTTGGATTTTGCATGGGTTCAGTCTAGCAGCGTTAGCTTCTTTTATACCAGGGAATCAAAATGACGTAATTACGCAAGTGAATAGCATAGGATCATTGTTAACTAAATACTATTTATATATTTTTTTGACCATTTTGCTGGTTGCATTCCTGTTGCCTGACGAATGGCCATCGAGAACCATCTCACCCGCTGCGATCAGCGGATTCATAGCTCCTGTTTTTTTAGCCTTGGTGTTTATTTTTACAAATAGCTCTAATTTAAAAGTAATTCATGCAGATGTTACCTTTAAAATGGCTGATCCATTCACAAAAAATGGACAATGGCAAGTGGCGACATTTTTATATAAACAGGCATTAGTTCTTACCCCTAAAGAAGATCATTACTATCTTTTTCTTGGTCGGAGCTATTTGGAACAAGCTAAAATTACCGATGCCGAGGCAGACCAGGATAATCTTGCCTTACAAGCCGAGAAAGATCTCAAGGTAGCTCAATCGATCAACCCACTAAATACGGATCATACTGCCAATCTGGCTCGTTTATATAGCTGGTGGGCGGGTAAAGCAACTACAACTTTAGATCGCACGGATCGAGCCCAAAAAGCATCAGACTATTATGCCACTGCTGTTATGTTGAGTCCGAATAATTCTACATTATGGGACGAATGGGCCATTTTATTTATGCAATTGGTTGGACAACCACAACAAGCCTTTGATCGTCTACAACATGCAATGGCGCTCGATGAAAAATATAGTTTTACTCAGGGATTATTGGGTGATTATTATTTGAGAATTGCCACCTCGGCTACGGATACATCAGCCAAAGTACAAGCATTAACCACCGCGGCAAGTTATTATAGGACAGCGGCTGATGTTTGGAAGTCTACCGATACAACCTCCGAGGCGAGTTATCTGGTATCGCTTGGAAATGTGTACACTATAATCGCAGGAATTGATCCCCAAAATATTAATCAGGAGAAATTACAACAGGCAATTGATGCATTACTAGAATCGATTGATGCAGGGTTAAGTCAAACCGACCTATGGAAAGTACAAGAAGCCATAGCCAAGTTATACCTGCAGCATGGAGATAAAGCCGATGCTCAATATTTTGCTAATCAAGCATTATTAACCGCTCCAGCATCAGCTACGAGTCGAATTCAGGATCTAATTACTCAAACTATTACCTTACCCTAAGCGAACAAATTAAAACGCGGAAAACATGCTTTGGCTTATACCACTTTTTTACCTCTGATCGTTGCTCTGTTGGTGAGTATATTTCTTGTGCCTGTCATTCGTTGGTATAGCTTTCGGATTAACCGAGTAGCCATACCCCGAACAGATAGGTGGCATCGTCAACCTACCCCGACGCTCGGTGGAATAGGGATATTCGTCGCATTTGTTATCTCCCTCATGGTTGTTTGGCTGACCAAGATAGACCGCGACCTCTTTAGTATACGTTGGAGCATATTGCTGTCTATCGTCATTATGTTTTCTATCGGGCTGTATGATGATTTTAAACACATCAATCCTCCAATCAAGCTTGCTTTCCAAATCCTTGCTGCAACGCTGGTTATTTTTTTTGGAGGCAATACCATTAACTTCTTCCGATGGCCTATTGCAAATATTCTCCTTACCTACTTTTGGTTGGTAGGAATCACTAACGCGATTAATTTACTGGATAATATGGATGGTTTGGCTGGGGGAGTGTCGTTGATTGCCTCAGGATTCCTTTCTGTTTTTTTTTGGAAAACAGGGTATCCTGAATTACTCATTCTTTCGTTAGCACTTGCAGGCAGTATTCTTGGCTTTTTAGTATTTAATTTTCCCCCCGCTAAGATTTTTATGGGCGACAGTGGGAGCATGCTTCTGGGTTTCTCGTTGGCTGCATTAGCAGTTGCGCGACGGACTCAGGCATCGAATATTTTTGCCATTGTGGGTGTTCCAACATTGGTGTTCTTGTTACCCATATTAGATACTGGTCTCGTTGCCATTACACGCATACTTCGGGGACAATCTCCTGCTATTGGTGGAACGGATCATACCTCACATCGCCTGGTGGCTTTTGGGTTATCTGAGAAGCAAGCCGTACTCGTTTTGTACGGCATAACAATCATATCTGGGTTAGCATCGATTGGACTCGAAGCATGGGATTATGACCTTAGCCTGGTTCTCATCCCGATTCTATTAATAATACTTTCTCTACTTGTTGCTTATTTAGCAAGAATGAAGGTAGTCTCTACTCAACAGGAACAACCGAATGGAATTGCCCGTTGGATAATCAATATAACTTATAAACGGCGAATATTTGAACTAGTTTTCGATTTATTACTAATCGGTGTTAGTTATTATCTTGCTTTCTGGACCCGCTTTGGCCTCAATATGACCCCAACGAGTATGAACCTCTTCTTGCAATCATGGCCGATTGCACTGGGGATAACCTATGGATCGTTTTACCTCCTGGGTATCTATCGCGGGATGTGGCGTTACATCGGAATTACTGACCTAATCCGCTATGTTGGGGCATCCATGCTAGCAGGGGGTGTGTCCTGGATTTTCATTCAACTAGCTTTTCCAAGTCAGCCTTTTACAGGTGATGTATTCTTATTGTTTATTATTTATTTACTAATCGGTCTTGCAGGATCCCGTTCTTCATTTCAAGTACTGGATAGATTATATATTCGACAATTCTCAAGAATTCAGAAGGAAAATGTTCTGTTATATGGTGCTGAAGATGCAGGTGAAATAGCTCTTAGGTGGATTTTACGAAATCCTACCATCGGGTATAGCGTTGTCGGTTTTCTTGATGATGATTCTCTAAAGTGGGGAAGCAATATTCATGGGGTTAATATTCTTGGGGATATAAATAAACTCGATCAATTTATCCATGAGCGACAGGTGAGCGGGGTTATCGCCACGACGGATATGCTGCTACATTCCCCCGAAGGGGAGAAATTAGTCTCAGCTTGCCGAGCTAAAGGTTTGTGGGTCCGTGTATTACGGTTTGAATTTGAGCTAACTGATTGATATAATGGCATCCCGAGAGTGATAGGGGTTCAGGATGAAAGTAAGACTGGTAATTTGTTACGCGCGGATATTTTGACCTGCCAGTTGACCACAACCCGCCTGAATATCAATACCTCTGCGTAATCGAATGGTACATGGAATGCCAGACTGTTCCAACACGCTTTGAAAGGCTAATGCTCTTTGGTGGGTTGAGGTTTGACCGCTATATTTTTGCGTAGGATTTAATGGAATCACGTTGACATGGCATAGGGTTGAGCCACCCATACGAAATATCCTTAATCTTTGCGCGAGTAGATCAGCCTGTTCTGGTGTATCATTTACACCTTGGATGAGTGCCCATTCAAAAGACAATCTTCGATGTGTAACTTGAATATATTCAAGGCAGGCGGAATACAGCTGTTCAAGAGGGTATTTTCGATTGATTGGTAATAACTGTGAGCGCAAAATATCATCGGCTGCATGCAGGGAAATCGCCAGGTTAATCTGTGAGTGTTCACTAGTAAACCTTCGAATTCCTGGTACTAAACCAACAGTTGAGATCGTAAATCTACGCGCACCAAGATTGTATCCTTTCGGGTCGTTAAGACGATGTATGGCAGCCATCGTAGCCTCATAATTATGAAAAGGTTCTCCCATTCCCATTAAAACGATGTTTGTAACCTGTTCATTTTCATTGGAAAGCTGGCGAGCATAATGTAATACCTGTTCGATAATCTCACCGCTTGTTAGCTGCCTCTGAAAACCCATTTGACCTGTAGCACAGAAAATACAACCCATGGCGCATCCCGCCTGTGTGGAGATACACAAGGTACGGCGTTTTGCATATCGCATTAATACTGCTTCGACGGAATGACCACCTGATATGGAAAAAAGTGTCTTTACGGTTTCTCCATCAGACGACTCCTGTTTCATTATTGGCTGAAGACTAATAAAGGATGGCTGAGCATCAATCCCCGTTTTATCATGGGAATAATTTTCTTCAAGTTTTTGACGTAACGTTTTAGGTAAGCTGGTAAATTCTTCATATGTGTTCCATAAATGTCGGTATAAACCTTCCCAGATCTGTGATACCCGATACTCAGGCTCCTCCCACGTCTCTAATAAGGCGCTTAGCTCTTCAAAACTTAAATCGTAGATACTAGCAGATTTTTGCATGATAAATTCAAAAATAGGATGGTGACCTTATAATACTTTTAGTATATTTTCAAGGTCTTTTGCGATGATATCTGGAGCGGGTTGCCAGGTGATTGCCTGATCAGAACTGGTAACTCCAGATAGAACCAAGGCGGTATGGCAACCAATTCTTTGAGCACTGGCAATATCCGTTTCGAGTCTATCTCCGATTACCAACGCCTGATCAGCTGTGATATTTAACCGTCCCAAAGCGATCATGTACATCGTTGGTTCAGGTTTTCCCACAATAATAGGTACTACATCACTGGCGGTGGTTAATGCCGATAAGATTGATCCAGCTCCCGGGACTAAGCCTTGCGGTGTTGGGAAGGTCCGATCTGGATTTGTACCGATGAACGGCACACCTGAACGAAGCAGTAAAGTCGCATTTTTTAATTTATCATAAGTCAATTTACGATCAATGCCGACAACAACTGCAATAGCATCGGTCTCTGATTGATAGAATCCATGCTCATTACAGGCTTCGATGATACCCTGTTCTCCAATAATATAGATCGGACCACCATCTGGAAATTGACTGATTAAGTAAGATGTCGCGGCTGTAGCAGAGGTGATAATCTGCCATGGTTCTGCAACTACCCCAAAAGAAGATAATACATCAATATATTGCTGTATTGTTCGGGAGGCATTATTGGTGGCAAAAATAACTTTCCAACCAATTTCATTGATCTGTGTAAAAATGGATCGAAGATCGCCAATGGCTTCCGAACCACGCCATAGAACTCCATCCATATCCAGGATAAGTGCTTGGATTGATTGTCGAGTGACTTTTGATGTAGTCAATTGATTATTTAGGTCCAACGATCGGTCCGAATAAAAATTAGGATGTACCCGTAAGCAAGGATATATGATTTATCTGCTCCGGGCACATCCTTATGAATAATCATTTGGTCGCCGATTGATAATCCTGAGCAAGTGTGATTACTTACTTTTTTCTACCTTTTCTGCAGGCGATTCGAGAACTTGGTCGACAATACCATAATCAACCGCGCCCTTGGCGTCCATGTAAAAGTTTCGGTCTGTATCCTTCTCGATGGTTTCCACGGATTGACCGGTGTGGAAAGATAAGATTTGATTCAGTCGGGTCTTCAAACGAAGAATCTCACGAGCTTCTATCTCGATATCAGTTGCTTGTCCTTGTACACCACCCAATGGCTGGTGAATATGAATGGTCGCATGAGGTAAAGCATATCGTTGTCCCTTGGTACCTGCTGTTAAGAGGACGGTGCCAAAAGAAGCGGTTACCCCCACAGCCACTGTACTGATGGGATTTGTGATCATTTGCATCGTGTCATAGATCGCTAAACCTGCATACACCTGGCCGCCTGGTGAGTTGATATACATTGAGATAGGCGCTTCACGGTCTTCTTGGTTTAGGAATAATAATTGTGCAACGGTCAGATTTGCTATCTGGTCGTTGATTGGAGTACCCAGGAATACAATTCGATTCTTGAGTAATAGTGAGAAAATATCATAGGCACGTTCGCCTCTACCACTGGTTTCAATTACCATTGGTACGAGGGAGAGAGGATCATTTACTTTCATTCTTTTCCACCTTCTTGGTTGTTCTTTTCTTATTGGTTTTTTTATTGATTTCTACAGCTGGGGTTTCTTTGTCCGCTGTATCGGATTTGTTTTCAGCCATCTGCTCTGCTTGCTCGCCGCGAGCGATGGATTGCAGATATGTCCAGGTGTGCTGAACTAATAAATCAGCGCCAATATTACCGATCATGCCACGTACAAATTCATTGGTCAATGTCTTTTTGGCTTTATCTGGCGGCATCATGCGACCAAGCTCATCCAAGGTACGCATAGATTCGGTCTCTAATTCTGAATTTTCCACATGGATATTTTCTGCCTTAGAAATTTCAAGTAACACCAGTGTGCGCTTCAATCTTTCTTCCGCGAGAGGCTTTGTTTCAGCACGCAACGCGACCATATCGATTTTTCGCATTTTCAAATAAGTATCCATGTCCAATTTTTGTTGAGCCAGGCGATTTTCAAGTTGCTGAATATATAAATCTATTTCGCGTTCCAACATCTGGGGAGGATATTTAATGATGGTATCCTTGAGCATTTCTTGCATGATTTTATTGTTATATTTATCATTGTAATCTTCCTTGGCTTGCTTTTCGAGTGTGCTGCGGATGTCAGCTATTAATGCTGCCATATTCTCATATTGTTCGCCAACCGATTGGGAAAATTCATCCGTTAATTCAGGAAGAATACGTTTTTTGATTTCTTCTACATTCACATGTATTTCGGTTTCCTTACCACGCAAATCCTTAAACTCGGAGTCTTCTGGATAAGTATAGAGGAAGACCTTTTCCTCACCCTTGGCTAGGCCAAGCATTTTCATGGAGAAACCCGGATATGGCCACTCGGATTTATTTTCAACCTTTGCATCCGAAATAACTACCGGCATCCGTCTGTCGTTGACAAGGTTAGGAACTTCACCTTCTGTAGGATTAATCCGTTTGATTGAAAGCTTGATAAATACTTGATCCCCTTCTTTTGCGGGTTGGTCTGAAGGCTCAAGTACAACCTGACGGTCACGCAAATCATCCAATACTTTATTGATATCCTTTTTAGTAATGGGCTTAAGCTTATAAGGGATCCGAATCTTCTTATAATCTCCGAGAGCAACTTCAGGTTCGAGTGGGACGATAAACTCAAAGGTGGGAGGATCAAGCTTAGGCATATTCTCAAGTGATCCTGGTCCATAGGGCTTTATCTTAGCTTCCTCAATGACCTTAGGATAAATCTCTTTTACCAGGAGGTCCAAGGCTTCTTCCAAGATTGCCTCTTCACCAACTGTGCGTAAGATGATTGGATATGGTGCTTTACCTGGACGAAAACCAGGTATCTTTTTTTTCTGCGAGATCTGTCGAGCAGCATGATGTTTCGCTTCTTCCAGCCTGGATGGTTCTATCTGGACTGTAAGCTTGATCTGATGATCTTCTAGTGTTTGTTGTTCGATGTTCAAATCATTATCCCTTTGCTATACCCCGAAATCTACGATGGGTAATATATTTTATGGGGAAGGCGGGACTTGAACCCGCACGCCTTACGGCACATGATCCTAAGTCATGCCTGTCTGCCAATTCCAGCACTTCCCCGCGGGCTGGAATTATAAGCTAGAGAGAGGAGGACGTCAATAAATCGGATATAATCATGCGGTCTTTCTATCAAAATGTTAACAGTAGGGTTTAGGAGAAACAGATTGAGTCGATTAATTAAGACTGGAAGTGCCAGTAAAGACCGGATTTTGTTGGAAAAAGGTGTCGTGTTAGCCATCCGCGAATTGGCTAAGCAATCTGGCGTAGACGCTACCACACGGGATCTATTGGCTTATATCGTCGTATCTTTAATGGCGATTGGGGAAACGATCGATGATTCAGTCGCAGCATGGGAAAAACGTGGCTATTGGGTAAAAGCTGATCGTTACCGAATGGAATGGGTTTGGGCCAGCAATTTAGGAGAAGAAATGAAACAGGCGATTCTTCGGGAGGATTGGGGGGTTGTGGTCACGATCACTGCTCAGGTCACTCAGAAGATGAGCAAGGTTAAAATTTCTCAAAGGATCCGGTTAG
>Ga0153916_10003399_pt1 | contig 11849 bp, 8 predicted proteins | sample Opewatmetagenome_FD_109642 | JGI IMG/M metagenome (GOLD analysis project Ga0153916, IMG submission 109642) | Freshwater wetland microbial communities from Ohio, USA - Open water 3 Core 3 Depth 4 metaG | ecosystem: Environmental > Aquatic > Freshwater > Wetlands | place: USA: Ohio, Lake Erie, Old...
GAGTATAACTCGTTAGCCTCCCAGGCCACGATCACAGTATCACTTCGACTCACTCCATCTACGCGAACAAGAGAATTGATGTCGCCTGATTCGCTAGGCAACCTGAGGGAGCCATTAACAAGCAACTCTTGAAAAGTCCAAGACAAAGGATAACCGACAATCGAATAAGAAGAACTGCCAGACAAGATAAGATTGTATTTCACACTGCTTCTGGTGAGGAAACTAAACATTGTAGAAACAACATCTGAAGCGCCATCGTCAAGAGTCACACTGACATCTGGTCCTACGCCCTGCACAACCGGAATAGGATACTTGAAAACCGCCAGTCTGCCGTCACCGAAAAACGCTTCAACCGGCAATACCACAGAAACCTCACCCAAAATGCTCTGAAATCCTGGATTTCTGACTGAAACGACAAAATAACTTACCTGAGCATCCGCTGTGGAAAGAGCATTCTCCATAATACCTAATGAGGGAGTCTCAGCCATCTGCAAGTAAAGCTGAACAGTCCAAAAACTCCATTCCGGCACGCCAAACAATCCTCTAGGATTAGCACCATAGGCATAATCTGCTCCCAAGAATCCTTCAGCGAGATTTGCAAAACTCGGGTCAGCCAAGACAACAAATCGTCCCGTAGCATCAGAGTCAATATAATGAATCGCTTCAATTTCGTATGCTGCGGGCTGAACACTCAAGATCTCCTTTCGAGGATAGGCATCATAAACCGCAAACGTACCCTGCGATGCAATCAAGAGGCACACGAGAAGCAAACTCGCTGAACGAAGCACGTTCATTGAAGAAGGAATTTTGGCACGCGAAAAACCACCAAGAAGGCTTCCAATTGACAGAAAACCCGCCGCTGAAAAAGGCAACATAATAAGGTCTGCCATGGCGAGAATTCTCTGAGGGCCAAACGGCAGATTCTTCATTCCATACATTGTCAGATAATAATTGCCTACAACAACAATATAGAAAACAGAAAGCAGAACCGCAGCAACCCTCTCAATCCGTTTGCTTCTCACGCCAAAGAACAATCCTATGAGACCAAGAACCAACAGTATGGTTGTCACAGTAGGAAGAAAAGAAGAAACATTCTCCAGGTTCACGAGATTGCCTAGCGTAAACGTGGCGCCCCCAAGATACAGCAACAGAGGATACGCAAGAAGAACCAAGGGAAACGAGACAAGTTTCAGAATCCATCGCGAAGTCTTGAGAAAAACTGTGCCCCAAAAAAGAAGTGCAAAGGAGAAAATCCCAACCTGTGGATGAACGAAGAAAGCCAGAACACAGGTTGCCAACGCAACAAACCAGACCCTCCTAGAACCAGCTCTCGTCCAATAGAGGAGGAGAAAGATAACGAACGGAAACAAAACAAACCCAAATGAGTTATGAACCGAAACTGCACCCCAATATATCAAACTGGAAAAAAGACCGGCACTTATGGCTGCAACAAGTGGAAAAGTCGATCCCTTCTTATTTGAGATCATATCGGCCAACTTGTAAGAAAACAGAGGTATGAGAAACGACCACAACACAGGGATAAAAGCGATGTTAACCCAATAGATGTCTATGACGAACATTCTTCTGAGAAGTACGAGAAGTGCATAATAGGCTTTGTACTTCACAATATCAACAATAAGGCGCTGCGATACCACCCATCCAAACGCATAGGAAAATCCATAGTTGTCAATGAATCTGACCTGCCCAAGATGCCCCCAAGGATCTCCATATCTTCCGGGATACCATACTATCAAAAAGATACTGTGAACAAGGAAAGACTCGATCAAGACAAGAACTAGTTTCAATGTCTGCCTCATACGGGTGAGTAAGACTATAATCGCTAAAGACACCGAGGATACAAAAAACATAGGTAGAACAAAACTGGGTACGGTCAACCAAACGGAAGTTTCCCCCGCATCGGTTCTTCCAAGCACTAGACCATAGAAAGCCGCGAAAACCGAAACGAAGAAAACGATGCTCAACACAACAACCCAGAGCCTTCCGTCTTTCAGATGCCCATCTTGCTTTGCCAAATGCACACGGGATGCACTTTCCATCCCCATTGAGATCATGTAGATCGCAAGACCAGGCGCCAACACGGAAATCAGAGATGCAAACTCAGTGAAGCTTGACACCATGATCAAAGCTGTTCCAAGCAGACTAATGATTACTAGGAACGAAGCAAAACCGAGGCCTTCCTTGATAAACGACTTCTCGCTTGGAAAAAGAATCTTGCCTAATGCCTGAGAAAAGACAACTAGGAGAGTCAACGTGACAGGTACACCGATCAACGGCGACTGCATTATTAAAGAATTCAGCAAAGTCACAACTGACAGACCAATCACTGAGGCCAGTTTGAGCAACATTAGTTTGTCAACTCGTCTAGTTTTGCTTGTCTTTGGATCAGCTGACTCTGACATAGTGCCCTACTCTTTCCGCAGTTTTCCCCATTACGCTTTGCCTATCATAGGCCTCACTTATGAACTCATGGCGCGAATTCCGAGAGCCATCGTCATACTCCAAAGAGCTTTCGAGGACTTTAGCCAGAGTCCGGGCGTAGTCCTGAACTTTGGCGTGGGTAAATAATCCCAGTTTTGGATTTCGCATGAAGAATGATTCCAGTTCTCCTTTGGGTGGACCTGATCCGACGACATACAATCCAGCGCTAATATATTCGTACACTTTGGTAGAAGTAGCGTAAAGGAGGAATCTTTTGTCGTCAAATGGAACCAACCCTATGTCACATGCCGCCATAACTCCGGATAAGCTGCTTCGCGGTAGAGGCTCTCTGATTTCAACCAAATCATCGGAAATATCCAGTTGATTTTTCAGCTTCTTGTAGTGGCTCTGACCATTATACAAGTAAAAAACACAAAACATCCTGTTCTTAAGCGTATCGGGCAATGACTTAACAGCCTGCAAAACAATGTCCAAACGATAATAGGGATTGATACCACTCCCGCAGTACGTCATTATGATTTTGTTCTGTGGGAGACTATATCTTGCTTTCAAGCCTCTGCGCACCTCTTCTTTTTGAGGCTTGAAGATCGAGGTATCAGCTCCGTTTGGAGCTAAGATCGTCGGCGTCTGCGATACTCGTTTTCGAACCGTGTTTTCTAGAGTCGCAGTTATGACGAGTACGCACAAAGCTGAGGAATATGTGATAGTTGCCAACTTGAAAAGTGGTGTGAAAAGCTGCCTAGGTATGTATCGTGTGACTTGCGATTCTAAGGAAGCTTCCCAGTCATCTCTTAAGTCAATTATCAACTTCGCGCCTAGAGCTTTGGACAGAATCCATGCGCTCAGGCCTGTTTCCACAGGGGGCATTGAGGCTATAATGTATCGAGTCTTCTCGATCTTAGACACAAAAGCGCCATAGACTAGAAACATTAGCAATTTGAGTGGATTTACATAGGCTGAGATGGGAAAGGGGACTCTCATGGCCGAGTTGATTGTGTATAAGAGCACCCCTGATCTCCTAGCGGCTTGATGAGCTTGACCTTTAGTGCTTGATGTCAAAACAATGACTTTGTCGAAAACTCCCTTGCTCGCCATCCCTAAAGCCAAATGCTTGATTCGCTCTCCAGCGGGACTGAACGATTCGGGCGAATCCTCACTCATGATAAGCAATGAACCTAGAGAACCCTTCATGTCCTAACTAATCCTTTGCCAACTTAAAAATCAAGTCGCTAAAGGCCCGAGAGCTTTCTTGCCAATCCACTCGCGTTTCTATTGTCTCCTGAGCGTTTTTTCCTAGTTTGTATCTTAGATCTTTATCATTGAGTAGAACGGTAATCTTCTCCGCCAGCATGTGTGGATCTCTGATTCCAACAAGATAGCCATTCCACCCGTCCCTAATCCATTCCATGTTTCCAGGAATCGCAGTGACAAGTGGAGGAAGGCCAAGCGTCATTGCTTCAAGCAAGCTCGCTGACGTGCCATCTGAAAGAGACGTCGACACGTAAAGGTCGGCTGCGTTGACATAGGCAATGGTGTCTTCACGAGGAAGCATGCCCAAAAACTTGACGTAGTCCTCTACTCTCAGCTCTTTGACTTTTTCTTTAAGCTTTGCAGAAAGGTGACCTTCACCAAGAATGAGAAATCTAGCTTCGGGAAGCTTATTTATTACCTCCGGAATGGCTTCGACAAAGTACTCAACTCCATAGATGGGCTCATGACTTCTAGTGTTGATTACGATTGGGTTTTCAGTCCAGCCAAGTCTCTTTCTGATATCGGCTTTAGAAGCTAGCAAGTGCGCAGCGTGGACATTCTTTGGATCAAACCATGGGAATTTCAAGATCCTTTCGGGATTGCACCCCAGCTGAAGGGCAGCTTCCTTCTGCACTTCGCTGTCCACTATGACCGCATCGGCTCTTCTCAAAGTCAGTTTGACCACAAGCCGCGAAGGAAATAGACGTTTAGGTGCGAGTAGTATGTCGGAGCCCCAGATAATCAATATGAATGGTTTGAAACCTGAAAGAGCGACGTAAAACCCGTATTTGGTGACCATACAACCTAAAGCGATTTGCGGTTTGACGAGAGCAAGATACAACCGTAGAACTAGTGCGCGAAGAGGGGCAATAGCATACATCAATAAGCCCTCAATCATCCCCAACATAACCGTGCTGAACAAGCCTGGCATTCTTACAAGCGTCGCCTGTTTCGGGGCGAATTCTGGATTACCGTTGAATGTGAGGAAGTAGACGGTGTTCTCGCTACTCAACTGTTTGAGGAAAATGGAATCATAAACGCTGGTTCCATCATGAATGTATGCAATGGTTGTCATATAAAGATCCCAAAACCATTCATGGAGCATCATATAATCATTGCTGACACGTTGCAGCTACCTATGCTAGTTCTTTCTCTAATAGATAAACAGATGTAATATGCTTGAAGTTGAAAAGTGCAAAAACCTTGATGGCTTCTTGCAACTCCTCACTGATGTTAACCATTACCTTCCTTATGTCTATCGAAGCAAAGAATTCAAGCAATTCTCTTACAAACTGTGTCGCGACTTCCGTAAACCTACCAGATGGAAGCAAACAGAAGAGATCGACCTTTCCAATTTCACGAGGAGAAGTGTAGCTCAAACGTGCGTATCCTACGATTCGGCCCTTAAGCTCCACCACAAACTCTTTTGTCTTGGACGAAGTAAGAATGTTCGTCAGGCTTGCTTGAAGGAAATCCACTGGATCTGCAATGGTCTTTGGCTTTATCCAGATTCTTCTCGGATACAGTTTCTGAAACATTGCCGCAATCTGTTTGGCGTCTGCTCTCTTGGATTCTCTGACTTGAATATCTGTGCTGTGCCTAACACTCGGCATTTTGATTGATTCGGACAGCAGCAACGCTTGTTTCTCATAAATCGCGAACTCCAATTTCTTGCACATGTTCAAAGAGGCCCTGTTGTCTGCCCACACGTCTACCAACACTATCCTTCCGTTTTTTAGTTTCACATCTTTCAGAGCTTCTTGCATTAAGCGCAGTCCGACCCCGCGACCTCTGGCTTCTCGAAGAATAGCCATGGAGCTCAGGCTCCAAGCTCCGTTTCCTAAGGGAATGGAGTTAATGTATCCTATCATTTTGTCTCCAACTGTTGCGACAAGAATGGCGGGAAGCTCTTTCCGAAAAACACGGACGATTGGGAGTAGCTCATTGACTAAGCGGTATAATCTCACTACTGGAGAAAATCTTGACGGGTCAAAACCGAATACTTCTATTTCTTTTCTGAAGGATTCGTTGAAAAGCTCAAACAATTGACCGAATTCTTCTGGCTTTATAGACCTAACTGTGATTTCCTCTTGGATATCCGAGGTCAAATGAGTGGGATTCGACATTTCAGAAAGCCATTCCATGCTCGCTTTAGATCAATGGTTCTTCAATTGTGGCCGGCTTCAGATAAGTCTGTGCAAAAGCTCATGCAATTGTCGGGTGGTAGATGCATCACTAAAGTACTGCAATGCCACTTTTCTAGCTCCACTGGCCAAAGCATACCTGAGCTTAGAATTCCTGAGAAGCACTTTCATAGCGTCTGCGATTTCAGCAGGGGAATTCGAATTCACCATGTATATTTCTTTTTGCGGTCGGAAGTACTCTTCCACTGCAGTATCCCCTTTCCGCTTATAGGTCAAAATAGCCTTTCCAGCGGCAGCCGCTTCAAGAAGACTGATGGACAAGCCTGGTGTGCGCAAAAGTGATACAAAGCAATCAGCTTCAGAGAGATGAAGAGGCAATGCTTTGTGTTGAACCCTCCCTTTGAATGTAGTTTTGCCGCCCAGTTTTCTCTTGTAAACCTCGTTTTCAATTTCTGGGCGTGAAAGCCCATCGCCAATCAGCAACAGCCTAACATTGGGTTCCGACTGGATCGTCAGTTCGAATGCTTGCACCAACGTTGACAAGTCATGATACGGATGAAAATTGCCTGAATAACAGTATGTGAACACCTCACCAGGTTCTTTTTTGATTGGCTGTTTGAAGAATTCGTCCTCCACGTAGAAAGCAACAATAGCGATTCTGTCTTTTCCTACCCCTTGACCAATCAAGTCCTTTGCGTACCCTCCGGCTGCAACTGTGACAATGTCTGCTTTTGAATACACCACTTCCTCAAGAAAGCGTCCAAGATGGTAACGTAAGAGCCTCTCAAATCTATTGGTTTTCAAATACGCGATTTCGCTGGTGGGGAAAGGCACTGAATAGGCTTGGTGAACAACTCTTACTTTCTTAGGCCAGAATCCCCTAAGCAACAAGAGCATAGCAGACGCGACAAACGACTTGGAGAAATATGCTGTGTAGGATTTTCTGAGGCTGGTCAAAACTGAGAATGCAAAAACAAAAAGAGAGAGCAATAGCCCACCGTATTTTTCCTTCTGAAGAAAGACAACATCAACATCTCCGAATTTTGCGAGGCAACGAATCATCTTCGAGTCGTTAATCGCTGCCCCGCCAACTCGCTGAGATCCATGATCGGTCTCAGTTACGAAACAAAACCGCCTTATCGATAAGTTGTGTTTTTGCCTGACGGCCAATGAAGCGATTGCTCTACTCAAAATTCACAGTCCTCTAGGATCGAAAAGCAACCAGCGACAAGCAATCATCTAGCTTTGGGTGTAAGTGGTCTTGAAATAGTCTACGTACTTCTTAAGTCCAACCTTGAATGGCGTCTTTGGTTTCCATTTGAGCAACTGTTCAGCCTTCTCAATACTCGTTACTGAACCCTCAAAGTCATGTGGCCTAGCAGGTTCGTACTTTATGGGCAAATCACCAAATATCTCCTTCAGAGCCTCGGCAATCTGATTCATAGTCACAAACTCTGAACCTGCTAAATTGACGATTTGGTTCTTGCCACCTTCAGCTAACGCGGCAACATTGCCCTCAGCCAAATCGTCAATATAAATCCAGCAACGTCCTTGTTTGCCATCGCCAAAAATGCTTATAGGCTCACCTCTCATAGCCCTACGGGTAAAAATAGCAATGGCCATATTCGATCTCATCCGTGGCCCATACGGAATATCGAACCTCAAAATAGTGTAAGGCAAGCCATAGTGCTGATGCCAGGAGTACACCAACTGCTCCTGCCCAATTTTGGTTTTAGTGTAGATGTGTTCCGGAAACGGAATAGGTGTGTCCTCGGTGACGACACCTTTGCTTCTTCCATAGACCCAAGAGGTTGAGGCCAAGACAATTCGTTCTACTTCTTCAGCCGTTGCCGATTTCAGGAAGTTCATGGTTCCCATTTCATTAACCATTAGGCAGAGGTCAAAATTCGACAGCGCCACATTCACGTCAGCGATAGCCGCAAGATGGAAGATCGTCTCAATATCCTTGCACGCTTCCAGAACCTCCTTCTCGTTGAGCAAATCGCCGTTGAACCACTCAACGTCCTCTCGGGCAGGTTTAATTCGGTCGAAGACGCGTACCTCGTAACCTTTCCGGACAAGTGTGTCGACAACATGACTGCCGATGAAACCGGAACCGCCTGTTACAAGAACTTTCAAGATCCAACACCCTCCTTCCTGAAGTCAGGGCACGACCTCTTTAACCTTTTCAGTTACGTATTTAGCTTCTTCCAAAGTCATCTGACTGTACAATGGCAAGCAAACTTGTCTTCGACAGACATCTTCTGCGACCGGAAAGTCGCCGTCTTTGACCTTTAACAGACGCTTATAGACTGGCTCCATATGCAAGGGCGGCCAATAAACCTCACCGCTGGGTCTCACACCTTTCTCTCTCAGCTTTTGTTTGAAGTCATCCCTTGAGATTTCTGACGCCAAGAATGCGACGTACTTGTAGTAATTGCTCAATGCATTTTCAGGAATATGCAGTGGCTTAAGCCAGCTTAAATCTGAAAGCTCCTTATCGAAATAACGTGCAATCTCATTTCTACGTCTAATGAACTCAGGCAGCCGCCGCAATTGCGACAATCCAACGGCAGCGCTGATTTCGTCCATCCTCCAATTTGAACCGACTTCTACGATAATGTTGCTGCTGAAGCTCTCCTTCCCTTGATCGCGCAGAATTCTAGCTTTCTTAGCTAGCGCTTCGTCGTTGGTTGTGATAATTCCTCCCTCGCCCGTCGTCATGACTTTCGTCGGGTAGAAACTGAAACAGCCAGCGTCGCCGAATGAACCTGCAGCTTTATTATCTAAAAGGCTGCCCTGAGCATGAGCTGCATCCTCAATCAGGAAGAGCTTGTGGTCTTCACAAATCTCTCCAATTGCATTGGTCTCTGGACACACTAGTCCACCGATATGAACTGCCATGACCGCTTTTGTTTTCTGGGTAAGATACTTCTGCACGTTTTCGGCGTCAATGCACAATGATTCAGCATCAATGTCCGTAAAAACGGGTTTTCCTCCAGCCATAACCACGACAGCAGCAGTTGCGCTGAAAGTGTTCGTCGGAACCAAAACCTCATCGCCCCTCCCTATGCCTAGCGCTCTCAGAACAATTTCTAGAGCGGAAGTCCCAGAATTCACTGCGATAGCGTGCTTAACCCCGCACAATTGTGCGAAGCCCTCTTCAAAACGCTTGGTGTATTCTCCTAATGTCAACATGCCTGATTGCAGTATCTTTTCTACATCATTGCGAATCTGCTGAATATCTTCCTGAGGAAAATATGGCTTTGCAGGCGGGATTTCTCTAAGAGTCAAACTGGTGAACCTCTTTCCACGTTCCTTTGAAAGTGCGATTCAATGCAACGCCTCTTCATAAACCTTCTCAACCTTGGGCACAATGACGTCCCAACTGAAGTTTTTCTCGATGATTCTTCTACCGGTCATGCCCATACTGTGTCTTAGTTCGGGGTCGAATAGAAGCGTGTTGATTGCTGTGCTCATGGAATGTGTATCACGCGATGGAACAAGGAAGCCGTTCACGCCGTTCGATATGAGGTCGGATGTTCCACCCACGTCTGTTGCAACCACTGGTTTTTGCATTGCCATCGCTTCCATAACAGTAAGAGGTAGACCTTCGGTTAACGAAGGATTCACAAGAACGTCCATGGCTGAGACGTAGTAAGGAACGTTTCTTCTTTCCACCCATCCAGTGATTGTTGTTTTCAAGCCCAATTTGCTCACCGTGGACTCGATTAATGATCTTTCAGGCCCGTATCCCACGATTAACAAGTGTATGTCATGAGAGTCTTTACGCAGCCTTTCGAAAGCATGTAACAGATAAGTTAGTCCCTTTAGAGGAACTAGTCTGCCCACGTAGCCAATAACTGTTTTGTCATTCAACCCCAATTCTCTTCTGGCCCTGTTTGAATCGTAATGCGCGGGGTCGAATTCGTCTCTGTAACGGACGGTTGTGGGAACAACGCGAGTCTTTGACTTTGAAGCCCCGATTTTTTGAGCTCTCCACGAAAGTTTCTCGCTCAGGATTATGATTCTTTTTGACATGACTGAAAGAAACCTTGCCACCGTATGGTCAAACGTCGTCATCAAAGCGTCAACGCTGGGAGAACCTGACGTTATGTTGGCACCCTGGATCGTGAGAACATATGGTTTTCTCTCAAGTCGTGAAGGAACCACGGCTGAGAAAGTTTGTGTGCCAAATTCCATAACTCCGTGAACAACATCAATCTGGTATTCTTTCAACAGTTTCTGGAGTTTAAAGATAGGAAAGGAAACACCATAGTCAAACCCTGAAAAATAGTGCATTGGCTTCAATCTGAATACCTTAACATTCTGGTCATTTTGGTATCCTTCATCGTTGCCAAAGCTTGTCGACAACACAACTACACTGTGACCTCTCTCCTCCAACTTGTGTGAGAGATCCACTACGTCTGGGTTTCCGCCTCTATTTCCACCGAAATAGGGTACAACCATGAGAATGTTCATGCAAAAACCGTTGATGTTATTCCCAATTGACTACCGAATCAATGTACCGCTTGATGTCTTTTTCACTTTGGACGCGCCTAACTTTGGCTGGTACTCCGTATGCGACAGCCTTCGGTGGAACATTCTTGCTGATTACTGATCCTGCACCAATAAGTGCATGCTTTCCGATCGTGACGCCCGGCAAGATTTTGGTTGCTCCTCCTATGCGTACGTAATCTTCGATGAGGGCTCCTTGGAGGCCTCGTCCCATGACCATACTTTTGTTATCCATAAACACGCATCCAGGAGCGATGAATACTCCGCGTCCGATTCTTACGGATTGAGCGACGTAGGAGTTACTTTGCACCATAGATCCGTCGCCAACTTTAATGTAGCCATCTATGATCACGTTGGTGCCTATAACGCAATGGTTTCCAAGCGTAGAGTGCTCTCTAATCAATGCGTTGTGCCCTGTTCGTAGTCTTTCTCCAGCTATTACATGTTTGTAGATTGTGGAGCCAGATCTAATCACGGAGTCTCTGGAGATTTTCGTCATAGGTTTTTCAACGATCAGGTCTGCAACTTTAGGGCTTGATGAAGAAAAGTCAGCTTTTTGGACTTGCATTTTTGTTGGGTGAGCTAGGATGCAGTGGCTTCCAATAGTGCAATTATCTTGGATTTGTGCACCAGACAAGATTAACGTGTATGGACCTATCGAAACATTGTTTCCTATTTTGGTATTATCTTCCACGTAGGTTAGGGAACCTGTTTTGGCTTTTCTCTTTGTTATAGAGGTTTTATTTGTGCGCTGCAACTCGAACCTCTTCAGCCCATGTGTGAATTCGCTTGATGGTTTCGATGACACTATTTACTTGCTCATTCAGTAGCGATGAAAACATTGGTAAGCACAGGACTTTCTTGCTGATCAGATTCGTATTCGGTAGGTCGCCTGCGCTGTCTTTTAGTTCTGGGTAGCATTTCTGCATGTGGATTGGTGGATAGAAATACTTCCGAGTCACCACGTGCTCTTTATCCAAAGCTGTGGCAAGCGCATCTCTGTTCAGTCCGAATTTATCCCTGTCAATTGTTATTCCAAAGTCTTTGTATGTTGAAGTGCACTCAGATCTTATTTTTTGAAATCCGATGCCCGGTAATTTGCCCAAGTGCTTCTCATATTGTCGAGCTATTTCATTCCTCTTTTTTATGTCTGAGGCAACATAGGGAAGGAGATTGAGTCCTAAAGCCGCGTGCAGTTCTGACATTCTGGCGCTTAGCCCGGGCATTTCGCAGTTGTAATCTCCGCGATGCCCGTAGTTTCTGCCGATGTTAACTTGGGCTGCGATTTCGCTGTCGTTTGTAGTGACCAAGCCACCCTCCACAGTCGTAAATGCCTTTGTAGGTGAGCCGCTGAAGACTTCAGCATCTCCAAACTGACCAATCGGGTTTCCTCTATATGTCGATCCAAAGGCGTGCGCCGAATCATAGATAACTCTCAGATCGTGATCCATGGCAATTTCTGCTATTCCTTTGACA
>Ga0153916_10003400_pt1 | contig 11848 bp, 10 predicted proteins | sample Opewatmetagenome_FD_109642 | JGI IMG/M metagenome (GOLD analysis project Ga0153916, IMG submission 109642) | Freshwater wetland microbial communities from Ohio, USA - Open water 3 Core 3 Depth 4 metaG | ecosystem: Environmental > Aquatic > Freshwater > Wetlands | place: USA: Ohio, Lake Erie...
CAAGAAGTACAACCAGCAGGAGTACATCCAGGTCGACACCTCCAACATCCTCTTCGTCGTCGGCGGCGCCTTCTGCGGCATCGAGCAGATCATCCGCCGACGGGTGGGGGTCAAGGGGCTCGGCTTCGGCGCCAAGATCGAGCGGCGCGAGGAGGGGAGCCTGGGCGAGATGCTGGCCCGCATCGAGCCGCAGGACCTGGTCAAGTTCGGGATGATCCCGGAGTTCGTCGGGCGGCTGCCCATCATCGCGACGCTCTCCGATCTCTCGGAGGACGACCTGGTGACCATCCTCACCCAGCCCAAGAACGCCCTCACCAAGCAGTACGTCAGGCTGTTCGAGATGGAGAAGGTGAAGCTCACCTTCGCCAAGGAGGCGCTGCGCGCCACGGCCCGCGAGGCGATGCGGCGGAAGTCGGGCGCCCGCGGCCTGCGCTCCATCCTGGAGCAGGCCATGCTCGACATCATGTACGACGTGCCGTACCGGGAAGGGGTGAAGGAGTGCAAGATCACCGAGGGGGTGATCCTGCACAAGGAGCCGCCCCTCCTGTCCTTCGAGAAAGAGAAGAAGCTGGCCTGACCTGGCCGGCCGCCCTGCCTTTCACACTGTTGCCGACCCGGCCCTCCTTCCCTCCGGTTTCCACCGTGATCTCCGTGCGTTGTGTGCGGCACGACCCTTGCTCGGATGTCGTTTGAAGTCCCGGAGTGCCCGGATCGTCCAGGCAGGGGAGAGGCAGGAGGCACGGATCATGGCCAGCAGGCAAGGGATCGCGACGCTCCTGGCCCTTGCGGCGCTGCCGCTCGCGGCCCGGGGACAGGCGTACGACGTGGGCGAGTACCAGAGCGGGGAGGGGGAGGGTCCTCCCGGGGCATACGAGGAGGCGCCTCCCGTGGACGTCTCGGTGGACCTCTCGGTGCCCGGAGCGGCCGTCACCTTCGACACCTTCGAGGCCGGCCTGGCCCCGCTCGGCGACTGGGTCGTCTCGGCCAACTACGGGCGCGTCTGGCGCCCCCGCGTCGCGGCGGGGTGGAGACCCTACTACTACGGGCAGTGGCAATGGACCAACGAGGGCTGGTTCTGGGCCTCCGACGAGCCCTGGGCCTGGGCCACCTACCACTACGGGCGCTGGGCCCATGACCCGTACTACGGCTGGACCTGGGTCCCCGGCTACCAGTGGGCCCCGGCGTGGGTGACCTGGCGGTTCAGCGGCGACGTGGTCGGCTGGGCGCCGCTCTGGCCGGGGCTGTCGGTCTACGTGACGGCGTATCCGGCGTTCTACGCGGCGTGGACCTTCGTCCCCTGCGCCAACTTCGTCGGCTACCCGGTGAGCACCGTCGCCTATCCGGCGGCCTACGTCCCGAGGTACTACGCCGGTACCCGCCCGGCCCCGCCGCGGGCCGCCCTGGGAGGCATGAGGGCACCGGCCTGGGGCGGACCGCCCGCCCGCCACGTCGAGTCCCGCGTCGGTCATCCCATCGCGCCGGCCCGGATCGTCCCGGTCTCGACTCCGGGCGCCTCGGGAGGCGCGAGGCCCGGCACCATCGCCATCTACCGTCCCGACGTGCGGCAGGCGCCGCCGGCGGCGAGCCACCCGGGGTGGGGCTCGCCTTCCCGGCCGGGCTGGGGGCCTCCCGGGCGCGCCCCCGCTCCCGGCGCGGTGCAGGGCTCGCGCGGGGCCACAGGGCGGCCCGGCTGGACGCCTCCGACGCGCGGCCAGGGACCGGCACCGGTGGCACCCGGTGGCGGGTACGGACCTCCCGGGCGCGGCCATGCTCCCCCGGGGGCGGCGCCGCGCGCCGAGGGAGGCAACCGCGGCCCGTCGGCTCCCCCGGCACAGGGCGGATACGCCCCGCGCGCCGGAGGCGGACGCGGCAGCTACGCGCCGGCTCCCCGCGGCGGCTCGCCGTACGGAGGGGGCGGCCAGGGATCGGCCCCGAGGGGTGGCGGAGCTCCCGCGCCGCGCGGAGGCGAGCAGGGCCACCGGCGCTGAGCGGCGGCGCCCCGGCCGCTGCCGCGGCCCAGGGCAGGTGGGCTCCGGCATCAGTGCTGCGTGACGCGCACGGTGGAGCGCATCTGCTTCCCGGTGTCGAGGTCGCGGGCGCTCAGGGTGAGGATCCCTTCCACGTTGACCTCGAAGACCATCTCCAGCCTGACGGCTCCGGCGGGTCCGGGCCGCACCCCGGCGAAGGTGAACTCCCCGAGCAACTCGTTCCCGGACGTGTTCGGGTGGTCCCCCTGGAAGATGCGGACCGCCAGCTCCTGCTGGCTGTCGAAGGAGTTGGTGGCGGCGACGGCCTTGGCGTTGGGGATGGCCGCATTGCGCGGAAAGACCACGTGCATGGTCCCGCCCGCTTGCTCGATGCCGATGGCCATGGGGATGACGTCGAGCAGCGTCAGCTTGAGGTCGCTGTTGTCCTGGAGCGACCAGCCGTAGAGGGCGGCGCCGATCGCCACCGCCTCGTCGGGGTGGACCCCCTTCGACGGGGGCTTCCCGAAGAAGCGGGTCAGCCTGTCCTGGATGACGGGCATGCGGGTCTGCCCGCCCACCAGCATCACCTCGTCGATCTCCTGCACGGTGACGCCGGCGTCCACCATCACCGCCCCCACGATCTTGAGGGCCCGGTCGACGAGGTGCTGGGTGAGCCTCTCCAGCAGCCTGCGCTCGCACTTCATCTCGAGATTCAGGGGCTGCCCCTGGGGCGTCATGGTGATGAACGGGATGGAGAACGGGGCCTCGGCCCGTGACGACAGGTCGATCTTGGTGCGTTCCGCCAGATCCTTGATCCGCTGCATCGCCACCGGATCGGTGGAGAGATCGACGGCGTGCTTCCTGGCGAACTCCTCGAGCACGTGGCCGATGAGGGCGTTGTCGAAGTCGAGGCCGCCGAGGAAGATGTCTCCACCGGTGGCCTTGACCTCGAAGACCCGGTCGCGGATGTCGATGATGGAGACGTCGAAGGTCCCGCCGCCGAGATCGAAGACCAGCACCCGCTCCTGGAGCTTCTTGCCGATGCCGTACGCCAGCGCGGCGGCCGTGGGCTCGTTGATGATCCGCGTCACGTCGAGGTCGATGAGCTTGCCGGCCTCCTTCACGGCCTGGCGCTGCCTGTCGGTGAAATAGGCCGGCACCGTCACCACCGCGCGGCGGACCTTGAAGCCCAGGTACTCGGAGGCCACGTCCCGGATCTTGGTCAGGATCTTGGCGCTGATCTCGTGGATCTGGAAGCTGCGCCCGTGGCAGTCGACCGCCACGTCGTTCCGGTCGCCGCTGTGCACGTGGTACTGGACCGACTTCTGCACCGTCTCGACGACGTCGTCCTTGGGCGAGCGGCCGATGAGCCGCTTGGTGGCGTAGAGGGTGTTCCTGGGGTTGAGCTGCCACTGGCGTTTGGCCTCGTGGCCGACCAGCTCGTTCCCCTTGTCGTCGATGGCGAAGATGGAGGGGATGACGTAGTCGCCGCCCTTGTAGGGAATGAGCTTGACCTGGCCGTCGCCCACCACCACCGCCCCGCAGGAGTTGGTGGTGCCGAGGTCGATCCCGATGATGGTGTCGGGAGGGAGCGTTCCCATTCTCCCCGCCCACACTACTACGGGCCCCGCCGCTCCGGAAAGCGAGGGGGCGGAGAGGGTGAAGGCGGAGAGGCCTCGGAAGCGCTATGAATGACGGAATGCCGCACGACAACGACGCGCGCCGCTATCTCGCCATGGTGGGGAGCGGTGTCAAGGGTGCCTACCAGGAGCAGCGCTCGCTCCTCTCCTTCGACGAGTACCTGGAGGCCTTCTTCGCCGCCCCGCGCCCCTTCGCCCGCGGCGCCGCCCAGTACCTCCGCGACGTCGTCGATCACTTCGGCGTCGCGGACCTGGCGACGCCGGTCGGGCGCTTCCACCGCCACAAGCTCTTCGATCTCGAGTTCGAACCGGGGGCCAGCGCCCAGCGGGTGGCCGGTCAGGAGGAGGTGCAGCAGGCCATCTACCGCATCCTCGGGAACTTCGTGCGGGCCGGCCGGGTCAACAAGCTCATCCTGCTCCACGGTCCGAACGGATCGGCCAAGTCCTCGATCGTGCAGGCGCTGGTGCGCGCCACCGAGGCCTACTCGCGCACGCCGGCCGGGGCCCTCTACCGGTTCAACTGGGTCTTCCCCGGGGAGAAGAAGGTGAAGGGGGGCGGGACGGTGGGCTTCGGCAGCGCGGCGCCCGAGAGCGAGCTGTCGAGCTTCGCCCACATCGAGGGGGAGGCCCTCGATGCCCGGCTCGCCTGTCCGCTCCGGGACCATCCGCTGCTGCTCCTGCCCAGGGCCGAGCGGCGGGCGCTCCTGGAGAAGCACTGCCGGCCCACCGAGCGGGAGGGGGCGGGGGAGAAGGACTTCGTTCTCTCCGACTACCTCCTCGAGGGCGAGCTGTGCCACTTCTGCCGCCAGATCCACGACGCCCTGCTCGGCGCCTACCGCGGCGACTATCTCAAGGTGATCCGCCACGTCCAGGTGGAGCGCCTCTACGTCTCGGCGCGCTACCACCGCGCGGCGGTGACGGTGGAGCCGCAGCTCTCGGCGGACGCGGGCTACCGGCAGATCACCTCGGACCGGAGCCATTCCGCCCTGCCGGCCGCCCTCCAGGCGGTGGCGCTGAGCGAGCCCTTCGGCCCACTGGTGGATGGCAACCGCGGCATCGTCGAGTACGCCGATCTGCTCAAACGTCCGCTGGAGCACTTCAAGTACCTGCTCGGGACGAGCGAGCACGGACGGGTCTCCCTCGATGCCTTCATCCTGCACCTCGACGAGGTGCTCATCGGCTCGACCAACGAGAAGCAGCTCGCCGCCTTCAAGGACCTGCCCGACTTCCAGTCCTTCAAGGGGCGACTGGAGCTGGTGCGGGTGCCCTACCTCCGCCGCGCCTCCGTGGAGCGGGAGATCTACGACCGGCAGGTGTCCCGGGCGACGGTGGGCAAGCACATCGCGCCGCATGCCGCCGCGGTGGCCGCCCGGTGGGCGGTCCTGACGCGTCTCAAGAAGCCACAGCCGGACCACTACCGGGAGGAGATGCGCCTGCTGGTGGACGCGCTCACGCCCATCGAGAAGCTCGAGCTCTACGACCGGGGAGAGGCGCCCGACCGGCTGTCGCTGACGCAGGCCAAGGAGCTTCGCGGACACCTGGAGGAGATCTACCGGGAGTCGGACGTCTACCCCAACTACGAGGGGCGCAGCGGAGCCAGCGCACGGGAGATCAAGACCGCCCTGCTCAACGCCGCCCAGAGCTCCCGCTTCCGCTGCCTGACGCCGCACGCGGTGCTCGAGGAGCTCGACGCCCTCTGCCAGGACAAGACGGTTCACGAGTTCCTGCAGCAGGAGGTGGTCCACGGCTATCACGACCACGCCGAGTTCGTGCGCGTGGTCGAGTCGAAGTACCTCGACGTGCTGGACGAGGAGATCCGCGACTCGATGGGGATGGTCTCGCAGAGCCAGTACCGCGAGCTCTTCGGCCGCTACGTGACCCTGGTCTCCCACTGGGTCAAGGGAGAGAAGATCCGGAACCGCATCACCGGGGAGTACGAGCACCCGGACGAGGAGCGGATGGTCGAGTTCGAGGCGATCGTGATGCCTCCAGGCGACGATCGCGGGAACTTCCGCCGGTCCCTCATCTCGGCCGTGGGCGCCTTCCGGCTCGACCATCCGGAGGCGAAGGAGATCGACTTCCGCGCCATCTTCCCCGACCTCTTCCGGCGGCTGCGCGACCACTACTACGAGGAGCGCAAGCGCGAGCTGCGCCACAACAAGGAGAACCTCCTCCGCTACCTCTCGGACGATCGGAGCACGCTCGACGAGAAGGCAAGGCACAAGGTGGAGGACACCCTGCGCACCCTGCGCGAGCGATACGGATACTGCGAACACTGCGCCCAGGACGCGATCCTGTTCCTCCTCAAGCGGCGCTACGTCGAGTGATGCGCGCTGGCGATCGCCGTCGGCGTGCCGCGCCTCAGCGGGGAGGCGTCGGCGTGCCTCCGTCGGCGGCCGGAGCTCCGCCGTCCGGGCTGCCGGCCGCGCCGGCGGCTCCGGTCCCGCCGTCGGCGCCGGCGGCTCCGGTCCCGCCGTCCGCGCCTCCCTCGGGGTGGATCACCTCCACCCAGTAGGCGCGGCCATCGGCCGCCAGCGAGGCCCTCACCCGCTGGCCCCGCTCCAGGTCGGCGAGCGTTCCCTCGCGATCCTCGAGGAAGACCATCGTGTTCCGATCGAACGGAAGGTTCTCCGGCCCGGAGGGCGTCGTCAGGGTGATCCGCCTCGCGTCCCAATCGACGCGCTCGAGGGAGCCCGAGACCAGGTGGAAGCCAGGAGCGCCTCCGTCCACGGGCGCGAAGGGGGCGCGCGGCATCCGGGCGGCGGCGGGCGCCCGCATCTCGTCGGCCGTGGGAGGTCGTACCGCCGGTGCGGTGGCGAGGAGGGCGAGCGCGACGAAGGGAAGGGAGGACATGGGAGAGCTCGGGACAGGACCCAGCCTGCCATGGGTCGGACCCATGCGATATACCTTGCCGGCGCCCCGGCCGCCCGACCCGGCCGGGCGAGGAGGTCCCGATGGACCGGCGCGTGAGCTGGGACGAGTACTTCATGAACGTCGCTCGCGTGGTATCCACCCGCGCCACCTGCGACCGCAAGCACGTCGGAGCGGTGCTGGTCCGCGACCGCACCATCCTCTCGACCGGCTACAACGGCTCGATCCGCGGACTTCCCCACTGCACCGAGGTGGGGCACATGATGGAGGAGGGCCACTGCGTGGCCACGGTCCACGCCGAGGCCAACGCCATCATCCAGGCGGCCAAGAACGGCGTGGCCATCGAGGGCTCCACCATCTACACCACCGCCTCTCCCTGCTGGCCGTGCTTCAAGCTCATCGGGAACTCGGGAGTACGTCGCATCGTCTTCGGCGAGTTCTACCGCGACCATCGCATCTTCGAGTTCGCGCGGAAGCTCGGGATCGATCTGGTCGAGCTGACGGTCCCGGCCATGCCCGACCTCCAGCCTCCCGATACCGGCCAGGCCCGGCCGGTGGTCGAGGACGAGCCGCAGGGGGGTTGATCAGCGAGGGCGCGCCGCTGGCGGCTCGGCCTGGAAGTCGTCCCCCACCACGGCGGCGATGGCCGCGCGGCGCGCCAGGTAGAGCCGCTCGCGCTGGCGGAGCTCGACGAAGCGCGCCTGCTCCGGCGCCGGGATCGGATCGGGGAACCTGGCCAGCTCGGCTCGGACCTGTGCCAGCGACCGGTCGATCGACACCACCCGGATGGAAGGGCGGGCCCTGGAATCGCGGCGGCGGTCGAGATCGACGGTGTCGTTCTCCGTCCAGAGGGGGAGGTAGTCCACCGACGCCAGCTCGACGCGCCGCACGCCGCGGCCGTAGTCGCGCCGCGCCAGCTCCACGCGCAGCAGGACCCCGTCGCGCGTGGCCGCGGTCCTCTCCGGGGTGACGCCGTGGACGTAGCGCCGGGACTGGTTGGAGATGAAGTTCCCGAGGGAGTAGGCGATGAGGGCGACCTGGCCGTCGGCGCGCCGATAGAGCTCGATGGGCTGCAGCACATGCGGGTGGTGACCGAGGACCACGAGCGCCCCGGCGTCGGCGATGGGGTGCGCCAGCGCCACGTCCTCGGCCCTCGGCTGCGAGGCGTACTCCTCGCCCCAGTGAAGGGAGACCACCACGGCCTCGGCCTGGGCGGCGGCGGCCCGGACGGCGGCCACCGCCCCCTCGGCGTCGAGAAGGGCCGCGCGCAGGCAGGGCCCCGGCGTCGCGGGGCAGTCGTTGCCGCGTTCGTTGAAGAAGCGGGACCAGGCTAGGAAGGCCAGCGAGAGACCATTGATCTCGATCCGACGCGGTCCGGCCTCGCCGGGCGAGGGGCCGGCCCCCACGTAGCGCAGGCCGACGCCGTCGAGCTGGGCCAGGGTCTCCAGGAAGCCGTCGCGCCCCTGGTCGAAGAGATGGTTGTTGGCCACGCTCACCAGCCCGACCCCGGCGCGCCTGAGGGCCCGCGCCGCCGCCGGCGGCGCGTTGAACACGAAGGGACGGGATCCCTTGCCGGCCGCCGGGGCGATGGGGGTCTCCAGATTCGCGAAGGTGAGGTCCGGCTGGGAGAGGAGGTCCCCCACCTGGGCGTAGAGCCAGTCGTACCCCTCGAGCTCGGCCCCGGGGGCTCCGGGCGGCGGGCGGTGCGACGCGGCGCAGTCCTTCACAGCGCCGTGCATGAGGACGTCGCCCACGGCTCCGAGGACGAGGCTGGCCTCGGTGCGCACCGGTTCCGGCGATGGCGGGAGCGCGTGGAGAGGTCTGGCGGCGGGAGGCGGCGGCGCTCCCGGAGCAGCGGCGGGAGGAGGTCTGGGCCCCGCCGCGCAGGCCGACAGCACCGCCAGGAGGAGCCACCTGGGTCCGCTCGTCACGACGCGCGAATCTATGCGGCCGATGGGGATTCGGCAACTGCGCCCGGGGCGGCGCCATCAGGCCCCGGCCGGCCGCTGCTCCGCCTCGCCCGACCAGACGGCCACGGTGCCGCGGCCGCCACGCTTGGCCTGGTAGAGGGCGTCGTCGGCCCGGCAGACCATCGATTCGCCGGGGTCGTCGTCCTCCATCATCTCCGCCACGCCGAAGGAGGCCGAGAGCGGCACGCGCCGTCCGGCCACCACCAGTGCCCTCTCCTTGAGCCGGTCGCAGATGCGCTGAGCGAGGACCCGGCCGTCCTCGGCGGAGGCCTCCGGCAGGAGCACCACGAACTCGTCGCCGCCGTAGCGAGCCGCGAAGTCGGTCTCGCGGAGCTCCAGGCGGATGACCTCGGCGACCGCGGCGATGGCCCGGTCCCCGGCGGCGTGGCCCAGCTCGTCGTTCAGTCCCTTGAGGAAGTCCATGTCCGTCATGATGCAGGTGAGGTGATTGTGGTAGCGGCGGGCCCGCTTCACCTCCTCGTCGAGTCGGCCGCGGAAGGCGCGCAGATTGGCGAGGCCGGTGAGGGTGTCCGTCTGGGCCATCTGCCGGAGCTGGAGATGGCGGCGGGTGAGCCGGAGGGTGCGCTCGATCCTGGCCAGGAGCTCTCGCCTCGAGCAGGGTTTCGCCAGGAAGTCGACCGCCCCCATGTCGAGCGCCTTGGCCCGGATGGCGTCGTCGCCGCGCGCCGAGAGGAAGATCACCGGTATCTCCGCGGTGCTGGGCTCGGCGCGAATGGATTCCAGGACGGCGAAGCCGTCCATGTGCGGCATCATCAGGTCCATGAGGATGATGTCCGGTGGCTCCGACCGGGCCACGCGGAGCGCCTCGTCGCCGTCGTGGGCCGTCGCCACCTGGTAGCCCGACTCGAGCATCTCTGCCAGCGCCTCGCGGGCGTCGGGGTCGTCGTCCACCACCAGGATCCGGCTGGGACCCGGAACGGTTCCCGGCAGCGGCGTGAACGCCGGTGCCTCGCGGGGAGCCTCGGTGCCGGGCTCGGGTCGGCCCGCGTCGAGGGGGCGGAAGCCGGCCAGTTCCTCGGTGACCTCCTGGACGCGGCGTCCCTGGCGCTCCAGGGCCTCGAGCGCCCGTCGCTGCTGGGGGGTCGGTTCGGCGCCGAGCGCCCGCCGAGCCAGGGTCAGGAGCCGCTCCAGCAGCGCACGCAGCTCGTGCGCGTTCAGCGCCAGGAGCTCGTCCCGGCGCTGGCTGGACTCGCGCAGCCTGCGGTTGGCCGCGATGAGCTCGACGCAGTCGGCCTGTGCGCGCCTCAGCTGCGCGGCCAGGGAGGGTCGTCCGGAGGCGCCGCCTCCGGTGCGAGGGCTGCCCCCCTTCTTCGGTCGCTTCCCCGCCCGCACCCGGAAAGGCTATAGCGTCCCCGGGGCGCGATCCAGTCGAATGCCGCGCTCGCCGGAGCCGCGCCGGCGGCGCCAGGGCGGAGTGGCGCCGGTGCCCCGGCGAGCCTAAGCTCCCGTCCAGGAGGTGACCATGGCCGCCGCCGTCGCGATCTACGGAAAGGACACCTGACCCTATACCTCCGCCGCCCGTGAGGACTACGGCAAACGAGGGTTCGCGGTCGAGTACCACGACGTCAAGAAGGATCCGGCCTCGATGAAGCGCTTCCTGGCGCTCTCCGGGGGGGAGCGTCGCGTCCCGCTGATCGAGCAGGACGGGAAGGTCACGGTCGGCTTCGGCGGGACCTGAGGCGTCTAGCGTCCCGGTCCGGGGCGCAGGCGATCCCGCATCTAGCGGCGCTGGAAGACCACCCTTCGCCCGCCGCCCATGAGCTCGGGCGGCAGCCGCTCGAGGTGGAACTGGAACCACTGCTCGCCGTAGAGCTTGCCGAGCTTCAGCTTCTTGCCGTTCTGGAGCGCCTGCAACGCGGCGCTCACCTTGTCGTCGGACGGGTTGGCCTTGGCGGCCCGGCTCATCACGGCGATGGCTTCGTCGTGGCGCCCCTCCTTCTCGAGGCACCAGGCGTAGGCCGCCCAGAGCAGCCCCTCCTTCTTCGAGCTCTTCACCGCATCCTCGAAGACCTTCTTCATCGCCTCGACATCCCGCCTGCGATAGCGCGAGACGGCCAGCATGGCCCGGGCGACCCAGTGGCGCGCGTAGCTCTTCTCGAGATGGGGAAGGGCGGCGTCGAAGTCCTGCTTGACGTAGAAGAGGACCCCGATCTGCGAGTGGAGCTGGGTCTCGACCAGGAATTGCCAGCGGGCGAGGGGGAAGCCGCCCTGGAGGGTCTGGACCGCCTTCTCGAAGCGCCCCCCCTGCAGATCCTTCTGGGCGGCCTCGAAGACCCCTTCCAGCTTCTTCCAGGTCCGGCGGGCCAGGACCAGATAGGCGGCGAGCAGGGCGATGGCGGCGGGGACGGTGGCGGCGGCCCACCCCAGCCTGCTTCCGAAGAAGACGGCCAGCCCCACGGCGACCCCGGCGGCGATGCTGATGAGCAGGTTGTACATGTGCCTCTCGTGGGCGGCTGGGCGGGACAGATACACGCTGCCCACGCCCGGCTGCAAGGGAAAATGGCCCTCCCCGGACTCGAACCGGGATGGGGGTGACCCCACTCGATTTTGAGTCGAGCGCGTCTACCGTTCCGCCAGAGGGCCGGCGACCCGGCAAGCTATCAGAAATGCCGGATTTGCGCATCGCGCCGAATCGTACTAATCATTGGCGCCGTCGCTTTGCGCAGAGACAAACGCACTTCAATTCGACGACGGGATTCACCGAGGAGAGAGCAATGCCACGTCCCCGAAGCCGGACCTCCATCGACGACATCGTCCTGGCCGCCGTGGAGGGCGTGGTGAAGCGCGCGTCGGCCGCGATCGCCCGCGCCATCGCCGAGGTGACCGCCGAGCGGCTGGACCGCGAGCTCGCCACCGGCGTGGCACGCGCCCGCGGCCGGCGAGCCGGACGCGGCGGGAGGTCGCGCCCGCGCACGGAGATCACCCGCTGGGCCGCCGACCGCCGCGCGCGACGGGTCCCGACCTTCGTCATCGAGCAGACCGGCCTCAAGACCAAGAAGCAGATCGTGGCCAAGTTCGGGGAGGGCGTCGTCTTCGAGAAGGGCAAGCCCACCCCGAAGCCCCGCTGAGGGTGGACCCCCTCGAGATCCCCCCTGCGGGCGCTGGATCGCTCCGGCGCCCTGGTCCCGCCGATCAGCCAGCGCCGCGCAGCTGGCGCGCGAAGAGCAGGCCTTCGATCGCCTCCTCGACCGCCGCCATCACCGCCTCCGTGCTGGGGCCGTCGATGATGGGCATCTCGGTCTCGCCGATGAGGCACCGGGCGGCGACGGATCCACCGGCGTTGCGGGAGAGCTCCACGGGAACGGTGCGGCCGTTCACCCGGAGGTGTCGGATCTCGATGACGTTGGTCGGTTCCACGCCGCGGATCGCGAGCAAGGGG
>Ga0153916_10003401_pt1 | contig 11847 bp, 15 predicted proteins | sample Opewatmetagenome_FD_109642 | JGI IMG/M metagenome (GOLD analysis project Ga0153916, IMG submission 109642) | Freshwater wetland microbial communities from Ohio, USA - Open water 3 Core 3 Depth 4 metaG | ecosystem: Environmental > Aquatic > Freshwater > Wetlands | place: USA: Ohio, Lake Erie...
CCGGTGACCACGCCGTCGCCCGGAATCTTCTGCTCGGCCATGCCGAAATCGGTGGCCCGGTGCTCGACGAACATGTCGAACTCCTCGAAAGAACCCTCGTCCAGCAATAGGTCGATCCGCTCGCGGGCCGACAGCTTGCCCTTGGCGTGCTGGTTGGCGATCCGACGCTCGCCGCCGCCGGCGCGGGCTTCCTCACGCCGTCGATCGAGCTCTTCCAGAATGTGCTTCACGCCAACGTCTCCCTACGTCTCGCGCCACGCGCGGAGGAAAAGGCGTAGTCGGACGGATCGGCGCTGACAAGTTGCCGGGGCGGAAAGGCCCGGAGCGTGACAGCCTGATGCGGCGGCCGGTTCAGGCGAGCGCCTTGAACCAGCGCTCCAGGAAGCGGGCTTCGACCGTCAGGCGCGCGGTCCGCTCGGCGGCTTCCTCGTCCACGCCCCACTTTTCCTCCTGGTAGGCCTCGTCGAGGCGCGAGAGCTCGAACGCCTGCTCGCCGCTCAGCCAGCCGCGCAGCACGCCGATGACCAGGATCGCCGAGCCGAACAGCGAGGCGCCGAAGGCCAGCCCCGCCAGGCGGAAGTCGTCGAGCTCCAGGGCGAGCGCGCGGATATTGGCCAGGGTCTCCTCAGGCTGGGCCTGATGGATGATGCCCGAGGCGCGCACGAAGGCGCAGGCGATCTCCCGCTCGGCGAGGGACACGATCGGTCCCCAATGCTCCAGCTGTCGGTCCTGCAGGGCCGCGGGAGCGTCGGCGTAGTAGCAGAGCAGGTCCGCGCCCGCATATTGCGCCACCGACTGGGCGGTCGCCTCGCGCGCCGCCGGGATCGCCTCCAGCGCCGTATTGGCCAGACGCGTGGCGTGCATGGTCGCCAGTTCGATCACGTCGGTCTGGGCCGCCCATTCCTCGGCGACGAGCTCGGCCAGCGGACGGGTCGGCAAGGACACCTTGGCGCCCTTGGGGGTGCGCAGCGTGCGGCCATCCAGGCGCACGGCGAATCCCCCGCCTTCCGGCTCCACCGTGACGGCCTTGTAGAACCGCCGGGGCTTCTCGATCGGTTCGTGGAATCCCTTTGAGACCATGTGCTCCATCCCGCCCGCGACGGAAACGGCGGGCTCGCTGCGTGGAATGGGGGCTCGACCGGCGATGTGCAAGGAGATCGTGCGTGGCCCAGACCCACCCCGACCCGGCGGCCGCCTATCGCCGCTTGCGCGCGAAGGGCTCCGGATCAGCCTCGTGTTCGTCGAAGCCGAAGCGGGCGAATCCGGCCTTCAGCTCCGGGCTGATCGGCGCCTCCAGGATCAGCGTGCCGCGCGACGGATGCGGGATCGTGAGCCGCCGCGCATGCAGCTGCAGCTTCAGCCCCTGGGACAGCGCCGTCGCGGCCTCGTCGGTATATTTCGGATCTCCCAGAATGGGATGGCCCATGGCCTTCATGTGGGCTCTCAGCTGGTGCGTCCGGCCTGTGTGAGGCCGCAGCGCCATCCAGGCCACTCGGTTGCCCGCCCGGCTGATCGTCACGAACTCGGTTTCGGCTGGCTCGGCGCCCGGCTCCTTGGGATCGGCCGGCACCACCAACTCGCGGTCGCCCACGCCCTTCTTGACCAGCGGCAGCTCCAGCACGCCCTCGGCGGGCTTCGGATTGCCGGCCACCAGGGCCCAGTAGGTCTTCTGCGCCTTGCGGCGAGCGAAAGCGCCCGACAGCTTGGCGGCGGCGCTCGGCGTCTTGCCCAGCACCAGCACGCCCGAGGTGTCCCGGTCCAGGCGGTGAACCAGGCGCGGACGCTCCAGGCCCTCGCCCCAGGCGCTCAGCAGCCGGTCCACGTGCTTGGTGGTCTTGGTGCCGCCCTGGACCGCCAGTCCGGCGGGCTTGTTCAGCACCAGCACCTCTTCGTCCTCGTAGAGCACCAGCGAGCGGGCGAAAGCCACGTCGCGATCGTCCAGCACCTTGGTTTCGCCCGGCGCCGGGGCGTCCGGCAGCGGCGGCACGCGCACAGTGGCGCCGGCGTCGAGCCGCGTGTCGGCCTTGGCCCGCGCGCCATCGACGCGCACCTGCCCGGAGCGGATCAGCTTCTGGATCTGGCCCTGGCTCAGGTGCGGCCAGCGGCGGCGGAACCAGCGGTCCAGGCGCACGCCATCCTCGCCCACGCCGACCGGAATGGAACGCACTTCTCTCATGGGATCGCCTGGGTCGCGGGGCTGTGGGTCTGCATGGCCCCTTATGCGACGCTCGGCCGCGGCGGGAAAGCCCGGGGGCTTGCGGTATCCGCCTCAGACCCTGGCGCCGAGACGTGCGCCCAGGTTGCGATGGACCTCGCGGGCGTCATAGACGTCGGGCTCACGCGGCGCGGGCCCCTTGCCCATCACCACCTCCAGGATCTGAGTGATCCCCGCGCCGCCGCCCAGGTCGAAGCTGGTCCCGACGCCCACGCCGACCCCGCCACGGCGTCCGTAACTGCCCGTCCCCGTGCCGAGCGTCACGTGCGGGCCGCCGCTCGGGCCGGCTTGGCGGACATAGCGGTCGGCGATGCGGAACCAGTCGTAGCCCTCGGCCAGCGTCAGGTCCGCCGCCCGCAACAGGGCGTAGTCGGCCACCTGCTCCAGCGGCGCGCCCGGACCGCCCTTGAACATGATGCGGAAACGTCCCGGCTCGATCCGGTACTCCGAATAGCCGATGCCGCCCGGTCCGGCGGCGGGGACGTACAGGGTCGGGGGCGTGGCGCAGGCGGCGAGCGACAGCGAGGCGGCCGCAATGGCCAGGAGACGGAAGGGTTTCATCGGGCGTTTTCCCCGGAGGCCGGAGCCTCCTTCACCTTTGTGATTTCAACGGCGCCGGAGGCCGTGCGTTCCGCCAGCCCAAGCGCGGCGGCCAGATCGGCGATGTCCGCCGGCAGCGGCGCCTCGATGCGCCGCTCGCCCCCCTCGGGATGCGGAAAGCGCAGAGCCCCGGCGTGCAGCATCAGGCGCGGCACGGCATGGCCGCCCAGCACCAGCGCGCCGCCGTAGCGGGCGTCGCCGGCGATCGGCCGGCCGATGGAGGCCAGGTGGACCCGCAGCTGGTGCATCCGCCCGGTCTGCGGCTCCAGCTCCAGCAGCGCGGCGTCCGACGTCGCAGCCAGGGTCCGATAACGCGTCCGCGCGGTCTCGGCGTCCGGATGGTCGGCGTCGCAGACGCGCATATAGGCCTCGCGTCCGATCTCCTCGCGGCGCAGCGGCGCTTCGATGAACCCCTGCGCCGGCTTTGGCGCGCCGCCAGACACGACGGCGTAATAGGTCTTGAAAAACCTCCGCCCCATCATGGCCTTGCCGAGGAATCCTGCGGCGGGCTTGGTCTTGGCGGTGAGGATCACCCCGGAGGTGTCGCGGTCCAGCCGGTGAATCAACCGCGGCCTCGCCTTGCCCGCCTTGGCGAAGGCCCACAACATCTCGTCGAGCGTATGGACCTGCCCCCGCCCGCCCTGGCTCGACAGGCCGGCCGGCTTGTTCAGCGCCAGGATCTGGTCGTCCTCGAAGATCACCAGCTTCCGGACAAAGTCCGTCTCCTCGGCGCTCAGGACGATGGGAACCTCGTGCGCGCGAATCTTGGGCGGTGTTTTCGGGCGAGCCTGCGGCCTCACCCGCCCTTCCCCCGGCGTCCGCGCTCGGCGGCCCAGCGGTCGAGCCGTTCCTTGATGCGGGCCTCCACGCCCTCGCCCTTGGGGGTGTAGAAGGTTCGCCGCGCCATCCCCTCAGGGAAGTAGTTCTGGCCGGAGAATCCGCCCTCGACGTCATGGTCGTAGGCGTAGCCCTGGCCGTAGCCCAGGTCCTTCATCAGCTTGGTCGGCGCATTGAGGATGTGCGCCGGCGGCGCCAGCGAGCCGGTCTCCTTGGCCGCTTTCCGGGCCGCGTTGAAGGCTTTGTAGACCGCGTTGGACTTGGGCGCGGCGGCAAGGTGCACCACCACCTGCGCCAGCGCGATCTCGCCCTCCGGAGAGCCCAGGAAGTCGTAGGTCTCCTTGGCCGCATTGGCGAGCACCAGCGACATGGGGTCGGCCTCGCCGATGTCCTCGGACGCCGCCCGGATCAGTCGCCTGGCGATGAACAGCGGCTCCTCGCCACCCTCCAGCATCCGCGCCAGCCAGTAGAGCGCCGCGTCCGGGTCCGAGCCGCGGATCGACTTGTGCAGCGCCGAGACGAGATTGTAGTGCTCCTCGCGGTCCTTGTCGTAGGCCACGCTGCGCTTCTGCAGCACCTGGCCCAGGTCCTTGGTGGTCATCGGCTTGGCCACGCCGATGTTGAACAGGGTCTCCGTCAGCGTCAGCAGATAGCGCCCATCCCCGTCGGCCAGCGCGATCAGCGCGCCGCGCGCCTCTGGCTCCAGCGGCAGGGCGCGCCCCTCGAAGGCCTCGGCCTTGGCCAGCAGACCCTCCAGGGCCTCGTCGTCCAGGCGCTTGAGCACATAGACCTGGCAGCGTGAGAGCAGCGCCCCGTTCAGCTCGAAAGACGGGTTCTCGGTGGTCGCGCCCACCAGCGTCACCACGCCCTCCTCCACGAAGGGCAGGAAGCCGTCCTGCTGGGCGCGGTTGAAACGGTGGATCTCGTCGACGAACAGCAGAGTGGACTGGCCGGCGAGGCGCCGCGCCTTGGCCTGTTCGAAGGCCTTCTTCAGGTCCGCGACGCCGGAGAACACCGCCGAGAGCTGCTGGAACTCGTAGCCGGCCTCCCTGGCCAGCAGCCGAGCGATCGTGGTCTTGCCGGTGCCCGGCGGGCCCCACAGGATCATCGACGACAGGCGTCGGGCCTCGGCCATCCGCCGGATGGGTCCGTTCGGCCCCAACAGATGATCCTGCCCCACCACCTCGTCGAGGCGTTGCGGGCGCAGGCGCTCGGCGAGCGGCGAGGGCGCGTGCGGAGTGAGGCCCGCAGCTTCAAACAAATCGGCCATGAAACCAACTTAGCAGGAAGCGGCCGCCCCGGTCAGGTGCGGAACTGCGCCTGGATCTGCTGGCCGCCGCGCTCGATGGTCACCTTCCAGGTCCCGCCGCCCGCCGCCACCGCTTCGGCAAGGTCGCGCACCTCCACAATGCCGCGGCCGTTCACCTCCCGGATCAGGTCGCCCGGACGCAGGCCAGCATTCATCGCAAAGCCACGGCCGACGCCGATCACCAACACGCCCGGCCCCAGGAAGGGATCGACGCCCAGTTCGTCGGCCACCGCCGGCGACAGGTTCACGACCGTGGCGCCGGCGAACGGGTTGCGCCCGGTGATCGCGCGCTCGTCGCGCGCGGGCGAGGCCGGCGGCGGCTCCGCCCTGAGGTTCAAGGTCTGGGTCGTCTCGCCCCGGCGGACCCCTAGACGGATGGCGTCGCCCGGCTTGTGCGTGCTGAAAGCGTAGTTGAGCCCGGCCGCGTCCACCACGGTCTGGCCGTCGACCGAAACGATCACGTCGCCCTGCCGAAGGCCCGCGCGCGCGCCGGCGGCGCCCGGCCAGACGTCGGCCACCAGGGCGCCCTGCGGGATGGCGAGCCCCATGCTCCGGGCGATCTCGCCGGTGACGCTCTGGGTCCGCGCGCCCAGCCAGGGCCGCACCACGGCGCGGCCGCCGCCCACGGCGGTCTCCACCACCCGGCGCACCATGGCGCCCGGCACCGCGAAGCCCACGCCGCTCGAGGTGCCCGAGCGGGAGAGGATGAAGCTGTTCACCCCGATCAGGTCGCCGTCCATGTCCACCAGGGCGCCGCCGGAATTGCCCGGATTGATCGCCGCGTCGGTCTGGATGTAGCTGGAGGCGGCGTCCCCGCTCGGATCGGCCGACCGGTTGATCGCCGAAATGATGCCGTTGGTCACCGTCTGGCCCACGCCGAAGGGGTCGCCGATGGCCAGCACCAGATCGCCCACCTGGGCCTCTCCGGTGTCGTCGATGGCCAGCACCGGCAGGCGCTCGGCGCCCACGTCGATCTTCAGCACCGCCAGGTCCGTGCGGGCGTCGGCAAGGATGACGCGGGCGGGGAACTCACGGCGGTCGGCGAGCGCCACGGTGATCTCCTGCCCGCCCTCGACCACGTGCTTGTTGGTCACGATCACCCCGTCGGCGCGGACGATCACGCCCGACCCCAGCGAGCCCTCGATCCGATCGCGCGGCGCGCCCATGCCGAACAGCTCCCAGAAGGGGTCCGCCTGCTGGCGCACCAGGCGCTTGGAGGAGATGTTCACCACGGCCGGTGCGGCCTTCTTCACGACCGGCGCGAAGGAGGACTTCATCGTCATCGCATCGCTCGGCGCCGCACGCGTCGGCTGAGCCAGCGCCGGCTGCGCCGACGACTTGCTGGACGGGTCGGAACAGGCCGCCAGAAGGACAAGGGCGGGGATCAGAACGCGATGCGCGCGCATGGGCTCTCCGGAACAGGACGACCGCCGCCAATCTGCGAAGGTTTCAGGCGCAAAGATGGCGGTTCGCGCCGTGCGCGCAAGGCTGAGCCGTGATCTCCGCCGGCGCACGGGCGCGCCTCAGCGACAGGAGGAACGCCGTGACCGGCTTGGCGCCCGGGGCTGCCCGGCCCAAGCGGCGCCTCACGCCGTTTCGCCGAAAGCCGTCAGCAACAGACGCCACCACTCCGCCAGCCGCATGAGCAGCGCCTGGTTCGGAAAGCCGTGACGGGCGGCGCTGTCGGCGGGAACCTGGTCGAAGCCGCGATGTTCGACGCAGACCCGGGTCCCCTCGCCGGCGGCCTCGAACGTCACCTCGACCTCCGTCGCAAGATCCGGCGGGAAGCTCGCCTGACGCCAGGAGAAGGCCAGCCGGTTCGGCGGCTCCCAGGCGGTGATACGCCCGATCTCAAAGACCTTGCCATTCGCCAGCGTCTCGATCAGCCGTCCGCCCTCCCCTGGCTCGAAGGCCAGACGCCCCGGCGGCCGGGGCGTGGTCTGGAAGAGCATGTTCGGCCGCCACCACGCGCCGATCTCGTCGACGAAGACGGCGAAGGCCCGCTCGGGCGGCGCCTTGACCCTCAGGGCGACGAGCACCTTGGAGGTCACGCCTCGTCTCCACCGCCGTCCACGTGCCGCTTGAACGCCAGCAGCTGCGCGCTCCACAGCCGCTCGCTCTCCTCCAGCCAGCGCATCAGGGCCACCATCGGCTCGGCCCTCAGGGCGTAGATGCGCACCCGCGCATCGAACTCCGGATGGGATTCCTCCACCAACCCGCTCTCGCGCAGGGTCCGCAGATGTCGGCTCATGATCGGCGCGGACACGCCCACCGCGCGCGCCAGATCTCCCGCCGGGCGCGGCCGCTCGCGCAGCAGCTCGACCACGCGGCGCCGATGCGGATCGGCGAGCGCGGCGAGCGTCCGATCGATCTGGGCGCTCAAATCCAGCCCTGGATCTTCAGCCCGCTGGCCGCCTCGGCCTCTTCGCGGCTCACGGCCGCGACAGTCTGGCCGACCGTCCAGATGTGACCCTCGGGGTCGCGGCAGCGGTAGGTGCGGTCGCCATAGAACTGGGTGGCCGGCTCGGCGATGATCGCGGCGCCCGCCGCCCGCGCCCGTTCGCAATGGGCGTCGATGTCCGTAGCGATCTGGATGTGCACTGTCTGGGTGTTCTTTCCGCCGATGGACAGCGGACTCTTGTGGTCCTCGCTCCATTCGTTGCCGACCATCAGCGCCGCGTCGCCGAAGCGCATCTCCGAGTGGGCGAGATTGCCTGCCCCATCCTCGATCAGCATGACCAGTTCAAACCCGAAGGCGTCCTCCAGCCACCGCAGGGCGGCCTTGGGGTCGCGGTAACAGATCGCCGAGATCAACGGCGCGCGCCAGTCGGACATGGCGTTTCCTTCCTCTACGTGACAATATTTTCCACAATCCGCAATTATATGTCAATCAGGTCGCCGGGGCCGCTGTTTGGCCGATATCGACTTCACGACCGTCCGTCCGGGCCTTGTCGCATCTATCGGCATGGACCTCGCGACAGCCTGGTCCAGCAGAGCCGCCACAGCCGGATCATCGAGGCGGGACGGCTGATCGAGCACCAGATGTCGCATGCGGCTCCCGTTCCCCTTCAGGACCCCTTCCGGGTCGTCCAGCGTTGCGCCGTGAGAGAGAAACAGACTGATCCAACGTGGATAGGCGGCGATCGAACAGATGATCTCCGAGGCCTTCTCCGACCCCCCATAGCCGATCGCCAGTGCGTTATAGTTGTCGTAGACGAGCTCGACCGCGCCGGGCAGCCGCGCCTGTAGGCGCGCGCGGATCTCGCGCATCCGCGCGGCGACCTCGTCGCTGTACTTGGCGATGAAGCCCTCGACCTGGGCCTCGACGGATGGACCGGTCATCGCGACAGGCTACGCCCGCCCGTCGCTCCTTCAAGGGCGAGCGCGGGTTTCGAAGACCGCGAGCCGGCGCCGGTCGGCGCGACGCGCACGAAAAAAGCCCCGGAGCAAGCTCCGGGGCCTCTGAAACGTTCGGTCTGAGGTCGGCTTAGACTTCGCCGAAGCTCTCCTGGACCGGACCGGAGTCCTTGCCCTTTTCAGCCGGATCGCGATCGACGAACTCGATCACGGCCATGGCGGCGTTGTCGCCGTGGCGATAGCCGGCCTTGAGCACGCGGATGTAGCCGCCTTGCCGGGCCTGGTAGCGCGGGCCCAGGGTGGCGAATAGCTTGCCGACCTGCTCCACGTCGCGGACTGCGCTGATCGCCTGACGGCGCGCATGCAGGTCGCCACGCTTGGCGAGAGTCACGAGCTTCTCGACGATCGGACGCAGCTCCTTCGCCTTCGGCAAGGTGGTCACGATCTGCTCGTGCTTGATCAGACTCGCAGCCATGTTGGCGAACATGGCGGTGCGGTGGGCGCTGGTCCGGCCCAGTTTGCGGCGCGCAATACCGTGGCGCATGGCGGTCTCTCCTTAGGGCTCGGGGCGTCTCGCGACGCGCCGAAGGCGATTACATCTGGTCTTCGAACTTCTTGGCCAGCTCTTCGATATTCTCGGGCGGCCAATTGGGCACGTCCATACCGAGGTGCAAGCCCATTCCGGCCAGAACTTCTTTGATTTCGTTGAGCGACTTGCGGCCGAAGTTCGGGGTGCGGAGCATCTCCGCCTCGGTCTTCTGGATCAGGTCGCCGATGTAGACGATGTTGTCGTTCTTCAGGCAGTTCGCCGAACGGACCGACAGCTCGAGCTCGTCGACCTTCTTCAGCAGCGCCGGGTTGAACGGCAATTCCGGCTTGGCTTCGCCTTCGACCTTCTTCTTCGGCTCTTCGAAGGTGATAAAGATCTGCAGCTGGTCCTGGAGGATGCGCGCGGCGTAGGCCACCGCGTCCACCGGCGACACCGCGCCGTTGGTCTCGACTTCCATGATCAGCCGGTCGTAATCGAGGCTCTGACCCATCCGGGTCGGCTCGACGCGGTAGGCGACGCGCTTGACCGGCGAATAGAGCGCATCGACCGCGATCAGGCCGATGGGCGCGTCTTCCGGACGGTTCAGCTCGGCCGGGACATAGCCCTTGCCGTTCTGAACCGTGAACTCCATGCGCACGTTCGCGCCCTCGTCGAGGGTGCAGAGCACGTGGTCGGGGTTCAGGATCTCGATGTCAGCAGGGGTCTCGATCTGACCGGCGGTCACGGAGCCGGGGCCCGTGGCGCGCAGGGTCATGCGCTTGGGGCCTTCGGCGTGCATGCGCACGGCCAGCTGCTTGATGTTCAGGACGATGTCGACGACGTCTTCACGGACGCCTTCGAGCGAGGAGAATTCATGCACCACGCCGTCGATCTGGACGGCGGTCACGGCCGCGCCCTGAAGCGAGGAGAGGAGCACGCGGCGAAGGCTGTTGCCCAGCGTCACCCCAAAACCGCGCTCGAGCGGCTCGGCCACCAGCCGCGCCTTGCGGCTGGCATCGGCGCCGGTCTCGATCAACGGCTTCTCGGGACGGATGAGCTCGTTCCAGTTTCTTTCGATCACGGATAGGGGTCCCTCGAAACGCAGGATCGCCGGACTGCGGAAGGCGGTCCGGCGCGGGGAAGTTGGGGTACTTCAGTACTCAGACGCGCCGGCGCTTGGGCGGCCGGCAGCCATTGTGCGGAATCGGCGTGACGTCGCGGATCGTGGTGATCGTCATGCCGACGGCCTGAAGCGCCCGCAGCGCCGATTCACGGCCCGAACCCGGACCGGAAACGCTGACTTCGAGCGTCTTCACACCGTGCTCCGCAGCCTTCCGGCCGGCGTCCTCGGCCGCCATCTGGGCGGCGTACGGGGTCGACTTCCGGGAGCCCTTGAAGCCCATCATCCCGGCCGACGACCAGGAGATGGTGTTCCCCTGCGCGTCGGTGATCGTGATCATGGTGTTATTGAACGAGGCGTTCACGTGCGCCACGCCCGAGGTGATGTTCTTGCGCTCGCGACGTTTAACGCGCGCCGGTTCCTTGGCCATCGGCTAAGCTCTCTTACTTCTTCTTGCCGGCGATCGGCTTGGCCGGACCCTTGCGGGTGCGGGCGTTCGTGTGCGTGCGCTGACCGCGGACCGGGAGGCCCTTACGGTGACGCAGGCCACGATAGCAGGCCAGATCCATGAGGCGCTTGATGTTGACCGCCGTCTCGCGACGCAGGTCGCCCTCGACCGTGAAGTCACGGTCGATGGTTTCGCGGATTTGCAGCACTTCCGCGTCGGTCAGCTGATTGACGCGACGAGCGTCTTCGATGCCGACCTTCTCGACGATCTCCCGGGCTTTCGCCTGGCCGATGCCATGGATGTACTGAAGCGCGATGATCACGCGCTTGTTAGTGGGAATGTTGACGCCAGCGATGCGGGCCACGCGTGTAATCTCCTGGTCACGCAGAGAAGCGCGAACGGCGCCCGGCCCCACAACCCTAAGGCTCCAGGCCGGCACGTCCTTCGCGCCCTTTCGCGGAAGCGCCCCGTTATAGGGATCGTTGCGCTCCCGTCAATGCCGGAGCGGCAATTTTCGCCGACTCCGAGGGCTATGATGCGACAAGGCCGGAATTGACCGCTGTCGATGGTTCCTGAAGGGCTCCGCGTCAGCCGCAGTGCGCCGCCAGGGCTTGGTCGATGGCCGAAGCCACCTGGTCGATGGAGCCCATGCCGTCCACTTCCACCAGTTTCTTCTGGCCTTGGTAGTAGGGCAGCAACGGCGCCGTCTGTTCGTTGTAGGCCGAGAGCCGGACTTTAAAGCTCTCGGGGTTGTCGTCGGGGCGGCCCGATTCGGCGAATCGCCCGGCGATCCGTTCGGTGAGGGCCTTATCGTCCACCTTCAGCCGAACCACGAGGTCGATCTTCGATCCGCGCCGCGACAGCATGGCGTCCAGCGCCTCGGCCTGGGCCAGCGTGCGCGGGAAGCCGTCGAAGATCGCGCCTCCGGCCGCCTCGGCTTCGGGCAGGCGCTCCTCGATCAGGGCCACGACGATCTCGTCGGACACGAGTTCGCCGCGCTGCATGATGCCTTCGACCCGCTGACCGAGCTCGGAACGCGAGGCGATGGCCGCACGCAGCATGTCGCCGGTGGACAGCTGGACCATCCCGCGCTGCTCAACCAGACGCTTGGCCTGGGTGCCCTTCCCCGCCGCCGGCGGACCGAAAAGAATCAAGTTCATGAGTAAACAGCCCCTCCCCGCCTGGGTCTTCCCGCCCAGGCGCAAGTCTCGTGACGGCGCTAGCGGCCCCGCCCACCGCGCAGCTTGGATTTCTTGATCAGCCCCTCGTACTGGTGGGCCAGCAGGTGCGACTGGATCTGGGTCACCGTATCCATCGTCACGCTGACGACGATCAGGATCGACGTGCCGCCTAGATAGAACGGCGCCTTATAGAACCCGATCAGCGCCTCAGGCAGCAGACAGACCGCGGCGATATAGGCCGCGCCGATCAC
>Ga0153916_10003402_pt1 | contig 11847 bp, 11 predicted proteins | sample Opewatmetagenome_FD_109642 | JGI IMG/M metagenome (GOLD analysis project Ga0153916, IMG submission 109642) | Freshwater wetland microbial communities from Ohio, USA - Open water 3 Core 3 Depth 4 metaG | ecosystem: Environmental > Aquatic > Freshwater > Wetlands | place: USA: Ohio, Lake Erie...
CCTACGTGGATGTGGCCGAAGCACGGAAATTCCAGGCCGTGGCCGACTACGAAAAAACTATTCAACAAGCTTTCGGTGAAGTAGCCGACGCCCTAGCCGCCGGCAGCACCTTCAACGATCAAGCCGTCGCTTAGTAAGGCAGCCTGCGCGCCCAGCAGGCGCGCCTTGAACGCGTAAAAGCCCGCGAGCAGGCAGGCATCGCCAATTACCTGGAAGTGCTGGACGCCAGCCGGGATGCCTTCAGCGCGGAACAGGTCTTGGTCAGCTCCCGCCGGCAGCTCCTGAGCGCCCGCGTAACCCTCTACAAGGCGTTGGGCGGCGGCGAGGAATAGCTGGGCGTTGTTTCGTTTTTCGTATTCACATCCCTGCTTGTTTGAGGGTGCCTCGGTTGAATACAAACCCAACAGAGACGCATCACACTGCGCAACACCTATTCAGCTTGGTGTGCACGAGATTCGGAGGAAGGAATTCGTATGCCGGCTGGAGAAAACCAACACTGAGCATTCATTAGTGATCAGAAATGAAAAGCCCCGCCTAAACGGGGCTTTCTGATTACGGACTGTTTCTGACTTAGGATGCTTTGCGCCGCCGCGCTACACCCAATAATCCTAGCAAGCCAGAACCGAACAACCACACGGCGGCGGGAATAGGGACGGTTGTCACCACGGAAACTACATGCATGCTGTTACCACTGCCGATATCGAGGTACCCCCTAAAACCAGGAAATGGTGTTGCGTTACCCAAACCCAGGCTTCCGGATGTTGCGGCCATCGGAGCAGATCCCTGAAGTGCGTTGTATCCTTGCTGACTCTGCAGAGTATCGGAATAGGGAGTGGCGCTGAAGACATTCGCCAAGAACTCTCCTGAATCGAACACGCCATTAGCGTTGGCATCGTGGTACAGATTGGTGCCACTGATGACGTCGCCTTCCTGCAGACCGTAATTAATTGCGTTTAAAAGGCCCGTTGCATCCCATTCGATATGTAACGGCATATTAAGGGTGCCGGCCCAGTCCACCAGCACTTGTCCCGCAATCAGATTGCTGCCTGACTGATGCGTCATGCTGATATCATGAAGCGTAGCGGGCATCCCCAAGAAGGGATCACTCATCGTGATAGACAAACCACTACTACCAATGCCAGTGATGGTATCGTAGGTCAAGCTTGCTGCTATGGGCGTAACTGGCGATCCGTTGTTTATGGCAATCTCGCCGAGTGGATTCGCAACAACAAGCCCACCGGTAAAATTGAAGGTGATCATAGCCGCCTGAGATGCAGCGGGCAGAATCAGGCAGAATCCGACCGCACAAGCTAATTTCTTGATATTATTCACGCTGTTGCCCCTCTTTTGGTGATTGAGAAAGCCTGATGACAGAGCTTCCTCTAGTAACATTTTTCGATTTGTTGTTAGCGGTTATTATTCATACGCCATCATTATTAACAGTCGATGGCTGCATGTGCTTTCCGCTTATTGTGCAGTTTCCGCCACCTGACCCTCATCTGTCAAACACATAAGATACACCCCAATCATTCAGTGTGTGCCATGATTTCCATACAGGAAAGTGTCCGGATTAGATCGTGCGCGAACCAACTATGGCCGAGCCTGTAAAATTTGACACCCAACCCCTGCCCCCGTAATTTGGATTACTGAGGCAAGGAAACGACCGGGACAGTCAGCGTAAATGCATCCCTAAACATCCGACTTAGTGTGCGAGGTTCCTGTGCAGAACTACGTCATCGGCTTTGAATCATTGGGGATGGGCGATGTCGCCAGGGTGGGTGGCAAGAATGCCTCGCTGGGCGAGATGATCCGTGGCCTCGCGGGAACCGGCGTCAAGGTGCCCGGCGGTTTCGCCACCACGGCGGAGGCCTACCACGAATTCCTGCGGCACGGCGGGCTGGCGGATCGCATCGAGGCCCTGCTCGCCAAGCTCGATGTCGAAGACGTCACTGCGCTGGCCAAGGCCGGCGCCCAAATCCGCCAGTGGATGGTGGAGACACCGCTGCCCAAGCCGCTTGAGGAAGCGATCGCCACTTCCTACCGGCGGCTGGAAAAAGAGGCGGGACACGCGGTTGTCGTGGCGGTGCGCTCCTCCGCCACGGCGGAGGACCTGCCGGAGGCCTCCTTTGCCGGCCAGCAGGAAACCTTCCTCAATGTGCGCGGGCTCGACAACGTATTGCTCGCAGTCAAGCATGTATTCGCCTCGCTCTACAACGACCGCGCCATCGCCTACCGCGTGTACCATCACTTCGACCACCGCCACGTGGCCCTCTCCGCCGGCGTGCAGCACATGGTGCGCAGCGACCTCGGCGCGAGCGGCGTGCTGTTCACACTCGACACCGAGTCCGGCTTTCGCGATGTGGTGTTCATCACCGCCTCGTACGGCCTCGGTGAAACCGTGGTGCAGGGCGCCGTCAACCCCGATGAGTTTTACGTGTTCAAGACCACGCTCGCCATGGGCCGCCCGGCCATTCTGCGCCGTGGCCTTGGACAGAAAGCGATCAAGATGATCTATGGCGACGCAGAGGCATCACCCTCACCCCCGCCCTCTCCCGTCAAGGGAGAGGGAGTTTCCCGGAAAACCGTCAACGTATCCATGCACATCAGCCATGCCACGAAAACGGTGGATGTGCCGAATGCTGACCGCTTGCGCTTTTGCATTACCGATGCGGAAGTGGAGGAACTCGCGCGCCACGCCGTGATGATCGAACAGCATTATGGCCGTCCCATGGACATCGAGTGGGCGCGCGACGGCGAGGACGGCACGCTGTACATCCTGCAGGCCCGTCCGGAAACGGTAAAAAGCCGTGCCGATGGGCTGTCCATCGAGCGCTTCGAGCTGAAACGCCGCGGCGAGGTGCTGGCGAGCGGCCGCGCCATCGGCCAGCGCATCGGCGCGGGCCGCGCGCGCGTGATCCTGAAGGTGACGGACATGGCGCAGGTGCAACCCGGCGACGTGCTGGTCACGGACATGACCGACCCCGACTGGGAACCGATCATGAAGCGCGCCGCCGCGATCGTCACCAACCGCGGCGGGCGCACCTGCCACGCCGCCATCATCGCGCGCGAGCTCGGCATCCCGGCGGTCGTGGGCTGCGGCGATGCCACGCAAACCATTCCGAATGGGCAGGAGGTGACCGCCTCCTGCGCCGAGGGCGATACCGGTTTTATCTATCGCGATAAACTGGACTACGCCGTGCAGCGCACCGCCGCGGGCGCCATGCCCGCGCTGCCGACCAAGATCATGATGAACGTCGGCAGCCCCGACCGCGCCTTTGAGTTCGCCGCCATCCCGAATGCGGGGGTCGGGTTGGCGCGGCTCGAGTTCATCATCAACAACACGATCGGCGTGCATCCAAAAGCGCTGCTGGAGTTCGACAAGCAGACGCCCGAGATCCAGAGCACCATCCGCACGAAAATGGCGGGCTATGCCGGTCCGGTGGAGTTCTACGTCGAGAAACTGGCTGAAGGCATCAGCACCATTGCCGCCGCGTTCTACCCCAAGCCCGTGATCGTGCGCCTGTCGGATTTCAAGTCGAACGAGTACGCCAGTCTGATTGCGGGAAAAGACTACGAGCCTCATGAGGAAAACCCCATGATCGGCTTTCGCGGCGCTTCGCGTTATGTGGCCGATGCGTTCCGGCCCTGCTTCGAACTTGAATGCCGCGCGCTCAAGAAGGTGCGCGACGTCATGGGGCTGACGAACGTCGAGATCATGGTGCCCTTCACGCGCACGGTCACCGAGGCGGAACAGGTGGTGCGGCTGCTGGCGGAAAACGGGCTCACGCGCGGCGTGAACGGACTGCGCGTCATCATGATGTGCGAGATTCCCTCGAACGCGGTGCTGGCCGAGGAATTCCTGAAACATTTCGACGGCTTCTCCATCGGCTCCAACGACCTCACGCAATTGACGCTCGGCCTCGACCGCGACTCGGGCATCGTCGCCGGCGCGTTCGACGAACGCGACCCGGCCGTGAAGAAAATGCTGCACATGGCGATCCAGGCCTGCCGCCAGCAGGGAAAATACATCGGCATCTGCGGCCAGGGCCCGTCGGATCACCCGGACCTGGCCACGTGGCTGGTTCAGGAGGAAGGGATCGGCAGCATCTCGCTCAACCCCGACACCGTGGTCTCCACCTGGCTGCACCTGGCCGAGAAATTGGCGGGCCGACACTGATACATGAAGCGCACCGTTTTCTACCTCTCCGACCGCACCGGCATTACTGTGGAAACGCTGGCGCACAGCCTGCTGACGCAATTCGAAGGGGTCGAGTTCGAGAAGATCAACTGTCCCTATCTCGATAGTCCGGAGAAGGCATACGAGGTGGTATACCGGATCAACGAGGCCGCGGTGCGTAACGGCGCCCGGCCGTTGCTCTTCAGCACCCTGATCGATCCACATATACGCGGCATCATCGGCGGGAGCAACGGCCTGCTCATCGACTTCTTCGATGCCTTCATCCTGCCACTGGAATCGGAACTCGGTGTGCGTTCATCGCATGCCGTCGGCCGTTCGCATGGGGTCGGCAACTACAGCGCCTACAAGGCGCGTATCGATGCGGTGAATTTTGCGCTGGCCAACGACGACGGCGCCACCACACGTCATTACCCGGAGGCCGATATCATTCTCATCGGTGTTTCCCGTACCGGCAAAACGCCAACCTGTCTGTATTTTGCATTGCAGTACGGAATTCTCGCGGCCAACTATCCGTTGACCGAAGAGGATTTCACCTCCGCCAAGCTGCCAGCCCCGCTCGCGGCCCACCGCCAGAAACTCTACGGCCTCACGATTCAGCCTGAGCGCCTGCAGCAGATCCGCCATGAGCGGCGGCCCGGTGGCCGCTATGCCACACTGGAGCAATGTCAGCTTGAAGTCCGCCAGGCAGAGGCGCTCTGCCAGCAGGAAGAGATTCCCATGATCAACACCAGCACCATGTCGATCGAAGAAATCACCACCACCATCATGCATCGGGCGGGGCTGGTGCGGCGTTTGCAGAGTTAGGGAATCTCTGACCAGGTCCAATCGTGTTAATCCTGTCTGATCTCTGCTTTTTGCCAGGAATTCTTAGACTTGGGTTTCTTGGCGGAGGGGCGTTACTTGGTTTCTACGCAACCTGCTAAAATCCGGTTCTTCCGAATTTCGTACAGGCCGGAAATTTTTTCTCTCCTCCCTCTCCCCTCCGGGGAGAGGGCTGGGTGAGGGGCGAAACGCAACGACAGAGTAGCGACTCCACCCTCACCCCTACCCTCTCCCTCAAGGGAGAGGGGGTTTGCATATCGGGAATACGACGCATGACCCGTCATCAGAAAACGCCGGAGATCTATCTCTCCATGCCGCACCCGTGCAGCTACCTGCCCGGACGGATGGCGTCTTCGCTGTTTATCGATCCGCGCCATCCACTCGACAGTCAGGCGTACGCCGGTTTCATGCAACTGGGTTTCCGGCGCAGCGGCGATCTCATTTATCGTCCGCATTGTCACGGCTGCAATGCCTGCATCCCGGTACGGGTTCCCGTTGATCTCTTCCGCCCCAACCGCGGGCAACGGCGCGTGTGGCAACGCAACCAGGATATTACGGTGATCCCGAAACCACCGGGCTTCGACGCAGAACATTTTCGGCTCTATCAGCGTTATCAGGCGCTGCGTCATCCGGGCGGCGGCATGGATGACCCTGACCCGCAGAAATACAACCACTTCCTGGTTTCAAAACACATCGATACGCTGTTTTGTGAAATCCGTCGCGAGGACCAGTTGCTGGGTGTGGCCGTCGTCGATGTGCTGCCCGACGGGCTGTCAGCGGTGTACACCTTCTTTGACCCGGATGAAAAACAGCGGGCCCTCGGCGTGTATGCGGTTCTGTGGGAAATCGAAGAAACAAAACGGCGCGGCCTGCCTTGGCTCTACCTCGGCTACCTGATCCGGGAATGCCCGAAGATGTCGTACAAGGCGAATTACCGCCCTCTCGAAGCCTACCGCGACGGCCACTGGGCCCTGCTCAAAGACTGATCGCGCTTGCCAAGACCACACCCACCCTACGCAAAACGAGCTGACTGGCACGGGCGTTGCAGGGTATTCCTCCATCGAACACCGGCAGGAGGGTACCAGGATGCTCAGCTTTCTCTATCGACTGGTAGAAACGTTTCAGCGCGAGCACGGCACACCTCCCAACCTCATCTACCTGAACCGCCTGCACTACCGGAAACTGCTCGAATCCCTGCCCGCCATGAAGACCCACGAGGAAATTTCGCGCTTTTTGATGATGGAAATCATCATCAGCCCAGAGATCACGCACCCGCACGTCGCCTGCGCCAACCTCATCCAGCACCGCCTCCAGCCGCCACGTCCGATGGCGCTGTAAGTTCTCTGACGCGTGCGCCGGCTTCCCGGCGCCTGATCCGCCCCATTGAATGCTTTACGGCTGTGCCGTACTACGGCATGATACGCAGCCGAAACGCCGGGTCCGCCCGGCGATGGCTTATTAAAACTGAGGAAAGGCGTGGCGAAAGAAGAACACATTGAAATGGAAGGGACCATCCTGGAGACCCTGCCCAACACCCTGTTTCGGGTGAAGCTCGACAACGGTCACGTCGTCACCGCCCACATCTCGGGCAAAATGCGCAAGAACTATATCCGCATCCTGACCGGCGACCGTGTCACCGTTCAACTCACCCCGTACGATCTCACCAAAGGCCGGATTACCTTCCGCGCCCGCTGACCGTTAGTCGTTTTCCGTGCTGTCCTCGGCGCGCGCCGGAACCTTGGGCGTCGCCGGCTCAATGGCAAAGGACAGGCTGTTTTCGTTGGCCGTGATCTTCACATGGCCGCCATTGGCCAGTTTTCCGAAGAGCAGCTCTTCCGCCAGCGGTTTCTTGATCTTCTCCTGAATGAGCCGTGCCATCGGGCGTGCGCCCATGGCCGGATCGTGGCCATGCTTGCCGAGCCACTCGCGCGCGGCCAGATCGAGTTCGACGCTGACGTGCTTGTCGTCCAGCTGGGCCTCGAGTTCGAGCACAAACTTGTCGACCACGTGCGCGATGGTCTTGTCGTCGAGCGCCTTGAAGTGAACCAGGGCATCCAGACGATTACGGAACTCGGGGCTGAACAGGCGCTTGATGTCCTCGGCGCTGTCGCCGGTGTGATCCTGCTTGGTAAAGCCCATGCTCGAACGGCTCATGCGCTCCGCACCGGCATTGGTGGTCATCACCAGAATCACATTGCGGAAATCCGCCTTGCGCCCGTTGTTGTCGGTCAGCGTCCCGTGGTCCATGACCTGCAACAGCAGGTTGTACACATCCGGATGTGCCTTTTCGATTTCATCGAGCAACAGCACGGAGTGCGGGTGCTTGACGATGGCTTCGGTCAACAGTCCACCCTGGTCGAATCCGACGTAGCCCGGCGGTGCGCCGATCAGGCGCGACACCGTATGCCGCTCCATGTACTCGGACATGTCGAAGCGAATCAGTTCCAGCCCGAGCACATGCGCCAACTGGCGCGTGACCTCGGTCTTGCCGACACCGGTCGGTCCGGAGAAAAGATAAGAACCCACCGGCTTCTCGGGATGGCCCAGACCGGAGCGTGACATCTTGATCGCGGCCGCCAGCGCCTCGATGGCCTCGTCCTGACCGAACACGACCATCTTGAGATCGCGCTCGAGCGTCTTTAGCGCTTCGCGATCGGTGGTGGAAACCGTCTTTGGGGGGATGCGCGCCATCTTGGCGACGATGTCCTCGATGTCGTGCACGCCAATGGTTTTCTTGCGGCGGCTCGCCGGCAACAGATGCTGGCTCGCGCCGGCCTCGTCGATGACGTCGATCGCCTTGTCCGGCAGGTGCCGGTCATTGATGTAACGGTTCGAGAGTTCGACGGCGGTGCGCAATGCCTGCGTGGTGTAACGGACATTGTGATGGCTCTCGAAACGGGCCTTCAGACCGCGCAGTATCTCCACCGTTTCTTCGACAGAGGGCTCGGCGACATCGATCTTCTGGAAGCGGCGTGACAGCGCCCGATCCTTCTCGAAAATGTTACGGTATTCCTGATACGTGGTCGAACCGACACACTTGAGCTCGCCCGACGACAGCACCGGCTTCAACAGGTTGGAGGCATCCATGGCGCCGCCCGAGGCGGCGCCCGCGCCGATGATGGTGTGAATCTCGTCGATAAACAGCACCGCGCCTTCCTGTTTCTTCAGGTGGTGCAACACCGCCTTGAGACGCTTCTCGAAATCGCCGCGATACTTCGTGCCCGCCAGCAACGAGCCCATGTCGAGCGCGTAGATCGTGCTCGCCGCCAGGACATCCGGCACTTCGCCATCGACAATCTTCTTCGCCAGGCCTTCCGCGATGGCGGTCTTGCCAACGCCGGCCTCGCCGACAAACAACGGATTGTTCTTGCGGCGGCGGCACAGGATCTGAATCGTGCGCTCGACCTCGCGGCTGCGTCCGATCAGCGGATCGATTTTCCCGAGGCGGGCCTGTTCGTTAAGGTTGACTGTAAAGACATCGAGCGGGCTCTTTTCGGTCGCCGCGCCGTTACCTTCCTCGTTGTCCTCGGAGGAAGGCAGTTCACTCTGGCTCTCGCCCGGCACTTTCGAAATACCGTGCGAGATGTAGTTCACCACATCGAAGCGGCTGATGTTCTGCTTGTGCAGAAAATAGACGGCGTGCGATTCCTTCTCGCCGAAAATGGCGATCAGGACATTGGCTCCCGTCACTTCTTTCTTGCCTACACCCTGAACATGCAGCACCGCGCGCTGAATCACGCGCTGGAAGCCGATCGTGGGCTGGGTGTCGATCTTGTTGCCCGGCGTGAGCTTGGGAACATTCTCGTCCAGGAAGGTATTCAGGTTGCGGCGCAGATCGTCGATGTTACCGCCGCACGCACGCAACACGCGCGCCGCGGAGGGATTGTCCAGCAACGCGGCCAACAGGTGTTCCACGGTGATAAACTCGTGGCGTTTCTCGCGTGCGCTTTGAAACGCGGTATTTAATGAAAACTCCAGTTCCTGCGACAGCATGACACTCTACCTCCCGGGCCTCAGCCCAACCAAATAAAAACTCCCTTATTCCGGCTCCATCGTGCACTGCAGCGGGTGTTGATGTTCCCGCGCGTAGTCCAAGACCAGCCGCACCTTGGTTTCCGCTATCTCCCGAGTATAGATGCCGCAAATGCCCATGCCCTTCTGATGCACATGAATCATGATGCGGGTCGCGTCCTCGCGATTCTTGGAGAAAAACCGCTCCAGAATCTCCACGACGAACTCCATAGGAGTATAGTCGTCATTCAGGAGAATCACTTTAAAGAGCACCGGTTTCTGAAGCTTCGGCTTGGCTTCCTGAACGATGGGACCGTCAAGATAATGCTGTGGCTTATCGCTCATAAATTCTAGATTACACCATATTCCTGATGCCCGGACGGGCGCTGAAACCCGGTAAAAACAAGTACATTGTGCGACCACAATACCAAATTTCAACCCCAGGGTTTGTGGCATGACCCGGGGCCCGCATCCAACCTCGCCCGGCCGGGTCCGTCAAAAACATGTCGCCGGGAAGCCACTTGCTTGACTTAAATCGAAAAAAAGAAGGAAGATGATCCGGGTTGCGTGGTGTCAGTCCCGGCAGCAGGTAGGCTTCCGGGCCACGCGACAGGTCTCGGAGACATGGAACAATACGGCAAACGCCGTGCACGAGGGGGAAGTATATGGCACTAGGAACAGTAAAGTGGTTTAACGCAAGCAAAGGGTATGGCTTCATCACACCCACCGACGGCGGCGACGATGTGTTCGCGCATTATTCCGCCATCGAAATGGAAGGCTACAAGACACTGAAAGAAGGTCAGCAAGTGGAGTTCGAAGTCCAGGACGGACCCAAGGGGCCGCAGGCTTCCAACATCCGCTCTTCCAAATAGACGCGTTACCTCCACTACATTTTGAATTTTTTTCTGAACCCGGCCCCGTGCCGGGTTTTTTGTTTTCCGTTGGGCGCGCGCCGCGCGGAAAGGGGAGCCCGAACAAATACCAGAAAAGATGGACAGGATAACACGATACAACAGTGCAGGCAGGATTTTTCAGGATATACAGGATTAAGAATTTTAGAGACAAACAGATTTTGCCTGCACTGTTGTATCGTGTTAATCCTGTTTTAATCCTGTGAATCCTGTCTGATCTTTTCTTCTTAATTTAGGGCCGCTTAACGACGACGCGGTTTCTTTTTTGACCGGGCTGCCTTGGCCGTCTTGCGTGCGGGCTTGGTGGGCTTCTTCGGCTTGGCGCGCGCCGACGGCATGTGCCGAATCATCGCCGCACCAAACGCCGAACAACTCACCTGCTTCGCGCCCTTCATCAGGCGCGCGAAATCGTAGGTCACGGTCTTGGCCTGGATCGCACCGTTCATGCCCTGGATGATGAGATCGGCGGCCTCGACCCAGCCGAGGTGACGCAACATCATCTCGGCCGAAAGGATAATCGAGCCCGGGTTCACCATGTCCTTGCCGGCGTACTTGGGCGCGGTGCCGTGCGTGGCCTCGAACATCGCCACCGTATCGGAGAGATTGGCGCCCGGTGCGATGCCGATGCCACCGACCTGCGCCGCGAGCGCGTCGGAGATGTAATCACCGTTGAGATTGAGTGTCGCGATCACGCTGTACTCCGCCGGCCGCAGCAGGATCTGTTGCAGGAAGGCATCGGCGATGACATCCTTGATCACGATTTCCTTTCCGGTCACCGGATGCTTCATGCGCATCCACGGACCCTGGTCGATCAGCTCGGCGCCAAACTCGCGCTTGGCGAGGTCGTAGCCCCAGCTCTTGAAGCCGCCTTCCGTGAACTTCATGATGTTGCCCTTGTGCACCAGCGTCACCGAAGAACGGTGGTTCGCGATCGCGTACTGGATGGCGCGGCGCACCAGGCGCTCCGTGCCCTCGCGCGAGACCGGCTTGATGCCGATGGCGGAGGTTTCCGGAAAACGGATTTTCTTCACGCCCATCTCGCGCTGCAGGAAGGCAATCACCTTCTGCGCTTCGGGCGAGCCGGACGCCCACTCGATCCCGGCATAGATATCCTCGGAGTTCTCACGGAAGATCACCATGTCGGTCTTCCCGGGTTCTTTCACCGGGCTCGGGACGCCCTTGAACCAGCGCACCGGACGCAGACAGACGTACAGATCAAGTTCCTGACGCAGCGTCACGTTCAGCGAGCGGATGCCGCCGCCCACCGGCGTGGTCAGCGGTCCCTTGATGGAGACCACATAGTCCTTTACTGCTTCGAAGGTTTCCTCCGGCAGCCAGGTGTTGTTGCCGTATACCTTTACCGCCTTCTCGCCGGCGTACACTTCCATCCAGGCAATGGAGCGCCTGCCGCCATAGGCCTTGGCCACCGCCGCATCGACGACCTTGCGCATGACCGGCGTGATGTCGATGCCCGTGCCGTCCCCTTCGATAAAAGGAATGATGGGGTGATCCGGAACGTTGAGGGCGCCATTGGCGGCGACGGAAATTTTTTCGCCTTGGGAGGGAACCTGAATATGGGCAAAAGGCATACAATACTCCGATGAGAAATTGCCGCGCATTCTACCATCAGATCCGGTCCGTTGCGGAAGCCGGAACAGCCGCATTCCATATATATGTCGCGATTGATTCTGTTTAACAAACCCTACGGCGTGTTGACGCAGTTTACCGATGAGACTGGCCGCGAGACGCTTGCGACATACATAAAGGTACCCGACGTTTATCCCGCCGGACGGCTTGACCGCGACAGCGAAGGCCTGCTGCTGCTCACCGACGACGGCCGGCTGCAGCAGCGCCTGTCCGATCCCAGATTCAAGCTGCCCAAAACCTACTGGGTCCAGGTCGAGG
>Ga0153916_10003403_pt1 | contig 11846 bp, 8 predicted proteins | sample Opewatmetagenome_FD_109642 | JGI IMG/M metagenome (GOLD analysis project Ga0153916, IMG submission 109642) | Freshwater wetland microbial communities from Ohio, USA - Open water 3 Core 3 Depth 4 metaG | ecosystem: Environmental > Aquatic > Freshwater > Wetlands | place: USA: Ohio, Lake Erie, Old...
ATCGGCACCGGCATAACTACACCACCGGCAGAGGAAAGCCAAAATCTTTGGTTCCCATTTTTTTCCTTTCTCTTTCGTTTCCCGCTTTGCTTCCATGGACACCTCTATATACGGCGCAAGGTACAGGGTGCAAGGCGCCAGGTTTTATACCCATTGCCCATAGCCTATTGCCCATTGCCTATTTCTTATCCCTTACGCCTTTTGCCTTGGGCCTTGAGCCTTATACCTTAAGCGCTAAAAACTACTCGCTAATGATTCGATCTCCGAGAAAATCTGTTGATCGGTGTATCCCTTCAAGGTGATCGCCCCCGAGCGGCAGGAAGCCACGCAGGCTCCGCAGCCATGGCAAACTCCATCGATCACGCGCATCTGTTTTTGGGTTTGGCCATCGGGCCTTTTTACTTCTTCCTCGACGATGGCGCTAAACGGGCATAGGTCTACGCAGGTCTTGCAGAGCGAGCACAGCCCCGGATTAATCTGGGCGGTCATCGGGTCGGAGATCAATTCCTCATTGGCAAAGAGGACGCAAACTTTCACCGAGGCCCCACTGGCTGAAGCCACGGAATCGGGTATATCCTTAGGGGCCTGACAGGCGCCGGTGAGATAGATGCCCGCTGTCACGTTTTCTACGGGCGCCAGTTTGGGATGCATCTCCGTAAAAAAGCGATTTTGATCGTACGGGATCCCCAACATTTGCGCTACTTTGATCGCATCGCTGCGGGCCACCAGGGCCGTGGCCAAGACCACCATATCCGCTTCGATTTCCACCTGGCTCCGTAAGAGCGTGTCGGCTCCGCGTACGATCAACTTGCCGTTTTTCTCAAAAATTCGCGAGACCCTTCCCCGCAGGTAGTTCGCCCCGTACTGTTCGATGGCCCGCCGGACAAATTCCTCATAATTTTTTCCTGCGGCCCGGATATCAATGTAGAAGACGTACACCTGGGCGTCGGGAATGTGCTCCTTGGTTAGGATGGCATGTTTGGCCGTGTACATGCAGCACATCTTGGAGCAGTAAGGGCGGCCTAAGTTTTCATCCCGGGAGCCCACGCATTGGATGAAAACAATGGTTTTGGGCTCTTTTCCATCCGAGGGCCGCTTTAAATGCCCCTCCGTCGGCCCGGAGGCATTGATCATGCGTTCGAATTGCAGCCCGTTGATCACATCTTTATACCGACCGCCGCCGTATTCACTGTAATCATTGGGGTCGGATAGATCGAATCCTGTGGCGGCGACAATGGCTCCGACTTTTTCCGTAATGATCTCGTCCGTCTGTTCGTAGTTAATCGCCTCCGCTGGACAGACTTTCTGGCATACTTTGCATTTCCCTTGGGTGAAAAAACGGCAATGGGCCCGATCGATGACCGGTACATTGGGTACGGCCTGGGGGAAGGGAATATAGATGGCTTTGCGTTTTCCCAGACCCAGGTCGAACTCGCTATCCACCCGGATGGGGCATTTCTGCATGCATTCTCCGCAGCCCGTGCACTTGGACATATCAACGGAGCGCGCTTTTTTGCGGATCTTAACTTCGAAATTGCCCACGTACCCTTCGACGCTCTCCACTTCCGAGTAGGTTAAAATGCGGATGTTCGGGTTGCTGCGCACGTCCACCATCTTGGGCGTCAAAATACAGGCTGCGCAATCCAGGGTAGGAAAGGTTTTGTCGAATTGGGCCATCCGGCCACCGATCGAAGGCGCCCTTTCTACCAGGATCACCGGGTGGCCCACCATGGCGATGTCTAAGGCGGCTTGCATCCCCGAGATCCCCCCGCCGATGACCAGAGCTTTGCGCTCCAGGGGAATCCTTTTGGGGAAAAGAGGTTCGTTCATGCGAACCTTGGCCACGGACATTTTGATCAATTCGATGGCCTTGAGTGTCGCCTCGGCGCGGTCTTTGTGTACCCAGGAGCATTGCTCGCGGATGTTGGCCATCTCCATCAGGTAGGGGTTCAATCCCTCTTCTTTCACCGTATTCTGAAAAGTGCGTTCGTGGAGAAGGGGGGAACAGGAAGCCACGACCACCCGGTCTAATTTGTACAGGCGAATATATTCCTTAATGATATTTTGCCCCGGGTCGGAGCACATGTATTTATAGTCGCGGGAGATGATCACTCCCTTCTCTTTGGACATCTCCTCTGCCACGTACTTGACGTCAACCGTTCCGGCAATGTTCGTACCGCAGTGACAGACAAAAACTCCGATTCGCGCCATCGTTTATTCCCTTAAAAGAATTTATTCACGCCAAGGCGCAAAGGGCGCCAAGGAAGTCAGAATGCCAAACTGATTAGAAAAAAGAATTTATTTTGCTTTTTGATATTTGATTTTAATTGGACTTGCTTCTTGGCGTTCTCTGCGTCTTTGCGTGACATTAGATTCGCAGGTTTTTCTTTTCCAAGAGGGCAAAAGGGTCCACGTTCAATTTCTTCAGTCCCAGTTCTTCCCCCCGCAGGCCCAGGCCAACACCCAGTAACTGAGTGAAATAAAAAACTGGCAGGGCGAAGTGGGCCCCATATTTCTTTTCCACTTCTTCCTGGCGGAAATCCAGGTTAAACTGGCAAAGAGGGCAATCAACCACAATGGCCTCAGCCCCAAGGTCTTGGGCCATATCCAGCAAATCGTGGGTCAGCTTCAGGACGACATCCTTTTTGGAAACCGAGAAAGAGCCCCCGCAACATTCAGTCTTGAAGGGCCACTCAATGGCCTCCCCCCCCAGGGTCTGAATTAACCGGTCAAGATAAGAAGGGTAAACCGGGTCATCGAAGGCAACAATCTTTTGCGGCCGGGCTGATAAACAACCGTAATAGCAGGCCACCTTCAAACCTTTCAGGTCCTTTACCAGGAGTTTGGCAATGGCTTCCAGGCCATACTCGTTAACCACAACATCCGAGATGTGACGCACCTTGACCTTTCCCTCATAATCACTGCGTAAAATCTGATTGACCTTCCTTCTCAATTCCGCGTTCTCCCGCAGCTTATGGGTAGTCAAACGCATACGGTTATAACAAGCAGCACAAGGAGCTAAAACTTCCAGGCCCATTTTCTCCGCTTGCAGAAGATCCTTGGCCGGCAGGACCAGAGGCAGGAGATCGTCGGTAACATGGGCGGCCGAGGCCCCGCAACAAGTCCAACCTTCTATTTCCTCCAATTCGATGGATAGCTTCTTAAAAACGGAATCGATAGATTGCTGATAGTCTGAAGCCGTGGAATGAAGCGAGCATCCCGGGTAATAGGCGTATTTCATGCCCCCTCCCCCCGCTTGGCCAGAACACGCTTGATAATTTCCTGAAATTCCTGCAACCCTTTCACCGGGGGGGTGGTCAGCTTAAGCTTTCCTTTGGCCAAGAGCTTTCGCCCTAACCGCCAATCCTTCAGCGGATTCAGGGTAAGCAGGTTATATCTTCCCATCAGCTGGAGGTCATTCACCCGACCAAAGCGCTCGATGACTTTCAGGAAGAGTTTATGGAAGAGGGTGATTTCTTTTTCCACCCCTGTCTGTCCCTGGCGAAAGGCCAGGACCCGCAGGGCATCCATGGCAGCGGCTACGTCAATATTCTTGGGGCAGCGGGAAGTACAGGTCTCGCACGAAGCGCAGAGCCAGATCGTGTGCAAAGCCAATGCTTCCTCTTCCCGCCCTAATTGCACCAGGCGGATCACTTCGTGGGGAGGAACTTCCATGGCGTAGGCGATCGGGCAGCCAGCCGTGCATTTACCGCACTGATAACATCCATCGATGTTCTGTCCGATCATGTCGCTAATCTTTTTACCAAAAACCCGAGAATGGTCACCCAAGGTAATTTTCATCAAGCGCTCCCCTGCGCGGGTAAGGTTGTTTACTTATTTTATCGGGAACAGTTGGCAACTTCCTATGATCTCCCTCATAAACAGAAAATTGCCGATTTCGGAATGCAGATTGCGGAATTTCTAAATCGAAACTCGGAACTTAATTTTTCTCGTTCCGCCTTCCGCACTCGTCATTCCGCATTCCACCTTTCACCTTCCGTATTCTTCTTTCCCCATTCCGCATTCCGCACTTGGCAATCCGCATTCGAATCATTCCCTGGGCAGGGTGACGATAAAAGTGCTTCCCTCCCCGAGCTTGCTTTCGACGCCTATCTCGCCGTGGTAACGGTCCACAATATGTTTGACCAAAGACAGACCCAGTCCCGTACCTTCTTGCCCCATCTCTTTGGCATTCTTAGCCCGATAAAATTCCTCGAATATGCGGGGCATGGATTCAGGCGAGATGCCGATCCCCGTGTCCGCGACGAGGAGGCGGAGCGTATTATTATCCAAGCTGAGCTGTAACCTCACTTTGCCACCCGGTGGAGTATATTTTACGGCGTTCTCCAACAAGTTACCCAGCAGGCGTTCCAGATCGTCATCGTTGCCCTTGATGGTCAAGAGAGTATCCGGGACTTCTACGGTGAATTCGATATTTTTTTGTTCAACCTCTGGATGGATGGTGTCCACGACCCGGTTTACGACTCCATTCAGAATTACATCGGTCTTCTTGGTTTCTGGAAGGGCTCCTTTAAGCGCCCCCAGGGCCAGCAGATCGCGGATGAGGCTTTGCAGGGCGATTAGCCTGCGTTCCGCCCGTCCGATCAGTTCCTTTTGCTTTTGAAAAATTTCCCCGGCGTATCCTTCCAAGAGAACCCGGAGGATGGACTGAATCGCCGCCACGGGTGATTTGAGTTCGTGGGCCACTGTAAAAACGAAATCCGACTTGGTCTGCTCCAGGTCTTCCAAACGCTGATACGTGCGGGCATTCTCGATAGCCACCGCTCCTTGGCTGGCCAGGGTGGAGAGAAATTCGATTTCCTCATCCGTGAAGCGGTGGACTTCCCCTGTATACATCCGGAGAACGCCAATGGTTTGTTCCCGCACGCTCAAAGGAACGCAAAGTACAGAACGGATTCCTTCCTTCCGGGCTTCTTCGGGATACTGGAACCCTGGGTCTTTGGTTACGTCCAAAACCGCCACCGGCTTGCCGCGCAGCGCTCCTCGGTCCACTAAACTTTTGTTCAAATCCACCGGGCCTTTGGACAAATATTCCTCGCTCAGCCCGTAGGCTGCCCCGACCCACAGTTGGCGCCGTTCCTCATCCAGCAGGCGGATCGAACAGGCCTTGGCATTCATGGCCTTGGTGGCCTGCTGAGCGATCGTATTGAGCACCTCAGTAAAATTCAGGGTCGAGGTGGCCGCCTTGGCGATATCGTAAAGGGTTTGGGTTTTGTAATAGGCGCTCTCCAACCGCTGTTTCAGTTTGGCCAACTCGCGCGTACGAGCCCAAAGCCTGCGGGTGATGGAAGTGGCTAAATAGATGGAAACGTAGATCGCGCTGGCGAAGAAGAAGAAGGTGCCCATGACGTAGAAAGGCTGCTGGAAGTGGGGAATCAGGAATCCAGGGACGGACACATGGGGGATGATTTCATAGAATTCCAGCAGGGCTAAGGTCCCCACCAGAAGAACCCCGACGGTAGCATGGAAGTAGCAGGCCCTGGGGGGAATGAGGATACTGGCGATGATGGCGTGAAAAATAAAGTAAAAGATGACCGGGCTGTCAATCCCTCCCGAATAATGGACCAGGAAAACCAGACCCAGCCAGTCTACGAAAAATTGCAGGCTGGCAAAATCACTGAACTGCTTGACCCCGGCGGAGGGATTGCGCATGAGGACTTTGAGGCGGTGGTGGAAGGCGGCGTTGTAGGCGGCGATGATCACCCCGACAAAAAACAATTCCACCTGCCGGGTCGGTAGGCGCAGGAGAGTCCCCACCATCAGGGTGGTGACTACGACCCCCAAGGCGGCGAACCAGCGCAGACGGATTAGCCAGGAGACCCGCTCGATAAGCTCCTCTTCCACAGGTAGACGAAAAGGAACTCCCTCCCATTTTTGCTGGGGCTCTTCCAAAATTTTTTCTCCGCTAATTGGAATGGTAATTCGAACGAGTAAAAAGATTGCGATGTATTATTAATCGAGGGGGAAAAGATTGTCAACCCATTTTTGTTTCGCTGGGCTCAATAACAGATCTTTTACTCTGCCGGCTTCTTTTCTTCGATTTTTTGATTAATTTTATGGTTGTGCTCCACAGTCTAGGCCACAATTTCTTCCACCAGAGCGCCGTAAGCAAGGTCGTTGGTTTTTACAATTTCGTAATATTGATGTTATGGGTTGGTCGAAAATAATCCTGACTATGCCCGGCTAAGCGGGAAAGCCGCTTTACGGCCTTCCCGGAGATTTTCGGATTTTATATTTCCGGCGGCTATAGGGTAGTACCGCCGTCTATGGCAATGACCTGGCCAGTCACATAACTGGAGGCATCGGAAGCCAGATAAATGACCGCTCCTACCATTTCCTCGGGCTCAGCCACCCGGGCCATGGGGGTTTTGCCCATAGCCAATTTCAGGATGTCCGGGTTATTCCATAGGGCTTCGCTGAAGCGAGTTTTGGTGAGGCCCGGGGCGACCGCATTTGCCCGGATATTGTATTGAGCCCATTGCTGGGCCATCACCTTAGTGGCCATAATCACCCCGGCCTTGCTTATGGAATAAACGGGTAATAGGTCGGGAGAAATCCCCGCGATGGAGGAAACGTTGATAATTTTTCCTCCTCCTTTTTCTTTCATCAGCCGGGCTACCGCCTGGCTCAGAAAGAACAATCCTCTAAGGTTGAGGTTCATAATCGAATCCCAGGCCCGCTCATCTACGTCCAGAGCCGAGGCCATCGTGGGGTTGGTGGCGGCATTGTTCACCAAGATATCAATCTTTCCAAACTCTTCTTTAACCTTGCTAACCAGATTATTGATATCCTCTATCCGCCCTATATGGACCGCAACCGGCAGGCATCTCCTTCCTATTTTTTTTATCTCTTCCGCAACCTTCTCCAAGTCGGGAAGTTTCCGGCTGGCAATGGCAACGTCAGCACCGGCCTGAGCCAGGCCGAGAGCAACTGCTTTCCCAATTCCACGACTGGCTCCTGTGATTAAGGCCACCTTGCCCTTTACAGAGAAACCCATTTTGTTACCTCCTATAGATTAGTTTAAAAAACGCATAGCGCCAAGCGAAACTGATTTAAAACTTCGTCGGCCAGTTAGCCAGGCGATGTTCACCGACACCGCCTGTTCTACGATCCTTACAGATTTCCAAAGCTCGCATGATGTAATCCCGAGTTTCCCGGGGGTCGATGACATCGTGGATGTAATGCATTCCTGCCGCCGGGTATGGAGCGCTGTCTTCAATCAGCTGCTGAACCAGCTTCTCCCGCTGGGCGGAGTGGTTCGGGGAGTTTTGAAGCTTCCCGCCGAAGACCACGTTGGCAGCGATCTCCGGATCTACAAAGCTCATCTCGGCGATCGGCCAGGCGACCAGGAATTCGGCAGCACATCCCGACCCCGCCATATTCCAGAAGGCCATCCCGTAGGTTTTACGAACGATGATGGAGATTTTGGGAACAGTGATCTGACCCAGAGCATTCATGTAATTCATCACCCGTGCGCCCACCCGCTTCCGCTCTGCTTCCTTGCCCACCAGAAAACCCGGAGTATCATGGAAAAAGAGCAGAGGAATGTTGTAAGAATCGCAGAGGCAAAGGAAACTGATCACCTTGTCGATTCCGTCCGTATCCATGGCGCCCGCATTAAAATAGGGCTGATTGGCGATGATCCCGACCACCCGGCCGTCCACCCGCGCCAGAGAGGTAATCACACTCTTGCCGAAAAGCGGCTTCAGGGAAAACAGTTTACCTCCGTCTACGATGGTGCTAAGAATTTTATTCATGTCATAGACACGATTCCTTTTTTCTGGAAGAAGGTCGAGGATACGGTCCATCCTGGCTCCCGAACCTTCTGGAACATCTTTTATAGGTGGTGGTTCATCGCAATGGGAAGGCATATAAGCAAGAAACTCGCGGATGATGGCGAAACATTCTTCCTCGTTTTTGGCCACCCGGTCGGAGTTGCCGGTGATTTCGGCATGCACTTGCCATCCCCCAAGTTCTTCGTCAGTGACTTTTTCGCTGATAGCCAACTCGAGTACCCGGGGTCCAGAAACGCCCATGGCGCTTCCTTTCACCTGGACAACGAAATCAGAGAGACAGGCCATCCAGGTGGGCATACCATAACATTCCCCCATGATCGCAGTTACCATGGGCGACTTTCTCACCCGGCTGTTGAGCTGGAGAAAGGTATCGTATCCTCCGCCGCCAAAGGAGCCCATTCCCTTCGATCCCATGATGTCCGGCATGCGCGCCCCGCCAGCCTCCCCCAGGTATACGAGAGGGAATCCCTTGCGCAGAGCCATTCCTTTAATCTCCCCTTCTTTGTGCCCGGCCACCCGACTGGAGGTAGCGGCCAGCACTGTAAAGTCGTTGGCTACAACCGCTACCGTTCGCCCGTCGATTTTGCCGCAACCGACAATTTTACTGTCCGCCGGAGTTTTATCCTCCATCCCCGGCATGTCGGAGTGGCTAAGCATTCCGACTTCGAAAAAGGTCCCTGGATCGAGAAGGTGGGCAATACGCTCACGGGCCGTAAGCTTCCCCTGGTCGTGCTGGCGCTTTACCTTTTCCGGCCCGCCCATTTGCAAAGCTTTGGCCTTGCGGCGTTTTAATTCCTCCAGTTCTTCTTCGAAGGGCATGGGAGTTTCCTAAGAAAGTTTCGAGTTACATGTTTTTTGATTTCAGATTTTAGCTTTAAGATTTCAGATTGAAGTTTTTATTTTTTTCAATCTGCAATCTGCAATCTGCAATTTTATGTACCTTGAAGCCTGAAACCTGAAATCCATAACCCGTAACACGTATTTTTATGGGACTGAGTCCCTTGATCTACTTCTTCTTATCCGAATAGTCGTACCAGCCCTTGCCGGCCTTCTCCCCGTAGTGGCCCCTCATGTATCTTTCCACAACGCTAGGGGAGGGCAGGTCGGCCCGATCTCCGGTCTCTTTGAAGTGTTCCATGGACCTGATGTAGTTGAGGTCGATTCCGGTCAGGTCCATCAGCCGGAAGGGCCCCATGGGATGCCCGGCGCCGTAGACGCAGGCTTTATCGATGTCCTCAAAGCTGGCGATTCCCATCTCCAGCATCCAAAGGGCCTCGCGGCCGATCACGCGGAAGATCCGGTTGAGCAGGAATCCCTCCACTTCTTTCTTGAGGAGGACCGGAATCTTTTCCAGCTTCTCGGAAAGGTCCATGGTGACCTTGGCCGTTTCGTCGGAGACGTGGGGGCCCTTAACCACTTCGACGAGTTTCATCACCAACGCCGGGTTGAAAAAGTGCATGTTAACCACTTTCGATGGCCGTTTCGTTGCGTCGGCGACGAGAGAGCTCACGAGGTACGAGCTGTTGGTAGCTAAGATGGCATGGGCCGGAGCCAGACGGTCGAGATCGGCGAAAACTTTTCTCTTGACCTCAAGAACCTCCACCGCCGCTTCAATGACGTAATCAGCGTCTTGCACCGCTTCTTTCAAATCCAAGGTAAAGGAGATATTTTCCCGGGCGTTCTCGGCTACTTCCTTGGTCATTTTCCCCTTCTCCACCCGCCCGGGCAGGTAGGTATCGGCAAATTTTTCGGCCTTCTTTAAGATGTCCGGAACGATGTCTGTACAGATGGTTTGATACCCATGAATTGCACAAAGGAGCGAAATTTGATGTCCCATGTTTCCCGCCCCCACCACGCCAATTTTTTTAATATCGTCAACGCTCATTGTTTTCCTCCTTTCAATTGAGAATAATAAATTGCGTTGCAGTGCTACAGTACTGCCGTGCTGCCGTAAAGTAAACTTCTATCAAACTCGCACAGCAGCACCGCAACCCTATTCCGTCTCTCTCTCAATAATCGTGGCCACACCCTGACCGCCGCCGACACAGGCGTTGGCCAGCCCATATCGGCCACCTTTTGCTTTCAAAATGCGGGCCAGCGTTCCAACCAGGCGGATCCCTGTTGCCCCGAGCGGGTGCCCGATGGCTAACCCTCCACCCATGACGTTGACCCGATCCGGATCAATTCCGAGTTCTTTGACGCAGTTCAAAACGACAATGGCGAAGGCTTCGTTGATCTCCCAGTAATCGATGTCTTTAACCTGCAACCCAGCCTTCTCTAAGGCCTTGCGGCTGGCGGGAACCGGGCCGGCTCCCATGATGGTTGGGTCCACTCCGGCAAAGCCGATAGACCGGATAGCGGCTATAGGCTGGATCCCTTTCTTTTTAGCGGTCTCCTTGGACATCAGGATCATGGAGGTGGCCGCAGCATTTAGGGGTGAGGAAGTCCCTGCAGTGACTGCCCCGTCCGGTTTATACACCGGCTTCAGGTCCTTCATCCCTTCCATGGTGGTGTCTGCCCGGACGGCCTGATCTTTATCCACCACCATCATTTTTCCATCTGCCTGTTCGGCCTCGATGGGTAAGATTTCATCCTTGAAAAAACCTTCCTTTTGGGCCTTGGCCGCCAGCTGGTGGGAACGTACTCCCCAGCGATCCATGTCTTCTTTCGTTAAGCCACTCTGGGCAAAGAGCTTCTCCGCGGTAAACCCCATATTCATGGTGGTCATCATATCCCAGTGTTTATAGGCCGGATCCGTGAAAAGACGCATATTAGGGGCAATGGCCCCTTTCTCCAAAAGGGGTCCCCCTATGGGAACGCGGGTCATGTGTTCCATTCCCCCAATCATCACGATGTCGGCAAATCCCATGGCAATTTCCATAAACCCGACAAGAATTCCACCCATGGCCGAACCACATTGTTGGTCTACAAATTTGGCCGCGATCGTTTGCGGGAGGTTAGCCAGGAAAATGGGAAATCGCCCTCCATAACTCCATTGCTCATTCACGCCCGTGGCTGATCCCACGATGAAATCTTCGATCTCTTCGGCTTTTATTCCCGTTCTTTTGATGACTTCGGGAAGAAGCTTCGCTAATAGGTCATCGGATCTTACTTTGTGAAACCAGTCCCGGGGTGGATCATTGGGACGGGACCGCGACTGGGCAGTACGCAAATATCCGGCAATGACCACTTCTCTCATCGATAACCTCCTTGGATGGTGATTTTATGGTTTGGGAAATTTATTCCCCCCACCCTGCCTCCCCTTTTTTATTTTTTCCCTGAAGGTTCTTCAGGATTTTTGGGTCTGTCCGGTATGCCCGCGAGCTTCCTGACCATTTTTTTACGGGCCTCGATGTCATACTGGGTAGTGATAGCAATACCTTCCATGATCGGCGAGCCTCCACCATGAAACGCTCCAAACTGGTGAATTCCACCCGTGGCTGAGCAGAGCAGGTCGCCTACGTACCGCCAGAGCTGGGCGGCATCTTGCGGTGGAATTTCCGGGTTACGGGTGATGTATTTGTATAAGAGATCTTTAGTCTCGGGGTTCACAAAATCCCCTTCATGGGGGAAGGTGGCCGGAATCCCTCCGGAAACGTCGCAAAGAATTTCGGCCTCCCGGAAAACCGCCTCCCCGGTTAGGTTGCGGCCCACGTTGGCATAAATGGAATGGGGGATATAACTTCCCGGCCCATAAGGCCTAAATCCCACCCCAGGGATGTACACTTCAGGCTTCCCCATTTCGGAAGCCGTGAAGCCGGCCGCATAACCAAGCTCGGACACCCGGATAATCTCCGCCAATTTGTCCCGCACATGCGACGCCTTAGCAATTCCATTGTATTCCGCCGCCAAAGCCACCGTTCCCAGCATCAAGTCTCCCAACGCCGGCTTGCAACCGGAATAGCTGTGGCGATGAAAAAGGGCGAAGAGCAGTGCACACGTGCCCCCGTGGATGGTTTCCCCGCAAAGGAACACCCGTTCCCACGGAATAAACGCATTATCAAAAATCGTGTAGGAATCCGTAGCCCC
>Ga0153916_10003404_pt1 | contig 11845 bp, 6 predicted proteins | sample Opewatmetagenome_FD_109642 | JGI IMG/M metagenome (GOLD analysis project Ga0153916, IMG submission 109642) | Freshwater wetland microbial communities from Ohio, USA - Open water 3 Core 3 Depth 4 metaG | ecosystem: Environmental > Aquatic > Freshwater > Wetlands | place: USA: Ohio, Lake Erie, Old...
CTATCTTGTAAATATCCCCTTCAGAAATCGCTTCCACAGGGCATTCATCGATACATGTGCCACATGCAGTGCATTCATCATTTATAACATGAGCCATTTCACAAAAAGTTTAAAATTAATAATTATGCAAAGTTATATTCAAAACAGAGATATGCAAATTTACTGCCATATTTTCATTATTGAATTTGCAAATGCCGGATCGCCATGTAGGCCATTAAACCCATTCCTGTCTTAAGTGAATTTTCATCTATATCAAAGTTGGGAGTATGCAGGTCAGATGATATCCCCTTTTCAGGATCAGCAGTTCCAAGTCTGTAAAAAGTAGCGGGAATAATATTAGCATAAAAAGCGAAATCCTCGGCAGTCATTCGGGGATCCAGTGCAGCAATCTGATCTTTACCAAGAAATTCAGATGCGAAGTTCATGGATCTGTTAGTCACTTCAGGATCGTTTTTCAAAACAGGATATCCGCCTGCAATATTAAGATCACAGGTTGTGCCCATACTGCCAGCCACAGATTGTGATATATGTGTTATTTTTTCGATAGCTTTCTTTCTCCATTTCTCATCCATGGTCCTCAGCGTGCCTTCAATCCTTACTTCTGAGGGTATAACGTTTACAGCTCCATTTGCGATCACTTTTCCGAAGGATAAAACGGTTGGAGAAAAAGGATTAGCATGCCGGCTAACTACTTGTTGAAGCGAAATAATCACCTGGGATGCAGCCAGTACAGTATCATTGACACGATTTGGTGTCGCTGCGTGCCCTCCCTTTCCCTTTATGGTAATATATATCTCATCACTTGAAGCCATAATAGCCCCTGGTCTAAAACCTGCCGTTCCGGATTTCATCGATGGCATGACATGCTGGGCCAGAATCAGGTTCGGTCTGATGGATTCGAAAATGCCTTCGTTCAACATTAATGTCGCACCTCCCGGAGCTTTTTCCTCACCCGGCTGAAAAATGAGTATTATGGTTCCTCCAAACGATTCCTTTAATTTTTCCAGGATTATTGCTGTTCCGATGAGAGATGCAGAATGAGCATCATGCCCGCAGGCATGCATAACGCCGGGATTCACGGATTTATAGGATGTATTATTAAGCTCCTCTATAGGTAGTGCATCCATGTCGGCCCTTAAAGCAATAACTTTATTTCCGGGTTGATTGCCTTTTATAGTAGCAACAATTCCAGTCTTAGCTATCCCTGCCTTAAAAACGATTCCTGCACTCTTAAGCTTATCACAGATATAGGCAGAAGTTCCTGTCTCCATAAATGATAATTCCGGATTCATGTGAAGATGTCTCCTTATGCCTGTTATTTCAGGATGCAGCTCGATGGAAATGTTTTGTATTGTTTTAATAAGGTCCATAAGAAGTGAAAATACTTATTAAAAATCAAGACTCAGGGAAAAGTAAAATATCCTTGGGAGTACCACTTTGTTTTCGATTCCCCAGGCCCAGTCGAGACGAACAAAATATCCCAGCAACATGCTTCTGAGACCGAATCCATAACCAGCCACAATTGGGTCCCTGTTTGCATCGATAGTCACTGTGATTGGCCCGTTCTCTATTATCTCATTGTCATAGGCATTTTCACCAGACCAGGGATGCAGTCCTGTCCATGCGGTTCCAATATCAAAAAATCCGGCGATTTGGAAATTATTCCAGAAGTTTGAGCTGATAGGGTGATTGGCAAAATACCTTATAACAGGCCACCTGAGTTCAGTGTTATAAAGTGCAAATTTATCCCCATTCCTGATATTCTGGGTAAATCCTCTCATGTTGGAAGCCAGGGTCTGATAAACATAATTCTTTGAATAATCTACCGGTATACTTCTGTCAAAAGTTTCATTTTTAGAGGAAAAGTTTGTCCAATTATCAACACTTCCCAGGTAATAGATTAACCTGCTCCGCCCAAAGGAAGCACCTGCAGCGAAACGGTTTGCCCAGATCAGGGTACGGTGTATCTTTGTGTAATGCCGGAAATCAGCTCCTGCAGTGTACAGGTCATATCTTTTGAGATTTAGTTGCTGATATGCTTCAGCAAAAATCCTGAACCGTGCTCCCTGGTACAAATTTATTCCAAGCTGACGTGTATTATCAAAAATATATGCGAGTTTGAGACCTGCCCAGTAATACTGAATATCTGCTTCATCAAGGGATTGCAGGTCTGTAGAAAGAAAAACATGCCGGTCCTGGCGCGCGGTAACCGTACCCTCAAATGCAGTTACCTGGCTGAATGGCCAACGCAGGATAAGCAAGGCATTATGTGAATAGGTCTTAATGAGAGATGATTCAGTAGCCGAGGTTGTAGCAATACTTTTATATACCTGGCGGTGAAAAACAAATTGTTTATCCAGTCTTCGTTTCAGATTCTCAAAACTTAGCAGGAATTCATGACTGTCAAGATCAGCAGCAAAACGAAACCCTCCTGTTAGCTTATAATCTTCAAAAAGATCATTTGTCCCGAGTTTAAACATCATGTTAAATCCCGGATCATAATAAACAGAACCACCGGTAAAAGGCTGGTATGAGGCACCAAGAAAACTAAAATCAATCTGAGTAGCCAGAAAATTCGTGTAAAATGCTGTTTCATATATCCTGGGAGTAGGTCTCTTATATTTGACGGTATCGAGAACCAGGTTCAGATTATCATTCCTGAACTTTTCATTATAATAATTTAGTTTTTCAATTTCAAAGACATAATTATTGATGTCAATGATCCCGCGGTCCAGCGTCAAAGTGTCAAGTGAGCTTGTAATAATTTGGTTATCAGAAACATCTTTGATTGAGATGGTTTCAATTCTAATCTTGTTAAGGCTATCTGCAAGAGCCAGCTCCTTCGTCTTTTCTTCCCTGTAATCAGTATTGGTAAGCACTCCAGAATAGTCCTTAAGTTGTTTGTCATACATATTCCTGAAAATGTGATACCTTCCATTTTTGAACAAGACTTCGGCGTACTCATTTGTCTTAGGACTGATATCGTTATCCTGGATATTCCTCGAATAATTTGTAATGGGATATGTCTGCGAATAATATCTGTAATGAATAGTGGTATCAATAAAATCTATAACACTATCGTACCTGGCAATATGCCTGTTTATCAGTCCATTCTGGTCACTGAGAAACATGTACTTATTCGGTTCAATCTCAAAGGGCCTGGTATTATTTACAAATTTATAGCCGGATAATTTTTTTATCTCATATGGTTTATTCTTGCAATCAACAAGATATAGATTATATGACAGGTTCTTGCTGTAAAGTGGATTCCCGGGTTGATAATAACCCGTAGTATCTTCTGGCCGGTTCGATGAAAATATTAAGTCAGCGCCATTATTAATGAACCTTGGAGACATATCGTCATATATATCCTGAGTAAGCGGTTCATTGGTGCCTGATGCAAGTGTGTGGACATATATATCAGATTGACCGCGGTTTATTCCTGAGATTGCCATTTTCAAGCCGTCATCAGAATATGAAAAGTCCAGGATTTTCTCAAAAAATAACATATTCCTCTGGATAAGTTCCCTGGTTTCGAGGACATAATAGTACATTTTCACGCCTCCTTCTTCCTCTGTGAAAAATGTCAGTATCTTGCCTGTCGGATGCCAGTTAATGACCGGATAAGTGTAATCAGGAATCTGATCGAGTCTGTGCTCATGAGTTAGTAGCTTTTTTTTCCTATCTTTCTCTACATCAAAAAGCCATATTTTATATTGCCCTGATTCATTGGTAGAGTAAGCAATATATTTTCCATCAGGACTCAACCTGACCTGGTTATAAACCTGTTTTTTCTTTGTTTTTTGCAAGACTTCACCTGATTCAGGGAATTCTCTTTTAAGATTAGATTCGTCAAACAGATTCTGATAATAACTCATCCATTCTGAAGAAAGTTCCTTAATAGAAAATCCAAGTACATACATAAATCCTGAATTGGAATTTTTATTGACTCTGGTGAGGTAAATTATATTAGGAATAACTGATTCGCCATATGTTTCGGCAATAAACCTCCAGAATGAATGTCCGGCATAAACTGCATCCGTACCTGTCAGGCGGTTAAATTTTTCATACCGACCTGTCATAATTCCATCTTTTACCCTGTCCTCAATTTCAACATTCCAGTGATTAGATACGTAAGATATCAGCCCTTTGAAATACCAATCCGGCAGTTCAATCAGGGTAGAATTGGTCATGTTCTCACGAAGCCCGTTGCCGTAAAGCATTTCATTTATCAGGACTTCTGTAATTGCGGCAGTGATCTGTTTTTCGAATTTGCTATGGTCCCCATCAAAATAGATGAAAACCTTATTCCGTAAAATTTTTGTTACACCTCCGGTGTTATATTCTTCCCTTCCGGTCACCAGTCCAATATTACTCTGACGGAAATCAGTAAGTTTATTATAAACTATAAAGATCAGTCGGTTTTCAAGTTCATAATCGAAAAAGCTTTCAATACGGTTGATTTCTTCCTGAAGGTAATCAGCGGTATAATTTGCCAGGTTCTTTCCTTCCTGGCTAAAATATGCATCAAATCTTTCAAAGCGGAAAAAATACCAGTAAAAATCATTATACTGAACCCTGTTTTTTCCAAATGTCATTTGGTGGCCGTAATAAAATTGGCCCGTTAATTGCATAGAGATCAGCAGGAATATGATTATTATTATCGGCTGATACTTAGTTTTGATGTATCTGATAATTGTGTTCATGTCTGCTTCACAAAACAGTTTCAAAGGTAAGTATTTTATCGATTCAGGATTAAAGCAACCTTTATGCCATGAAGAGCGTCAATCTATATAATCATAAACTTATTATTATTATTTTTGTTGTTATTCTTAAAAAATAATCAAAACATAAAAACAATGAAGAAGTTTATATCTTTTACATTATTGCTGGCTGTTTTTATTTCGTATGGAATACTTGCTCAGACGGTTGAACCTACTATTTCGTTTGACAAGGACACTCATGATTTTGGTAACATAAAAGAAGAAAATGGCAAGGTGAAATATGATTTTCAATTCACCAATACAGGTGGTAAGCCACTGATAATTAATCAGGTAAGGGCAAGTTGCGGTTGCACATCGCCCGATTGGTCCAAAGAACCGGTATTGCCAGGGAAAAGGGGCTTTGTCAGCGCCACGTATGATCCATTGAACAGGCCAGGTGCTTTCAATAAATCCTTAACAGTAGTTTCCAATGCTACAAATCCAAATGTTGTACTATATATCAAGGGCGATGTCACTGCCAAACCCTTGACCATGGAGGATGTCTATAGATTCAGTATGGGGGATATCCGCATGGTTACAAACCATGTGAGTTTTCCCCAGATTTTAAAGGGCAAAACAAGTACCCAGGAGGTAGAAGTTATCAATGTCTCTGAAAATCCTGTTAAAATATCGTTCAGTAAAGTTCCAGGCCATATTGTAATTAAGGCTGTCCCGGAGGTACTGAAACCAGACGAAAAAGGTAAAATAGAAGTAAGCTATAACAGTGCTCAGAAAAATGAATGGGGATTTGTAATGGACCGCGTGGATGTAATGTTGAATGATAAGTTTATTGGTAATAACAGGCTGACTGTCAGTGCGACTATTGATGAGGACTTTGCATCATGGACTCCTGAACAGCTGGCAAATGCCCCTTCAATTTCTTTTGACAATAACACTTTTGATTTCAAGGAAATTAAGCAGGGTGATAAAGTTGAACATGTATTTACAATTACAAATCAGGGTAAATCAGACCTTGTTATCAGGAATGTAAAAGCCAGTTGTGGATGCACCGCAGTCAGCCCTGTCGATGATATAATTAAGCCAGGCGCTACCACAACCATGAAGGTTATTTTTAATTCAACCGGTAAAACTGGTACACAGAATAAGACAATTACCATCATTTCCAATGATCCTCAAAAATCCAGAACAATTCTCTGGGTTAAAGGAAATGTTGTGTAAGAAATGAAATCAAAAAAAGGAACTTTATTCGTTAGTGAAGGTATCGTTAAGCCGGAGCCTATTAATCCGGAAGCTGTTCAGAAATTCAGGGAACGAAAGAAAAAAATCCTGCAGCCCCGGCAATATATTGATGGAATCCGGAATCACGACCGTACCGTTCTGAGTCAGGCCATTACCCTGGTTGAAAGTTCCTTACCCGCCCATAGAGACATTGCTGCCCGGATAATTGAAGAGTGCATGCCACTTTCCGGTAATTCCTTAAGGATCGGCATTACAGGTGTTCCCGGAGTCGGGAAAAGTACTTTTATTGAATCACTTGGTAAAAAAGTCACCGGATGGGGAAGGAAACTTGCTGTTCTCGCAATTGATCCAAGCAGTAAGCGGACCGGCGGAAGCATTATGGGTGATAAAACAAGAATGGAAACCCTTTCGCAGGATCCGGATGCTTTTATAAGGCCTTCCCCGTCGAGAGGAACTCTTGGAGGGGTAGCACGGAAAACAAAGGAGACTATTATTTTATGTGAAGCAGCCGGATTTGATACAATTTTTGTGGAAACTACAGGGGTTGGCCAGTCAGAGACAGCCGTTAATTCAATGGTAGATTTTTTCCTGTTGCTGATGCTTGCAGGTGCAGGAGATGAACTCCAGGGAATCAAACGGGGGATCATGGAAATGGCAGATGCAGTAGTCATAACTAAAGCTGATGGTTCAAATGTTCAGCGCACCGAAATTGCAAAAACTGAATTCACCAATGCATTGCATCTGTATCCACCTTCTGAATCAGGATGGATCCCTAAGGTTATGACGTGCTCAGCCAGAGAGGGGCGTGGACTTAATGAAGTATGGGATACTATAATTTCGTTTATAGATTTTTCAAAGAAATCTGGTTATTTTCAAAAAAATCGCAATCACCAGGCAATAGCCAGGATGTATGACAGCATTCATGAATCCCTGAAATCTGATTTCTATAACTATCCGGGAATGACTAAAAAAATTGAAGGATACAAGCAGAAAATTTTACATAATAAAATAAGCTCCTACCAGGCAGCTCAAAGAATTCTTGAAAGTTATCTGAAGAAATAATTGTTTAGATACGGACACCAACAACCAGGACATCATCTACCTGTGCGAAACCACCTTTCCAGTCAGTGAAAACCTTAATAAGTTTTTGCTTCTGTTCTTCTATTGGTTTGGTATGTATTTCTGAAAGGACATTTTTAAAGTTCTTCACCATGAATTTTTTCTGGAAGGGGCCTCCAAACTGATCAGGAAAACCATCTGTATTAGTATATAGCATGTCATTCTTCATGATTTCTATATTATGCCGTGTAAAAGGTATTTCAGACTTTACATGTATACCAATTGGCATCTTGTCAGCCTTAAATTCGATCAATTCACTGTCCCGGAAAAGGTATAGAGAAATATTAGCGCCAGAATATTCAAGTTTCATCTGTTCAAGGTCAATAGTGTAAAGGGCAACATCCATTCCATCCTGGCTCTCACCTTCTTTACCTGTCTGATGCAGTGATTTTATTACATGCGAACGAAGATCATTCAGGATTTCATCCGTATGAAATTCATCCTGTTTGCTTAATATCTCATTCAGGAATGCTATACCAAGCATGCTCATGAAAGCTCCGGGTACACCATGTCCCGTGCAGTCCGCTGAAACGCAAATTACTTTACCGTTCTTTTCAGTGATCCAGAAATAATCACCACTGACAATATCCCTTGGAAAATAAATGATAAATCGCTCCGGGATCAGTTTATCTATATAATCTCCAGGTGGTAGTAAAGCATTTTGGATCCGGCTGGCATACTGGATGCTGTCTGTGATCTCTTTTTTCTGTTCAGTTATTAGAGTGTTTTTCTGCGCTAGCTCCTGGTTTGCTCTTTTTTTCTGGTTATTCTGCCGGATTAAAAGTACTACGAGACCTGAAATTGAAAACAAGCCGAAAATGAAGAAATAAATGATTATTTTTTGCTGTCTTACTTTTGATTGGCTCAATGCAGATTGGGTGGTGAGGAGCTGGTTATCTTTCATAACCGCTTCGGTCTCATATTTTACCTGCATTTCACTGATCATATCACCCGTTTCTTTCCTGTAAATTGTATCTTTAATTGCACTGGATAACTTATAATACTCAAGAGCTTTTTCATAATTATTTGACCGTTCATATACTTCAGAAAGGTTCAGGTAAATTTCTTTGATTGTTTCTTTAATATCCAAGTCAAGGGCATATTTAAGGCTCTGGTTAAGATAATTCAGCGCCCTGTCGTACTGACCTTTATAGTTATATATTGTACCGATTCTGAACAAGGAACTTGCGATTTCATTGGCGTCGTTTATGTCTTCACTTATAGTCAGACTTCTTTCGAAATAATCTCTTGCCATATCGAGTTTCCCGGAATGCAGATAGGAAATGCCAATATTGTTAAGGGTTTTGGCAAGTCCCTGACGGTCGTTTACCTGTTCCCGGATCTCCAGAGATTGCTGGAAATAATCAAAAGCCTTAGTGAACAGTTGAAAGTATTTATCGGATTTTTCTAAAATAACAGAATCTTGGAAATTAGTGCCAAATAAGTGACCGAGTGAATCTGTGACTATTTTGGAATAAACAATTCCAATATTATTCAATGTATTCCCCTCCTCTTTCAGATCCCCCATTTCCCTGTTGATATCAAGTTTTTTGAAGTGATTTTCAAGGGCTTTGTCATAAAAGCCCTGTGTGTAATAAATTACAGCCATTCCATTATAGACCGATGCAATACCTGAATTATATTTATACTGTTCATATACAGGAAGTGCTTTCTGATAATACTCGATAGCCATATCATATTTTGCCAGGTTATAATATGCATTTGCAATGTTATTATTCATCTGGGCAGCTTTTAAAGTATTTCCCTGTTGAATTCTCAGCTGCTTGGATTCTTCATAATTTTTTATTGCTTCATTAAAATTTCCCTGTACAAAATAAATACCTCCGATACTGCTGTAAATTAATGCCATTGTGTTCAAATCTTCCGCTTCCCTGGCAATCTCTAATGTATTATTGTACTTAGCGAGAGATTCCTGGATATTTCCTGATCTTCTGAGATTTTCAGCCTGTTCATATTGTATTTCTCCCTGCAATTTCATGTCCTTGATCTCTTTGGTAAGATTTAGTGCCTGGGTCAGATATTCATCAGAGCGGGTTAAATCTCTTTGGAATGAATAAGACCGGCCTATCCTGTATAAAGCGATTGCTCTGCCTTTTTCAAAACCTTCTTGCTCACTGACTTCAAGGGCTTTCTCAAATTGTCTAAGGGCTTCATTGTCCTGCCCGATTGCCTCATAGAGATAACCCTTGTTGATGTATCCGGCAATTTCAAGGTCAATATCATTAAGATCTTCAGCAATAGAAATGGCTTCATCTGCAAGCTTGTGGCTGCGGGAATTATCCATACGTACAATTTCTCCCGATAAATTTACCAATAACTCGAAACGCTCGCTCCCGGTGGCCGAGATCAATAAATTGTCAAGGCTGTCAACTTTTGCCTGGTCCTGAGCAAGTTGATTCTGGCTAAAAATGATCAGAAATAAAATAAAGAGGGGAAATATTTTATACTTTTCAGACATTTGAAATTTATCTGACAAAAATACGATATCCTTCAAAAATATAAATAATCAGCTTTGAAAACAACAATCATTCAATATTAGTTATTCATTGAAATCTTCTTAAACCAGAACAATGAATTCAAATTTTTATGCCCGTTTATCTTTGATCTTTTCTTCTTTTTATAGTTCTGAATAAACAGGAATATCACGAGCCCGCCGATTAAAAAAAGAACGATTATAAAGAAATATATTACTATTTTCTGTTGCTTTACCCTTGCTTCACTTAACTGCGACTGGACTATCAGTAACTGATTAGCTTTAAGAATGTTCTCTGTTTCAAATTTCACCTGCATTTCAGTCATCATATTCAACATTTCCTTGATAGATATGGAATCTTTAATATTGCTGTACAATTTATAATATTTAAGTGCCTGATAATAATCGTGTTTCTTTTCGTACATGCTTGAGAAGATCATATATATATCCTCCATGACAGCTTTCAGATCTGCCTGTATGGCATAATTCAGGCTCTGATTGAGATAACGGATTGAAATATCGTATTGACCTTTGTAGTTATAAACCTGCCCAATCCTCATCATCGAAAGAGCAAGTTCTTTGATATTATTCATTTCCTGGCTCAAAGTCCTGGCCTGGTCAAGGTATTCCATTGCGATATCCAGCTTTCCTGAATGTAAATAAGCTAAACCAATGTTGCCGAGAGTAATAAGCAGGCCCGGACGGTCATTTAAATCCTTGCGTATTTGTAATGATTGTGTATAATAATCAAAAGCCCTTGAATACATTTTGAGATATTTATCAGTTTTTTCACTGATTATTAATTCCTCAAAATCCTGTCCCAGAATTTCAGAAAGAGAATCGTAGGTGATTTTTTCATACACAGTCCCAATGTTATTGAGAGTATTGCCAACTTCTTTCAGATTACCGGTCTCTTTGCTTATTTCCAGCTTCCTAAAATGATTTTCGAGTGATTTATCGTATAACTTCTGTTCAAAATAGATAACGGCCATTCCGTTGTAAACTGAAGCAATACCTGTGCTGTATTTGAACTTTTCAAATACCGGAAGAGCTTTTTGATAAGATTCAATTGCCAGATCATATCTGGCAAGGTTATACCAGGAATTCGCTATATTATTTTCTGTTTGTGCGACCCTCAGTTTATTCCCCTGTTGTATACGTATTTTCTTTGATTCCTCGTAATTATTTATTGCTTCGTGAAAAGAACCCCGGGCATAATAAATCGATCCCAAACTGCTATATACAGTTCCCATTGTATTTATATCATCGACCTCGCGGGCCGACTCAAGTGCCTGCTGATAGTACACCAGTGCTTCATCATTTTTGCCAGACTGTCTCAGATTATCAGCTATGGAGGATAATACCTGTCCTTCAATTTTAGAGTTTTCTATATCCCTCGCAAGCTGAAGTGCCTTTTCAAGATATTCGGAAGATCGGGAATAATTTTTCTGATAGGACAATGATCTTCCTATTCTGAATAAAGCTTCTGCCTTTCCATCACTATAATTTCTTTCCTCACTTACTTCAAGGGCTTTTTCGAAAATTGTTTCAGCGATAGAATCCTCGTAGTTTAACTCATGGCAATATCCTTTGTTTATATACCCTGAGACTTCCAGTTTAATGTCATGCTTTTTTTTTGCCAGTGATATGGCTTCATCTGCCAGCTCATAACTGTGGGCATTATCAATCCTGGCAAGTTCAGCTGAAAGAGCAATAAGAATATCAAAACGGTTTTTTCGGTTGCTGGATTTAAGTACATTTTCCAGGCTGTCGATTTTCACCGGATCCTGGGCATAAATAATCGGCTGGGTAATAAAAAATGAACAAAAAAGCAGGCAATATGTACTGAATTTTCCATACATATCGGCCTAATCTATGTAAAATATTGAAAACTACCAAATTATGATATTAACTATCCTGGAATTTCAAAGCAACCTCTTTAAAAGAATTATAGTCTTATAATTAAGTAAAATCGTACATTTGTTTAGATTGAGGAAAAACATACGAAAACTAACAATTATAAAATAAATCCAGTTATGAAAAAAACTACTAATCTGAAAAAAATAATTTTATCTATATCAATGGCGCTGATGATTTCAGGGACTATGTCGTTTGTCAAGGGACAAACACCTGTTATACCACCCAGCCATTCGGAATGTGAATATTTTATTGGAACTCTTTCTTTTTCTATAAAGCTTTTAAAAACAAATGCTTATCAATGGTATACAGCACCTCCCAAAAGTAAGCTTTTTACACTTATCCCGGGTGC
>Ga0153916_10003405_pt1 | contig 11845 bp, 12 predicted proteins | sample Opewatmetagenome_FD_109642 | JGI IMG/M metagenome (GOLD analysis project Ga0153916, IMG submission 109642) | Freshwater wetland microbial communities from Ohio, USA - Open water 3 Core 3 Depth 4 metaG | ecosystem: Environmental > Aquatic > Freshwater > Wetlands | place: USA: Ohio, Lake Erie...
CCGAAGCGGTAGCGCCAGCGTGGCTGCGGGTCGATCTCCGTCACGCCGACGATGTCGCGCACGGGCACGTTCACGTTGAAGAACGCCTCGAAGCGGATGCGCAGCGTCTTGCCGTCGATCTCCACGTAGCTGTCGTTCACGGCGACCGTGAAGACGCTGGCCAGCAGGACGAATCCACCAAGCACCGCGAATCCGAACAGTGCCCGGCCCTGGTCGTCCGCGCTGCCGTGGCGGACCGCCGGCCATAGCGTCAGGATCGCGAACACGCAGAGCCCGACGACCACCGTCTTGAGCGGCACGCGGAACCAGAAGGCGTCGGCGAAGCGAAAGCGTCTCGTCATGTCGAATGCGAAGACACCGGGCGGCGCCCCCTCAGGCCCGGCGGGGGAGGGCCCGAAGGCGGTGCCTCCGCTCTCGTGTCGGCGTTTGCGCCCGGCCCCGGGAGAGGGCAGGCACCCGGTTTCGAAGCTACAGTCCGCTCACCATCGCCCGCGACATGCGGATCGAGGGCGCCGCACTGGCGCCGAACCACTGGACGTCGTTTCCGACGGCGTCGATCGCCTTGAGCATGTCCCTCAGGTTGCCGGACACGTTGATCTCAATGACGGGATACGCGAGCTGGCCGTCCTCGATCCACACTCCGGCCGCGCCGCGCGAGAAGTCGCCCGTCGTCTGGTTGATGCCGAACCCCATCAGGTCCGTCAGATACAGCCCGTCCTTGATCTCCGCCACCATCGCCGCCGGGTCAGCGTCGCCGGCCAGCCACAGCCGGTTGCCGCCTCCGATGCCGATCGTGTCACCCATCCGGGCCGCGTTGCCCGTCGTGCGGCGCCCCGTGCGGCGCGCGTAGTAGCTGTCGAACAGGAACTGCCTGAACATGCCGCCCTCGACCACCACGCTGCGCCGCGTGCGCACGCCCTCCCCGTCGAACGGGCGCGAGCCGAGCTGCGCCGGCAGCGTCGGGTCGTCGATGATGCTCACGAGCGGCGACAGCGCCTGCTCGCCCTCAAGGTTGGCCAGGAACGTCGAGCGCTTGAACAGCCCCTCGCCGCTGGCGGCGCCCGCCACGACGTTGAGCAGCCCTGCCGTCATCGCCGGGTCCCACACGACCGGCACCTCGCGCGTGTTGATCTTGCGTCCGCCGAGCTTGCGCACGACCCGCGCCGCCGCCCGCCGGCCCACGTCCTCCGGCGAAGCCAGCCGGTGGAACAGCCGCTCGGCGCTGAACCAGTAGTCGCTCTGCTTCTTGCCGTCGGGCTCGTCGGCGATCACCGAGACGGAGAAGCTCGCGGCGGTGTACGGGTAGCTGCCGCAGAAGCCGAGGCTGTTCGCCAGCACGAGCTGGCCGCGCTCCGCCCCGAACTCCGCGCCCTCGGAGTTGGTCACCCGCCTGTCGAAGTCGAACGCGGCCTGCTCCGCGCGCAGCACGATCTCCTTCATCTCGTCGACGGTCAGCGACTCGACCCGCTCGTCGTAGAGCTGGAGCGCCGCGCCCATGTCCGTCGCGAGGTCTTCTCTCGCGGGAAGCCCGGCGCACTCGTCCGGCTCGCTGATCCGCGCCAGGTCGACGGCCGTCCGCACCATCTCGTCGAGCGCCCTTGGCGTGAAATCTGACGTGTTGCAGACCGCCGTGCGCTTCTCCTTGATCACGCGAATCGAGACCGCGCGCGAGCCCGCCTCGAACAGCTTCTCCACCTCGCCCTTGCGGACCGTGACCGTCGACTCGATCCCGCTCAGCAGGTACGCGTCGGCCTCGTCCGCGCCGAGCGCTCGCGCCCGTTCGACGATGTCGCTGGCGATGGAAAGAAGGTCTTCGTTCATGCGGCCTCGGCGACTGCGTCGGTCAAAGCAGCGGCTGCGGCACGAGCCGCACGACCAGCGTGCGGTCGATCCAGTCGAGCGCCGGCTGCGCGAGCCAGAGCACGCCGGCCGCCAGCGCGCCGATGGCGGCCCCGCCCGCTACGTCGCCCGGGTAGTGGATGCCGACGAACACGCGCGAGAAGCCAATCAGCGCCGCCAGCAGCAGCAGTACGAGGCCGATGCGCGCCCGGTACAGGCCCAGGCCACCGGCCATGCCGAACGCGGCCGTCGCGTGCTCCGACGGAAACGACGCGTCGGCGCTGTGGTGTACGAGCTGCACGACGTCCGTCCGCAGCACGAACGGACGCTGGTGGACGTAGAAGTGCTGGATGACGAGCGCCACCGCCACCGCCAGCGCTCCGGCCGCGATCGACGTGTAGACCGCCATGCGGCGGTTGCGGTCGTCGCCGGCGCGGACGAACCACGAGAGCGCCACGATCGCCGCGATCGCGTAGATCGCGTACTGCGCCGCGAACTTCATCGCGTCGTCAGCGATCGCAGAGTGGCCCGCGAGCCTGTTGATGGCGTGAAACAGCGACCCGTTGAGGTCCAATCAGCGTCCCGTCCAGCGTTCCCGTGCGCCTCCCGGCCTACGCGCCGAACTCGTGCTCCTCGTCGTGGCCGCCTCCCAGCTTCGACAGGGCGAAGGCGGCGATCGCGATCAGCACCACCAGGATGATCAGCTTCTTCATCTGACGACTCCCTTCCGTTGTCTCCTCGAAGCGGCGGCCGCGCCGCCGTGTCGCTTGCTCTCAGGCCGCCGTGCCGCCGACGGTCATGCCGCTCACCAGCGTCGTCGGGATGCCGACCCCCACCGGCACGGACTGGCCGTCCTTGCCGCACGTCCAGCGGCCGTCACTCAGCTTGAAGTCGCTGCCGACCGCGGTCACCTTCCGCAGCACGTCCGGCCCGTTGCCGATCAGGTTCACGTTGCGGATCGGCGCCGTCACCCGGCCGCCCTCGATCATATACCCCTCGGTCACGCTGAACACGAAGTCCCCGTTGCTGATGTTCACGCTGCCGCCGTTGAATGACACGCAGTAGATGCCCCGCTCCACCGAGCGGATGATCTCCTCCGGCGACGACTGCCCGGCCAGCATGTACGTGTTCGTCATGCGGGGCATCGGGTGGTGCTTGAACGACTGTCGGCGGCCGTTGCCCGTCGGCCCGACCTTGAAATGCTTGGTGCTCAGCCGGTCCTGCAGGTAGCCGCGCAGCATCCCGTCCTCGATCAGTACGTTGTAGCCCGGCAGGTTGCCTTCGTCGTCGATGTTGATGCTGCCGCGGCTGTCGCGGATCGTCCCGTCGTCCACGACCGTGCAGAGCGGCGACGCGACGAGGTTGCCCACCTGGTCGCTGTAGTTGCTGGTCTTCTTGCGGTTGAAGTCCGCCTCCAGCCCGTGCCCGATCGCCTCGTGCAGCAGAATGCCGCTGTCGCCGGCCGCCAGCACGACCGGGAACGTGCCGGCCGGCGCCTCGATCGCGGACTGCAGCACCACCGCCTGGCGCGCCGCCTCCTGCGCCAGCGACTCCGGCGTGCTCGTCTCGAAATACACCATGCCCATGCGGCCCCCGCCGCCCCAGCGCGCCGTCTGTCGGCTGTTCTCCCGTTCCGACAGGCAGCTCACGTTGAAGCGCACCAGCGGCTGCACGTCGCCGGCCATCCGACCGTCGCTCGACACGATCAGCACGTGCTTCAGCTCGTCGATGAAGTTGACGTCGACACGGGCGATGCTCGGGTCGAACGCCCGCGCGGCTTGGTCGGCGCGGCGGATCAGCTCGACCTTGTCGGCCGGTGCGACGCCGATCGTGCTGGCCTCCGGACGGTAGTAGTCGGCAGACTCGTAGTGCATGATGTCGACCGGCGTCGCGTGGTCGCCGCGCGAGGCGATGCGCGCCGCGGTGTCGGCGGCCCGGCGCATCGACTCGCGGCTGAGGTCCTCGGAGTACGCGTAGCCGATCGCGTCGCCCTGGATCACGCGGATGCCGACGCCCTGCGTCGTGCTGCGGCTCGCCGACTTCACCGCCTGCTGCTCGAACGTGATGTTCGAGCCTTCGCGGTGCTCGAAGAACAGCTCCGTGTGCTCGCCGCCTCGGCTCATTGCCACGCCGAGCAGGTCGGCCGCGACGGATGGGTCGATCCCGTAGCGGCCGCTGAAGAACGACTCGGCGGTGCGTCCGGCGTCAGTCACTCTCACCTCCGGGGCAGGAGAGGGATGCGGGCAAGTGGCTCAGTCCATGATAGCAGCCGCTCCGGCAGGGTATTGAAAACTCGCCATCCTGAGCGGAAAGGTGTCACCTGAGTGGAACGGTGTCATCCCGAGCGGAAAGCTCGTCATCCTGAGCGGAGCGAAGGATCTTCCTGCGTTCGGTCGCTCATCTGCGTCCATCGGCGCCATCGGCGGATTCTTCGTCGTCCGTCTAATCTGTGAACATCTGTGAAATCTGTGGGTTCCCCCGTCTGTGGTTCCACCCCTCATCCCATCTTCCGCGCCACGAAGGTGAAGCTCTTCGGCCACACAACCGCGCCGGCCACGTCGATCGCTGCGATGAAGCGCGAGCGTCCCATCGCCGACCGCAGCCGCGTGCGCCACGTCGGCACCGATTGCTCGGCGGCGACGGCCAGCATGATCGCCGCCTCGTAGCCGCTCTTCGGCCGGTCGCGACGGAGGAAATCGGCGACGCAGAACCGCAGCCAGACCAGTGAGTCGACGAAATGCACGTAGCGGACGTCCGTGACGCGTAGGCCGGCGCGCTGCAACTTCGCCGCCAGCCGCCGCGGGCGGTAGATGCGGACGTGGCCGCCGGGCGTGTCGTGATAGCCCCGCGACAGCCGCCAGTACACCAGCTCCGTGAAGTGCGACGGCACCGCCCCGAGCAGCACGCCGCCGCCAGCGAGCGTCCGCGCGATCTCGCGCATCGCGCCCGTGTCGTCGCGCAGGTGCTCGAGCGTCTCCGTGCAGATCGCCGCCTCGAAGACGCCGTCGCGGAACGGCAGCCGCGACGCGTCGGCGGCGACGAGGTCGACCCGCTGCCCGCGCAGCCGCGCTCGCGCTTTGCGCAGTTCGCCGGGGTCGTAGTCCACGCCGACTGCGAAGCAGCCGCGCCGCGCCGCCTCCAGGATGTGGCGTCCGTCGCCGCAGCCGACGTCGACGACGCGTGCCTGCGGGCCGCGCGGCAGCAGTTCGGGATTGATGCTCAGCTTGGCGCTGGTGATCTCGGGCATCGAGGCAAAGATGGGCCACCGGCCCACGGAGGGCAAGAAGAGCAACTTCTTTGCTCTCTGTTCTCTGTTGCTCTGCTGTCTGTCGTCTGCTGATAGCTGACGGCTGATAGCAGACAGCGGCCTACGTCATCTTCATCCCGTCGAGATGCGCCAGGTCGTTGAGCCGCCAGAGCACGCGTCGCTCGCCCTCCGCCCGGATCGACGTGATCGACGCGTTGAAGGCGTAGAACGGAAAGTCGCTGCGCAGCCCCAGGATCATGCCCACGTATGACTGGATCACCCCGCCGTGACACGTGATCGCTACCTTCTTGCCGGGATTGTTGCGGACGATCGCGTCGATGGCGTCGCCGATCCGCTCTCGGAAGTGACTGCTGGACTCCGAGCCCGGGAGGTTGTCCCAGATCGGCTCCCGCTCGAACCGCGCCTTGATCTCGTCGTGGGTTACGCCCGGCGGCAGCGGCTGCTGCGGGTCGGTCGGCCGCTCCTTCAGCGGCTCGTTGATCTCCTGTAGGTCGTCCACGACGATGATCTCGTGCCCGGTGATCCGCGCGATGGCGGCGCCGGTGTTGTACGCGCGTCGCAGCGGGCTGCTGTAGATCACGTCGACGCCATACGCGGCCATGCGCTCGCCGAGGCGGCGGGCCTGCTCCTCGCCCACCGGCGTCAGCGGCGGGTCGTACTCGGACAGCCGCCCCTCCTCGCGCGCCACGTTCCCGCCCGACTGGCCGTGCCGGATCAGGTACAGCCGCACCGCGTCCGGCTTGTTCAGCAGCAGCACGTCCTGGAAGTAGTACGCCATCGGGTCGATGGGCGCCGGGACGGTGTTTGGATTCCGGTCAGGGTCTCGCATGCCCGCAAGGTACGGTCGCCCGTGCCTTCGGACAAGCGAGGCGCATGCCCGGCCGCCGCCCTGCTTGACGCTGACAGCGGCTTCGATTTCCGTACGGCCGCGACGAGGGGTAGGCCATATGCGCAACCGGCTGTACACTGGACTGCAATCTCGTCAGTTCACCCGGCAGCTACAGGAGGCTCGCTTTGGCTACGGACGTAGTGATCATCGAGGCGGTGCGGACGGCCATGGGTCGCCGCAACGGCATGCTCTCCGGCACCCACCCGGTCAAGCTCGGGGCGCACGTGCTCAACGAGGTCGTGAGGCGCGCCGGCATCGAGCCGGGCATGGTCGGCGACGTCGTCTTCGGCAACGTGTCGCAGGTCGGCGAGCAGGCCGCGAACATCGGCCGCAACGTCGTGCTCGAGGCGGGCTTCCCGGTCGAGGTTCCGGGGACGACGGTCGACCGCCAGTGCGGCTCGGCACAGCAGGCGATCCACTTCGCCGCCAACCTCATCTCCTCGGGCGTCGTCGACATCACGATCGGCGGCGGCGTCGAGGTGATGTCGCGCGTGCCGATGGGGTCGAACTTCCAGGTCGCCGGCTTCCCGTTCACCGAGCACATGCGCACGACCTACGACCTCACGTCCCAGGGCGTGTCGGCCGACAACATCGCCCGCAAGTGGGGCATTTCCCGCCGGCAGCTCGATGAGTTCGCGCTGCAGAGCCAGGAGCGCGCGAAGGCTGCCCGTGATGGCGGGAGGTTCGAGAAGGAAATCACGCCCGTCGACGTCGAGCACGAGGGCGTCAAGGGCGTCTTTAAGGTCGACGAGGGCATCCGCGACACCAGCCTCGAGAAGCTCGGGGCGCTGACGCCGTCGTTCGGCGAGGACGGCCTGCACCATGCCGGCAACTCCAGCCAGATCACCGACGGCGCTGCCGCCGTGCTGCTGATGTCCGCCGACAAGGCGAAGGAACTCGGCCTCAAGCCGCGCGCCCGCATCGTCGCGCAGGCCGTCGTCGGCTCCGACCCGCACCTGATGCTCACCGGCCCGATCACCGCCACGCCGGCGGTCCTGAAGAAGGCCGGCCTCAAGCTGTCTGACATCGACCGCGTCGAGATCAACGAGGCGTTTGCTGCGGTCGTGCTGGCGTGGCAGAAGGAGCTTGGCTACGACCTGGCGAAGACCAACGTCAACGGCGGCGCCATCGCCCTCGGCCACCCGCTCGGCTGCACCGGCGCTCGCCTCATGACGACGCTGCTGCACGAGCTCGAGCGCACCGGCGGCCGCTACGGCCACGAGGTCATGTGCTGCGGCGGCGGCATCGGCACCGCCACCATCATCGAGCGGCTGTAGGCTTCGGTCGGTCGGCGAGTTCGGCTAGTAATGGAGCACAGCCCCGGACGCATTTCGTCCGGGGCTGTTTCTCCTCAAGCCCGGCACGCTGAGGGATCGCGGGCGTCCCCGCCTGCGTAGCGCTCGGATGAGCGCGCTGCGCGCTCCCCATCACGGCTCCCACCGCAGCGGCGTGTCGCCGACGACGTTGGTGAGCTGCGCGTGTTGCAGCGTGACCACGTCGGCGATGGCGACGCCGGGCGTCTTCTCGCCGTGGATCGCGAGGAAGCGGCTGTCGGGCGACCAGACGATCACGCAGCCGGAGAGTACGTCGGTGGCGGCGCCGGTCGCCGGGTCGACGAGGTATGACTCGTGGTGCGTGCGCGGGATGTTGTAGCTGGAGACGGCGAGCCGCGTGCCGTCGGGCGACCACTTGATCTCGCCCGGGTAGCCGTCCGGGAACTCGGTGCGGACGGTCCTGCCAGACCTGACGTCGACGGTCGTCATGAAGTACGGCGGCTCGAATCCGCCGCCGAACGCGAGGCGCGTGCTGTCCGGCGACCAGGCGACGTACATCGGTCCCTTAACGTCGGGCACGGATGGGACAGGCGTGGCGCCGGGTCCGTCCGACCCCATCGGGCCGAGGTCGCGCACGTCGAACGGGCGCGCCGGGTCGAACACGTACAGGTGCCAGCCCGCCGCCGACGAGCCCGTGAACGCGAACTGCGAGTGGTCGGGTGACGGGTACAGGAAGTTCGGCAGCTCGGAGAGTTTCGCGATCGGGCGTTCATCTCCGCTGAGGATGTCGGTCTGGAAGAGTGCAGCGTGCGTGGCATCGCCCCTGGCGACGAGCAGGCTGCGTCCATCGGCCATCCAGGCGAAGTCAGTGATGTTGGGCGCGTCGATACGCGGATCGCCGGGCAGCACGCGCGGCTTCGGCGACGCGGGGTCGTCGATGACGACGAGGTTGCGCGCGGCCGGCGCGCCGTACGGCGTCGTGGCGAATGCGAGCGTGTGGCCCTGGAGCGACCACTTGGGCTGCCCCGGATAGTCCGCCAGCAGGACGGTCGTGTGTTGCGCGCCGTCGGCCGAAAAGAACTCGAAGTAGCAGCTCGTGCCTGGTGCGCAGGACGATGTCTGCTCCCGCCACAGTCCATCGGCCGAGACGTCGCCGGGCGTCACGCCGGGATCCGGCTCGCGCGACGTGTCCATCGACGGGAAGGCCACGGTCACCAGTTCGTGGCCCGTTCGGTATGTCAGGCTGCCGCTGACGCCGTCGGGGAGCGCGTCCGGCAGGTCGCGCGTGGGAGTGCTCGCCGGCTCGTGAGTCGGCAGCGGCGTCGGGGAGTCGGCAGCCATCGATGTCGCGGTTTCGGATAGGGTCGTTCCTGGTTCGGCAGCGGCGTCGCGCGGCAGATGCGGCCCCGAACCGGTGACGACGTACGTGACGGTGGCGGCGGTGAGCAGCGCGGGCGCGATCAGCGCGTACGGCACGTTCATGGCGTCCCTCCTGAACGCGACCAGTACACCGCTGCGCCGCCCGCGGTTCCCGACGCTCGGCCATCAGCCGCCCGCCGCTTCTCCTACGGCAGCGACTCCGCGATGCTGACGGCCTCCTCCTCCGTGAGATCCGTTTCCAGCCGGTAGAACGTGCCCCCCGCGCTCCAGATGAGCGTGCCGCGGTCGACCGTCCGGACCGACGCCGCCACCTCGCGGCCGCTGCTGTCGACGAACCGCACGATGTGCTCGCCTTCGCCGATCCAGGTCGCCGGCAGGCCGTTCACGGTGCGGTCGTGGACCGCCACGCCCTCCGGCACGCCCTTCACGAAGAACCCGACCGTGCGCGACTCCCACAGGTCGAAGTGCATGTACTGCACCACGACGACCGGGAGCCGCGCATAGTCGACGAGGTACACGCCGAGCGGCGCACCCTGCCCGGGCGGCAGCGCCGGGTCGAAGCCCGCGGCGCTCCGCGCACCGTCGCGCGACGTTGGCGTCGCGATCCACTGGATGTCGGCGGGCGTGGGAAACGGCGTCGGCGTCATGCCGCCGGCCGGCGTCGGCAGGATCTCGATCTTCGAGCCCTGGACGCCGAACAAATCCGCGATCGCGCCCCGCGACCGCGGCACCGCCAGCGCGACGACGATGGCGACGGCCAGCGCGATAGCCGACGCCAGCACGAGCGCGCGCCGCCGCGGCAACGCCGGCCGCGAACGGCTCGGCGTGCCCTCTGCGATGGCGGCGAGCACGCGCGCGCCCAACTCCGGCGTCGCCGGGTACGCGACGCGCGGTGCAAACCGGCCGAGCACCTGCTGCTCGAACGTCAGGTCATCCATCGACCCGCTCCATCAGTTGCGGATACCTCGTCTCCACGACCGCGCGCAGCCGCTTGCCCGCGCGGTGCAGCCGCGACTTCACCGTGCCCGGCGGCTTGCCAATCGCCGCCGCGATCTCGCGCTCAGGCAGCTCGAGGAAGTAGCGGAGGTGCAACACGACGCGGTCGCCCTCCGGCAGCTCCGAGATCGCGCGCAGCAGCGCCGACGCGTCATCGCCGGCTGCCACCTCCGTGTGCGGCGCCGGCGCCTGCTCGCGCGCGACGAGGCTCGCGGCGCGCGCGAGCAGGCCCGTGCGGCGTCGTCGCGCGCGCACCTCGTTCAGCGCCACGTTCGTCACGATGCGCAGCAGCCACGGCCGGAACGGCTCGCCCTGCCGGAACGTGCGGAGCTGCCGGTACGCGCGGATGAACGCCTCCTGCGCGACGTCCTCGGCCGCGCCCGCGTCGCGCACGATCAGGTACGCCGCGCGGAAGGCGACCTCCTGGTAGCGCTCGACGAGCGCGCCGAAGGACGCCGGGTCGCCGTCCGCTGACCGGGCGATGGTTTGAGCCTCGTCAACCAGCGCGCTGTCCACTCGCCTGTTGTACACCCTCGGAAGCCGTCTGGTTCCGATGGGCTCCCGTATACGATTGGTATACAATCTCGGGCGGAGGCGAGATGCTCCGGATCGACACCCTGGAGATAGATGACCATGTCCTGGACAAGATCGAGTCGAAGCATCGGGTTACGTTCGACGAGGTCGAGCAAGCGTGCTACGTTGCCCGGCCGTACGTCCGCCGGGCGCGAGGCGGGCTGATCCAGCTGCACGGACGCACGAAGGCGGAAGGTATCTGGCGGTGCTGCGCGCATCACGGGCCCGGCGCTTGGAAGGTCGTCAGCGCGCGTGATATGTCGCTCAAGGAACGGAGGCTCTATGCCCGCGAAGCGAAAAAGTAAGGCACCGGAGGATATCGAAGAGGCCATCCGTCGCTTCGACGAGGGCGAGAGCGCGTGGGACGAGACCGACGAAGAGGTCGAAGTCGAGGTCAAGAAGCCGCTCGACAAGGTGATCCCCGTGCGTCTGTCGGACGAGCACTGGTCGGAGCTGTACCGTGAGGCGAAGGAGCTTGGCGTCGGCCCAACCACCCTCGCCCGCATGTGGATCTTGGAGAAGCTGCGCCGCGTCAAACAGTCGCGGTCGGCGTGACACGGCGTGGTGGCACGGACGGCGCCGTCGGCCTAAGATGTACACAGCAATCTGGAGCCGCCGCGGCTTGAAAGGAAGTTTCGTATGCGCAAGGTAGCAGTCGTCGGCGCGGGTATGACCCGCTTCGGCAAGTGGATGGACAAGTCGCTCAAGGACCTCGGCCGCGAGGCCGTCGAGGCCGCCATGAAGGAGGCCGGCGTCGACAAGCCCCAGATCGAGGCTGCCATCGTCGGCAACGCCACCGCCGGCCTGATCACCGGCCAGGAGATGATCCGCGCCCAGGTCATCCTGCGCGAGATGGGCTTCGGCGATATCCCGATGATCAACACCGAGAACGCCTGCGCCAGCTCCTCCACCGCGTTCCACCTGGCGTGGATGTACGTCGCCTCCGGCATGTACGACTGTGTCCTCGCCCTCGGCGTCGAGAAGCTCTACCACGAGGACAAGCGCCGCTCCTTCCAGGCCATCGGCGCCGCCGTCGACGTGCAGGCGATCCAGGACCTGCTCAAGCAGACTGCCGCCCGCGGACGCGACGACGCCGAGAAGGGAAAGGCCTCGTCCGGCGGCGCCGGCGAAAGCCGCTCGATGTTCATGGACTTCTACGCCGCCGGCGCTCGCGAGCACATGAAGCGCTACGGCACCACCGCCGTCCAGTTCGCCAAGGTGGCCGTGAAGAGTCACCAGAACGCCTCCCTCAACCCCTACGCGCAGTACCGCGAGACCTACACCGTCGAGGACATCCTTGCCTCGCCGATGGTCGCCGAGCCGCTGACCCGCCTGATGTGCTCGCCGATCGGCGACGGCGCCGCCGCCCTCGTGCTCTGCTCCGAGGAGAAGGCGCGCCAGCTCACGACGAAGCCGATCTGGGTGACGGCGTCGATCCTCGGCTCCGGCAAGGACCGCGCGCCCGGCGAGCCCGGCGTCACGACCCGCATGGTCGAGAAGGCCTACAAGATGGCCGGCGTCACCCCGCAGGATGTCGACGTCATCGAGCTGCACGACGCCTCCGCGCCCGCCGAGCTGATGGAGTACGAGGAGCTCGGCCTCTGCAAGGTCGGCGAGGGCGGCAAG
>Ga0153916_10003406_pt1 | contig 11845 bp, 8 predicted proteins | sample Opewatmetagenome_FD_109642 | JGI IMG/M metagenome (GOLD analysis project Ga0153916, IMG submission 109642) | Freshwater wetland microbial communities from Ohio, USA - Open water 3 Core 3 Depth 4 metaG | ecosystem: Environmental > Aquatic > Freshwater > Wetlands | place: USA: Ohio, Lake Erie, Old...
CGCTCGCGCCGCACGCTCACCTGCCGCGGCGCTTCGCCCGGGCCCGCCACCACCAGCTCCGCCACGCTCCCCACCTCGCCCTGAAGGAGATTTGCGGCATGGTCGGTGGAGAGGTTCTCGGTGGTCTGGCCGTTGACGGCGAGGATCCGGTCCCCCTCGCGGATGCCGCCCCGCTTGGCGGGGCTGTTGGGGATCACGCGGACGATCACCAGCGCGCCCTCCTGGACCTTCAACTCGACGCCCAGGCCGACGAAATTCCCTTCAATCTGCGAGTAGATCTCATTGAGTTGGTCGGGCGTGAGGAACGCCGAATACTGGTCGAGGAAACCGACGGCCCCGCAGGTGTACTCCATCACGACGGCCGCGGGCGACAGGCCCAATCGCTGGAGGGCGAGATTGGCGGCCGCGGACACGGCGGCGCGGGCATCGTCGCGGCTGGCCATCCGCCGTCCGCCCAGCACCTGCCGCAGATCCTCCCCAAACTTCTCCCCCCGAGATCCGACCGCGCTTTGCCGGTTGGCTTCCAGAAAGGCCGGCTCGGCCAGCGCCACCTCCAGCGCGCGGGTGCCGAACTCCACCAGGTCCCTCCACTGCGGGGCATCGACATGGTGGGCTTGGATCTTCAGCAGCACCTCGCCGTACAGATCCAGCGCTTCGCCGGCCGGCATCCGCGCCAGCCCCTCGCGAAAGCTGCGGTCGCTGTAGCGCCGGCAGAGCTCGTAGTGCAGCCGCGCCAGATCGAACTGCCGCCTCAGCGTCCCGTCGGCCGGGAACTGCCGCAGACCGTCCTCGTAGTGGGTCAGGGCTTCTCCCCAGCGGCGCTCGGACTCCAGCAGCCGGCCGCGGCGCAGCCAGTCGCCCGCGTCGCTCGTGCCGACGGCGGGAGAAGGCGGCGCCTGCGCCGGGGCGGCCGATACGAGCAGCAGGGCCGCCGTGACCACGGCCAGCGCCGCGGCCACGGGGAGGAACTTGCGTCGCATGGCTGTATCCGTCCTCGGTGGGTGCTCCGTCGCGCCACAGGTCCCCGGAGGCGCACTAGGCGTACGCCGACGGACCGGTCGAGCGGGATTCCAACGGATGCCGTCTGGTGGCCGATCTCGCGGGCGTTGGCGTCCGGGCGGGGGCCCGAGCGGCCGGGCAGACCGCTTTGGGCCAAGGCGAATATAGATTATCTTTCGAGCGCCGTCCAAGAAACCAACCGGATTTTTCGGCCCATCTCTCGCCCCGACCGGCAAAGTCGCCCCGCCCGGATCCTATTGGAGCGATTACACCCACGCGTGAGGGAAAGGGGGGTTCTGATCCTGGTGCCATCCTGCGCGCATCGGGCGGGCCTGCCGGTTTTCCGGCCGCGTCCTTCCTTGCCCCGCCCCCCCGCAGAATCGAAACGACCCGCAAACTCGCCCTGCCGCTCAGACCTTCACCGCCCTCCGCTTCAGGAGCGATTGGGTCTGGCGCTGGCAGAGGAGGAGGGCGTCGCGGGCGAGCTGGCCGTCCAACAGCGGCGAGGGATTGCCGCTGCGGACGCAGCGGACCACCTCGCGGACCTCGGCCGCGAACGAGTCGATCGGATCCCCCGAGCCGAGCTTCGGCCGCAGCACGCGCCCCGTGCCGGTCAGCACCGTGACCGGCATGGCGAGGATGGGCTTGTCGACGAAGTTGGCAAAGTCGAACAGCAGCGAGGCCCGCTCCAGGTAGATCTCGTAGGCGTGCGTGAAGGGGCGTCCCTGCTGCATCAGCGCGCCGCTGGCGGCGGTGACCACCAGCGCGGGATCGTCGAAGAGAAACTGGGTGCTGAACAGCTCGGCCACCTCTCCCCGCATCCGCCCCACGGTCTGCACCGCCCGGGGCATCCCGCACACCAGGCGGATGAAGTGGGCGTCGTGGATGTGCAGGTCGATCATCGGCCCGCCGGTGGTGGCCGGATTGTAGAAGTCGGGGAGCCACTTCGGGTCGGAGATGATCCGCTTGAAATGCCCCCCCAACAGCTTCCCGTACTTGCCCGACGCGACCGTCTGGTAGGCAAACCGGTACTCGGGAAAGAACGGCAGCACGTGCCCGATCATGAGCAGCTTTCCGGCCTTGCGGGCGGCGGCGACCATCTGGTCGGCATCGGCCGGGCCAAGCGCGATCGGCTTCTCGCAGAAGACGTGCTTCCCCGCCCGCAGCGCCTGGACCGCCGTCGGGGCGTGCAGGCACGGGGGGAGGCAGACGTCGATCAGGTCCAGCGAGGGATCGGCGACGAGGTCCTCGATCTGGGCATAGCGGGCGATCCCTTCCAGGTCCATGAGCTGCCCCTGCGGCCCGAAATTCCCCTTGATCGTCCGCCAGTCGCCGGCCAGGCGGTTCGGGTCCTGTTCGCAGATCGCGCGGACCCTCACCCCGTTAGCCCGCCGATAGGCGAGGTAGTGGATCATTCCCATGAAGCCGATCCCGGCGATTCCGACGTTGATCATGTGTGAAGCTCCTGAAAGAACTGGGCAAATGGGGGGCCAGCACGCAATGCGCGCGTTGGTGAGCGGTCAGTCACGGGCCTTTGCGCCTGTAAGGTCCCAAGAACTTCGGGCCGTTGAAGTGAATCATATGGTCAGGGTTCTCGGCAATCCAGACTTCCGTTTCCCACGCGATGTCCGCTGCATGCCTCCGGAAGTCGCTCCTGCTCAGAAACGCCGTAACATAGACGCGGTCCGCGGGGCACTGCGACAGCATTTGTTCGATCTCGGCGTGCCTCTTAGGATTCACCGGCCCGTGTGAGGTTACAGCTTCAATTAGGAAGAGCCAGTCTCTCTTGGCATCGTACAGGACGACGTCCGGCAGCTTGTCGTGCTCGGTAATGCCTATGCTCAGGCGGGCCAGACGCTCTGCGTCACAGACGACATGTTTCCGCGCTGTATCCCCTATGTATAGCACTCTTGCACCAGGCGCGAAACGCGGCCCAAAATCCTCAATCACCGCGACCTGAAGCGCATTGTGCCTTCCAGGCGAGAGCTGGACGGCAACACCATCAGGCAGTTCCAGCTTGACCTTTTGGAGATCGCGCCTCTTGCTGTAGGCCTTCTCCAGTTGGCCAAAAAGCTGAATGAACCGGTCGACAGCCTTGTCGAATCTGACCGTCCCATATGCCTTCAAGACCGATACGGCAGCGCCGGTCAAAGCATAGCAGTTGTTGCCGCTGTTCGTTGGGCGCGAGGGGTCGTCCGGGTTCCGGTCGACAATGCGCGCCTGCTCGAACTGATGGATTGTCTGACGCCGTATGGTTTCGCGGGAGTTTGGGGCGTAATCCTTGCCGTACTTCTCGCGCATGAAGCCCATGATGTCCCAGATCCGTAGCCGCGGCTGTTGGGTGTTGGCCCACGTGTCATTCGGCCCCAGATTCGCCAGCGCGAGCAGCGTTAGCGCAGAGCGCTCATTCTGCTGCGCTCGGGGAAGCCCAAGCGCCTGGATTATTCCGAGCGCATCGTCTGGCTTGCTCATTTGACGGCTAGCAGGTGCTTGCGGAGTGCGGTGCCGACCCCCAACTCGCTCAACACGATGGCCTCCGTTTGCGCGACGTTTTCCTTGACTCTCCTGCCGATCTTGCCAAGCGTCTTCATCTGGGGAAACTTCATGGCGCGGACTTCCGTCGCGTTCACCTGAGTATTGCCGCTCAGCGTGCGGAAGTACCGGTCAAACAGCGCGGAGTTGAACAGAGCGGCGATTCCATAGACCTCATCTTCGGACAATTCGCGTTCCGCGTGGTAAACGTAGTTGACGTGGTTTTCTATCCCAATATGGGACACGGAGTGCTGTACCCTTAGAAAACAAGCTGCGGTGAGCCTTCGCCTTTCCTCCTTAGCACTGAATCTCTTTAGCAGGACGTAGTTTCGAGTGGGGATCAGCAGCCGACGCGACTCGTCCGCAAGCCTCAGGGCGGCTGGCTTGCCGTTCTTGCGCACAGGCCAGAGCGTCTCAAACGGCTTGATGTTGTGCGGCAGGAGAAGGGGAACCGACGCTTTCGCGTGAGGGTCGCAGACAAGAAACTCCGTCGCCCGGAACAGCACGACCGGGCCGGTTGAAATGCGGAGGCCGATATCTGCAAAACGGTCCGGAAGCGATTCAACGAGCGTCACGATGTCGTGATCCTCGGGTTTCTCCGGCACGCGGACCACGTGATCGCCGCACGAATTGTCCATAATGCTGCTTGCCGGAACGTCGGACCGCGCCAGCTCATCGTCTAGGTCTCTGCCAAAGCTAGCCGTGACCGTGATTGTGCCGGACGGTTCGCCAAGGCGATGTGTTTTGGTGATGATGCTCTCCTGCAAAACGCTTGAGTGCTTGAAAGTGTCTGTTCGTGATTCGAACAAATGAATGTGGTCCAAGCCCATGCGCTCGAAGAACCACTTCCGGAAGCCTCGGAAATAGGCGCCATTGCAGAAGCTGCGAGGAGTAATCGCCACAAGCTCGCCTTGTTCCTTCAAGAACCGAGCCGCCAACGCCATGAAAAAGGCGTAGACGTTTGGTTGCCCGTGCACGATTCTGTCCATGAGTCTGGCGTAGTGTGAATCCTTGCGAACTTTGAAGTAGGGAGGATTCATAATGACGCCGTCGAACTGCACCTCAAGGAATATGTCGTCGAACGTTCGCTGCCGGTTGGCGGAAGACGGCGCCGCAAGGATGAAGTCCTCCTCGTGAATCACGTATTCGAATGAATGTCCCGCCTCGCGCAGAACTCTCCTGCAATGGTCCAGGTTCTTTCTCAGAAGTGGGGTTATCTGAGAGTCATTCTCGAAGAGGTGTGCAACCAGACGACGCGGCGAACGAAGGGGCGCGACGCGCTCGCAGACTGCAGCAGTCAGCGTGCCGATCCCTGCGCCGGGGTCCAACAGGTGATACTCACTTGGGATTGCCGAAAACAGGCTTGCCATGAAGCGAGCAATCTCAAGTGGCGTGAAGACCTGCCCCTTCCTTTTCCTGTGCTCTGTGCCAGTACTGTTCTCGTAGCGCTGTTGAAGTTGAAGGCTGAAGTCGAGCATGGCATCCTCCGATGCACTCCAACCCCATAGTATACAAGGGTTCACAGAAGCGGCAAGTGGTGTAGCAATGTTAGGGGCCAAGTGCGAGAACGCTGCGTCACCCATGCTTCCGGGGGATGTGCGTCCTCCCTGACGGGCCTTCACCCGCGAATGCTACCCGCACAGCCAGAAAAGGCCCCGCAAACTAGTCACCGCATACGACCTACTGTCTTGTTTCTACGATCTTCAAGAACTTCCCGAATGCTCCTTCCCACGCGGCCGGTTCACGGGGCTGGTACTCCTCGACCGCGAAGCTGTTGCGGATCACCTCGCGGGCTTGGGCGATGCTCGCCACGTCGCCGGCGGCGACCGCCTGCATCATCAGGTTGCCGATGGCGGTGGCCTCCACGGGCCCGGCCAGCACCCGCCGCCCGCAGGCGTCGGCCGCCGCCTGGCAAAGCTGGCGGTTCTGCGTGCCGCCGCCGACGATGTGGATCGTGCCGATCCGCCCGCCGGCCAGCTCCTCGCACATGCCCAGCACGTGCCGGAACTTCATCGCAATGCTGTCCAGCGCGCACCGCAGCACCGCCCCTTCGTCGGCCGGAACCGGCTGGCCGGTCCTGGCGCAGAAGCTGCGGATCGCCCCGGGCATGTCCTCGGGGGCGAGGAACTCCTGCGCGTCGGGGTTGATGAACGACGCCAGGGGCTTGGCGGCGGCGGGCATCCGGTTCAGGTCCTCCCATGTCCACTGCCGCCCCGCCTGGTTCCACACGCGGCGGCACTCCTGGACCAGCCAGAGGCCGCAGATGTTCTTGAGCAGCCGGTAGGTGTTTCCCACCCCGCCCTCGTTGGTGAAATTCAGCGCGAGCACCTGGTCGTTGACGACCGGCTGGGGCGATTCCACTCCCATCAAGGCCCACGTGCCGAGGCTGATGTAGCACCAGTCGGGCCGCTGGCCCGGCCGGCTCGCCGCCGGAACCGCCATCACGGCGCTGGCGGTGTCGTGGGTGCCGGGCAGGACCACGTGCGCGCCGCCGAGCCCGCTCTCCGCCGCGACGTTCGGGCGCAACGGGCCGAGATCCGTCCCCGGCGGAACGATCGGGCCGAAGATCCCCACCGGCAGCTCGAACCGCCGCAAGAGCTCCGCGGCCCAGGTCCCCTGAATCGGGTTGAAGAACTGCGTGGTCGTTGCGTCGGTGAACTCGTTGGATTTCTCACCGGTCAACATCCAGTGAAACAGGTCCGGCATCATCAGGAACCGCCGGGCGATCTCCAACAGCGGCGATCGCGCCAGCCTCATCGCCACCAGTTGATAGAGCGTGTTGAACTGCATGAACTGGAGGCCCGTGTGGCGGAAAATCTCGGCCCGCGGAACGATCGAGAAGGCCTTTTCCAGCATCCCGTTGGTGCGGGCGTCCCGATAGTGGTTGGGGTTGGCCAGCAGGACGTCGTCCCGGGCGAGCAGCCCGAAATCCACCCCCCAGGTGTCGATCCCCACGGAAGTGACGGGGCCGCCGGGCTGGCTCCCCGCCGCCCTCAGCCCGTTGCGGATGTGCGTCCAAAGCCCCAGGAGGTCCCAGTACAGGCTCCCGAGGACTTCAATCCCGCCGTTTTCAAATCGGTAGACCTCTTCCAGGGAAAGCCGGCGGCCGTCAAAACGGCCCACCACGTGCCTCCCGCTGGAGGCACCCATGTCGATCGCCAGGTATGCCTTCTCTGCCATCGTTGCTGGCCGCCTTAGAGAGTGGAATGGGAAATGTCCGGTGAACCAATCGAAATCGCTAGTGGCCAATGGTGAGGATTCAAGAAGGCGGCGTCAAGTACCTGCCGGCTCCCGAGACCCGCTGCCAGGGTGGAAAACCACGGCGAGAGGCTGACCTCTTGCAGGGGGTGGCCGCTCAGGCATGGGTAGAGCGAGGGTATGAACGGCCCACCTATTGGCGGCCCCTCTTCACGTGGGTGTATCTTTTGTTATTTCATAACTATCGTATAGTTATTTGCGGGTCCCAAAGCTGCATTTAATCAGATCAAGGGACTTCCAGGTGGCAGTCGATATGATGAAATGCCCAGTCGCGAGTTGACTTAGTTTACAAACATTGGTATGATTACGGCGAGCCGGGCGGAACGGCACGCAGAGTCCTGACGCCCATGATTGTTTCCCTACCGGCGCAGAATTTTTCCAAGATGGATAGTAAAATATCTGGCGGCGGCCTTGAAGCCGGGGTCCGTGGGCCAGGACGGATTCAGCCTGAGGAGCTTCGCTCGCCGCCCCCGACCGCCAGCGACGATCTGGGGGCTCCGCGATCGCCCACGGCGGAAGAGCTGGAACTCCTGGCGCGTCAAAGCCAACTCCTCGAAGGCGCGACGCCGGAGAAGATTGTCGCGTGGGCGGTGGAAGCGTACTTTCCCAGGCTGACGATGGCGACCGCGTTCGGGCCGGAAGGGTGCGTGATCCTCGCGATGCTCGCCAAGATCGAGCCGCGGGTCTATGTGTTCAACCTGGATACGGGGTACCAGTTTCCCGAGACGCTGGAACTGAGGGACCGCATCGCGCAGCGGTACGGGATCGAGGTCGACTTGCAGAAGCCGGAGCTTTCGGTTGCCCAGTACGAGGCCCGTCACGGCGGGCCGTTGTACGAGACCGATTCCGATCGTTGCTGCCTCGACCGCAAGATCGCCGTGCTGCATCGCGCCGTCGAGGGGTATCAAGCCTGGATGAGCGGGATTCGCCGCGATCAGAGTACCCACCGGGCCCACGCGCCGATCGTCGGCTGGGACAAGAAGTTCGGGCTGGTGAAGATCAGCCCCTTGGCCAATTGGACCAAAAAGGACGTCTGGAAGCGGATTGCGGAGGGAAACATTCCCTACAATCCTTTGCACGACCGGGGTTATCCCAGCATTGGTTGCTGGCCCTGCACGCGGGCCGTGCTGTGGGGGGAAGAGGACGAGCGGGCCGGCCGCTGGAGCGGCACCGGCAAGACCGAGTGCGGCCTGCACACCGGCGAGTAGCAAACGCCGGCCGAGTGCAGCGCGCCGGGGCGTGGAATCAAGGATCGGGCGACGGATCATTCCGGAGAGCGGGTAGCGTATGAAGATCTCTGCCAAAACCGAGTATGCTTGTGTGGCGATGTTGGAGCTGGCCTCGCGGTACGGGTCGGGCGAGCCGGTCCGGATCCGCAAGATTGCCGAGCGGCACGACGTTCCGCCGCGGTTCCTCGTGCAGATCCTCCTCCAACTGAAAGGCGCCGGGCTGGTGCGGAGCACCCGCGGCGCGGCCGGGGGCTATCACCTGGAGCGGCCACCGGAGGACGTGAGCCTGGGGGAAGTGATGCAGATCATCGAGGGAGCGCCGAAGGCGAACGGGCAGACGAGCAGTGCCTCGCCCGACTCGCCTGCCGTCAAGGCCCTGATGCAGGCCTGGAAGGCCGTGGACGCCGCGGAGCGGGAGATGCTCGGCAAGATCAGCTTCGCCGAGCTATTGGAGCAGGCCCGCGGTCACGACGACCGGATGTACTACATCTGATCGCTCCCCCGGCCGGACCTCGCTTCGATTGCCGGATGTGGAGAGGCACCGACCGCGGCGGGGGTTCGCGCCAGGGCCGTTCCCGATCGAGCATTGTCGGCTCCTCGGTTCGTCCGGCGGCAGGAGCCCCGCACCGCCTACCCGAGCGTCTTCCCCTAACCCTTCTTCTCCCCGGTACTTGACACACTACGATCGAGCCGCCGCGGTGACATTGCAGGCCCGAACCGCCCTTCCTATACTGTGACCTTCCGATACTCTGACTTTTTGACCCTACAGGCAATTCGCGGCTCTGGAAAACGCGAAGAGGACTCACCGATGGTCGACCTCGTGCCCCCTCATGGCGGCCTTGTCGAACCGGTCAATCGAACCGTGGAAGAGGCAGCGATCCCGGACTTTCTCGCCGAGGCGGAGAAGCTGGTCCGCGTGCCGGTCTCGGATGCCGACCTCTCCACGGTCTACCGGTTCGGCGACGGGGCCCTCAGCCCGCTGGTCGGCCCGATGGATTCAGCCGCCTATGACCGCGTGCTGGAGGAGTCCGTCATCGAGCACAACGGCAACCTCTACGCCTGGACGATCCCCCTGGCACTGCCGGCGACGGCCGAGCAGGCCAAGCGGCTTTCGCCGGGTCAGCGCGTGGCGCTCACCAGCAACGGCGCCAAGATCGTCGCCGCGCTGGAGATCACCGACGTCTTCCCCTGGGACAAGCGGAAGTATTTGTCGAACGTCTACCTGACCGACCGCACCGACCACCCGGGGGCGGACATGGTGCTCGTGGGCGATGCCGACAAGTCTTACCTCCTGGGGGGCTCGATCCGCGTCCTGCCGCAGCCCAAGCCCGCCTGGTTCGGCAAGTACGTCCTCACGCCCCGCCAGGTGCGGCGGTTTTTGGCGGCCAAGGGGTGGGAGCGGGTGGTGGCGTTTCAGACCCGCAATCCCCTCCACCGGGCCCACGAGTACGCCCTCGTCTGCGGCCTCGAAACGCTCCTCCGCGCCGGTTACCACGCCGGGGCATGCCTCAACCCGCTGATCGGCGAAACCAAGGGAGACGACGTCCCCGCCGACGTGCGGATGAAGACCTACGAGGCCCTGATCGAGAGCCGCTCCCTCGGCGAGGGGGACAGCGACCCGGAACTCTGGGGCCCACGGGGGGAATCGGTCCCCGATCGGGTCGCCCTGCTGGGGCTCGACATCAAGATGTTCTACGGCGGGCCCAAGGAGGCCGTGATGCACGCCATCTACCGCCAGAATTTCGGCTTCACCGACATCATCATCGGCCGCAAACACGCCGACGCCCCCTACCACGACGGCACGCCGATCTGGGGCGATTTCGATGCCCAGGAGATCTTCGACCGCCTGGCCGGCGATCTGGTGATCCGCCCTTTGCGGGTCGGATTCGCCGCCTTCTACGCTTCGGTCAACCGCGTGGACCTGATGGAAAACCATCCCGACGAAAAACCGGTCTTCATCTCCGGCAAGGAGGTCCGCAAGGCCCTGATCGAGGGCCGCCCCGTCGACCCGCGGATCATGCGGGAAACCACCGCCCAGATCCTCGCCGCGGCAATGCGGGGGAAATAGCGCCGCTGCCGGGCCGCCGCGCGCTCCATCGCCCGGGGATTGACCAGAAGTAGTGCCGGGGCCGATGGTTTAGCCCGGCCACTCGTGGCCGGTTCGGGGGGGGGCGGAACGCCACGGGCCGCAAGCGGCCCCGCTAAACGGAAGTTGCATTGTTTCCCTGAGGGTCATTAAGCGACGTAAGATTCAAGAGCCGCCGTGTCGTCCGGCGGCCGTCGCCCGCGGCACGGTGCCCGTCGGGCAACCCCCGGGGACTCTCCGAGGGACGTTCCGGTGATGGGTCATCCCGTTTTCGAGCAACTGGGGATCGCCCTGCTGCTGGGCCTCCTGGTCGGGCTCCAGCGCGAGCGGACCGAAGAGCCGCTGGCCGGCCTGCGGACGTTTCCCCTGATCACCATCCTCGGAACGATTCTCGCGCTGATCGACGCAAACTTGGGCGGTGGCGGCGGGGGGGACACCCCGCCCGGCGCCGGCGGCTGGGTCGTGGCGGCGGGCCTGGTCGGCCTGATGGGAGTCCTGGCCATCGGCAACCTCCTCCGCGCCAAGCACGCCGAAGTGGACCCGGGCACCACCACCGAGATCGCCGCCCTGCTGATGTTCGCCGTCGGGGCGTACCTGGTGAAAGGGGAGCGGCTGGTGGCGATCGCCGTGGGCGGCTGCGTGGCAGTCCTCCTCCAGTTCAAGCCCGAGCTCCACGCCTTCGTCGCCAAGCTCAAGGACCGCGACGTCCGCGCGATCATGCAGTTCGTGCTCATCGCCTTCATTATCCTCCCCGTCGTTCCCGACGAGACCTACGGCCCGTTCCACGTCCTCAATCCCTTCAACATCTGGCGGATGGTGGTGCTCATCGTGGGCATCAGCCTGGGCGGGTACATCCTCTACAAGTTCCTCGGCCGGACCGCCGGCATCGTCTTGAGCGGGCTGCTCGGAGGGGCGGTCTCGAGCACCGCCACGACCGCCAGCTACTCCCGCCGGGCCGCCCAAGACATCGACTCCGCGTCGGTCGCCGCGCTGGTGATCGCCATCGCTTCGGCGGTGATGTACGTCCGCGTGCTGGTGCTGGTGTCGATCGTCGCGCCGGAGCTCTTTGCCGCAGCGGTCTGGCCGCTCGGGGTCGTGCTGGCAGCGGGGGTCGCGGCGGCAGGGGTCGGCTGGCTCAAGACCCCGACCCAGCAAGGGGAAATGCCCGAGATGTCCAACCCCAGCGAGCTGCGGGTGGCGATCGTGATCGCCCTGCTCTACGCCCTGGTGCTCCTGGCGCTGGCCGCGGCGAAAGAGTGGCTCGGATCGCAGGGCCTGTACCTGGTGGCCGGGCTCTCCGGCCTGACCGACGTCGACGCGATCACCCTCTCCACGGCCCGGATGGTGAACGTCGGCCCGGACGCGGGCGGCCTCGACCCCGCGCTCGGCTGGCGCTTGATCCTCGTGGCCACGCTCACCAATTTCCTCTTCAAGGCCGGGCTGGTGGGCGTGCTGGGCAACCGCCGGCTGCTGGCCCGAACCGCCGCGCTGTTCGCCCTCCCTGCGGCCGCGGGAATCGTCGTCCTGCTGGTGTGGCCGATTCCATCGTAACCGCCGCGCAGGGTGATTGCGCTCCAGCCGTAGGGTGCTCTGTGAGCACCATTGTTTGAGGTGAGGGGCGGCCGTTACTCACCGCTCGTCCCGTTCAGACTGGACCACCGTGGCGCTGCGCCGGGCGTGCAGCACCAATCGGAGGTATACACTCCGGCACGGACCCAGCGGTGGAAGGACGAGTACGGCC
>Ga0153916_10003407_pt1 | contig 11844 bp, 12 predicted proteins | sample Opewatmetagenome_FD_109642 | JGI IMG/M metagenome (GOLD analysis project Ga0153916, IMG submission 109642) | Freshwater wetland microbial communities from Ohio, USA - Open water 3 Core 3 Depth 4 metaG | ecosystem: Environmental > Aquatic > Freshwater > Wetlands | place: USA: Ohio, Lake Erie...
CCAAGGCCGCCGCCTATACCCAGGGCGGGCATTGGCTGCTGCTCTGGGGCTCGGTGGTCGCGGTCCTCGTGGCCTGGCACGTGCTGCGCTCCGGCGTGCTGGTCAGTTTGCGCGCCTGGGTCGAGGCCAAGCGTCCGCGTCCCTGGCTCGCGGTCTTCCTGGTGCTCATCGTCGACGGGGTGATCGAGGCGGCGCTGGGCCTGCCGTGGAACGCCTATTCCGACTGGTGGCGGGAGCGGGCCTACGGAATGACCAGCCAGGCCTTCGCCGGGTGGATAGCCGAATGGGCGCTGCTGGCTGGGATTTCGCTGCTCATAACGGTGCTGCTGCTGTCGCTGATCTACGCCCTGATCCGCCGCGCGCCGCGCACATGGTGGATCTGGAGCGGCGGGCTGACGGGCCTGTTCTTCGTGTTCATCATCGTCCTGGCGCCGGTGTTCGTCATGCCCCTGTTGAACAGCTATCAGCCCGCGCCGCCCGGACCGATGCGCGACGCGGTGGCGCAGATGGCCAAGTCCAACGGCGTGCCTTCCGACAAGATCTTCATCTACGACGGTTCCAAGCAGTCCAACCGCTACACCGCCAATGTCGCGGGCCTGGGCGGGACCGCACGGATCGCCATGAGCGACGTGATGTTCAAGAAGGGTGCGGACCTGGCCGAGGTAAGGGCCGTGGTCGGCCACGAGATGGGCCACTATGTCCATTTGCACGCCCTGTGGTACGCGGCCGCCTACGCCTTGCTGGCGCTGGGAGCCTTCTTCCTGGTCGATCGGCTGTACCCGCTGGTGCTGAACTGGAGCGGCGCCAGGGGCGTCACGGGTCTCGCCGATCCGGCGGGCTTTCCGGTGATCTCGATCATCATCAGCGTGCTGGCGTTGCTGGCCACGCCAATCAACAGCTCGATCACCCGGATCGGCGAGTCCGACGCCGACCGCTTCTCGCTGGAGCGGTTCAACGAGCCGGACGGCCTGGCTAGGGCGCTGGTCAAGACCATCGAATACCGCGCCGCGACGCCGTCAGCCATCGAGGAGACGATCTTCTACAGCCATCCCGCGGTCGGAAACCGCGTGCGCCGCGCCATGGAATGGAAGGCGGCGCACCCGAAGCCTACGAGGCCGCTTAGCGCTTCCTGACGAACACCGTGCCGGCCGAATAGCCCGCTCCGAACGAGCAGATCAGGCCGAGTTCCCCGGTCGCGAAGTCTGCATTGGCCTTGTGGAAGGCGATGATCGAGCCGGCCGAGGAAGTGTTGGCGTACTCGTCGAGGATGATCACGTTCTCCTCGCGGGTGGGTTCGCGGCCCAGGACGCGTTTTCCGATCAGCTCGTTCATGTTGATGTTGGCCTGGTGCAGCCACAGGCGCTTCAGCGCCGTGGTCTCCAGGCCCAGGTCGGCGGCGTGCGCCAGGATCATCTCCGAGACCATCGGCACCACCTCGCGGAATACCTTGCGGCCCTCCTGCACGAACAGCTTGTCGGGCTTGCCCACGCCCTCGGGCGCGGCGCGGTTGAGGAAGCCGAAGTTGTTGCGGATGTTGTTGGAGAATACGGTCTTCAGCCGCGTGCCGAGGATCTCCCAGCCGGCGCCGGGTGCTGCGCGGTCGGCGGCCTCGACGATCACGGCGGTGGCCACGTCGCCGAAGATGAAGTGGCTGTCGCGGTCCTGGAAGTTCAGGTGGCCCGAGGTGATCTCCGGGTTGACCATCAGCACCGCGCGCGCGCCCGACGCGATGTAGTCGGCGGCGGTCTTGATGCCGAAGGTGGCCGAGGAGCAGGCCACGTTCATGTCGAAGCCGAAGCCCTCGATCCCGAGCGCGTTCTGGATCTCGATGGCCATGGCCGGATAGGCGCGCTGCATGTTGGAGGCCGCGCAGATCACTGCGTCGATCTCGCTGACCGGCTTGCCCCAGGCGGCGATCGCCTGTTTCGCCGCCTCGACGCCGATCTCGGCCATGATCGACAGCGCCTCGTTCGGCCGCTCCGGGATGATCGGCCGCATCACCTCCGGATCGACCAGACCGGTCTTATTCACCACGTGGCGCGACTTGATCCCCGAGGCCTTCTCGATGAACTCCGCCGACGAGGGTGTCAGCGGCTGCACCTCGCCGTCGGCGATGGCCTCGGCGTTGAGGTCGTTGAACCGTACGACATAGGCGTTGAAGGTTTCCACCAGCTCCGCGTTCGAGAGGCTCTCCGGCGGGGTGTAGAGCCCGGTGGCGGCGATAACGGCGTTGGACACTGGACTTTTCCTCCCGACAGCGCCCGTGGTCCGGGGGCGAAGCCGGGACTGATACCACGCTCACGGCCGCCGTCACCGGCCGTGTGGCTGAACCGCCACAGATCGCGCCCGCCTGTCTTGCGCCTGCTCACCGACTCCTTCCCGCCCCGATTGGCTTCCACATGGGTTGCGGCTGGGGGGCAAGTGCGTAAGTCAGTAGGAGCACCAATAATGAAGTCTCTCATCGCCGCGGCGTCGACCATCGCCGTTCTGGCCGCTGTTCCGGCCTTCGCCCAGGCCCAGAGCCTGTCTCCCACCACCGTCTACGGCTCGCTCGGCTACAGCCAGGGCCGCATCGAGGGCGTCGACCTCGGCGCCGTCCAGGGCCGCGTGGGCGCGCGCTTCGGCCAGCACTTCGGCGCTGAGGCCGAGCTGGCCGGCGGCGTGAAGGACGACAAGGCCCATGTCGCCGGCGTGCCGGTCGATGTGAAACTGGAACACCAGGCCGCGATCTATGGCGTCGGCTTTCTGCCGGTGACGCCCAAGGCCGACCTCTACGCCCGCGTGGGCTATGGCGAGAGTAAGGTGAAGGCCTCGGCGGCCGGCGCCTCGGCGACCGGCGACGGCGACTCCTGGAACTACGGCGTCGGCGGCCAGTACTTCGTCGATGACGCCAACGGCGTCCGGGTCGACTACACGCGCCACGACTTCAAGGACGACGGCGGCGAAGCCGACGTCTGGTCGCTGGGCTACGTCCGCAAGTTCTGATCGAGCCCTTGCGTGCGCCGCTTCCCCCGAGAGGCGGCGCGCGCGGGGCGCGCCGGGGAGGTGCGTATTTCCGCTCCGGCGCGTCTGGGGGCGATCCCACCTGTTGAGCCCCGGGATCGCACTCGAGAAGCCCTCCCCAGACCCGGGGAGGGCTTTTTCTTGACCCCGACGTTAGATGCCTTGACCCTGGCGTCAGGGAGAAGACGCCTTGGACAAGGGATTCCTCATTCAGTTCGCGGTCTCCGCGGCCGCAGTGGCCGGGCTCGTCGTGCTGTCGGCGTGGGCGCGGATCGCCAGGCCGACGCCGCCCCTGGACGAGGCCCGCGCCCGCGCCCTTTTCGCTGAGGAGTTTCCCCGCCAGCACCTGGAGTCGGTGTGGATCGCGCAGGACGGGGCAGGGGCTCTGGCCCGGTCGGGCCCTTCGGCCCTCGTGCTCTGGCGGAGCGGGGACGGCTACGTGGCCCGCGCGACGCCCTGGAGCCGGGCCCTGCACGCACGGTTCAAAGACGGTCTCCTGCGGATCGACTTCGGCGAGGCCGCCGCCCCGCGGGCGGTGCTGGCCATGGCCGCGTGGCCGCCCGGGGATGCGCCCGCATGAAATTCGATCCCGTCACCCTGGCGACGCCGTTCTTCATCCTGGCCATCATCCTGGAGATCGCGCTCGGCCGGCTGGGCAAGGCCAAGGCGGTCTACGAGCCGAAGGACACCCTGACCTCACTGACCATGGGGATGGGCAGCACCGTGGCCGGCGTCCTAATCGGCGGCGTGATCGTGGCCGCGAGCCTGTGGGTCTTCCAGCACCGCCTGTTCGACATTCCGATGACCGCCGTCTGGGCCTGGGTCGCGATCTTCCTCCTGGAGGACCTGACCTACTACGGGTTCCACCGCATCAGCCATGAGCGTCGGTTCTGGTGGGCGGCGCACGTCAATCACCACACCTCGCAGCATTACAACCTCTCGACGGCGCTCCGGCAGACCTGGACCGGCGGCGTGGCGGGGACCTGGCTGCTCTGGCTGCCGCTCAGCCTGATCGGCTTTCCTCCGGCCATGGTGGCGATCCAGAAGGGGATCAGCCTCGTCTATCAGTTCTGGATCCACACCGAGGCCATCGGCCGGATGCCGCGTTGGTTCGAGGCTGTGTTCAACACGCCCTCGCATCATCGGGTGCACCACGCGCGCAACCCGCGTTACCTCGACCGGAACTACGCGGGAATCCTGATCGTCTGGGACCGGCTGTTCGGCACCTTTGAGCCGGAATTGGACGAGGAGCCCTGCCGGTACGGTATCGTCAAAAACCTCAGTACCTTCAATCCGTTGCGCGTGGCTTTTCACGAATGGGCGGCGATCGGCGGCGACCTTCTGAGTTCGCGTTCGCCGCGCGAAGCGGCCGGCTACCTTTTCGGCCCGCCCGGCTGGAGCCCGGACGGTTCGCGCGAGACCTCGGACATGCTGCGGGTGCAGTGGAAGGCGTCGCAGGCTCGGGAGACTGAAGAGATGCGGCGGACGCCAGCGTCAGGCGCCGAATATCCAGTCGCCTGACAGCGTCGACATCTGCACGCCGAGGAGCACCATCTGGTTGCCGCCGCCCATGTCGACGATGATGTCGGCGCCCTCTTGGCGGGCGGAATAGATCGTTCCAGGATCGACCATCACGCGGTCGCCCTCGGCGCGGTTGAAGTCCGTGACCCGGTCGAGCCCGGCGTCGCTGAAGGTGTGGAATATGTCGGCCCCCGAGCCGCCGGAGGCGGTGTCGTTGCCACGGTCGCCGCTCATCCAGTCGGCGCCGTCGCCGCCCGCTATGGTATCGTCGCCTTGGCCGCCCCGGACCGTGTCATCGCCCTCGTCGCCACTGCACGTGTCATTGCCGAGGTTTCCGTAGACGATGTCGTCACCTGGGGGGCGTGGGCCCTTATATGCGAACCGCGGGTCATCGTCTCCGCATAGAACGTCGTTGTCTTTGCCGCCGACAACCCAATCGTCGCCCTCGAAGCCTGAGCAAGAGTCCGCGCCCATGTTGCCGTTTATGTCATCGAATCCCGGACCCCCTGAAATTAGGTCGTTGCCTTCGTCTCCGCGAAGGTAATTGTCGCCGGCATGTATGGTGGAGTTCGGAGTAGCTGATATCGTATCATCCCCGGTGCCTCCGTAAATTGTATCCAGACCATTGGCCCACATGTCGTCATTGCCGCCGTAACCGCGGAATAAATCTCTAGATTCATAAGCTTTCGTTTCTAAGCCGTCGAAATAGTTATAGTACGATGAGCTGAAATGATCGTTCCCTGAGAATAACAGTTGAACGATGGCGTTGTTGTCTCCGGCTTGTGCGTATGCCTTAAATAGAGACGAATTTAGGTCATCGAATTCCATATTCAGAGATCCGTAAGAAAACTGAGGATCTTGGCTGCTCATTTCAAATATTACGGATCTAAACGAGCCGGAGGCAATGGTGTTAAAGCTTCTAACCCCACTAAAGGTTAGGTCGTACTTGAGTTGTTGTCCGTAAAATTCAACGCGAGTTGTCGAATTGTCGCCTGCGTTGATACTATAGTAGCCACCGCTACCCGGCGGAAGGTAGAGAATCAGATAATTATTGTTGGCCGAATAGACTGTCGAGTTTACCAATATATCAAATCTTGCAACATCCATGTTGAGGCTGCAGCTGCTATTGACGCTGGTCATGTTTCGACCCCAGTGGGTATGGAGTGTTGGTCCATTTTTTGTCTTGAATGCGCACGAGAGCGATCGGCATGGAGACCACAGCCGAAGTCACATGACAACCGTTGGCTGTGGACAGCTAATCCCGAAGCAGCGGTAGCGAAAGGCCCGACACCGGGCGCGCGCCCAGCATCTCCCGCCTGAACCGGAAGAGCTCGGCGGGCCGACCGCCGGTATCGGCGTCGAGCCGGCCCAGGCCCTCGACCAGATCGGCCCGCTCGAGCGCACGGCGGAAGTTCTGCTTGTGCAGGGGCACGCCGGCGATGGCCTCCACCGCGCGCTGCAGGGCCGACAGGGTGAAGGCCTCCGGCATCAGCTCGAAGACCACCGGGCGGTACTTCAGCTTGCCCCGCAGGCGGGAGAGCGCCGTGGCCAGGATTCGCCGGTGGTCGGAGATCATCGGCTCGCCCACGGCCGCGGCCAGGGCCTCCGGGGGCGGGCAGGCGTCCTCGCCCCGGTCGCGGGCGGCCTCCGGCGCGAGACCGGCCTCGTAGAGCAGTTCGTAGCGCTCCAGCACCCGTTCCTCGTTCCAGGGCGCATCGTCCAGGGCGAACAGCAGCCGGGCGCGGGCCAGGCGGCCCTGGGCGTCGGCGCCGCCGGCCTGGGCCCAGGCGCGCAGCGCGCTCTCCAGCACGGTGATCGCCCGCGGCCGGCCGTGGCGCCAGTCTTCGTAGGGAAAGAAGCGCGCCCACGACGACCACTCAGTGTCCGGCGCGCGGGTCTCCACCGCATGCGGGGTGAGCGCCAGATAGCCGATGGAGATCACCCGCGCGGGATCGGCGCCGGGCCCCATGACGGCGACCGGCGCGTCGCGGCCGCGGTCGCCGAAGGTATAGAGCTGCTCCACATAGCCCAGGTCGAACCGCGTCTGCTGGGTCACAAAGGCCCGCAGCGCCAGCTCGAAGGTCCGGTGGCCGCCCGGATCGAAGGGGCCGAAGGGCAGGCCGGCGAATTCCGAGGCCTGGCCCGTGACGGCGTCGCGCGGACGCACCGTCAGCACCACGGCGTCGCTATCGCGAATCGCGACGATCACCGCCGAGAGGCCGATGACGACAGGTCGGTTCATCGGCGTCCTGATCCGCTCATCGATAGCGCACGGGAAGGTCGAAGGGGGCGGCGAGCATATGGTCGTAGTCGCCCATGGCGTCCACCGCGTCGACCATGCGGCCGCACCGGCCCAGGAGGTCGTCGGCGAGGGCCACGATTCGACGATTGGGGGAGGCGTGCGGCGCGGCGCGGCGCATGGACAGGGCGATCTCGCGCTCCGGCGTATTCGGATTGCGCTCGCAGGCCAGTATGAGGGCGCTGGCGGTGGATCGACTGATCCCCGCCCAACAGTGGATCAGCAGCGGCGCGCTCTCGTCCCAGGCCCGGCCGAAGTCCAGCAGCTGACGCACCACGTCCTCGCCGGGCAGAACCAGGCCCTCGGTGGGCTCGGCGATGTCGTTGACCCCAAGCCTGAGGTGACGTTCGGGCTCCACCCCCTTGGGAGTCTCGATCATGCTGGACGGATCCAGCAGGGTGACCATGTGCGACGGCCGCCGGGTGCGGATCACCGTCGGCACGTCCCCCAGCCCGCAGACGATGATGGTCATGCGCCGATCACTCCGTATCGAACGCGGCGGCCGCGCCGGCGAATCCGGCTGATTCCGACAGCAGACTGTAGCGCTGAATATAACGCGCGTGCGCTTGCCCGGCGGACAGGGGTTCGATCTGGAGCGTGTAACCTGCCGGCGGGGCGCCGAAGAGGGTCAGGGCTTCGTTGTGATCGAAGCCGGCCATCTGCGTCGCCTCGAAGAAGGCGCAGGCGCGGTCCGCCTGCTTGATCAGTTTCTTGATCGCCTGGGGCGTCTTGGCGGGCAGGCCGAACCGGACGTGGATCGCCGTTTCCAGCTTTTCCTCGAAGGTCTTGTAGTCGACGCCCAGGGCCGCTTTGAACGGCGAGATCATGTCGCCGATCACGTACTCCGAAGCATCGTGGAGCAGGGCGGCCAGCCGCCAACGGGGCTCGACGTCCGGATGCAGGTGGGCGACGATCTCTTCGACGACCACCGAGTGCTGGGCGACGGAGAAGGCGTGCTCGCCGACGGTCTGGCCGTTCCAGCGCGCCACACGGGCCAGGCCGTGGGCGATGTCCTCGATTTCGATATCCATCGGAGAAGGGTCGAGCAGGTCGAGCCGGCGGCCCGACAGCATCCTTTGCCAGGCCCGCGGTTCCTGCCGACCGCGACGAAGCCCTTTTCTCACCGGCGCGTTCCTTTCACAGTTAAGGTCGTGAACTGGCGGATGGCTTGAGAAAGATCAATGCGCCATTCCTTGCGAGGGATGCAACTGGTGCGATCAGAGAAGGGACACTCATGAGCTGGGCTCGAATCATGGCGCCGCTGTCCGGCGGAGCGGGAGACGCCGCATCCATCGCCGCAGCGGCGACGCTCGCGGCCCCCTTCGGCGCCGAACTGGCCGGCGTCTACACGCCTGCCGACGTCGCCGACGTCATGCCCTGGATGGGGGAAGGCTTCCTGGGCGGCGTCCAGACGACTGCGCTTGAGTCCCTCAGAGAGGCCGCCGCCGCCGGCGAGGCCAGCGCCAAGGCGGCCATGGCCGCCTGCGACTACGCCAAGAAGTCGTTCATCGCCCTGCAAACGCCGGTCTGGGCCGGGCTCTCGGCCGAAAGCCGGCTCTCCGACCTGGTGGTCTTCACCGATGACCCGGCGCGCGGCCGAGGCCCGCTGTCTGAAGCCTTCCAGCAGATGCTCGCCGACGAACAGCGCCCGGTCATGGTGGCGCGGCCCGGCCTGAAGGTCGGCGGCGCCGTCGCGGTCGCCTGGGACGGCGGCAAGGAAGCGTCCCGCGCGGCGCGCCTGGCTGTCCCGCTGTTGGAGAAGGCTTCGCGCGTGGTGATCCTGTCCGCGCCCAAGGCTACTTCGCGCAACTTCGATCCCGAGCGGCTGAAGGCCTATTACGCCGTCCGCGGAATCGCCGCGGAGGTCGACGTGCTGCCGGATTCGGGCGATGCTGCGCCCTTGCTGCTCTACGCGGCCAAGAAGGTGCAGGCCGACATCCTGGTCGCCGGCGCCTTCGGCCACCCACGTCTGCAGGAGTTCATCTTCGGCGGAACCACCCGAACCCTGCTGAACGCCGACGAACCGTCGCTGTTCCTGTCTCACTAGTTCGTATTCGTAAGAGAAAGAGGACCACCCATGCCATTGTCGCGCATCGTGATGCGGCTCGCCCGCAATCCCGGCACGGAATTCGCCGGCGGTGACGACCATCGCGGATACAGCCTCGTGGCCCCCTTGACCGCCGACGGTCACCTGGACGAAGCCGCCTACACCAAGGCGCGCACAGACTGCACCGTTCGCCGCTTTACGCCGGACGAGCCGCCAGCGGACGGGCGCCTGGCCCGGCGTGGGAAGCATTGGTTCTTCGACTACGCCGCAGGCGAGGTCGCCGACGACGAGCCGGTGCATCGCCTGGGCGAGCATCGCTTCGCCGTCGGGGAATACGTCACCGTCACCGACGAGGACGGCCGCCCGCTGACCTACAAGGTGGTCGAGGTCCGTCCAGCCTGAGCCGGGGTCAGACGCCGCCGTTTCGACGGACCAGCGTCTTCACCGCCGCATAGAGCTCCTCGTGGTGTCCGGCCTCGCCCTTGGCCTTGACCACCGCCACGGCGAGCGGTCCCGCCTTGGGGCCGCCGGCTTCATAGCCGGCGAAGGCGTATCCGGCGGGCAGCTCATCGCCGGTGAGCACCAGGGTCGCGCGCACGCCGCGCTTTTGGGGCGACAGGGACTCGCCACGCAGCCGGACGTCCCGCTGCATGCGGATCTCCGCGCCCTCGTCGTCGGCGTCGATGTGGATGGGACCGACCCGAACGCTAGCGGAATCGTCTCTGGCGTCGATATGGACGCCCGGCAGGTCGACGCGGGCATGATCGCCGTCGCCCTCGGCGGTCTTCCATTCGCCGTCCTTTTCCGCGCGCTCCTCCGTCAGGCCGGCGTCGGCCTGGGCCGTGGCCTCGACAGCGGCGCTTTCCCGAGCCGTGCTCGCCGCCGCTGGAGGGGCGACGTCGCTGCGCGCCGCTTCGGTAGGCGCGCTCGGCGTCGCGTTCTCGAGACTGGCGCGGAGGTCCTTCTCGATGGCCTTGAGGGTCGCCTCGACACTGCCGCGTACGGGCGCAAGCGTCAGGGTGATCTCCGCGCCGTCTCTCGACACATAGGCGCAGGACTTTCCATCGGCCGCTGCGCTGACGCGCGTGAGGCCGTGTTCCGTCTTCGGGCAATCGAGGCGGGTGAGCGTGGGCTTCGGCGTGCCATCACACGCCGCCAAGGCGAGGGCGGCGGTCGATGCTGCGGCCGCCAGCAGGGTCTTCATCGGACGATCTCCGGTTCCGTTCATGGTCGAACGGTGACCGGAGGCGCATCCGAGGTCGAATGAATTCGCCGTAAGCCGGAGTTATTGGCCGGGGCGAGAGCCCGCGCCTTCGCGGCGGGCCAGGAAGGCGAGGCGTTCGAACAGGTGCACGTCCTGCTCGTTCTTGAGAAGCGCGCCGTGAAGGGGCGGGATCAGCTTGGTCGGATCCTTTTCCTTCAGCGAATCGGCGTCGATGTCCTCGACCATCAGCAGCTTCAGCCAGTCCAGCAGTTCCGATGTGGACGGCTTCTTTTTCAGGCCGGGCACCTTGCGCATGTCGTAGAAGATGCGCAGCGCCTCGGCGACGAGCTTCTGCTTGATCCCCGGATAGTGCACCTCGACGATCTCGTTCATGGTCTCGACTTCGGGGAAGCGGATGTAGTGGAAGAAGCAGCGGCGCAGGAACGCGTCCGGCAGCTCCTTTTCGTTGTTCGAGGTGATGATCACCACCGGGCGGACGTCCGCCTTGATCGTCTCGTTGGTCTCGTAGACGTAGAACTCCATGCGATCGAGCTCCTGCAGGAGGTCGTTCGGGAATTCGATGTCGGCCTTGTCGATCTCGTCGATCAGCAGGACAGGGCGCTTTTCGGCGGTGAACGCCTCCCAGAGCTTGCCCTTCTTGATGTAGTTGCGGACGTCCTTCACGCGCTCCTCGCCGAGCTGGCTGTCGCGCAGGCGGGTGACGGCGTCGTACTCGTAGAGGCCCTGGTGGGCCTTGGTGGTCGACTTGATGTGCCAGGTGATCAGTTCGGCGCCCAGCGCGTTCGCGACCTCGTAGGCCAGCACGGTCTTGCCGGTCCCGGGCTCGCCCTTGATCAGCAGGGGCCGTTCCAGAGCCATGGCCGCATTGACCGCGACCTTGAGGTCGTCGGTGGCGACGTAATTGTCGGTGCCTTCAAATCGCTGACGCATCAGGACTCCCCGTGGGCGAACGTATCGGCTCGCGCTCGAACAATTGTTTCAACTGGCAGTCAAACTAGAGACCGCCGCGCGACATTCAAGCGGCTTGAACGTCGCGGGGGATGATCGGCGAGGCATGCCGGGGCGGTTCAGCAGGCCTCCGCCCGCTGGACATGGCCTGCAATGAAGTCGCCCAGGGCCGCCCCCACTCTGGCCAGCACAGGAGACCAATCCCCGAACGACTCCGTCGCGAACACCTTGGTCTGCGAATAGAAGGGGTAACGGTCGGTGCCCAACTGCGGCCAGGCGCCTGGCGCGGCGATCAGCCAATTGGGCGCTCCGCAGGCGGCGGCGATGTTCGAGGTGGCGTTGGCGGGGCCGATGACGAGGTCCATCGCACAACAGAGGGCGGCGACGTCGTCCAGATCCATCTTCAGGTCGATGCCCTCCGGCTGCAGGATATCGACCCCGAAGGCCTTGCGGGCCATCTCGATGTCGGCGGTGCAGTCGCCGTACTGCAGGTTGACAAAGGTCGCTCCGGGCTGGGTGAGGATCGGGCCCCACTGGTCGAAGGGCGCGAAGTACTTCCGGCGCGACGAATCGATCTTCATGCTGGTCCACAACAGACCGATCTTGGGCCCGGGCCGATCTCCGAGCTGAGCCTTCCAGTAGGCGACCCGCTCGGGGGCGGCCTTCAGGAAGCCCTGGGGCCGCTCCGGAAAATCCTCGATCCGGTTGCGGAACCGGCGCAGCGGCTGACCCAGCGGCGCATATAAATCCACGTCGGCCCAGTCGGTGATCCAGGGCACCATCCGAATGTTGCGGCCGTGG
>Ga0153916_10003408_pt1 | contig 11844 bp, 10 predicted proteins | sample Opewatmetagenome_FD_109642 | JGI IMG/M metagenome (GOLD analysis project Ga0153916, IMG submission 109642) | Freshwater wetland microbial communities from Ohio, USA - Open water 3 Core 3 Depth 4 metaG | ecosystem: Environmental > Aquatic > Freshwater > Wetlands | place: USA: Ohio, Lake Erie...
GGAAACCCGCCGATGGCGATTCGCTCTCTGCGGCTCCTCCGCACGAAAGCTGCGTCGGGGCGGGGCAAACCTGTTAGGAGGGCGAGCTATCACGCTCAACATGGAAGGTTTTTCAGCGGTCGAGCTGGGCGCCGCTTTCGATCTGGAATTTTCCCTAAACTGGGGACACCTTCCATTTGTCCAACTTGAACGCCACAACGCTGCAGATATTCTGGAAGCGTATGTGAACACATACCTCAAAGAGGAGATCCGTGAAGAGGGGCTTGTCCGAAACGTTCCCCCGTTTCTACGTTTCCTGAACGTGGCTGGTCAGCTTAACGGGCAATCGGTTCACGGACAGAACATCGCCCGCGAGTCCTCATTACCGCGAAGCACGGTTGATACGTATTTTTCCATTCTGATCGATACTCTCCTCGGCCATTTTCTGCCAGCCTGGCGCCCCGGGCTCAAGGTGCGCGAAGCTGCCCATCCAAAATTCTACTGGTTCGATCCGGGAATAGCACGAGCCGCTGCCGGTATGATTCGTGAACCCGCAGACCGGCTCTGGCAGGGAGCAGCGTTGGAAACCCTGATCTTTCACGAATTGCGCGTATACAACGAGATCAGTCGAAAAAAGCGGCCGGTGGCTTATTATCGGACCGCTTCTGGGGTAGAGATCGATTTCATTATTGAATCCAGGAAGCGGCATGCCAGCGCCCCAGCCCATCTTGTTGCCATCGAAGTAAAACGGGGTGAAAAGTGGAATCGGAGCTGGGAATCCGGCCTCAGGGATCTTGCCGGTCAGAAAGGTGTCAAGGTGGATCGTTTGGTCACCGTCTATACCGGTACCCGGGCATATCATTTCGAAGGTCTTGAGGTCTTGCCGGTTTCCGATTTCCTTCAAAGTCTGTATCAAGGGAAAATTTTCTAACAGGCAGGGCTACCGCCCTTAGATTTCAGTAGCCTGAAGGGGGATAAAAGGAAGAAGCGCTACGCGGCAATACGAGCAGGTCTGGATCGAGACTACAAACCGATGGAAAATGTCTTCAACGGCGTGATTCGGAGGACTTTGCGGAAACGTAGAACCTAATGTCCTTATTAGAAACAGATAGTGATTTTTCCAAAATGATACAAGGCAAAATGCTTAAATTGTTTCATGTAGCAATTTCGTTTCCACCTCAAGCAAAATTGCATCAATTGAAGCATTTCTAAAAATGAAGTTAAAAAAGGAGTGAGTAAGAGGCCTGTAAAAAGCTGAAGCCGCCCTTTTGAGGCGGCCTCGTTACTCCTTCTACACATGGTAGGTAAGCTTTCGATTAAAATATCATTAATTTAAGATAAAAAGTCAAGTTTGCCAATAAGACGGGGGTTTACAAAAGGTCTGCTTCATTGTAGTATGATTTTAGAAAAGATAGAAGAGAGGAGTGCCCCATGCCTGATGGAGAACATACTTTAGCGGTCTTCATCGATTTTGAGAACCTTGCCCTCGGATTCAGGGGCAAGAGGGACAGACGGTTTGAGATCCGGAAGGTCTTAGAGCGCCTGGTTGAGAAAGGGAAACTCATTGTGAAAAAGGCCTATGCAGACTGGGCTGATTATGCAGAGTATAAAAAGCCCCTTCATGAGGCGGCCATCGAACTGATCGAGATTCCAAAACGCGCCATGACCGGAAAGAACTCCGCAGACATCCGGCTTTGTGTGGATGCTCTCGATCTCTGTTATTCCAAAGAGCACATCGACACCTTTGTCATAGTTTCAGGCGATAGCGACTTCTCTCCCCTCGTCTCGAAATTGAAGGAGAATGGCAAGCGGGTGATCGGACTTGGGATGAAGGAGTCGAGCTCCAACCTTTTGGTCGATAACTGCGACGAATTTATTTATTACGAAGACTTAGAACGACCCCTGGGCATTCCTCCCAAGATCGAGCAGGATCTCCCTGAAAAGAAGAAGGAAGCTTTTCAACTTCTGGTGGACTCCGTGGTAGCCCTCGTCCGTGAGAATAAAGAAGTGCTCTGGTCCTCGATGGTGAAAGAGACGATGAAGCGGAAGAAACCCTCTTTCAATGAATCTTATCATGGGTACCGCACCTTTAGTGACCTCCTGGAAGATGCTGAAAAAGAAGGGGTCATACAGCTAAGAACCGATACCCGGAGCGGGACCTATGTCATCGTCGGATTTGGGAAGGATCAGAAAAAGGATGCCGCAGAAGAATTGCAGGAGTCAAAAGAACAGAAGAAACGAAAAGTCTCGAAGCCCCGCTGGCGCCCACGCCCAAGGAAACCAAAACCAAAAACACCTTCACCTCCACCTGAGCCTCCGGATGTCCCTAATGCTTCGGAAACAGAAACGATCTGATAACCTCCCCCGTCCCTCCTTAAAAAAGCAGGGATACTATCGTCCAAAGCCGGACGATGGCGCCAGACGGTTGTGGAAATTTCAATTTCTCGTTCCTATCCTCGCCTTTCTCGTTCTGAGCTGTCTTTCAAAGCACTCCTTCACTCAAAGAGACCTCGGTGTACCGGTGAGAGAAGGCATCTGCTGGAGCACTTTCGTCGGCCCTGGAAAAACAGGAGAGAGGGATACCATTTACCTCTCCTTCAGCCAATACAAAGCCCCTCTTTCCCTTCTCGCTCTCAATCCCGATACGGGCCAGATCCGGCAATTCAACGGTCCTCTCTCCTCTGAGATGGGCTCGTGGGGATTCACCATCGACCGTGAAAATCGTATCTATCTCGGGAGTTATTATTCTGCGCACCTTCTGCGTTTTGATCCAAAGACTGAAAAGTGGGATGATCTCGGGCAGCCTGCCGGGGAGTCTGAGTCTTTCATCTGTAGTATCACAACGGCAAGAGATGGAAAGATCTGGGGAGGAACTTATCCCTCGACAAAGCTTTTTTCCTACGATCCGAAAACTGGGGCGAGCGAGAACTTTGGCCGGATGGACCCAGATCAGTTCTACTGTTATCCAACTGCTGGCGATGATGGTTTGATCTATTGTGCCATCCAGTTCGAAAAGATGGACATCATTGTCTTCGATCCAGAGAAAAAGACCAAGACTTCTCTGATCCCGCCAGAAAGCCGAAAACCTGGTCGCATGAGTTTGATAAAGGGAAAAGATGGAAAGATTTATGCCAAACTCTCGACTTCGGATGAATGGTTCCTCATCGAAAGAGGAGAAAAACTGGTTGCAATAGCTAAGTCTGATATCCCTTTTGCTCAAAGCGGCCTTCCGGATGGACGAACGTTTCATCTCATCAATGGGCGCTTCCTTCGAATTGAGAATCCTCTGACCAAAGAAAAGAAGGAGATCCCTCTTCAATATGAAGCCGCAGGCGCCTATATCTTTGCCGTCGGCACAGGCCCAGATGGCAAAATCTATGGAAGCAGTATGCTTCCACTCCGTCTTTTCGTCTATGATCCTCAAAGTAATTCTCTGGTGAATCTGGGAAAAGCTTCGCATGCAGCGGGTGAAGTTTATTCCATGGGGAGTCTCGATGGAAAACTTTATCTTTGCTCCTACCCTGAAGCCAGGTTATCTATCTACGATCCAAACAAACCGTTGAGATTTGGCGACGATGAGGAGGCCAATCCAAGAGACTTAGGACCCATGGGAGAAGGACTATATCGACCGAGAACGATGATTACTGGACCTCATGGGAAGGTGTATATCGGCGGTTACCCTGATTACGGATTCCTGGGCGGCGCGATCAGTGTTTACGATCCAAAGCGGAATGAGAGAAGAGTCTATCGCCATATTATTCAAAACCAGAGCATTGCTTCTCTCGCCTATATTGATAAATTAGATCTTATTGCAGCGGGAAGTTCTATAAGGGGTGGAACTGGAACACGTGCTATCGAAAAAGAGGCCAAACTCATGCTTTGGGATCCAAAAGAGGAAAAAAAGATTTTCGAAATTGTCCCTGTTCCTAAAGCTAAGACCATCCTCTCTCTCGCGGTGACGATAGGGGGGTTGCTTTACGGAATCACCGACAATGAAAAGGTCTTTGTCTTTGATCCGGGGAGAAGAGAGGTCAAAAAGATTCTTGATCTTGGATTCAAAAAACCAAGGGAAATCTCCCTCCAGCTCGGACCGGACTTAAGACTTTATGGATTGGCGACGGAGGCTATCTTCTTCATCGATCCAAGAAACGATCAGATATCTCTTATAACGAAACCTCCTGTCCCAATCCATTCTGGGATGGCAATGCTTGGTAGAAAAATCTATTTTGGGTCAAGTGCAAATCTCTGGGAATTTGAGATTCCCCTCAAGTCTAGTAAGCCAGTGGAGCGAACTCCTTTCTCCCTTAACGCTGCTGAAGGATCCCCTTAAAATTCTTCAACCGCTCTTCCTGTTCTCTCAGTATATCGTGAGCCTCTTCAATGGAAATGGGTTTGAATCGGACTCGATCCCCAGGCTTGAGTTGTGCCACTTTGGGTAAATCCGTTGAGATGATCGTGGCAATCTTCGTGTAGCCTCCGGTGACCAACTCCGTTAGGATGATGATGGGTTTCCCGTCACCGGGAACCTGAATCGCACCCGAAATCAAGCCTTCCGAAATGATCGACTCCTCCACATCGGCTCGTCTCTCGATCTCGGGACCTTCTAATCGAATCCCCATTCGATCACATTGGGGGGTAACCTGATAGGATGAGGAAGAAAATGTTTGGAATCCTTCTTCTGTAAAGTGGTGATTCTGAGGTCCTGGGATGACCCCAAGAAAAACCTCCTTTTCCAGAGGAGGAACCCAATCTAATGGAAATCGAAGGCCCAACTTATTTAGAGACAATGGGATATTGAGGGTATGAAGAATATCTCCTCGTCTCAACTTCCTTCCCTCCAAACCACCAAAATGGCCTGAAAGATAGGTTGAACAGCTCCCCATGATTTTTGGAACAACCAATCCTCCTCCAACAGCCAGATAAGCGCGGCAACCTGCTCGAACCTTTTTGAAGTGGATGATATCGCCTTCCACGAGAAGATGGGTTCTCCAGCTCTCCAAGGGTTCGCCGTTGAGTGTAGAGCAGAGATCTCCACCTGTGATGGAAATGACAACCTCCTTGAGCGCCCTTATTTTCAAACCCGTAAGCGTCGTCTCGAGAACAGCCTCTTCTTCTCTATTTGCGACCAATAAGTTGGCAACCCTGAGGGAGAAAATGTCCAGAGCCCCAGAGGGAGGGACTCCGAATTGACTGAAACCATAGCGACCCAGATCTTGAATCGTCGTCAAAATGCCAGGTCCTAATACTTCAAAGACTGCTACCTTTTCCAATCCTCGAGTTCCTTCTCAAGCGCCTTTCCCCTCACCCCTCCCCTCTCCCCAGAGGGGCGAGGGGAGGGGAATAACGGGGATACAATTCGTTTTTACACAATGCTATATGCCTACCTGCGGTAAGCTAGCGTTATGCGTTATACGTATGGTGACTTATACCATTCTTTGAATTCTTTCTCGCTGATCGGATGGAATTGGACAAAATCTCCCATTTGAAGCAGCGCCGGAGGATCTCGCTCGGGGTTGAATAGTTCCATTGGGGTTCGGCCGAGAATCTGCCACCCTCCAGGACTCTCCATGGAATAAATCCCCGTCTGTCTCTGTGCAATGGCCACAGAGCCTTTAGGAACGGATAGCCTTGGTGTCTTGAGCCGTGGGATCGCCAATGCCTGAGGAAGTTCTCCCATGTAAGGAAATCCAGGCATAAAGCCGATCATAAAGATCAGATAAGGTTTGCTGCAGTGGAGTTGGATCACTTCATCAGGGGAGACCCGATGATATTTCGCCACCCCCTCTAAATCAGGGCCGTACATACCTCCATAAACGACCGGGATGTGTGTCAATTTGGGCTCTGGAAGAGCTGTCTGCTGAAGCCCTTCTTCTATCCGGTTCAATCTTTTTTTGAGGCCTTCGATGGGGAGATCCGATGGACTGTAAATGATGAGTAATGACCGGTAGGTCGGAACTGTTTCAATGATCCCTTCCACGGCTTCAGCCTGGATCGCCAAAGCCATTCTTCTTACCTTCTCATTGATCTCGCGACTGATTTCGTCCCCGAATTCAAGGAGAAGACCACAATCACCCATTAAGAAGTAGAGACTTTTCGAATAGAGGCCCATCTGTAATTAAAATAGTTCGGAGTCGCTAGTTCGTTGTTCGGAGTATTTAGATTTGGCGCTCCGAACTCTGAACTTCAGTTATTCCTTCAAACAAACCATTTCATCGGAATGACAACCACCCCAGCATCCTTCAATTCCTGTCGAATCCTCTTCACCATCTCAACGGCGGCAGGATTATCCCCATGGACACAGAGCGTATCTGCCTGAAGCCTGATCTCTGTCCCATCGATGGCAATCACCTTTCCCTCCAGGGCCATCTTCAGCGCCCTTTTGGCAACAATCTCATGATCATGGATCACGGCCCCTTCCTCTCTCCGAGAGACTAAAGAACCGTCTTTGTGATAGGCCCGATCTGGAAAGGCCTCAAAGGCAATACGGATGCCACGACGTTTTCCAATCTCGAGGAGAGGCTCCCTTTTCGAAGAGGCCAGGACAACCAGAATGATTTCTCGATCCACCTCCGCCAGCGCTTCTGCGATGGCTTCCCATATCTTAGGGTTTGCCACGGCCATATTGTAAAGGCCTCCATGTGGCTTTACGTGCTGAAGTCTCAGTCCTTGGGATTGAGCAAAGGCCTGAAGAGCTCCTGTTTGATAAACCACATCATCCTGAATCTCCTCAAGGGTGGCATCGATATTTCTGCGTCCAAATCCTATGAGATCAGGAAATCCAGGATGGGCTCCCACCTCTACGCCATATTGCTTTGCCAAGACGACGGTCTTCCGCATCACACCAGGGTCCCCAGCATGGAATCCACAGGCAATGTTAGCTGAGGTGATGTGGGGGATCACCTTTTCATCAAGTCCAAGTTTGTAAACGCCAAAACTTTCCCCAACGTCAGAATTCATGTCTATCTGGATCTTTTTCGTCATATTCCCGTCTCCAATGGCTTTAGATTATGATATCCAAAAGAAAAACCTTGACAAATATTAATTTAAAATGGATAAATAAATCAATATGATTAAAGGGTAAGGGAGGTGACGAAAATATGTCATGCGGTATGAAGCATCCTAAGGCGAAGAAGGCAACGAAGAAAGCAAAGCCCAAGAAAAAGAAATAAGTGGAGGAATATTCCAGGAAAAGAAATTTTTATTTTTTACTTGACATAGAAAAGGATTTTTGATATCCGTTTTTTCTATACCATATTTTGGCGTACGGTCTTTCTGAAATACCATGAAAGGAGGTGAAGGGTGATGAGGAAATGGGCAAGTATCTTTTTGGCATTGGCGATGTTAGCAGGTTTTTCTTTAGGGTGTACAGGGATTTCGAAAGACGCAAAGGTTAAATGCCCCAAATGCGGTGCCGTCTTCACAGTAGATGAAGGCATACAGGAAGCTCAGAGAAAAGGCTTCTAATCCCACCCCAATAAAGAACATTAACTATCCTCTGGAGGAAAGAGAGAGAATTAAAAAGGGAAGAGATTTGCTCTTCCCTTTTTAATTCTGTAATCACACCTTAATTCCACAACCTGATACTAAATCTGAAATTCTACGGAAGGATTTTCTCTATTCAGACTGGCCGAAAAGAGGGCGCCCCTCAAATATTTTGGAATCAGCTGAGAGAGCTCAAGGATGATTTCACCGGCCCGCCCTCTTCCCACTTCACCCAACACATCGATGGGGATGAAGATATTTTTTGTTTTCTCTGTTGCTTTGTCTTTCTCACACTGACGCCATACCCAATTTCGGGTCAGCACCTCTCGGTCATCACGATAGACCAACTCTCCTTTAGGTACTGTTATTGTCTCCACACCACCCATGGAAGTAAAGGGTTCCCATCCCTCTGCAAACCGGAGATGTATATTTCCTTCGATGGTATCCAAATCATGGCCTCCCATGGGAACCAAAAATCTTAGAGAGACGCTATTATAAAGGTCAACAAGAGGGTTAATCTTCGGAAACGGATCTCCTTTCAAAACCCTCCTTGCCATGGATTCGATGGAGCTCGAAAATTTACTCCCTGAAATGCCTAATTTCGAAAAGGCAGTTCTCCAGGGTTTGATCCTTGGATGGTCCTGGGCTTTACCACCGATGAAATTCTTCTTCATCTCCTCGACAGCCCGGGTGAGAAGATCATCAATCTCTTTGGAGGGATGCGTGTTGTCCACATCCTTGGCCACCACCATCCCGATAGTAAGATCAGGCAGGATATCGAATAACTCCTTCTGAATAGAGAAAAACATCTTTCCCTCCTTTCACCCCTCGGAGCTCGCGAAGAGCGCAGTGGAATTCTAATTTCCCTAACACCCTACCCACGGAATGTCAACCGGAATATCCATCCAAAAAAAAGAGATTAACTCAATCCAGTTCCCCCTCTCCCTTGATGCCTGCCTGCGCGAAGCCGCTTCGGCGAAGGCAGGGGAGAGGGCTGGCCCTGCACCACGTAGGGTGCAGGACAATGCCCTGAACCTCACGTGGTTCAGGGGGTGAGGGTGTATTATCACCTTTCTTATCCCCCTCCCCTTAATCCCCTCCCGCCTGGGAAGGGGAGTTTTTGAGGGTTGGCCTCTTCAATGTCTATTTTTGGGTCTATTTACCATCAGCTAACTTTCCTTGACGGAGAAACGCGTTTCTTATATATTGGCAAGCGATGGAGATAAAACCCACGCTATTGATTGTAGACGACGAATTAGGAGCAAGACAGTCTCTGGAAGTCATCCTCGAGGATGATTTTCATGTGTTGACTGCCGAAAGCGGTCAAGAGGCTCTGGAGATTGTCCAAAAAAAACCCGTCGATCTCGTCCTTTTAGATATCCATATGCCTGAAATGGACGGGTTGGAGGTGCTTCGCAGAATAAGAGAAAGGGATGAGGAGATCGATATCGTCATCGTCTCGGCCCTCAACCTGGCCAGAAAGGCTGTGGAGGCGATTAGATTGGGCGCTTACGATTATATCACCAAGCCTTATGAGCCGGAAGACATCCTTTCTACGGTGGCACGAGTCATCCATAAACGGAATCTCCATAGAGAATTGGATTTCCTCCGTAGAGAGGTGGAGGCATCTCGCGGCTTCGACCAGATCGTCACCCAAAACAAGACGATGCTCCAAATCTTTGAACGGGTCAAGAAAGTGGCATTCACTTCCACTAATGTTTTGATCACAGGGGAAAGCGGAACTGGAAAGGAGCTGATTGCTCGCAGTATCCACCAGTTAGGGAATAGAAAACACGGACCCTTTGTGGCGATTAATTGCGCCGCCATCCCCTCTGAATTGATGGAAAGTGTCATGTTCGGTCATGAAAAAGGGGCTTTTACGGGCGCCCATGCTCGAACCATTGGAAAGTTTGAGTATGCCCATGGAGGGACCCTTTTTCTCGATGAAATCTCTGTGTTGAGATCGGATCTTCAGGCAAAACTTCTTCGAGTTCTTCAAGAAAGGGAGATCGAACGCATCGGCTCGAATAGACCCATCAAGGTTGATATGCGGGTCATCTCAGCCACCAATACCAATCTGGCGAAAGCCGTTGCCCAGGGGCAGTTCCGACAGGATCTCTACTTTCGGCTCAACGTGATTCCTATTTCCATTCCCCCCCTTTCGGAGAGAAAGGGAGATATTCCTCTTCTGGCCAACCATTTCCTCAGAAAGTTTAATGCGGCCTTTAATAAAAAGATTCCAGGGTTTTCAGAGAGGGCATTGGCTGCCCTCGCCCGATATCCCTGGCCGGGAAATATCAGAGAATTGGAGAACCTCGTTGAACGGATCGCTGTCCTCTCTGCCGGCGATGAGAAGATCGATTTGAAGAATATCCCCTATGAAATCTTGATGGCGTCGGATCAAGACACCAAAGATGCCGAAATGAAGAGAGGGGGGCTGATCAAGATCAGGAAGGCTATTGAAAAACAGATTATTCTCAGTGTCCTCGAAGCCAGTCAGTGGAATCAAACAGAAGCCGCAAAGGTTCTCAATGTGAACCGGAACACCCTCATCCAGAAAGCAAAGCAAATAGGCATCCCGTTGAAAAAATAGATTGAAGGCAATTGCTCATTTTCATATAAATTGCCTATAAATCTGAGCAATTTCAATTCTCCTAATCAGATCAAGTAGTTCCGCCAACTTTCTCCCTCTTTTTCGATTCACTGCCTATAAAAATAGGCAATGGATTGGAAAGAGGTAATGAGTCTATTTAAAAGAGCCTCTCCAAAAAATTCTTTAATAACAACGAATTAATAGTTACACCGAAGAAAGGTAATTCCTTCTTTCCTCTGGCACCCATCTTGCTCTTTAGTATCACCGTTCCTTTCTTACAATGAATCCATCTGAAAGGAGGTGATACCATGAAGAAGATCGCAATCGAGCTGATCATCATTGCAGCTACAGTGATGGCCTATGTGCTGCCCGTTTTAGCTGAAGGCGGCGGAGCTTAATTTCTAACCCCATCCTAACTAATCCTATCTTAAATAAAAAAAGCATGACCACAAAATGGTTGTGCTTTTTTATCCTTTGACATCTTGGTTCATTTCTGTATATATAATCTTCGAGAACTTATCCATTTCAAATGTAAGGCATGAAATTTCTAAAAATCATTTCAGGAATATTCTTCCTTCTTTTCTCTATTTCCATTCTTACCAATAATGCATTGGGCCAAAAGGTATTTAAAAGTGAGGAGAAGCCTGGTTTTGGTGGCACATACAGAAGGCCGCTTGATTTTGGTCCAAAAACCCTTGATCCAGCCTTATCGATAGACCTGTATGCCGTGACTATTATCCAACAACTTTTTGATGGATTAGTTCAATTCGATAAAGACCTTAATATCATTCCGGCCATAGCCAAATCATGGAAGATCTCCCAAGATGGCCTCACTTACACCTTTTATTTGAGAGAAGGGGTCAGATTCCATAACGGAAGAGAAGTGACCTCAAAAGATTTTGTCTATTCATTTACAAGAATCATCGATCCTAAAACCAAATCCCCTGCTGCCAATTTCCTGGATCGAGTTCTTGGATTTAAGCAATTTCAGGAGGGAAAGACTCACCATGTTAGAGGCTTTCGCTCCACAAGCAAATATGTGTTTGAGGTAAGATTATCAGAACCCTATTCTCCACTTCTCTCTATTTTAGGAATGAATAAGTTTAAGGCTTTGCCAAAGGAAGAGGTTGAAAAATCGGGGATTAATTTTGGAAGAGCTCCTGTGGGGACTGGCCCCTTTAGATTCGTATCGATGGAAGAAGGTAAGGAGATCATCCTTGAAGCCAATCCCGACTATTTTGAGGAGAGGCCTTATCTTAATAAGATCATCTTTAGAATCTTCCATGGAGCCCCCTGGGAGGGTAATTTTAAAGAGTTTGTAGAGGGGAAATTGGATGAAACTAAGGTTCCATTTAAGGAATTTAGGGATCCAAGTAAATTGAAAGATTTTTATATTGTCAGGAAGCCCCTGCTTTCCATCCGTTTTTACGGCATGCAGATAAAAACAAAGCCCTTTGATAACAAGAAAGTAAGACAGGCGATCAACCTTGCAATTAACAAGGAAATGATTGACAAAGAAGCTTTTCAGGAGATGGATCACATAACGGATCGAATCCTCCCTTTGGGAATGCCGGGCTCCTCTCCTGTAAAAATTACGTACGCTTACAATCCGAAGCGCGCCAAAGAACTTCTGTCCCAAGCCGGTTATCCCGGAGGAAAAGGGATTCCTCCCTTACAATTTTGGTGTGCCCAAAAAGCAGAGGTGGCTCAGAAAGAGTTGGAGATTGTAAAATCTAATCTCGCAAATGCAGGGATTAACCTTCAGATTCATACTGAAACCAATTGGAAGA
>Ga0153916_10003409_pt1 | contig 11840 bp, 2 predicted proteins | sample Opewatmetagenome_FD_109642 | JGI IMG/M metagenome (GOLD analysis project Ga0153916, IMG submission 109642) | Freshwater wetland microbial communities from Ohio, USA - Open water 3 Core 3 Depth 4 metaG | ecosystem: Environmental > Aquatic > Freshwater > Wetlands | place: USA: Ohio, Lake Erie, Old...
CCGGCGCGACCTGGATCAGGCCATCCAGGAGGTCATGAACCGGGTAGACGAGTCTTTGTATACCGGGCTGGATGGGGAGATACGCCACAAGCCAATTGACCCTGGCGAAACCAGCGGGTACAGCTATAACTGGGGTCCTTCGGCAGGCTCAGTACATCCGCTGCTGCCGGGGACTGAGATTGCGGAGACGTCGCCGCGCTATAACCAGGTGGCCGTGATTGGGGGCAACTCGAAGGAATTCAGTGGATCGGCGCAAGACGACGCCGAGATCGCCTTGGTGGGCGCGCGGCTGCGCACCATCACCGATAAGGACCTTTTCAGCGATGCCCAGTGCGCCGAGCGCGCCCGGGCCGAATTGCGCTGCTGGCAGGCGCAGACCATCACCGCCACCATCGTGGCCCGGCCGCATTTCACCCTGCGTATGTACGACGTCGTGGATGTGGCCGCGCCTCCCTGGGGCGGGCCGAGCGTGACAGGCCGGGTGCGGCGCATCCTGGAAGAGTACGGGCACGGCCGCGGGCTGTGGCAGCAGACGGTGGGGCTGGGAGGGACCGCTCTAACAGGGGCCTCGGCTCCAGACGGCCGACGGCAGACCGTGGACGGCGGTCTACCGTCGGCGGCGAGGTGGCCCGCCCAATGGTCCCCTGCACAGGGGAAAGTGGCTATCGGCGGTCTTTCTGATGGGGCGGTCACCACCATGAACATAGTTGAGTCGGCTATCACCGCCGACGAGGTAGCCGCCGGGGCGGTCACGGCCGGCAAGGTGGCAGCCGGCGCGATTACAGCGGATAAGCTGAGCGTGGCCAGCCTGTCGGCCATCTCCGCCGACATGGGCACGCTGACGGCCGGCGTGATCAAGATGGGCACGGGGACCAAAGATACCAACCTGGATGGGTTTCAATTAGACGCCGACGAGATCGTCGGCCAGGAGCAGGGCGTGGACCAGGTCAGCCTGCGCGCCTCGGACGGCAAGATCGTGGCCGGCGGCGGGGCGGTCGTCATCGACGCTGGCGGCATCCACTGCACCTCTGGCAACGCCGACGTCAACAAGCACAAGATCAAGGACGGGACGGCGGTGATTGCCGCCTTTTACGGTGAGCTGCAAGGCGGCGTCGGCTCGGACGTCACGCTCGAGGCGCTGGGTAAAGGCTTGGGCGACCCGGAGGGTTACCTCGAGCTGGCAGCGCGTACACACGACGGGACGGCGCATAGCGGCGTTGGCGGCGTAACGCTCAGCCTGGACACCCAGACGGGCGTCGTCGACCTAGGCGGGGCTACCCGCATGCGGCTGAACAGCACCTACCTGGAGCTGAGCGAGCAGGCCGGTGACCCGGCCGCGCCAGGGGCGGACCGCGCGCGGCTGTTCCTGCGTAACGACGGCGGCCGAAACACGCAGTTGTGCATCCGCTTTAACACCGGGGCGGTGCAGGTGATTGCAACAGAGCCATGACGACGGACCGACGACCGCGATTGACAAGCAGCGCAAATAATGCTATATTGATAATAGGCGACAAAATACCCATATTTATCCTATTTAGCCTGTCTGTGTTGTCGCCTGACGCGCTGCGAGTGCCCAGGGCGGACATCGCTTACCTGATTTGGTCCTGAGAGATGTCCGTGCGATTTTGGAGATCCTGTCGGTTTTCAAGACCCACAGGGTCTTCATAATGTGGGCACAGCCCTCGGCACGCGCGCCATCTCGTCAGGCCTGTCACAACCGCCCATTCACAAATGAAAGCCAATGCGGTGCTCAACCGCACCGAGACGAGTAGGAGTCAAAATGGCCACCAAATATCTAAGCAACTTGTATAGCTACAAGTACATCCCCGAACGTTTCGTCTCTAAGGGTGGGAGCTCCCCGGCCGAGTCGCATGGCGATGCCTTGGAAGGCCAGATACAGACGCGCCTGACCCAGGGACACGACCACTTTTTCCACGGCCGCTACGCGGACGCGCTGGAGGCCTACCAGGCGGCTTATGCTCTGATTCATCGTTTTCTGCATCCGGACTTTCCGGACCGCATCGTCAGCATACACCCCTCTATGGTCCAGAAGCTCGACATTTTCGATCACGTGCTGGCGGCGGCGGGCGAGACGGCCCGTTTCCGGAAGGTGGGCGGCGATCGCCTGCCCATTGTTTCACCCGTGGATCCACCTCCCGAGATCATGAAAATAGTGGAGCAGTTTGGCACAGACGCCAGGGGAGGACCGCCAGCGCCGGCCCAGCATTATTACCGCATGGCGACTACCTATCTCCAATTGGGGGCGACGAGCGAGGCCCAGCGCTTTGTGGACCTCGCGCTAAAGTTCAACCAGGGACACGATGCCCAGCTAGAAGCCGACGCATACCTGGCTTCCGGCGCGGTGTTGATGCAACAGAATAAGAGCCAGGAGGCGCAAGGAGTTTTCAGCAAAGCCCAGGGGCTGTATACAAAGCTGGGGTTACAGCATGAGGTGGCGGTGGTCAACAACAATCTGGGGGTGCTGCACACCTTGAGCGGGGATGCCGCGGCGGCCGGAAGAGCCTTCCAGATGGCCGGCGATCAATTGCCCCTGGACCTGGGGCGGACGCTGGCGCAGCCCCTCAACCCGGGCACGGCCTCGGCCATGGTCCGGCCTATGGGCAGCCAGGGCCTGGGGCTGATCCTGCGGGCGCCGGAGTCGGAGAGCGGTTGGCTGGCCATCTCGGCGGCTGCGCCCGGCGGCGAGGTCGGCGCCGAGCGGCTGCGAGTCCTGGTCAACGATCAGGTCGTGGACATTGATTTGAAGGCAGATGCGGTGACCGAGTTTAAACAACGGATTTACGAGTCGCGCGTGAGCGCCACCCGCCTGGAGGAGCTGCACACCCACGAGGATTTGGCGTCCAATTTTGTGGCCTACATGGGCCAGGCATACGGTTTTACCCTGCCCATGAGCATGGGCGACTGCTATTTCGAGATGGGTGAGTACGATAAAGCCCTAAGTTGGTACACGACGGCGCGCGATTACGCCTATCTCAACCAGCCCATTGAGGCCCCGCAGGTGTGGCTCAAGATGGCCAACGCTTACCTGAACTGGGGCCATTTTTTGCTTGAAAGCCACGAGAAGGCCGAGGCGCGCGCGCGATACGAAAAGATCGTGCGCCTGACGGCGCCTGCGCTGGACCCGGCTTCAGACCTGTATCTATCGCCGGTGTTCGACGGCGTCAAGGCCCAGGTCGAGGCCATCCTGGCCGCCTACCCGTCCCTGGATGGCGCCGTTCACAATCCGGCCATCGCCAACTTCGTCTTGGTAGCCCGTCTGAACCTGCAAAACATCCAGTCGGGCATAGACCTGCCTCTGCTCAGCCTGAACCGCGAGGAAGTGCCTGTTTTCAGCTTCGAGTATCTCCAATCCACGGCGCGCTACTTCGCCGAACACGCCATCCAGGCCGAGCGAACTTATATCAACTTCAAGACCAGCGCCGAGCAAGAGGAATTCAGCCGGTCCATGCTGGAAAACGCGGTCGACCTGGAACGCGCCAACGAGACTCTGGAACAGAAGAAAGTCCAGATCGCCGCCGAACAGAAAGGGGTGGTAGACGCTAATGTGGCCTTGGCCCAGACGCAACTGGATAACGCCACGGCCGCCAAGACGGAGTACGCCAGCGTCAGCCTGCAGGAAATCAGCTTAGACTCCGAGATTACCTACGTCGGCGCGCCGACGACCGAGTATGATTTTTCAGGCTACGGAGGCTATGGCATCTCGGATGGCGAGCACCGCGTGGACGAAGTGTTGCGCACGCTCACGCGCCGCCGGCAGGAGATTTCACGCGGCTTCGAGTTGGACAATATGGACCGGCGTATCTCTGAGCTGGATGCAGCCCGCAAGGTGGCCCAGCAGCAGCAGGTGGTTGCCCAAAGCCAGCTTGAAGCCGCCGCGTTGCAGAGCCAGATTGCGGCGCTGCGCCGCCAGCAGGCCGAACAGCAACTGGCGCTCTTTGACTCCCAAGAGTTCACGCCCGATCTGTGGAATCGGCTGGCCAACGAAATCAAAGCCATCTCCCAAAACTACCTGGGCCAGGCGATCGTCATCGCGCAACTGATGGAGCAGGCGTATGAGTTCGAAGTCGGCGAAGCCGTGGATATCATCAAACCCAATTACACGCGCAACGATTTGTCGGGCCTGTTGGCCGGCGACTTTTTGCTGAAAGACATTGACACGTTTACTTTCTTGCGCATCACCCTGGCCCAGAAGACGCAACCCGTCAAGGAGGTCATCTCCCTGGCCGACCGCTACCCGGTCCAGTTCTTGCGCGAGTTCCAGCGCACGGGCCAGATGAATTTCCGCACCGAACTGAGCGATTTTGATCTCAATTTCCCGGGCGGGTATCAACGACGCATCAAGCGCGTTGAGGTTGTGGTCGAAGGGCTGATCGGCCGGGGCGGCATACATGGCACACTGACCAACACCGGCCTGTGCCTCACCCGGGTGCGCAACGGCGACGTCAAGATGCGCCTGTTGAAACCGGAAACGTTGCTGTTGTCCCAGTACCGTATCGGTCCCGACAGTGTCGTGTTCATCCCCGATCGCGAGATGCTGGCCATCTTTGAGAACAGCCCGGTATGTAGCTCGTGGGTTCTGGAGCTGCGACCCAGCGTGAACGACCTGATTTACAACTTCATCACCGACGTCAAGCTGGTACTCTATTACGAGTCGTTCTTCGATCCGGACTTGAAAGGCCTGGTGCTGGAGGAGTTGGCCGAAACCCAGGCTATCACCGGCCGGCGCACGGTGGCGCTGCGGTATGAGCTGTTCGACGAGTTTTTCGCATTCCAGGACACGGGCGAAGTGCGCTTCGCCCTGCGCGAAACCATGCTGCCTTTTTATCACACCCAGCCAACCATTCGCGAAATGACCATTCTGGTGCAGACCGACGACGGCGTATCCCCGGCAGGACTGGTCGTGCAGGTGGCGGCCGCCGATGGCACGCTCGCGACGCAGACCACCGACGCCGATGGGGCCATCTCCAGCGGGTCCGGCGCCAGCTTGAATGTCCTGCTGGGCCAGCCCTGGACGCAGGAATGGAGGATCGCCATACCCCAGCCCCAGAATCAGGCGCGTTTCGATGCCGGGTTCAACTGGTCTCAGGTGCGTAACATCGTGCTGGTTAGCGAATATAGCTTCACCCCACGGCCAATCGCGGGCGAGCCGTATCTTTTGCTGCGGGACGGGTTTGACCACGACCCCATGGCGGCATTCGAGGTCGTCGACGACCCGCAGGCCGTTCAGGACGCGCCGTCCAACTGGTCGTATAACGCCGCCAGCCAACTCATCCAGCAGACGTCCAATATTCACGCGCCGGCGGCGCCGGCTAACATGAACAGTGATCCGGATAAGCCGGGCACCTACCTGGTGCGTAAAACCGATGCCGGGTTGCCTGAAGTGAAGGATTTGCTCTTTACCTGCCGCGTGTGTTCGACGGATAACAATGGTGTCGGCCTGGTATTTCGCTGGCAAGATGTCGACAATTTTTACTTCTTCCTGATGGATAGCCAGCGCAACTACCGGCGCATGGGGAAGAAAGTAGGCGGTGTTTTCCAGGAACTGAGCGCCGCCGCCCTGGACGCGACGCAAGGCTACGTGGTGGGGCAAAGCTATGCGGTGAAGGTGCGCGTCAAAGGCGAGAGCTTCCAACTATACCTTGACGGCGACCTGGCCCTCGAGGGCCAGGATGCGGCGTCCCCGCATGCCGGTCGGGTTGGACTTTTCGCCTGGGGCAATACGGGCGCCCAGTTCGACGATATGCAGGTCATAGAAATCTAAGAGACTGATAACTACTCCGCCAAGGAGCGAAGGAACGAGCTATGACCGATAAATCGGGCGTCTCCCCCCAGGCCGTTTCCCATCCCGGTGGAGGGGGCGGCCTGCGCGGCCTGGGTGAGAGCTTCCAACCGGACCTGAGCACCGGCACGGGCGTCTACAATGTGCCCCTGGAATTCCCCAAAGGGCCTAACCAACTGACGCCCAATCTGAGTCTCTCGTATAGCACCGGTTTTGGCAACGGCCCCTTCGGCGTGGGTTGGGCCCTCAATCTGCCTTTTATCGCCCGCAAGCTGGAGCGCGGCGTTCCGGTATTCGACGATGAGCGCGATACGTTCCTGATCGTAGGCGAAGAGCTGATCCCGATCGGCGGCCAGGAATATTCTATGCGCGTGGAGAAGGAGTTTACCCGTTTCATTCGAAGCAACGGCCACTGGCATGCCATCAAGCGCAACGGCCAGCGCCTGGTTTTCGGCCCAAGCCCCGACAGCCGGCTCGAAGTAGTCCAGGGCGGGCGCAGCCTGACTTACATGTGGCACCTGGAAGAGATTATCGATCCCAACGGCAATACTATTCACTTCACGTATCTGAGAGATAACGGCCAGCTTTACCTGAGCGAGATCCAGTACGCCATATACGGCCTGGAGTTCGAGTACGAATCCCGGCCTGATCCGTTTTCCAGTTTCCGCCCCGGTTTCGAAATTCGCACCGCGCTGCGCTGTGCAGCCATCAGGCTGCGCGTTCAGCCCCTGGGTCCGCAGGCGGTGCGCACCTGGCGCCTGGAATACGCCGAAGCGCCTTTGTCCCGGCTATCCCTCTTGTCGCGCATCACCCTCTCGGGCTTCGATCCGGACACCGGCGCCTCCGCCAGCTTGCCGCCCCTGGAATTGAGCTATACCGATTTTGACCCGCAACGACGCCGCTACCAGCGCTTTGTCTCGCAGGTGGGCGCGCCGCCCCCGGGCCTGGACGATCCCAACCTGGAGTTGATCGACCTGGAGGGGCGCGGACTGGCCGGCGTGCTGTCGCTCCAAAACGGCCTGCCGCGTTATTGGCCCAACCACGGCCGGTTGCGCTGGGGGCCGCCCCGCGCTCTGCAGCACATCCCGGCTGCCCTTTCCCTGGCCGACGACAGAGTGCGCTTTGCGGATATGGACGGCAACGGGGCGGCGGATTTGCTGGTGGGTCGTGGTCCCTTGAGCGGTTACTACGAGAACAACGGTCGCGGCCAGTGGGAACGCTTCGTGCATTACGCCAGCAGCCCGGGCCTGGCCTTCGAGGAAGGCGATATTCACCTGGTGGACATCAACGGCGATGGCCTGGTGGATGCCGTCCACGCCGGCCGCACCGGCTTGTACGTGTACGCCAATCGCGGCCAGGCCGGCTGGGAGGCGCCTCGCTTGCTGCCCCGGGATGATTCGCCTGCGGCCCCTCCCGACCTGTCGCTGGACGACCCGCGCGTGCGCCTGGCGGATATGAATGGGGACGGACTGCTCGACGTGGTCCTGATCGCTTCGGGCCGCCTTGAATACTGGCCTTCGCAAGGCAATGGTTATTACGCGGCCAGCCGGGTGATGCTGTCCCCGCCCCGATTCCCTTACCCCTTCGACCCGGCCAGAGTCTTTCTGATAGACATCAACGGCAGTGGCCTGGCAGACGTCGTCTACGTGGCTTTCGACGAGGTGATCTACTGGATCAATCAATCGGGCAACGCCTTCAGCCAGCCGCATAGCATCCGTGCCACGCCGCCGACCTCACGCCTGGACGGATTGCGCGTGGCCGATATGAACGGGACGGGAACGGCGGGCTTGCTGTGGGCGGGCCCCTACGCGGACTACCGCTACCTGGACTTCACCGGCGGCGTCAAACCCAACCTGTTGGAGCGCATCGACAATCACCTGGGCCTGGTCACCCGCATCACCTACAGCACTTCCACCGAACAGGCCACCCTCGACCGGGAAGCCGGGCGGCCCTGGGACAGTTACCTGCCCTTCCCCATCCAGGTGGTGGGCGAGATCGTCGTCGAGGACCAACCGGCTCAGACCAGCAACCGGGTGGAACTGGCCTACCACGAGGGCCATTTCGACGCCGATAGCCGGCAATTTACCGGGTTTGGAAAAGTCGAGCAATTTGAGCATGGCGACGCCAGCGAACCCACGACGCTGACCGTCAGTTACTTTCACAACCGCATCCCGGCCGGCGCCAGCGCCGACCAGCAGGACGCGTTCCGATCCCTGCGGCGTATGCTGTACCGGACCGAAGTCTACGGCCTGGATGGCAGCCCTGAACAGGGGCAACCCTATTACAGTGACGAGATTGAATGGAAAGCCCGCGAGGCGGCCAGTGGACTGTCGGGTGAAAAGATCTACTTCCCGGCCAAGAAGCGGGTGGTGCACACCGTCGTCGAGCGCAGCAGCCAGTCTAGCAGGCTGACCACCGATTACGAATACGACGACGCCGGCAACGTGATACGCGAGACGAAGCTGGGAGAGTGGCTGGACGATCAGATGCAGCCCCAGCAGGAGCGTTCGGTTACTGAGACGAGCTACGCCGTCAGCCCGGCCACGGGCACCAGCGCCTGGCGGGCGCGGGAGCGGGGGGTGGATGGCAGCGGTCGCCTGCTGAAAGAAACGCGTTACTATTACGACGGAGCAGCCTTCACCGGCCTGCCGCTGGGCCAGGCAACGGCCGGCAATTTGATGCGCGTTGAAGAGGTGTGCCTGACGCAAGATCTGGTTCAAGATGTGTATGGCCTGGGGGTTGCGGATATGACGGCCTTGGGCTACCACGTAGAGGCGGATACCAGCGGGGGCACCCTCTTTACACGCGATATTCTGCGCCTGCAAGTCAATAGCCTGGGCAACCCCGAGCAAAAGCTGGACGTCAAGGGCCAGCTCACCCGCATAGAATACGACGCCGACCACATCTACCCGATACGTTTCGTCGACCCGCGCGGCTTTGAGACGCGCTTTACTTACCAGTACCCGGATGGCCAGGTGGCGAGCTACACGGATGCCAACGGGAATGTGGGCGTTTATCATTATGATGCGCTGGGAAGGCTGATTGCCTTCCAGCAAGCCGGCGACCCGGCCGACCGACCCAGCCTGGAATACGAATACCACACCCAAAGCGTGCCCCAATTCACCGTGCAGAAGGTGCGCCTCAATCGGGACAGCCCGGATAGCGTGAAGACGGTTGAATACTTCGACGGCCATACGCGCTCACTTCAGAAGCGAGCGCAGGCCGAAGGCGGGCGGGTGGCGGTGGGGGTCCAGTCTGTTTACAACAGCAAGAACCATGCCCGCGGGGAGTACGCCCATTATTTCTCTACCCATTTTGACTTCGATCCCGTCGAACCCGGCTCGTTATCGGTTCAATCTCAAACGCGGCGGGATGCACTGGGCCGCGAAGTGGAGGCGATCGACTTTGCCGGCGGGCGTTTCGTGACCCGCTACGGGGCCAATCAGGTTGCCTACTTCGACGCGGTGCATGCTCCGGCCCTGGATGCCGATCCAGGCGCCACAGCGCCGCGTGTCGAGACGATTGACGTCTTCAATCGCGTGGTGGCGGTGCGCGAGCAAAATGGCAGCCAGGTGCGCACGACGCGCTATGAGTTCGATGCGCTGGATAAGCTGGCGCGCGGCGTGGATACCCTGGGCGGTCAGTTGTTCCGGAACACGTATGACATGATAGGGCGCCAGGTGCGCGTGGAACAGCGCGAGAGCGGCATCCAGGTGCGGTTGTACGATGCCAGGAATAACATGATCGAGCAGCGTAACGCCGGCGGCGGGGTGATCCGGCGCGCCTACGACGATATCGGCCGCGCCATTGAGACTCGCTTTGGCGGCCCGGCCGGCCCGCTCCAGGAGCGCATGGTGTACGACGCAGGCGCGGGCGAAAACCTGAAAGGGCGACTGGCGCGGGTGGAGGGCGTGTTCGGCACGGTCGAGTACAGTTATCATGCCACCGGCCGGGTCAAGCGCGTGACGCGCACCTTTGCCGGCCTGCCGGGCAGCTTCAGCATTGAATATGAAGCCAACGCGGCCGACAAGGTCACCCGCGTGGTCTACCCGGACGGGTCCGCCGTGCCAATGACCTATGGCGGGGGGGGGCTACTGGAGAGTGTGGGCGGCGTGATCACCGGGATTGACTACGGCCCCACCGGCAAGCGAGAACTGGTCACCTACGCCAACGGGCTGGTGACGAGCTATCGATATGAACCGGGCCTATTCTGGCTGCGAGAACTGCGCACCACCCAGACAAGCTCCGGCCTCACCTATCAGCACCTGGCCTATAGCTATGACGCCGTGGGCAATGTGACGGCCATAGACGATACGGCCAATTTGACCGGCAAGGTGCGCAACAACCGGCGCTTCGCATATGACGATCTGTACCAGTTGGTTCACGCCGAAGGGCGGGACGCACAGGGCAATTACCAGCACGACTACCGCTACGACCTGCTGGGGAACGTGCTGAACAAACCGGATGCCTTCAGCCAGGATTTTGTGTATGCCGAGCCTGGGCGGCCAACCTGGCTGAGCGGGCTGGCCGGCGGAGCGCCCAACCAGTACCGTCACGACGACGACGGCAATCTGATCCACACGCCTGAGCTGGATCTGGCATACGACCCCTGGGGCCGCCTGGTGCGCGCCACGCGCAGCAATGGGACGGTGGTGGAGTTCGTGTACGACCACGATGGGCACCGCACCGCCACGCACGTCACGCGGGACGGGGTGACCGAGTCCGAGCATAATTTTGATAACCTGTACCTGATTCGGGGCGGAGAGCGGGTCAAGATCGTCTGGGACGACATCCAGAAAGTGGCTATCATACCCGATGGGCAACCGGGCAGCGTCCTACATGGTGACCATCTGGGCAACACCAATATCGTCAGCAGCCTGGCCGACGGAGGGTTCGTCGGCCAGGAGGAGTACTACCCCTTCGGTGGAACGGCCGTGTCGGTTTCCATGCCGACCCAGTTTCGCTTCAACGCCAAGGCGCTGGACGTCGATACCGGCCTGTATTTCTTCGGCGGGCGTTACTATTCTCCCGCCCTGGGTCGATTCATCACGCCCGATCCCTATCTGCGTCATTCTCCCGAGCGCGGCATGCGCAAGCCCATCAGCCTGCACCCGTACGCGTTTGTCATGAACAACCCGGTCAATATCATCGATCCGAACGGATTGTGGTTCGGCCTCGACGATCTGATCGTGGCCGGTATCGGGTTTGTCGGAGGAGTGGTGGGGGCCCTGATCAACGGCGCCGACAGTTGGGATGAAGTGCTACTGAGCGGATTGGCCGGGGCGGCCGGGGCCTGGCTGCTATGGAATCTGGCGCCGGCCGTGGGCATCAGCTTTAGCTTCCTGGGATCGTCGAGCTGGGTGGCCGGTTATATGGGGGCAGTCACCTTCGGCGCAGCCTATGCCGGCCTCCAGATTCTGGGCACGGCCCTGACGCGCGCCCTGGATCAGTCGGACAGTCCCATTCTCGGTTTCTTCAGCTTCGTGGTGAAATTTGCCATGTCACCCATCACCACGACCCTGGGTCTGCTGGCCGGGCTGGTGCGAACCGGGTTCGGGTTGTGGGGCGACGTGCAATGGTTCCAGCACGGCGTGATTGTCTTCCAAACCGACTCGGGATCGCCCTTCGGCGGAGCCATGACCTGGGGGGCGACCGTTCAGTGGCAGGGCGGGGGACTGAGTGGAGCCAGGCTGAATCACGAGCTGTACCATTCCCGGCAATTCGTGTACGGGGGCGACGGGTTTGGCCTGACCTGGGCCACCATCGGCGGCATGTGGGGCGTAGCCGAATCGTGGATCGACACGGGAAGTCCCGACTTCGATTGTTGGACAGCAGCTTCAGCGGGCAGCTCGCAAATCGGCAACCCCCTGGAGAACAGGGCGCATCAGATCTATTCAAGTATGGCGTGTTAGTACTACAAGGGGGCGACCCGCGCGCGGCTGTTCCTGTGCGACGACGGTGGCAAGCTCGTAGGTCACCCTTGGAGCGTGACGCACCCAGGCAACCGGGCAGTTGTCACGCTCCAAGCGTGACCTGCTCC
>Ga0153916_10003410_pt1 | contig 11839 bp, 7 predicted proteins | sample Opewatmetagenome_FD_109642 | JGI IMG/M metagenome (GOLD analysis project Ga0153916, IMG submission 109642) | Freshwater wetland microbial communities from Ohio, USA - Open water 3 Core 3 Depth 4 metaG | ecosystem: Environmental > Aquatic > Freshwater > Wetlands | place: USA: Ohio, Lake Erie, Old...
ATTCGCTCAATATTTGTAGTGGGGGCGGGAACGATGGGAAATGGCATCGCCCAGGTGGCAGCCACCTCTGGGTACCAGGTGACCATGATGGATGTGGTCCCCGGGCAGGTTGAGCGGGCACAAGCGACGATTGGGAAATCCATTGAGAAGCTGCTTGGCAAGGGGGTAATCACCGAGCAACAGAAACAGGCTGCCCTAGCAATCCAGACCAGCATGGTACTGGATGGAGCGGCGAATGCTGATCTGGTGATTGAAGCTGCTACAGAAAACCCTGACTTGAAGTTAAAACTATTCCGTGACCTGGATCAGATCGCCAAGCCTGTGGCCATCCTGGCAAGCAATACCTCATCGATCAGTATCACTAAAATCGCCGCAGTCACTAAGCACCCCGAAAATGTGATCGGGATGCACTTCATGAACCCGGTTCCATTGATGAAGCTGGTGGAGGTGATCCGTGGCCTGGCTACTTCTGGGGAGACGACTACGACCACGATGGATGTCTGCCGCAAGATGGGTAAAGAGCCGGTGGAAGCCAATGATTCGCCAGGCTTTATTTCCAACCGCATCCTTTGTCCGATGATCAATGAAGCCATTTTTGCCCTCCAAGAAGGAATTGGCACCCCTGAAGCGATTGACATGGTGATGAAACTGGGGATGAACCATCCTATGGGACCCCTGGCGTTAGCGGACCTGGTTGGGTTAGACGTAGTGTTGTTCGTCATGGAAGTGCTGCAACGTGACCTGGGTGATGATAAATACCGCCCGTGCCCACTGCTGCGCAAGATGGTAGATGCAGGATATCTGGGTCGGAAATCTGGCAGAGGCTTCTATCCATATTCATCGAATTAGCAAACATGTCTCTATTGAGGATAATATGACCACACCTGATACCAAAATCTACGACTTTGTGATCATTGGCTCCGGCTTTGGGGGCAGCGTCTCAGCCATGCGCCTGGCTGAAAAAGGATATTCGGTGCTGGTCCTGGAGCGCGGGAAACGCTTTGAGGACGAGGATTTCCCAAAGACCAATTGGAATATTTGGAAGTCGCTATGGCTTCCATTTTTACACAGCTTTGGTCTCTGGGAATTATCTTTTTTAAACGGAGCTATCGCCCTACGAGGCAATGGTGTCGGAGGGGGAAGCCTGATGTATGCCAATGTACTGATGGAGACGGATGACAGACTCTTCGAGGCATCTAGCTGGCATCACCTAGCGGATTGGAAGACGATCCTCCGCCCGCATTACGCCACCGCCAAGCGCATGCTGGGGGTGACCACTAACCCTCGCTTATGGAAAGCCGACGAAATCTTAAGGGAGATTGCTGTTGAGCGGGGCGTAGCTGATACCTTTCACCCAACGGAAGTGGGGGTATTCTTTGGTGTGGAAAATGGAACCGTCCCTGACCCATATTTCAATGGTGAGGGTCCCGCACGGGTTGGCTGTAATTTTTGCGGTGGATGCATGGTTGGCTGCCGGTACAACGCAAAAAACACTCTACCCAAAAATTATCTTTACTTTGCTGAAAAACTGGGGGTGCGTATCCTTCCTGAGGTCACAGTCAGGGATATTCGTCCTTTAACTGGACAGTCGCAAGATAATGCCCATTACGAGGTAGAGTACCACAAGACAACTGCATGGGTTTCTCACCCTCGCCTTATGGTCCGAGCACGTAATGTCATCGTCGCAGCAGGGGCATTGGGTACACTGGAATTACTCTTCCGGTGTCGCGAGCAAACCCATTCAATGCCGCAGCTATCCCAGCGGTTAGGTTACAACGTGCGTACCAACAGTGAAAATCTCCAGGGAGCGGTAAGCCGGGATAAGGAGATGGATTATTCCAAAGGAATTGCCATCACATCTATTTTTAGTGCAGATAGGGTTACGAACATAGAACCTGTTCGCTTTTCGGATGGCTCATCTTTGATTCGAAATATCACTGCACCTTTGACCGAGGGAAAAAACATACCCATACGGATGATAAGGACTTTTTGGGAAATCATCCGTCATCCCATTGATTTTCTCTACGGCCGTTTCTTTTCACGCTGGGCGCGTCATACAACCATCCTATTAATGATGCAACCCGTGGAGGAGCTGCTGCGCGTGCGCTTCGGCCGGAATATATTTACCCTTTTCCGTAAGGGTGTGATGTTTGATACTGAGGAGGGTGTACAGCTGCCTAAATCACCTGCCATCAGCAATGCCATCACACGTCAATTTGCCAGGAAAATGAACGGAATTCCCCAGGCCTCATTCATGGACAGCTTGTTCAATTTTCCAATCACAGCACACTTTATGGGAGGTGTTCCTTTGGGTCGGGATGAAAACGAGGGTGTGGTAGATGTTGATTTTCAAGTCCATAACTATCCGGGGTTATACGTGGTAGATGGCTCAATCATGCCCGGAAATCCAGGCGTCAACCCCAGCCTGACCATCACTGCGTTGGCAGAGTACGCCATGAGCCACATCCCAGTGAAGAGACAAGCTGCCTAATGAATCACATTCAATTTGAATAATATGCAGCCAGATGACCTGAGGGTGTATGACTTTGTGATCATCGGTTCCGGCTTTGGGGGCAGCGTCTCAGCCATGCGTCTGGCTGAGAAAGGATATTCGGTGCTGGTCCTGGAGCGTGGGAAACGCTTTGAGGACAAGGATTTCCCCAAAACCAATTGGAATATATGGAAATTTCTGTGGCTGCCCCCATTACGCTGTTTCGGGATCATGCAGTTTTCATTCTTCCGCAACATCCTTGCACTGCATGGGGATGGTGTAGGTGGTGGCAGCCTGGTGTATGCGAACGTGCTCGTACGACCTAATGATGAGATCTTTACTAATCCCACCTGGAAGCACCTACAGGATTGGAAGAGCATCCTGGCACCTCATTATGATACTGCAGAGCATATGTTGGGAGTTGCTGCAAATCCACGTCAATGGGCTGCGGATGCCATCCTGAAAGAGATTGCCAAAGAGATGGGAGTGCAATCCACTTTTCAACCCACCCAAGTGGGGGTGTTCTTTGGTGGCGCTCAAGATACGGACGGGCAGGAGATCCTTGACCCCTATTTTGGTGGTAATGGACCCTCCAGGAATACTTGCATCCACTGTGGAGGCTGCATGGTGGGCTGTCGGTATAATGCCAAGAATACCCTGCCGAAGAACTACCTGTATTTTGCCGAGAAGTACGGTGCGAAGATTTTACCCGAAGCGAATGCTCATAACGTTATCCCTATGGCAACCGGTCAGGAAAATGGAGCACGATACGAGGTTGCATATCACCGCACAACAGGCTGGCTTTATAGACGAGAGCAACGGGTACGAGCACGCAACGTCATTTTTTCCGGCGGCACATTGGGAACGTTGGGATTGTTGTTCAAGTGCCGCGAAGTGACTCACACGCTGTCGCAGATTTCGGATCGACTTGGTGAAATCGTGCGCTCAAACAGTGAAGCTCTGCTCGGGATGATGAGCCCGGATAAGCAGACTGATTATTCAAAAGGCATAGCCATAACCTCTATTTTCCAGGCTGACGAAAAAACTGCGATTGAGCCGGTGCGCTATTCGGCGGGCTCATCATTAATTCGTTTGATCTCCGCACCTTTGATCGATCCGCAGAAGAGTTTTGTTAAGCGTTTGTTTTCACTGCTATTGAAGATGATCAGTCACCCGATGGTTTTCCTGCGAACCTACATCCTGCCTGGTTGGGCAGAGTACTGTACCATTCTTTTGGCAATGCAAACAGAGGATAACCGCCTGCGGATGCGGTTGGGACGAAGCTGGCTGACGTTATTCAGGCGTGGACTGGTTTCACAATCCGCGGAGGAGAACCCCGTGCCCACGCGGATCGAGATAGGTCACTATGTAACGCGTGAATTTACCCGACTGATCCATGGGGATGCGGCTGGATCTATCGTGGAGGTACTGTTCGATACCCCTGTTACTGCTCATATCCTGGGTGGGGTAACATTTGGGCGTGATGACCATGAGGGTGTGATCGGTCTGGATTGCCAGATCCATAACTATCCGGGCTTGTATGTAGTGGATGGGTCAATCGTGCCGGCCAACCCAGGTGTCAATCCCTCCCTGACGATTACTGCCCTGGCAGAATACGCCATGTCCAAGGTTCCACCCAAACCGAGATCACCTTAATCTTTATTACCGCCTGATCTAATTTTGCTTCATCACCAACATTCGGTCTGGTTGGCGAAATAATTTATTGATCAGGGCAACAATTCGGCTCAGTCGTCGAAAATAAGGGGGCATCTCAACACGCTGAATGGCTTTGAATCCGTATTTTTGATACATAGGTCCCAGTTGGGACCGGCAGGTGAGATAGAGCGTAGCGGGATACTGAACCAGCAGGTGTTCAATAATCGTCCGAGAGATACCCTTGCCGCGCCAATCTGGCAACACGGCAATGGATGCCAGCTCCAGCGAGCCATCCGCATGCGGCTTTACCTGCCCGCATCCGATGATCCTATCCTCTCTATCCGTGGCTAATATGAAACGTCGCCAGTTTAGACCGATTGGGTTAATTTGCACCAAGGCGATGATCTGGCGAATCCTGGCCATATCAGCAGCGGTAGCAGGGCGGAGTGTATAGTTTAGGGATGATTGGGGGATTAGCATTGCAACCAATTTTTACTCAGGCTTACCTGTTCGTCAAGAGCCTAGTCCTCATTAAAACAATTCATTTGCAGAATTTAGGATAAAACTAGTGTATAATGAGAATTCACATTTCAATCTAACCGGAGTAAACCTATGGATCAGACGAATGCCCAGGTTGGGCAGGAGGAACTACCAGAAGGAACGATAAACGCAAAGAACACAGAAGAACGCCCGACAGCAAACACAGGCTCAATGGAAACGCTCCTGCAGGAAGAAGGCTTGAACCTTGATTTTCCGAAGCAGGGTGAGATACGCACTGGTGTGATTGCCAGTATCGGCGACAACGAAATTCTGGTGAGCGTGGGTACGAAATCAGAGGGGGTGATATCGGGGAAAGAGAAAGAACAAATTCCCCCAGAAATGCTAGCAAGCTTCCAGATTGGCCAGGAAATACCCGTATACGTGCTCAACCCAGAGGATCCAAGTGGAAATTTGGTCCTCTCTTATATGCGGGCGCGTGAAGAAAACGATTGGCTTGAAGCTGAGACGATGAAAGCATCAGGCGCAGCATACGACGGGAAAGTGATCGGCTATAACAAGGGGGGGTTGATCGTCCCGATCGGTATGCTACGCGGGTTTGTGCCTGCGTCTCAAGTGAGCGTGATGCGCCGCGCAGAAGGTGAAGAATCGCCGGATGTGCGCTGGAGTAAGATGGTTGGCGAACCGATCAAGGTAGTGGTCATTGAGGTGGACCGTGCCCGACATCGTTTGATCCTTTCTGAGCGTTCAGCACTCCAAGAGACGCGTGAGACGATCAAGGATCGCCTGCTGGATGAGCTCCAGGAAGGAGTGATCAAGACTGGGCGTGTGACCAGCCTGGCAGATTTTGGTGCCTTTGTTAATATCGATGGTGCAGATGGTCTTGTGCATCTATCGGAAATAAGCTGGGAGCGGATCGAGCACCCCGGCGAAGTGCTGAAGGTCGGGCAGGAAGTAAAGGTCAAAGTGATTGCAGTTGACCAGGAACGTAAGCGAATAGGGTTGTCCATCCGCCAGCTTCTACCTGATCCATGGGTTTTAAAAGTATCGAACCTAAAGGAAGGTCAGCTAGTGGAAGGCACGATCACTCATCTGACTAAGTTCGGGGCGTTTGCGCGGCTAGACGAAGATCTGGAAGGTCTGATCCATATCTCAGAGCTGAGCGATCAGCGCATCAACCACCCCAAGGAAGTGGTAAAAGAGGGTGACGTGGTCACTTTACGAGTGATCAAAGTGGATACTGAACGACGGCGCATCGGGTTATCCCTGCGTAAGGTCGATTCGATGGCGTATGCCAATATGGATTATGAGATGATGCTCTCTGGTGAGGCGAAAACCGAAACTACCCCGCCCGTGGAGGCACCAAGAGAAGAAGAGATGCCAGCACCAGAGGAAGAGATGCCGGCACCGGAAGAAAGGTTGGCTGAAGAGCCAGGACCTCTTCCTGAGGAAGAACCCATCAATAAAGCGGATGAGGAAGAAGGATCTAAATAATCCAAGAACCTTCTGTCTGGACCAGATGAGCGCAAAAACAGGATAAAACCATTGGGCGGGGTTGGTGAAACCCCGCTTAATTTTATCTATTGCTTAAGGGACTCTAACACAATATATACATACAGGGGGAGTAAACTCTGGTAGAATACCCAATCGGACAAACTATATCCTGATAGAAAAGTCAATGAGGAAATTGTAATGGCTGGAATGGAACGTTTTACACAGCGAGCCAGGCGGGTTTTGAGCCTGGCGCACCAAGAAGCAGAGAGGATGCGTCAGAATTATATTGGCACTGAGCATCTCTTACTGGGCTTGATGAAGGAAGAGGGGGGTGTGGCTGGCAGAGTATTGCGCGAGCTGGGTTTGGATGCAGTGCGGATGGAAGAAGTTATTATCCGCATCACCGGCACGGGGCAGGTCACGACTGCAAAGCTAGACCTTTCACCAGGAGTACAACGAGCACTGGAAAATGCTGTAGAAGAAGCCCGCAAGATGGGGCATCATTATATCGGTACTGAACACCTGCTACTTGGGCTAGTGCAGCTCGGAGAAGGTGTTGCCTTGGATGTACTGCGCAAGATGGGTGTTTCAGCTGAGCAGATTCGACGCCAGACCCGCAGAGTGTTAGACGAGAGCAGCCACACTTCATCCGGAGAGTCAACCCCTCGTCGTTCGGCTATTGGGGCGGGTGAACAAGTTTCGAAAGAACTTGGCAAAGCCAAAACACCTATGGTGGACCAATTGGCGACCGATCTGACCAGCCTGGCGGAAGAGAATAAGCTGGACCCGGTTATCGGCCGGCAAATGGAGATCGAACGCGTGATCCAGATCCTGGCACGCCGCAACAAAAACAATCCAGCGCTAATCGGTGAGCCGGGCGTCGGGAAAACCGCCATTGTGGAAGGTTTAGCTCAACGCATCGTGGAAAATGATGTGCCAGCACCGCTGATGAACAAGCGTGTGATGCAGCTGGATGTCGGCTCACTGGTGGCCGGGACGATGTACCGGGGTCAGTTCGAAGAACGCTTGAAGCGCGTGATCGACGAGCTAAAATCATCGGGTGCGATCCTGTTCATTGACGAGGTGCACATGCTAGTGGGGGCAGGTGCAGCCGGTTCTTCAGTGGATGCAGCCAACATTTTGAAGCCAGCTCTATCACGCGGTGAGCTGCAGGTGATAGGTGCCACTACCCTGGACGAGTATCGAAAATATATCGAGAGTGATGCTGCCCTGGAACGACGCTTCCAACCCATTATGGTGGATGAACCAACGATAGACGAAACGATCGAAATTTTGCGCGGGGTACGCACTGCATATGAAGAACACCATCGCCTGACCATATCTGACGAAGCATTAAATGCTGCTGCTCACCTTTCAGCCCGCTATGTCACCGAACGTTTCCTGCCAGATAAAGCTATCGACCTGATCGATGAATCATCTTCCCGGGTCCGCATGTACAAGAGTCAGGCAGCGAAAACAGCCAAGGATTTAATGACCCAGCTCAAAGGTCTGCGAAAGGACCACGCGCTCGCACTCGAAGATGGACGGGCGGATGACGCACAAGACTTGCAGGAGCGTATGGATGAGCTAGAGCGTCAGCTCGAGTTCCTGCGCACAGGTTGGGATCGCGCCACCAGCCCGACTGTGACTTCGGAGGATATTGCTGAGGTGGTAGCCATGTGGACGGGTGTACCGGTGATGCAGATCGCCCAGGCAGAATCGGAACGATTATTGCAGATGGAAGATGACCTGCAGAAGCATATCATTGGGCAGGATGAAGCCATCCAGGCGATATCTAAGGCTGTCCGGCGGGCACGTGCAGGGTTAAAGGACCCGCGCCGCCCGATTGGATCATTCATGTTCCTTGGCCCCACCGGGGTAGGTAAAACCGAGCTGACTAAAGCCCTGGCACGCTTCATGTTTGGGAGCGAGGATGCCTTGATCCAATTGGATATGTCTGAGTTCATGGAGCGCCATACCGTCAGCCGGCTGGTGGGTGCGCCCCCCGGGTATGTAGGCTATGAGGAAGCTGGACAGCTGACTGAAGCCTTACGGAGGCGTCCGTATTCTATCGTGGTCTTCGACGAAGTGGAGAAAGCCCATCCTGAAGCCCATAACATGCTGCTGCAGATCATGGAAGAGGGGCATCTCTCGGATGCACGTGGACGCAAGGTGGACTTCCGCAACGCAATCGTGGTGATGACCTCCAACATCGGTGCAGAAATGATCAAGCGCCAAACTTCGCTTGGCTTCTCCTTGAAGCAGGACGACCTAACGGAAGAAAAACTGGCTTATGATGATATGCGCAAGAAGCTGATGGACTCGCTCAAGCGGGTCTTTCGACCCGAGTTCATCAACCGCCTGGATTCAGTCATTGTATTTCGGGCACTTAACAAGGAAGATATCCAGGAGATTGTCAAATTGGAGCTCGACAAGGTGGCAGAACGGCTTAAGGACCATGATATCTCTTTGGTAGCAACACCTGTGGCATTGGAAAAGCTGGCAGAACTGGGCTACGATCCAGAAATGGGTGCCAGACCCTTGAAGCGTGTCATCCAGCAAAAGGTGGAGGATATGCTTTCGGATGCTCTTCTCTCGGGCACATTCGCCGATGGGGATTCCATCATCGTTGATTATCGCGAAGAAGAAGTCGTGCTACGAAGGGCGGAGGAAGCCCCAGCTCAAGTGGAAGCTGAACCCGAAGGTGCTTAGCAATATTTTTTAGCCCTTCTAACGAATATAATTAAACACAGACTAGTTATCAATGCAGGCCTGTAACTTACAGGCTTGCATAATTTAACACACATTAATCCAAATGATGCGGAATCAACCCTCCACATTTCTGGCAGGTTATAAACCAAATTAATTGCAGAAGGGAAAATGAGGGTTATACTCAATGTGAGATGACTTAACGGTACCCTAACAGAAGATGCTGTGCTTTCCCATATCCGCTGTGGGTGAGCAGGAGTGGATTAATAAAGTTAGCCACTTCGCAGATTAATATTGATTGGTAGGGTAATATATGTCAACACTAAAGGGCTTTCGCATCCGTACTAACCAATGGTTATATCGTTTCGGAGGTTACATAGTGCTCGGCTCAATTCCTTTGCTTCGAAGAGGCTCAGGCGAGGGTGACAAACATATACGAGTTCCAGATGGAATAAAGTGGGAACAGGTCAATGTTGATGGTGTCCGCTCGGAATGGTTAATTCCGCCCAATGCCCAACAAGACTCGGTTCTCCTATATCTACATGGCGGTGGTGGTGTAACAGGTTTGTATAATGCCCATCGATGGATGGTAGGCCACATTGCGCTAGCTTGTGGCATTCGGGCTCTCTTGCCAAATTACCAGTTGGCACCTGAACATCCTTACCCTTCAGGGTTAAACGATTGTATTACTGTATATCGCTGGATGCTTTCGAACGGCTATTTTGCAAAGCGAATGGTCATAGCTGGCGATTCTATGGGCGGGCTGTTGACAATCAGCGTATTATTAGCATTGCGTCATACGAATCAAACTTTTCCCGCTGCTGCGATATGTATTTCACCCAACACCGATCCAATGTTTCGTGGTCATAGTATGCATTCAAACGCCTGGAAAGATGCGCTGTTATCTCCAAAATATGCGCGAACAATGATGAGCTTATATATTGGAGATCACGATATGAACGATCCATTTATCGCACCGCTGCTCGCAGACTTAAGGGGCTTGCCGCCCCTCCTTGTTCAAGTTGGTGCTGATGAAATCCTCCTGGATGATTCAGTCCGCTTCTCTGATCGAGCAAAAGCTGCAGGGAATAATGTGACCTTGGAAGTTTGGCCACACATGTGGCACGTTTGGCATACGTGTGTTCCAGCTCTTCCAGAGGCTGTGCAGGCGATTGACCGAATCGCCAAATTTATGCAGAGTCATATCGGAGCAAATTGATAAACAACTCGTCCGATAATTGCCACTTATTTTTCATCCCCCTCTGAAAAGGTATAATCTCATCTATGCCAAAAACACACACCCAATACGTTTGCCAACAATGTGGGCGGACAGCTGCCCGACCCATGGGACGCTGCCCACAATGCGGTGCCTGGAACAGCATGGTTGAAGAGGTTATTGCTGCACCGGCTAAGCCTGTACATGCCGTTGGGCGTGGATTGACGGGCGCATCCACTCCCCGCAGGCTATCCGAGATTGAGGGAGATGTCGATGAGCGTTGGGCGCTCTCCATTGGTGAATTTGCACGGGTGCTGGGCGGTGGCATCGTCCCGGGCTCGATCGTCCTAGTGGGTGGTGACCCCGGCATTGGCAAATCTACATTGCTGCTTCAGGTGGCACTCGAGATGGCGCAGACCGGAGAAGTGTTATACGTCTCTGGCGAGGAATCAGAGCGCCAGATCAAGATGCGTGCCTTGCGCTTACTGAAGGACGAAAAGAGCGAGATGCCAGGAGGTTTGCTGCTCGTCACCGAGACCAATCTACAAGCAATCCTGGAGCATATCGCGGCAGTCAGACCGGCATTGGTTATCGTCGATTCGATCCAGACCACCTATATGCCCGAGCTCGAGTCGTCTGCGGGCAGTGTGACCCAGGTACGTGAGTGCGCCTCGCGATTGCGTGAATTAGCCAAGGGATCAGGTACGGCGGTTTTCCTCATTGGTCATGTCACCAAAGAAGGTGCCATTGCCGGTCCACGGGTGCTCGAGCACATTGTGGATACGGTGCTTTATCTGGAAGGCGATCGCTTTCAATCCTATCGGCTGCTAAGGTCAGTGAAGAACCGTTTCGGAGCCACTTCGGAGGTGGGGGTGTTCGAGATGCGCGAGGGCGGCATGGTGGAGATCACCAACCCCTCAGAGGCATTCCTGGCGGAGCGCATGGTGAACGCACCGGGCAGCGCCATCGCGGTGACAATGGAAGGCACACGCCCAATCCTGGTGGAGGTGCAAGGGCTGTCCAGTCCTACCGCGTTTGGCAACCCACGCCGCACCCCGAACGGGGTGGACTTCAACCGTCTGCTGTTGGTAACGGCTGTCCTGGCGCGCCGCCTGGGCATCCGGCTGGGCGACCAGGACGTATTCGTCAATGTGGTTGGGGGCATTCAAGTGGAGGAGCCGGCAGCCGACCTTGCTGTAGCGGCTGCCATTGCTTCCTCGATGCGCGACCAACCAGTGAAAGCTGATACCGTGCTGATTGGTGAAGTGGGGCTCTCGGGCGAACTGCGCATGGTGGGGCAGATGCCTGCCAGATTGCGTGAGGCTGCCAAGCTTGGGTTCAAGACTGCCATTGTGCCCAAGAGGATACGCAAAGGTGAGCCCTGGCCGAAAGGGATCGAGGTGGTGGAGGCGCGGTCAGTGCGAGAGGCGTTGGAGAGGGCGATGGTGGGAAGAGAAGGTAATTAAGGCCTTAGTAGATTAGGAGTCTCAGTGTTAGGATGGGATATGTGTGGGGTACAAGTTATTCTTAGGATCAGCAGTATTTGCTGCAATTATGAGGGGAGAATACGCGAAGTGATCTGGAAAATACATAACACACTATTGATAATTTAAAATTGACAGCCGTACAATGATATGATATTATGTACGGCAGGAGTTATATATGAATGATACCAAATTGACTGTACGCGTGCCGCGGAATTTAGTGAAAAAGGCCAAACTTTATGCAGCTCAAAATCACACTACACTGACCGACCTTATAGAGGCATATTTACA
>Ga0153916_10003411_pt1 | contig 11838 bp, 12 predicted proteins | sample Opewatmetagenome_FD_109642 | JGI IMG/M metagenome (GOLD analysis project Ga0153916, IMG submission 109642) | Freshwater wetland microbial communities from Ohio, USA - Open water 3 Core 3 Depth 4 metaG | ecosystem: Environmental > Aquatic > Freshwater > Wetlands | place: USA: Ohio, Lake Erie...
ATGTTCCGGGTGGACGGCGCCCTGGTCCCGCTCAAGGACGCTCGCCGCCTTCCGCCGGAGGAGATCTCGCGGATGGCGTTCGGCATCATGAACGACTACCAGAAGGAGAAGTTCAAGCAGACCAACGAGGTGGACCTCGCCTACGGCGTCCCGGGCCTGGGGCGCTTCCGCGTCAACGTCTTCCAGCAGCGCGGCACCCTCGGCGTGGTCCTGCGCGTCATCCCTTTCAAGATCCAGACCATCGAGCAGCTGATGCTGCCGAAGGTCCTGGAGAAGATCGCCGCCGAGCAGCGCGGCCTGGTGCTGGTGACCGGGACCACCGGCTCGGGCAAGTCGACGACCCTGGCGGCGATGATCGATCAGATCAACGCCACCGAGACCTGCCACATCATGACGATCGAGGATCCCATCGAGTTCCTCATCCGCGACAAGCGATCTATCGTCAACCAGCGCGAGGTGGGCGTCGACACCATGAGCTTCGGCCAGGCGCTCAAGAGCGCCCTGCGCCAGGACCCGGACGTCATCCTGGTGGGCGAGATGCGCGACCTCGAGACCATCGAGACCGCCCTCACCGCGGCGGAGACCGGCCACCTGGTGATGTCGACCCTCCACACCCTCGACGCCACCGAGACCATCAACCGCATCATCAGCGCCTTCCCCCCCTACCAGCAGAAGCAGGTGCGGCTGCAGCTGGGATCGGTCCTCAAGGCGGTCATCAGCCAGCGGCTGGTGCCCCGCGCCGACGCCAAGGGGCGCGTTCCGGCCATCGAGGTGCTGCTGTCCACGGCGCGGGTGCGCGAGCTCATCGAGGACAAGGACCGGACCAAGGAGATCCCGGAGGCCATCGCCCAGGGCAACGTGACCTACGGCATGCAGACCTTCGACCAGAGCCTGATGTGGCTCCTCAAGTCGAACGTGATCTCCTACGAGGAGGCGCTGCGCCAGGCCACCAACCCGGACGACTTCGCCCTGCGCGTCTCCGGGGTCTCCGGCACCAGCGACTCCAAGTGGGACACCTTCGAGAAGGCGCCCGAGCCCCCTCCGCGAGCCCAGCCCCGCCCTGCGGCCGGGCCCCCGGCGCCGCGGCCGCCCCCCGTCCCCGGTCTGCCGGTGGCCCGGATGACGCCGGTGAAGGCGACGCCGCGAGGCGAGGAGCAGCCGGCGCCGGGCGACGACGACTTCCAGATCGAGCGATTCTGACTTGGCTCCGGACGAGCGGACGCCACTGGAGCAGGGCAAGGAGAAGGCCCTGCGACTGCTGGCGGCTCGCCCGCGCACCGAGGCCCAGATCCGCGAGCGGCTGGCGCGCGACGGCCTGGCCGAGGTCGCCGCGGCGGTGGTGGCCTGGCTGCTCCGGCTCGGCTACCTGGACGACGACGCCTTCGCCAGGGCGCGGGCCAGGAGCCTGACGGCGCCCGGGCGTCTCGGACCGCGGCTCGCCGAGCGGCGGCTGGTGACGGCGGGGATCGACCCGGCGCGGGCGCGCCTGGCGGTGGCCGAGGCCCTGCGCGGCGGAGAGGAGGAGTCGCCGGGCGGGGAGACGGCCGAGGCCCGGCTGGCGCGGGCCCTGGCGCTGCGGCGGACGGGCGGGGCCCCCCTGGACGCCCTCGACGAGAAGGCCCGGGCCCGCCTGGCCCGCTTCCTCCTCGGCCGCGGGTTCTCGGGGCGCGCCGTGGCCGGGGTCCTGGGCCTCCACCTCGACGTCGAGTAGGCGATCGTCTATCCTTCGCGCCCCATGCGCCGCCTCTCGCCTCCGATCCTCCTCCTCCTGGCCGCCTGCGCCACCTCGCAGGCCGCCGGGGGGAAGTCGGCCAAGGGGCCCGAGGAGGACTTCAAGAAGGGCGAGGAGGAGCAGAAGTCGAAGAACTGGCTCGAGTCCCAGAAGCTCTTCGAGACCATCAAGACCAAGTATCCGTTCTCGCGCTACGCCGCGCTGTCCGAGCTCCACCTGGCCGACCTCAAGTACGAGCAGGATCGCCTCGTGGAGGCGGCCGATGCCTACCAGCAGTTCGTGAAGCTCCATCCCACCCACGAGCAGGTCGACTACGCCGCCTACCGGGTCGGGCTCTGCCGCTGGAAGAACAGCCCCTCCGAGTTCCTCCTCTTCCCACCCTCCTTCGAGAAGGACCAGAGCGAGGTGAAGGCGGCGGTGAAGGCCTACGAGGAGTTCCTCAAGACCTACCCCACCTCCAAGCACGTCCCCGACGCCCGCAAGGAGCTGGCCGAGGCCAAGGACCGGCTCGCCGAGCACGAGTGGTACGTGGCGCGCTTCTACGAGCGGCGGGGGCACTGGCCCGGCGTGGCGGTCCGCCTCGAGAGCCTGGTCCGCGACTTCCCCGGCACCAGCCACGAGTCCGAGGCGCTCTTCATGCTGGCCAAGGCCTATCTGGAGATGAAGGAGCGCTTCCGCGCGCAGCAGGCGCTGCAGCAGCTCATCGTGAAGCACCCGCAGGACCCGCGCCGGGCGGAGGCGGAGAAGCTCCTTGCGGCCATCCGCTGAACGGGGGCCGCGCCCTCGCCCCGCCGAGCGAAGCTCCAGCCGCCGGTACTCCTTCCGCTCCGGCGCGCCCTACCTCGTCCCCATGGCGGCCGCCCTGCTGGCGGGGCTCGGCCTCTGGGTCGCCCGGGACCGCATCGCCTCCCTCGGCACCGCCGTGGAGAGCCCCGATACCCAGATCCGGCGGGCCCTCTCGAGCCAGGTGCGGGCGCACCTCGACGAGGTCTACGGCTTCCACGCCGGAGGGACGACCGAGCTCTCCACCGTGCGCTACCGCGACGTGGTCACCTCCGTCGAGGGCCAGCGGGCCACGGTGGTGGCGGTGCTCGACGCCGAGGGTCGGGTCTCCTGGCGCGGCGGTGCGGCGAGCCTCTCCTACCTGGGGCGCGAGCGCTTCCACATGCGTCCCTGCTCCATCGCCCTCTGGTGCGCCGAGGGGGACCAGTTCGAGCGGCTGCGCGGCGTGCTCCTCCTCCTCTTCCGGCGGGCCGACGCCTTCGACGCCCGCGACGCCGGCGCCTACGCGCCGCTGATCTCGGAGCGCTACCGGGACCGGGGACTCGATCGGGCCGGCATCCTCCGCCGCCTGGCCGGGGACCTGCGCGCCGGCCCTCCGGCCCGGGTGCGCCTGCTCGGCTGGCAGATCCGGGTCGACCGGGAGACGGCCGAGGCGGGCGAGGACTTCGAGATCTCCCTGCCAGGGGAGGAGCCGAAGCGCCTGCGGGCCCGCTACCGGCTGGTGCTCGAGGAATCGCGCTGGCGCATCGCCGGGGGGCTGTGACGGTCCTCGGGTGGTAGACTCGCGGCAGGGGAGGCGCGCCATGGACGACGTCCTGAAGCAGGCCCTGACGCTGGGGCGGACCTACTACGAGAAGAGGGAGTACGCCCGCGCCGAGCAGTACCTCACCCAGGTGGTCGAGCAGAACCAGTCGTTCGCCGACGTCTACAACATGCTCGGGGTCATCTACCACGACCAGGGCCAGTACCAGAAAGCGCAGCGGGCGTTCGAGGCGGCGCTCCGCATCAACCCGGGATACACCGACGCCGCCCTCAACCTGGCCGTCACCTACAACGACACCGGCAAGTACCGCGAGGCGCAGGAGACCTATCAGCAGGCGCTGACGCGCTCCGGGGCCGCCCCCGGCAAGCTCGACCACTTCGTCCAGGGGAAGCTCGCCAACCTCTACGCCGAGATCGGCGAGGTCTACGAGTCGTCCGGCCTGTACCGGGAGGCCATCGGGGAGTACGAGCGGGCGCTGGGGCTCCGGCCCACCTTCGTCGACATCCGCGCCAGGCTCGCCGGCGCGCTCCGCGACCTGGGCGACCGGCCCCGGGCCATCGCCGAGTACGAGGCCATCGTGCGGCAGAACCCGAACTACATCCCGGCGCGCCTCAACCTCGGGCTCTGCCTCTACGCCGCCGGGCGCAAGGTGGACGCCGCCGAGCAGTGGGAGGCGGTGCTGCGGATCTCGCCGGGCAACCGCAGCGCCGAGATGTACCTGAAGCTCGCCGGCGGCACTCTCGGCACGTCGCCCTGAGGTGGTAGAGAACCCGCATGTCGCAGAAGGAGAAGATCCGCCTCACCTCGCTGTCGCACGGCGCCGGTTGAGCCTGCAAGATCCGCCCCGCGGATCTGGCGCAGGTCCTGCGCCGCCTGCCGAAGGTGGAGGACGAGAGGGCCCTCGTCGGTCACGAGACCTACGACGACGCCGCCGTGTACGCGTTCTCGCCCGAGGAGGCCATCGTCGAGACGGTCGACTTCTTCACGCCGGTGGTGGACGACCCCTACTGGTTCGGCCGCATCGCGGCCGCCAACGCCCTCTCCGACATCTGGGCCATGGGGGCGCGGCCGCTCTTCGCGCTCAACCTGGTGGGCTTCCCGGTCGGCAAGCTGCCCCTCGACACGCTCTCGGAGATCCTGCGCGGCGGCGCCGACGCCGCCGCCGAGGCGGGAGCCCCCATCCTCGGGGGCCACAGCATCGACGACCCGGAGCCCAAGTACGGGCTGGCGGTGACCGGCGTCGTCGATCCGCGGAAGATCCTGCGCAACGGCGGGGCGGGGCCCGGGGACCAGCTGCTGCTGACGAAGCCGCTCGGCTCGGGCATCGCCACCACCGCCATCAAGCGCGGCATCGCCACCCCGGACTTGGTGGAGCGGGTGACCGGCCTCATGGCGCGGCTCAACCGGACGGCCGGCGAGATCCTGGCCGCCAGCGGCGCGGTTCGCGCCCTCACCGACGTCACCGGCTTCGGCCTGCTGGGCCACGGCCTGGAGATGGCCCGGGGATCGAAGGCGGCGCTGCGGATCGAGGCGGCGCGCGTCCCAGTGATCGACGGGATCCGCGCCCTGGCGGAGCAGGACGTCCTCCCGGGCGGCTCCAGGGCCAACCTCGACTGGGTGAGGCCACACGTCCGCTTCGGGGCGGCGGTGGACCCGGTGCAGCAGCGGATCCTGGCCGACGCCCAGACCAACGGAGGCCTGCTGGCGGCGGTGGCGCCGGAGCGGCTGGAGGCGGTGCTGGGTCTCCTGCGGGCGGCCGGTGTGGAGGCCGCCCACATCGGCGAGGTGGTCGCCGCGCCCGAGCCGCGTCTCGAGGTGGCCTAGGCCGGACGCCGCCGGTACAATCGGACCGTGCTGACCGCCCTGGCCGCCGCGTTCCTCCTCTCGGCCCCGCAGGGCGAGCCGCCCCTCCTGGCGGTGATCGATCCCGGCCATGGCGGCGAGCAGAGCGGGGCGCGCGCCCCGGACGGCTTCTACGAGAAGGACGTGGCCCTGTCGATCGCCCGGCGACTGGCGGCGCGGCTCGCGCGCCAGGGAGGGCGCGCCGTCCTGACGCGCACCGGTGACATCTCGGTCCCGCTGGCCAATCGGGCCGCGCTGGCCAACGCGGAGCGGGCCGACCTCTTCATCTCCATCCACCTCAACTCCATGGCCACCCGGAGGAAGCGCGCCGTGACCCAGGGGGTCGAGACCTACTTCCTCTCGGCCGACGCCAGCGACGCCTCGGCGACGGCGGTGGCAGCGCGCGAGAACGCCGACCGCCTGGCGGGCGAGCCGGAGGTCGATCCCAACGACCCGGTGGCCGGCATCCTCAGGGACCTCCAGTCCACCGAGGCGCTGGCCGGCTCCTCCAGGCTGGCGTACGCCATCCACGAGCGGCTGGTGAAGGAGTGCGGTGCCGAGGACCGGGGCGTGAAGCAGGCCCCGTTCTACGTCCTCGCCGGGGCCAGCATGCCGGCGGTGCTGGTGGAGGTCGGCTTCATCAGCCACCGGGTGGAGTCGCGGCGGCTCCGCAGCGGCGCCTACCAGGAGAAGGTGGCCAAGGCCATCGCCGACGCGGTGGCCGCCTGGCGGGCCAACGGGCGCCACGCCATGAAGTAGGGGGAGCGGCCATGAGAGCGAGCGGCCGCGGCCACCTCGACCTCCGACCGGTCGCCCTCGAGACCGGCGTCTCCAAGCACGCCGAGGGCTCGTGCCTGGCGCGCTTCGGCGACACCCAGGTGCTCTGCACCGCCTCGGTGGAGGACCGGGTTCCCCCCCACGTCCTCGGCACCGGCGCCGGCTGGGTGACCGCCGAGTACGGGATGCTGCCGCGCTCGACCCACGAGCGCATGGCCCGCGAGGCGGCGCGGGGCAAGCAGGGGGGGCGGACGCTCGAGATCCAGCGGCTCATCGGCAGGGCGCTCCGGGCGGCGGTCGATCTGCGAGAGCTCGGCCAGCGGACCCTGACCGTCGATTGCGACGTCCTCCAGGCCGACGGCGGCACCCGCACCGCAGCCATCACCGGCGGCTTCGTGGCCCTGGCGCTGGCGCTGCGGACCCTGCGCGAGAGGAAGGTCATCGCCACCTCGCCGGCCAAGCGCCACGTGGCCGCGGTCAGCGTGGGGATTCTCGAGGGCGCGGTGCTCCTCGACCTCGACTACGAGGAGGACTCGACCGCCGAGGTGGACATGAACGTGGTCGCCACCGGCGACCTGGAGCTGGTGGAGGTCCAGGGGACCGCCGAGGGGAAGCCCTTCCGGCGCGACCAGCTCGACCGGATGATCGACGCCGCCATCCAGGGGATCGCCCGCCTCAAGGGGCTGCAGGAAGAGGCGCTGCGCCGGTGATCCCGCTGCTCTTCGCAACCCGGAACCCGGGCAAGCTCGCCGAGCTCAGGCGGCTGGTGGCCGGCCTGCCGCTGCGCGTCCTCTCGCCGGACGACGTCGGCCGGCCGCTGCCGGAGGTCGAGGAGGACGCCGCCACCTTCGCCGGGAACGCCGAGAAGAAGGCGGCCGCCTGCGCCCGGGCGGCCGGGATCCACGCCCTCGCCGACGACTCGGGCATCGGCATCGACGCCCTCTACGGACTGCCCGGCATCCGCTCGGCCCGCTGGTCGGAGCCGGAGGCGCCGGGCCTGTCGGGAAGGGAGCGGGACGAGGCCAACAACGCCAAGCTGCTGCGGGCGCTCGACGGCGTCGAGGGCGCGCTCCGCGGCGCCGAGTACAAGGCGGTCCTGGTCCTGGCGGCGCCGGACGGGGCGATCCTGGCGACGGTCGCGGGCACCTGCCGGGGGCGGATCGCCGAGGCGCGCCGCGGCACGGGCGGCTTCGGCTACGATCCGCTCTTCGTCCCGGACGAGCATCCGGATCGGACCATGGCCGAGCTCTCCCCGGGGGAGAAGGACGCCATCTCCCACCGGGGAAGGGCCTTCCGCGAGGTGCTGCCCCACCTGAGGAGGCTGGCAGCCACCCTTTGACAAATGCCCTGGGCAAGGCTAGTTACAGGCGGCTTCCGGGGCGTAGCGCAGCCTGGTAGCGCGCCTGCCTTGGGCGCAGGAGGTCGCGGGTCCAAATCCCGCCGCCCCGACTCTTTGACATGATGGGAGCATTTCGGCGCCCGTAGCTCAGTCGGATAGAGCGTCGGCCTTCGAAGCCGCAGGTCGGGGGTTCGATTCCCTCCGGGCGCGCCACGAACGGGCGGGAGACGACTTACGGTGAGCATAGCTCAACTGGTAGAGCACTGGACTGTGGATCCGGGGGTTAAGGGTTCGAGCCCCTTTGCTCACCCCAACTTTCGAACGCGCCCGTAGCTCAGATGGATAGAGCAGCGGCCTTCTAAGCCGCGGGTCGGGGGTTCGACTCCCTCCGGGCGCGCCATTGACACGGGCCCCGGTGCACTGTACATGGGCGAGCCCTCGGGGGCGCATAGCTCAACTGGCAGAGCAATGGACTCTTAATCCATAGGTTGAAGGTTCGATTCCTTCTGCGCTCACTTCGTCAGACGGGGACCCGGGAAATCGGGTCCCCGTTTTTTCTTTTTCGTTCCGCCCCTGCTAGGCTCACCCTCGCGGGACGCCGGCCGCCGCGAGGGCCGGCGCCGTCGTGTCGGTGCAGGTGAGACGCCAACCACATGGAAGGGGACATAGATGAAGCGCATTCTGATGGCAGCCGTATCCGCCGGCCTCCTCGCCGCCGCCGCCTGCGGCAGCAGCAACAAGACGTGTGACGACGTCCAGAAGGCGATCAACGCCTGCTTCTCGAAGTTCGGCTATCCGACGGACAACACCATCGCCGCGAGCTGCAATGCGTCGGTCTGCACCAACAAGCAGAAGGCGATCGACTGCATCGCCAACGCCCAGTGCGGCGCGGACATCATCAGCTACGCGACCGCGATCGCCAGCTGCCAGGGATCGGGCGGCTGCCAGTAGCGCAGCGCGAAGCGCGTCGAGCCACGGGCGGCGACCGCCGGAGCGGCCGCCGCCCGCAGTTTCTAGTCCTTCTTCCCCCCCTCGATGACCCCGAGCCGCGGGCGCTTGCGCTCCGGCGGAACGAGGACGCCGGCCATGACGGCGGCCCAGGGGACGGCGCACTCGAAGTGGCGCCCGCGGAAGGTGAGGGTGCAGCGAAGGCCCCAGTCGTCGAGAAGGACCTCCGGGGTGTCGCGCCCCACGATCAGGTTGAGCCGGACCAGCGGTTCCTCGGCGAGGTACTCCGGCATGACCACCCCGGCCACCGCCGGCGAGACGATGACGCACTCGATGGCGGCGGCGGTGCGGCAGGCCTCGAGCATCTCCGGGTAGCGCCGCTGCAGGTGGAACAGGTGCAGCGCTCCCTCGGCCCAGCCGGCGCAGCCGGGCAGGCAGGGCGCCTCGGGGGGGTGGCCGTGGGGGGCGTCCACGGGAGGGTTCTATACCATTTCGTGGTAAACGAGGGCCCGGGGCGGGTGGCGGAACTGGCAGACGCACCGGACTTAGGATCCGGAGCCGCGAGGCGTGAGGGTTCGAGTCCCTCCCCGCCCATTTCCCTTGACCCGGGCCATCCCGGCACGTACCTCTTACGCCCTTTCCCCTCGCGGGAGCACCGAATCAGATGAAGATCCAGGTCGATACCGTCTCCCCCATCGAGAAGAAGGTCACCATCGAGATCCAGCCCGAGCGCGTGGCCCAGGAGCTGGGGCGCGCCTACGATCGGCTGGGGCGCCGGGTGAAGCTCAGGGGCTTCCGGCCCGGCAAGGCTCCCCGCAAGGTGCTGGAGCGCAACTTCCGGGACGAGGTCGAGCGGGAGGTGCTCGAGCACCTCGTCGCCGACACCTTCGGCGAGGCGGTGCGCGAGCACGCCATCGAGGCGGTGGCCCCGCCCAACGTGCAGGTGGCGGAGCCCGGGCTGGGGGAGGGGCGGCCGCTCAAGTACACGGCCCGCGTCGAGGTGAGGCCGCGGCTCGAGCCCAAGGACTACCGGGGCCTCGAGGTGAAGCGCGGATCGGCCGAGGTGACCGACCAGATGGTGTCGGACGAGCTCTCGCGCCTCCAGGCCTCGATGGCCAAGCTGGTGCCGGTGGAGGGGCGCTTCGAGGCGCAGGAGGGCGACTATGCCCTCGTCGATCACGAGGGGACCACCGGCGGCCTTCCCTTCGAGGGCGGCAAGGGAGAGGGGGTCACCGTCCAGGTGCGGCCCGGCGAGCTCCACGACGGGAACGCCCCGGCGCTGGCGGGGAAGCGCCTCGGCGAGACGGTGGAGGTCGATTCCGCCTTCCCGCCCGACTACCGGGTGCCAGCCCTGCAGGGCAAGGTGGCCCATTTCAAGCTGACGCTGAAGGAGCTGAAGACGCGGCAGGTGCCGAGCCTGGACGACGCCCTGGCCAAGGAGGTGGGCCTCCCGGGGGTGGAGACCCTCGAAGGCCTGAAGACGCGCATCCGCGGGGACCTGGAGAAGCGGGAGAAGCGGCGCGCCGAGTCCGAGCTGCGCGACGCCCTCATCAAGGCGGCCCTGGCCCGGAACGACTTCGAGGTGCCCCCGTCGCTGGTGGAGCGGGCCATCGACTCGATGCTGGAGGGGACCGCCGAGCGCTTCGCCCGCCAGGGACTGGACATCCGCCGGCTCGATCTCGACGTGGCCCGGCTTCGCGGCGATCTCCGCGAGACCGCATTGCTCCAGGTCAAGGGCGCCCTGCTCCTCGAGGCCATCGCCGACGCCGAGAAGATCGAGGCCACCGACGAGGACATCGAGGCCGAGATCGCCCGCCTGGCCGCCGAGATGGGCGTTCCTCCCGCCAAGCTCCAGGCCCAGGTTCGCAGCGGCGAGGCCCGCGCCGCGCTAAGAAGCAAGCTGAGGGAGGACAAGGCGCTTGCCTTCCTGACCTCCGCCGCTAACCTGACGTAGGACCCCACCGGGGACCGCAGCTGGACCGAGGACCGACCGATGCCCATGATCCCGATGCCGTACGTGATCGAGCAGACCCACCGCGGTGAGCGCGCCTACGACATCTACTCGCGCCTGCTCAAGGACCGGATCGTCTTCATCGGCACGCCCATCGACGACGACGTGGCCAACGTGGTCATCGCCCAGCTCCTCTTCCTCGAGTCGGAGGACCCGGACAAGGACGTCTCGGTCTACATCAACAGCCCCGGGGGCTCGGTGACGGCCGGACTCGCCATCTACGACACCATGCAGTACGTCAAGCCGGCGGTCTCCACCATCTGCCTGGGTCAGGCGGCCAGCATGGGGGCCTTCCTGCTGGCCGGAGGCGCGCCCGGCAAGCGCTTCGCCGTGCCCAACGCCCGCATCATGATCCACCAGCCCATGGGCGGCTTCCAGGGACAGGCCACCGACATCGACATCCAGGCCCGGGAGATCCTGCGCCTCAAGGCCCGGCTCAACGAGATCCTGGCCAGGCACACCCGGCAGCCGCTGGAGCGGATCGAGAAGGACACCGATCGGGACTACTTCATGGGGGCCGGAGAGGCCAAGGAATACGGCATCATCGACGAGGTCTTCCTCCACAAGAAGGCATCGGAGAAGAAGCCGCAGTAAGATGGGCACGGAGGCAGGACCTTGGAGAAGCGCGAGACCCTCAGCTGCAGCTTCTGCGGCAAGTCGCAGAAGGAGGTGAAGAAGCTCATCGCCGGGCCGACGGTCTACATCTGCGACGAGTGCATCGGGCTCTGCAACGACATCATCGCGGAGGAGATCGCCGGCGAGGAGAAGCGGGACCAGAAGCTGCGCATCCCGCGCCCCAGCGAGATCAAGACCATCCTCGACGAGTACGTGGTGGGACAGGAGCGAGCCAAGAAGACGCTGGCGGTGGCGGTCCACAACCACTACAAGCGCATCGAGACCCGCGTCGCCCTCGACGACGTCGAGCTGCAGAAGTCGAACATCCTCATGCTCGGGCCCACCGGCTCGGGCAAGACCCTCCTGGCGCAGACGCTCGCCAAGATCCTCAACGTCCCCTTCACCATCGCCGACGCCACCTGCCTCACCGAGGCGGGATACGTCGGCGAGGACGTCGAGAACATCATCGTCAACCTCCTGCAGGCCGCCGACCACGACATCGAGCGGGCGCAGAAGGGCATCGTCTACATCGACGAGATCGACAAGATCGCCCGCAAGAGCGAGAACCCGAGCATCACCCGCGACGTCTCCGGCGAAGGGGTGCAGCAGGCGCTCCTCAAGATCATCGAGGGGACCGTCGCCAACGTCCCGCCCAAGGGGGGACGCAAGCACCCGCAGCAGGAGTTCCTCCAGGTCGACACCACCAACATCCTCTTCATCTGCGGCGGGGCCTTCTGCGGCCTGGAGCAGATCATCGAGCGGCGGGTCGGCGGGCGCAGCCTCGGCTTCGGCGCCGAGAAGAAGAGCCGGCAGGAGCGGAACGTGGGCGAGCTGCTCGCCCTGGTGGAGCCGGACGACCTCCTCAAGTTCGGGATGATCCCCGAGTTCGTGGGGCGGCTGCCGGTGGTGACCAGCCTGGAAGAGCTGGACGAGCGCTCCCTCATCGAGATCCTCACCAGGCCGCGCAACGCCCTGGTCAAGCAGTACCGCAAGCTCCTGGAGATGGACGGGGTGAACCTCAAGTTCAC
>Ga0153916_10003412_pt1 | contig 11833 bp, 11 predicted proteins | sample Opewatmetagenome_FD_109642 | JGI IMG/M metagenome (GOLD analysis project Ga0153916, IMG submission 109642) | Freshwater wetland microbial communities from Ohio, USA - Open water 3 Core 3 Depth 4 metaG | ecosystem: Environmental > Aquatic > Freshwater > Wetlands | place: USA: Ohio, Lake Erie...
ACCATATATGCTGCCAGTGCCGAAGGTGGGAATCGAACCCACATTCCTTACGGAACACGATTTTGAGTCGTGCGCGTCTGCCTATTCCGCCACTTCGGCTACCCGGTGCGTCAAATTATACCCGAAACTAAAACAAAAGTTGAGAGTGACTCGATTATCCGCAGTATAATCCCCGTGGATAAATCAGGCGAGGACATTTCGCACTTAGCTCGGGAGAAATAGAATGCGACTCGGAATAATTGGCTTGCCTCAATCTGGGAAGACGACCGTTTTCAATGCCCTGACGCGCGGGCACCAACCTCTGACGACCAGCGGAGGCCGGTTTGATGTGCACACGGGAGTGGTGGATGTGCCGGACAAGCGCGTTGACCGCTTATCCGAAATATTCGAGCCCAAAAAGACGATCTACGCCAAGGTGACTTACGCTGACATCGCCGGTCTGGAGGGCAGTCAGAGCGCCATCTCGGGTCAGCTGCTCAACCTATTGACCCAGATGGATGGCTTGTTGCACGTGGTGCGATGTTTCGAAGATGTGAATGTGCCTCATCCATCCGGCACGGTGAACCCCTTGCGAGATATTGCCACGATGGATGCTGAGCTGTTGCTGAACGACATGATTGCGGTTGAGCGTAAGCTCGAGCGGCTGACAGAAGAACGAAAAAAAGGTGGCGGCAGAGAACGATCTGTGATTGACCGGGAAACAGAGCTGTTCGAGCGTTTCAAAGAATCCCTGGCACATGAGATACCCTTGAGAGAGATTGACCTGAGCGCTGAGGAAGAAAAGACCCTGGCGGGCTTCGGTTTTATGACGCGTAAGCCCATGCTGGTGTTGCTTAATTTGCACGAGGGACAAGAAATGCCACCCGTGGAATATCCCCATGCACACAGCAATCTGGCAGCACTACAGGGGAAATTGGAGATGGAGATCGCCCAGCTTGCTCCCGAAGACGTCGAGGTCTTTATGCAAGAATATGGGATCACAGAGCTTGGATTAGCCCGGGTGATCCGCATATCCTTTGATTTGCTGGGTTTAATCTCATTCTTCACCGTCGGGCCTGATGAAGTGCGCGCCTGGACTTTGCGACGAGGGTCGACTGCATATGAAGCGGCAGGTGAGATTCACACCGATCTACAGAAAGGCTTCATCCGTGCTGAGGTGATCCCATTTGACGAGCTGAATTCCCTGGGCGGCATGAACGAGGCGAAAGCCAAAGGCCGTCTGCGCCTCGAAGGGAAGGAATATATTGTGCAGGATGGTGAAATCGTGCATATTCGCTTTAATGTCTGACATCGGGGGAATTGCCAGAAAAGAAATTAATGATCGATACTATAAAAAAAAACAAGGAGTCTACAATAATGTTTACCCAATCGCCCTGGAGTTTAGAGGATCTATTTCCAGACCAAGACAGCCCCGAGATGAAGGCTGCCTTCGATGATCTGGATGTAAAAGTGGTTGAATTCGAAGCGTTACGGCCAGGCCTTTCTGCATCAATATCTGTGGAAGATTTTTTGAATGTAATCCGCCAATTGGAAGCCATTTCGCGCCTTTCCAGACTGATCGGTGAATTTGCTTCCCTCAGTTACTCGGCCAATACCCAAGACCAGACCATACAGGCATTTCAATCGGATGTTGAGAACCGCCTGGCGCTGATTGCAAACCGCACCTTGTTTTTCAGTCTGTGGTGGAAGAGCCTGGATGAAGCTGAGGTGGAAAGATTGATGGCAGCCTCTGGTGATTATTGCTACTGGCTGGAAGAGATGCGCCATTTCAAGCCGTATACCCTGACCGAGCCTGAAGAAAAGGTCATCAATATCAAGGATGTCACCGGCGCAATAGCTACCGTCAACCTGTATACGACATTTACCAATCGTTATATCTTCCAGCTGGAAGTGGACGGCGAAGTTAAACACCTCACGCGGGGAGAATTAATGGTTTATGCAAGGCATTATGATCCAGCCTTGCGGGCGGCAGCCTACCAGGAGCTTTACCGGGTATACGGTCGGGATGGAGCTATATTAGGACAGATGTACCAGACGCTGGCCAGGGATTGGCACAACGAAAACCTGGATATGCGGCACTTTTCAAACCCGCTGGCAGTACGCAACCTGGCCAATGATATCCCTGATGATGTCGTGGATACCTTATTAGGTGTCTGCCAGGATAACACTTCCGTTTTCCAACGTTTCTTCCGTCTAAAGGCGCGCTGGCTGCAGATGGAGCGCTTGAGCCGTTATGATATTTATGCCCCGGTAGTCAAATCGGAGAAGATGTACAGCTTCAACGAAGCTGCAGAGATGGTGTTCGATGCCTTCCAGTGCTTTGAACCCAGAGTAGCAGAGCTGGCGCGCCGGGTGCTCGAGCGGGATCATCTGGATAGCGAGGTACGCCGCGGAAAGGAAAGCGGAGCTTTCTGCGCCTCAACTGTGCCTGACCTCACACCCTGGGTGCTGGTTAATTACCAGGGAAAACCGGATGATGTTGCCACCCTGGCTCATGAGCTGGGTCATGCAGTCCATGCCCAGCTGGCTGGAGAGCACAGCTTGTTCACTTTCCATTCTGCATTGCCGTTGGCTGAAACTGCGTCCACATTTGGCGAAATGGTCTTGATCGACTACCTGCTGGCTAGAGAAACCGATGCTTCTGTGCGCCAAACGTTGTTATTCCGCCAGGTGGACGATACCTATGGCACGGTCATGCGGCAGGCCCAATTCGCCTTTTTTGAGCGCCAGGCGCATGACATGATCCAGCAGGCAGCCACCGTGGATGAAATATCAAACGCCTACCTTGAGAATTTACGCAAGCAGTTTGGGGATGCGGTGGATGTCAGCGATGAATTCCGCTGGGAATGGGTATCGATTCCACACTTTTACTTCACCCCATTCTACGTCTATGCCTACACTTTTGGTCAGCTGCTGGTCTTATCCTTATATCAGCAGTATAAAGTAGAAGGTGAGGCGTTCAAGCCACGCTACCTGAGCCTGCTTGCGGCAGGTGGGTCGAAACCACCCGAAAAGATTTTGTCCGATGCGGGGATTAATATGCACAACGCAAGCTTCTGGCAAGGAGGTTTTGACGTCATCCGCGGCCTCATCGAACAGCTGGAGGCCATCCCTGTCATGAAATAAAATCAGGGATTTGGAGTGCCAGAACCATGCTCCAAATCCCTTTTTTATCAGGAACAACTAGCTATTAAGATCTTCTTCGTCTGTTGGCTCTTCACCTTCGACGGTGGGTAATTCCTCAGCCTTGCGATCAAGCATTTGCATTTGAGAGGCGATCACTTTGGTGTAGTAACGCGTCTCACCCTCATGATCAAAGCGATCTGTGCGCAAGTGCCCTTCAAGGAAAACCAGCCGCCCTTTGCGGAGGTACTGCTTGCAAATCTCCCCAAGGTGACCCCATGCTTCGATATTGAACCAATCAGTAGATTCCTTATCCTCGCCTGCGCTACTCTTCCAGCGCCGGCTTATAGCAAGGCTGAATGTGCAGACCTTCTTACCCTTGGGTGTGAAGCGCACTTCAGGATCCTTACCCAGGCGGCCAATCAATTGGATGCGATTAAGTGAAGGCATTGTGCCCTCCGAATAGGCAAAATCATCCTCTATTTATGCCAAAATGTTTCTTATTGCCTGATCAATAAGTGATCACCCTGGGCAGCTTTTTCGCTTGCTCGATCCAATCAGCTACCTGCGATTCAACTGGAAGCTTACGAACAAGTTTTTTTTCGTTGTTTACTGCCACCATCTTTTGGGTGAGGTTGGAGGCTTTCCGTTGAGCCAATTCAGGTACGGTATCGACGCCCGCGGCTTCCAGCAAGTCGGAGTATTCTGAACCGATGCCCTTGATGCGGTACAAATCTACATGATTAACCCATTGTAGGATAAGCGCATCTCCGATGCCAGTCTTTTCAGCGAGGTCCTTTCGACCTTTTGGGGTCATTCCAGCTTTCAATAACGCCTCGGTGGTGTTGATGCCTGCTTTTTGCAGTTTGCCGGCATATTTAGCTCCTATCCCTTCGACATCCACTATTTTTGCCATGTTATGCTCCTTTTATAGTCTCGATTATTTCTTTCCGCCTAATAATCCTCCCAGGCCTTTCGTCAGATCGTCTGGGAATTTGCCACCTGCGAGGAACGCATCAAGCTGTCCACCCAGAGCAGGTGGTAATTTCTTTTTGAGGAAATTTATAACAGTGTCTACCGCTAGTTTGGCTTTGTCTTGAGGTAAGCCGGTTTTTTGAGCTACCTGTTTGATCAGTTCTTCCATAAATATTTTCTCCTTGCGCTTGTGCCAAGATGAATAAGCCAGCTCTGATACTTGATTAATTATAATCTCAAATAAAAATATTTATCTGCGCTCCGAGTACACCGGTGGGAAAAAAAAGCAACGCAAGCTCATCGCTTGCGTTGCATGTGTGTTTCCTACCGTCTAATTATCTATGGGTCACCCAGTTGGCGGTAGCGGTTCTTCCGGTGTTTTCGGAGGTTCAGGGACCTGTGATACTTCGGCTACTGCGGGTGGTTTCGGTGCCTCGGGTGAGATAGGCGCTTCTATAGGCTTTGCTGAAGGCTTGTTGGTCAGGCGCATGAATGTCAGCGTCCAGGCTGAGGATATATACGCCCGCAGGATACCGCTGAACAGGAGCAAAAATGGCAGGTAGATGACAAAGAACACACCTGATATGATCAACCCGTTTCGGATCGCTTCGCTTGTCCCAGTGGCAATACCTGCAATTGTTGGAGCTGCTACAATGAGAAACGGCAAGCCGATGATAAATCCACCGATCAGGCTGACACCCACGATCAGGATGAGACCCATAACGATCATGTTGCCGATGTTGTTGATAAAAACCTGCCAGCCGCGTTTAATAGCTTCGAAGATATCCAGGTCTTCAACCACCAGAGCAACATTAGCCTGTTCGATGATGATGGTCACGAACCACATGACAGGGATGATCAGGCATAGGAGTGGGATCAAGCAAATCAGGAATATTCCCAAGGTGCCAATCGTGAGGATTATTCCAAGCAAGCCCAGCACCAGCGCTGCAATGATGATGATCACCCAGAGCAGCAAGTTCAAACCGAAGACCCGCCAGAAGTATTTCAGACCTTCGCTCCATAGTTCACCAAAAGTGAGGCGGTCAGCGCCTTGCTCAGCTTTCACTGTACCTCTGATCAGTCCAACCCGTCCCACGGTACCCAGCAAGATCGCCAGGATGATCAGGGCAATCGTAATGATGATTGCCAGGACGATCAGGGTAGTTACAACAGCGGGGTTTAATTGATTGAAGAATTGTTGAATCCGAGGTGAAACGTCCTGGCTTGAAAACCGGTAGCCCGAATTCTGGCCACCCGAACCGGAAGCTTGTCCGCAGCTGGCCAGGATGCCAAAAACCCACAAGATTTTAAATTTCCAGATGATTTCCCATGCTCGTTTAAGTACGTATCCAAAGTTCATGGCTTACTCCTTTCTTTTCCCATATAAATTATACGGGAAAACAGTGAAATGGTTGCTTATCGGTAAAGGTTTTTATGCTTTCCAGCAAAGATGAACTTATTCCCATTCAATGGTAGCAGGTGGCTTGCTGGTAATATCATATACCACGCGATTAACCCCTGCTACTTCATTAACGATCCGGTTCGCAATGCGAGCCAGCAAATCATAGGGCAGGCGAGCCCAATCTGCGGTCATAAAGTCATCCGTGGTTACGGCCCGCAAGGCAATCGTCTCCTGGTAGGTACGGTTATCACCCATCACGCCCACAGAATACACGGGCAATAACACCGCAAATGCTTGTGCCGTGCCTTCGTCTTCTTGCATCCAAAGCAAACCAGCCCGTGATAGCTCACTGGTGAAGATTTCATCCGCGTGGCGCAAGCGTTTCAAGCGCTCGGGTGTGACCTCCCCCAGGCAACGCACTGCCAGTCCGGGTCCGGGGAAAGGCTGCCTCCACACCAAGTCGTGGGGTAGGCCGAGGACTTCACCTACCTGGCGAACCTCGTCTTTGAAGAGGTAACGAAGTGGCTCAACCAGCTCGAATTGCATATCGATTGGCAACCCGGCAACATTGTGATGACTCTTGATCCTCGCAGCTTGCGCTCGATCAGGGGCGCTGGACTCGACGACATCTGGGTAGATCGTGCCTTGAACCAGGAAGTGTGGTTGACCCAGCAGCTGTGCTTGCGCCTCAAAGATGCGGATGAATTTTGCTCCGATGATGCGCCGTTTTTGTTCCGGGTCAGTGATGTTTTGTAAGGCACTCATAAAATCACTGACCGCATCCACCGTAACTAGCTCAGCACCCACCGTATCATGAAACACCATCGCCACTTGCGAGGCTTCTCCCTGACGCAGTAATCCATTATTGACAAACACTGCCACCAGTTGGTCTCCTACTGCCCGTTGCACCAAAGTGGCGGCCACACTTGAATCGACACCACCACTGATTGCCGCGATGACACGCTCATTACCAACCTGGTTCTGGACCCGGTGGATCGTCTCGGTGATGATGGATTCCGGTGTCCACTCAGGTTGAGCGCCGCATATCTCGGTTGCGAAACGGCGCAGGATATCACTCCCACCCTGAGTATGGCGTACCTCCGGGTGAACCTGCACCCCAAAATAACGTTTCTTCAAATCTCCAATCGCGGCGAAAGGTGAATTGGGTGAATGTGCCAGGACAATAAAACCACCAGGGGGTTGTTCGATGCGGTCAGCATGTGACATCCAGACCAGTCTTTTACCTTCAGGCATAAGCGGATTTTCATGGGTCGTTTCTACCTCAGCCGGACCGTACTCGCGTTTGATCGAGGCCGTCACAATCCCTCCCAGCGCCTGGGTAAGTGCTTGCATCCCGTAACAGATTCCCAGCACGGGTAACTGGCTTTCCAGGATATATACCGGGATTTGTGGGGATTGATGGTCATACACAGAGGCAGGACCACCAGATAGGATGAATCCCTTGGGTTTTAGCGATAATACCCTATCCGCGGGTGTGTTCCAGGGAAACAACTCTGAGTAGACGTGCGCTTCGCGCACACGCCGGGCGATGAGCTGAGCATACTGTGAGCCAAAATCGATGACGGCGATTGAGTCCATCAACTCTCTTCCGCTGCAAATGTGATCTGGTCGCCCTCCATCGATATGATTTGTACCAGGCTTTGGATAGGCACACCCAACAGCGACAATGCCTCCCGTCCGCCTTCGAAAGTCTTTTCAATCAGCGTTCCAATACCCACAACGCTAGAGCCAGCAGTCTGAGCTAAACGAACCAATCCCATGATCGTGGCTCCAGTTGCCAGGAAGTCGTCAATGATGAGTACGCGCTCCCCATGTCCGAGATATTCCGGTGAGACGATCAACTCAACCATGCGCCCTTTGGTGTGCGATGGACTCAGGGTAAGGAAGACCTGGTCAGGCATCGTGATAGGTTTGTGTTTACGGGCGTATACCAGTGGTAATTGCAGATGATAGGCAGTGGTCACTGCTGGGGCAATGCCAGAGATCTCTGCCGTCAGGACTTTGGATGCTCCGATATCCTTGAAACGACGAGCAAGTTCTTTCCCACACGCATCCATCAAGACCGGATCTACCTGGTGATTGATAAAGCCATCCACTTTGAGGATGCCATTCCCCAGGTTTTTCCCCTCATGCATGATCCTTTCCTGTAACTCGCGCATAACGCTCTCCCACTTCCGATGATCGAATGTACGTCTCCCATTGTACAACTCCTTCATGGAAAGAACCAGAGTGAGAGTGTGTTAGAATCGCCGGATATGGCCTATCGGAAGACCAGCACCAGACAGCTTTATCTTGCCTCAAATTCACCTCGCCGGAGAGAATTGCTAGCCTTATGTGGCTGGGATTACGACCTCCTGCCTGCCCAGGTGAACGAAGACCCACTCCCCGATGAAGATGGTGTGGATTATGTGCAACGCCTGGCAAAGAACAAGGCATATGCTGCCGCCAACCAGTGTGACACAGCTGGCGTCATCATCGCAGCCGATACGACGGTGGTTGACCGTCAACCAGATGGAAAAAGTATCCTCTTAGGCAAGCCCCGTGACAATGGCGAAGCCAGAGAAATGCTAAGCAACCTGCGCGGCCATTTCCACCAGGTGCACACTGCGATCGTAGTCCTGTCTAAATTTGATGGCAGGATGATATCCGATTTATGTACCACGCATGTGCCGATGCGCAATTACACAGACGCAGAGATCGATGCATATGTAGCCAGTGGCGATGCCATGGATAAAGCTGGCGCGTATGCGATTCAGCATATTGGCTTCCACCCTGTCGAAAAAATGGCAGGCTGCTTTGCCAATGTGATGGGTCTGCCCCTATGCCACCTGGTGCGTAGCCTATTCAAATTGGAGCTCATCCCACCTGTAGATGTACCTCAAGCATGCCAACAGGCGCTTGATTACCATTGCCCCGTTTATCCTCAAATCCTGAAAGAAATAAACCCAGATCATACTTAGTGTAAACATCCTTTGACCCCCTGGAAAAAACTGTGACTGTTAAAAGCAAGAAAATCCTCGTCTTGAGCTTAACCATCATTGCGATCATCCTGATTGGTTGCAGCCCATCGACGCCCGTTAGCACCAAACCCCCAACCAATACAGCCGCAACCACTGCCACTTTGCCTGAACCACAGGTGGAAACCACCGTTGTTCCAGATCCTGAGCTGTTGGCAAAGACCTATCTCGACCACTGGAAGGCAGAGGAATATTCAGCCATGTATGGTTTGCTCACCAAAGTGAGCCAGGACGCAATTAGTGAAGCTGATTTCATTGCCCGGTACAAAGGAGTAGCAAACGAGGCTGCCCTGAGCAGTTGGGACTTCGAAATCCTATCTTCATTGAAGAATCCTGAGAATGGTCAGGTAGGATATCGCGTGATCTTGCATAGCATCCTGGTAGGCGACATTGAGCGCGAAACGAAGATGAACTTGAGCCTGGAAAGCGGCCAGTGGCGCGTCCAATGGGACGATTCGCTCATCCTGCCTGAGCTGCGCGGGGGTAATTATCTGGTGATGGATTACCGCATCTCATCACGCGGGAACATCTATGCCCGGGATGGACAGGCACTGGTCGCCCAGGCAGATGCCGTCGCTATTGGACTGGATACCGCGGCGGTAGATCCGGAGCAGGAGGATGGACTGCTTGGTGAAATTTATCGTTTAACCGGGATCCACCCTGAGAATTTGTCAGGGAAGATTGAAGCCTGGCGCCCGTATGGATACTATCTGCCCGTGGCTGATATCTCCGTAGAGGCTCTGGCACCGCGCGAAGCGGTCCTCGCAGGTTACTCGGGGGTCATCATGCAGCCTTTCCGCACGCGCTATTACTTCGACGATGGCATTGCCGCACACGTATTGGGTTATATGAGCCTGATCCAGCCGGACGAAGTGGATGAGTATAAACGCCTGGGATACAAGATCGACGAACGCGTTGGGCGCGATGGATTGGAATATTATGCCGAGAAGTCGCTGGCAGGTGTGCGTGGTGGGGCATTGTATGTGAAAGATCCCAGCCAAAATATTGTCACTAAGCTGGCAGACACCGAACCACAGCCTGCCCAGGCAGTCTATACGACCATTGACTATGATTTACAGTTGGGCTTGCAGCGCAGCAATGCCCTCAGTGAGGGGATGCTGGGCGCCATCGTGGTTTTGGAGCGCGATACAGGCAGGGTGCTGGCTATGCTTTCCTCTCCCGGGTTCAATCCGAACCTCTTCGAGCCAGCAAATTACAATTACAGTTACCTGATCAATGAATTGTATGCTTCGACCACGCCATTGCTTAACCGTGCCACACAAGGACAATACCCGCTTGGGTCGGTTTTTAAAATCGTCACCATGTCGGCTGCCTTGCAAAGTGGGCTATATACCAAGGACAGTGAGTATAACTGTGGCTACTTCTTTGATGAGCTACCGGGCATGCAACCGCATGATTGGACCTACGACCACTATCTGGAAGATGGTAAAACCCAGGCCAGCGGCTTGTTAACCCTTCCCGAAGGCTTAATGCGTTCCTGCAATCCCTTTTTCTGGCATATCGGGCTGGATCTTTACAACCGGGGTATGTTCACAACCATTTCGGATATGGCGCGCGGTTTTGGATTGGGCAGTTCCACTGGGATTGAGATTGGCGACCTCCCTGGTCAGATCCCTGATCCTACCAACCAGGTGGATGCGATTAATCTGGCCATTGCCCAGGGGAATACCTTGATCACACCCTTGCAGGTGGCAGACTTTGTCGCGGCGGTGGGGAATGGCGGCACCCTTAACACACCCCACGTAATCGATCGCATCGAGCCGGTGGTTGGCGATCCGACTTATGTTTTCACCCCAACCATCCGCGGCACCTTACCGGTCTCACCAGAAAACCTGGCCATCGTCCAGGAGGCAATGGTTAGTGTCGTGATGAATCCGCGGGGCACAGCTTACCGGACCAGCGCCTATGGTCTGAACAGCTTTGTCACCAACAATGGTATCCCGGTAGCTGCCAAGACCGGCACGGCTGAATCGGGATATGCTGACCCGCATGCCTGGTTCGCTGGCTATACCTTTGCAGGCCGGGAGAACCGACCGGATATCGCCGTGGCAGTGTTGGTCGAAAATGGGGGTGAAGGCTCAGTGGTAGCTGCCCCGATCTTCCGACGTGTCTTGGAGATATATTTCCTGGGCAGCCCGCAAATGCGCTACCCATGGGAAGCTCAAATCGGTGTTGTCGCCACTCCTACACCAGAGGTGACCGAGACACCCACTTCTGAAACGACTGAGACCCCTTCTCCCTAGAGACTGAAGCACATTTGCGTGGATTGATCGTTCGCTCCCAGTCTGGATTTTATACCGTTGAGGCCGCAACGGGCAGTTTTAATTGCCAGCTGCGGGGAAGGTTGATACGTGGCAAGCGCCGGGGTGATATCGTTGCAGTGGGTGATTGGGTCGAGATAACCCCTCTGGCTGAGGGAAGAGGAGTAATTGAAGCCATTGAGGCGCGCCAACGATTACTTTCACGCGCCGCTCCGACTCCCCAGGGAGAATACCAGCAGATCCTGATTGCCAACCCCGACCAGACGGTGTTTGTCTTTGCCTGTGCCAAGCCTAAACCACACCTGGGCATGCTGGACCGCCTGCTGGTGGTGGCTGAAAAGCAGGGTGTCCCAGCTCTGATTGTGGCTAACAAAGTGGACCTTGTTGGCACCACCCAGGCTGAGGCGTTGTTTTCTCATTACGAATCCTTGGGATATCCACTAATCTTTACCTCCGCCAAAACCGGTCTTGGCATCAGTGTTTTAGCAGAGAGGCTGAAAGGCAGGGTTTCGATATTGGCCGGTCCATCCGGTGCAGGCAAATCCAGCCTGCTCAACTGCATCCAACCGGGGCTCGGGTTAGCCGTCCGCTCCGTCAGCCAGGCGACGGAGAAAGGCAGGCATACTACAGTTGTCCGCCAGTTATTTCGTTTGGAGGCAGGGGGTTATGTAGCCGACACACCAGGCCTAAAAGCGTTATCACTGTGGGATATCCAGCCGGAGGAGCTGGATGGTTATTTCCCTGAACTACGTGGATTAGTGGCTAAGTGCCAGTTCAGCGATTGTACGCATGTGCATGAACCTGGATGTGCGGTGCAGGCAGCTGTGAAGCGGGGAGAAGTGCATCCTGAGCGCTATGCTTCTTACCTTAGGATGCGCATGGGTCAGGATGAATAGGATAAATGTATACCCCGACCAGTTACAAAAGTCAGATTAATTTGGATAGAAAGATGTATAATCTAATCTGTAGCATGTCGTGCATCGCGAATACCTGATCCATTCATTATCCCCACA